>Ga0335069_10004719_pt1 | contig 20104 bp, 30 predicted proteins | sample Lox_Sample_11_FD_206714 | JGI IMG/M metagenome (GOLD analysis project Ga0335069, IMG submission 206714) | Soil microbial communities from Loxahatchee National Wildlife Refuge, Florida, United States - Lox_Sample_1.1 | ecosystem: Environmental > Terrestrial > Soil > Wetlands | place: USA... | reverse complement strand
ATCATCACGAGTAAAGGCCTCTCGATTGGAGTGATGCGCATAGGTGAGAGCAAGAGAGCAGACTTGCTCGATGTCCGCAGGGCTGTATCCAGACGTGACGCGAGCAATTTCCTCTCTCGCCTCCGGCGCATCCATTTCAGGATCATGCTTCACCTTTCCTAGGTAGAGGTCAAAGACGTCGATGCGGTCCTTCTTGGTCGGTTCACGGAAGTAGATGTGGCGTCCCATGCGCCCAGCGCGCGTAAGGGCGGGATCGAGTGCCTCGAGCGCCACGTTCGTTGCGCCGATGAAGTAAATCTGATTCCCTGAGGGCTTTGCGGGACGCATCCTAAGGCTGTGACCCTTGACCCGGCGAGGCACGAGGTATGAGGCGTCGAGAAGCGTGTTGAACTTCGAGACGGTCCACCGCTTAAAAAAGCCCGGAGAGTCGATGCCATCCATGACGACGAGAAGCTGGTTGATCGCCATGCCACCCATTCCCATCATTCCCATCCCGCCTGCAATCTGGTCTTGCTTGCGTCCTCCTGGAAGAAGCGCGGAACGCCTCATCCCGACCGCGTCGATCTCGTCGATGAAGACGATACACTGGCCGCCCCACTTGGAGGCTAGCTTTTTCGCCTTACGCGCCATAAAGCGCACGATCACAATATCAAGACCCATAAACATTTGGGCAAAACCCGAGCCAGGAATCGTCACGATTGGGCAGTTGAATCCAGTCGCAATTGCTTTGGCTAGCATCGTCTTTCCGGTACCGGGAGGGCCGAGAAAGAGGATTCCTCTCTCTCGTTTCCCTCCCGCTTCTACAAACTTCTCGCCCGACTGCCAGAGCGTAATGATCTTGTTGATCTCATCCTTGGCCTCAGCCTGACCACGCACGTCTTCGAGCTTTACACCCCAGCTCGCATCTCCTGGCTCAAACCCTCTAATCTGTGAGATTCCCATTGCAACCATAGGCCCCATGAAGATGAGGAAGTTGAACAGGAAGAAAATCGGGAGCATGATCAGCGTCTGAAGGTACTGAGGATTTGTCAGGTACCCCATGATGTGCGGTCCGCGCCACGCTAGAAAAAGCCACAGTGGGGTTAGCTTAAAGAAAACTCCCCAGAAGTGGATGCGCCGGCGGTAAAGTGCGTCATCCTCTCGAGCTAGCGGATCGCTCACACCAAAGAGGCTAGGTGCCTTCATTGTATGCTTAAAGAACTGATCCATCAGTCCTCTAAAGGCAGCCACGGCGAAAAGCGCAACCGCAACCGAAAATGCTAGGCCATGCCCGTTGCTACGCTCCCAAAAGATAACGACCGGCGCCGAAAGAAGTGCAAGCCCGGTTGCAAGAAGCCCTAACCTTTTACGTTCATTCACGCGGTTGTAGTGCAGTACTTGTCGGCAACCCGAACACTCTGAAGATACTTTATCTTGTTGGTCGTAGCGTTCAGGCTAAATGAAACGGCCGCACAGATTTTCTGGCCGGTCGCTACCTTGGTCACGCCGAAGTCACAGGCATAGACCGTAGCGTCGCTAGGATTCTGAGCACACTTACCGATCGACGTAACCTGGAGCGTGGTAGGTGGCGTACGGTTGAACACCTGCGCAAAGGTTACGCCTGCAACTGCTGGCGTAGGCTGACTAGTATGTGCGACCGCAGGGGCGGCATTCTTCTTCTTACTTGACGTTGCGTTACTAACAACCCACGCAGCAAACGCAAGTGAAAGAACTGCTGCGATGATAACGGTTACAGTGGCCTTGTTCACCGTGCTCCTTTTCTAGGAATTGCGGGAGGAGGAAGCAAGTAAGGATGGTACTCACCCGCTGACGATTGTCCTCGTGTTACTCCGTGAATTTTAGCCGAAGAACGGACGGTATGCAAACCAACTCCCGTAGGACTCGTCTTCGACATCTTAGATGCCTGATCACAAGCTGATGCGAGCTCCTCTGAATAGTGCTCCTTATAGGCCCTAGGTTCATACCTACTGGAGTGGTACCCAACCAGATCCTGCTGGCGCTTTGCCGGAATGAGCCATAGGTAAATTGCACCCGGATCGTTGCTAACGGCATCCGGCTCGTTAACCTCACAGGAGATGAAAACGGCGTTAGACGGAAGGCTTAGGGGTGCTGGCCAACCCCGGTATGAACCGAGAGCACCCCAAACTAGAAACGTAAAGGAGAGCGTGACTACGGTAACAGCTAGCTTGGACCACCAAGGTCCTCGAGCGTAGATAAGTCCCCAGAGAAGGACGGTAAAGAGAAGCACAAAACCGATGAAGATGATCAACCGGGTGATCCTGAGAATACGGTAGGAATGCTGCTGTACCCCGTGAAGTGAGCAGGAAGTCGATTGTAGGAAGTCACGTTTCCTACCTCATTCATCCTAAAGCGAAAAGCCGTCTGCTCGTCACCGGTGCCGTGCAGTGTAATGTACTGCTGGTGAATCACATGATCATTCCCTCGAAGGGTCCAGAGCTGGACGAGAACAATCGTATCAGGAGGCAACTTGTCATTTCGGAGGTACATGTGAACATTCACGGTGTACTCTCCGGCGATGATACCCCGAATGACCGTACGTTCGGAGTTTCTCGGCACAACGATCTTTCTTCCGTCCGAGAGTGTCGTGGTTCCTGACGTCTTGGTCCCGAGATCGTCTCCCTCAAGCTGCATAAGTCCGATGTTCTCAGCCGCGAAGAAGCAGACGTTTCCCACGGGGTCTCTTACGTAGAGATCGACATCGTTGTTACTTCCGCTTCGCCACTGAATCGTTACGGCGTACTGTCCGTATGTCGGAGGATTCGGAGGCTTTGCTGGCGGCGCAGCCAGGAGCAGAAAGACGATCAGAAGACAACAGAGCATGTCCACGACCACGACCATAGGTCGCTGTCCGTGCAAGGTTATCCTCCTAGCTCGTGCTCGATGACTCTCTGCTCGGTAAGTAGAACAAGCGAACAGAGAACGCCCACGAATGAACCTAGCAACGCCACGCTACCACCTGCTAGCTTTTGCTGGAAGTTCGCTTCGATGCCGTGACCTAGGATCAGGTAGAACCCGATGAGGGTACACATGATACCTCCTACCTGCAGGGTATACGCAAAGTAGTTAAGCCAATCAAGATCGTGTCGGATCCTATCCTTTAGGTAGGTCTTAGTCGCAAGATCCGTCTTCCAACAAAGCCAGCCTCCGTATGCCGTCATGAACGTAAAGAGTGTGAGGAGCATCGGGACGGCAACAAGAGCCGCGCCGTGAATGTGCGAGTGATAGAGGTACCCGGCAGCGACAAAGAAGACCGCGGTTAGCGCGTTAAGGAGAGCCCACTTAAGGAAAACCACATGCTCCATATCTTTACTCTATCTTACTTTGCGGTTTATCCTTTGGAATACCTAGTAGGTCATTTACCCTATCCACAGCGGGCGACTTCTTTGTAAGGCGGGCGCCTGGCCGTCGAGCAAGTATCTCCGCGGCATCAAGTCGGTCACAGTGCTCGAGAATGCGAACACAGGCATCAGCTCCGTATCCTGTTTCGATTGCAGCATCCACAACTCCCTCTGTTCCAAACCGTTCAGCATGTCGTAGAAAAGCCTCAACTGTAGGTGTTTCTCTTCCGGACCCGAACCGTCGGGTGTACGTCCGGCGTTCCGCCAGTAGGTCTGCAGGGCCTCGAGTTCTTCGGGGTACAGAGTTACTTGGTGCGACAGCGTGCTCATCTTCACTCACGTCTCCTCCTAGGGTGTGTAGCTTGCGTAAGGTGTCGGACTGGAGGTCCACATGCGAGGCGGACCTAGTGAGCCCTGCGCCAGAAGCGCGGCTCGAAGCTCCATGTGCTGAATGACGTCTCCAACAACGCGCTCCTTGGTAAGCGCAATTCCCTCCTTCGTAAGACGGTTAGCGGTTCGCCACTTATGCTGGTTCATCCCGATCTTAGGTGCATCGAGTCCCAGCATTGCACCGAGGTTCTCCTGACTTCCTGAGATTCCTGACCTCTTGATGAGGTCGATGCTTGTGTCATGTGCGAGCTTGCTTTGAAGAGGAGCCTCACCTAGTTCAAGTAGCGCGCCGTTAATCGTCGGCAGGTCGTACCCTCTTACATAGTGCCCGGTAACCATTCCGGCCTGGTTGTAAACCTTGAGAAAGTCACCAAGCATCTTGATGATGGACACCTCAGGAATGGCCCTAACCTCAGGCTCCGATCCTTCGCCTACCCAGCACCACGCGATTGCGGTGATCTCCCGGGTGGTAAAGTCTGACCCAAGGTATGAGAGGGGCCGAGCTTCGATGTCGAAGTCAAGAATCCGGATTCGTTCCTTTACAGTCGCCTTCACGTTCAGGCACCTAGCTCACGTGTTGCTGCGATTCGAAGGAATCGCTTCATCTCCTCACGGGAGCCCCCGATCTCCAGAATCTCACCGTTAGCTAGAGCCTCATTAAACTGAGCGGTCATCTCAGCTAGTGCCTCATTCATGATAACATCTAGAATGATAGCGCCCTCGGTGCGCAGTCTTTTCTTGTTCGCGTCATACGCTAAACGCGCGTTATCCTTGTAGTTATACTCAGGCATATAGAGCCTCTGCTTCCTCTCTGTGTCGTTGAAGTCGTTCTCTTACTCGGCGAAGGGTACTTCGCTGATCCTCACGCAACTGATAGGCGGCATTACTGTTTCGGTACCGTCGCTGCGCTTCTCGCATACAAGCTTTTCTTGCAACAGGATCCTTATGAGGCACTCGGCCACACCTGAACCTCTCCGCCAAGTCCGATCAGTTCCTCAGTCTCCACTTGTGTTATTCTACGTGTCGTTATCATCGTAACCGTCTTGGGCGCAGGTGGGAGGATAATCTTCTGAGGGTTGTGGTAGCCCTCCCAGCTCTTGACGGTATGCCCAAAGACCTCACTATCCTCGTATCCTGCGCCCCATCGCTTGACCGCGAGACCGAACTCCTGGTCTGGGTTCTTGCTGAACTTCATTCGAGGTGCCGAAACATAGCTCGTCTTGGTAACGGTATCCTCAGGCTCCCAGGGAAGAATAGCAGTCTTCAGGACGTACTCGATCTCCTCCTCCGTAGGTTGCCACGGAATGAGCTCTGGAGCGCCGTAAAGACTTCCGCCTCCCGGTGGATTCCAATCTCCCTCTGTTGCAAGCAGGTCATACACCTGCTCGTACGCACAGGTGTGGTCGATCCACCGGACGTCGATTCCGTCCTGGTAGGCACGCACGGCTGCGCGTCGGCACCGGCGCCAATGCTGGGCAAGTACGTCGAGTTTGACCTCACTATCCTCCTGACGATGGTTGAAACCTCGCTCAGCGGATTCCTGCCGACGTGACATCACGCGCTCAATCGAAAGTTCAAGAGGCGTGTCGAAGAAGGCCCAGATGTTGTGGTTGATCGGCTCAAGCTTATGCGAGAGAACGGCCCAGCGTCCGACGTTCGCTGAAACCATGACGTTCTCCCAGATCACGTGTCCCTTAGGAGCCCAGTACTCGATCATCTCCTCGACGATTGTCTGTGGGAAGATGCCGTCCATGCCCGACTTCCAACGCCCGAGAATGTAAAGACCGCCCTCGATAGCGTGACAGTTAGGCTTAATGAAGTGCTTCTCCTGCACGTACTCCGGCTCGATCAAAGCCTCGTGTGCATGCTCGTCGATAAGACGATGAGAGACGTATGTCTTACCGGACCCATGCGATCCGCGTAGGTTAATCAGCATTGGCCTGGATTCCTCTCAGGTACGCCACGAAGGCCTTGTTGTGGAAGGTTGTCGGTTTGATTCTCTTTACCTGGGCCATAGCGTCCACTCCTGAGATCCCTTCCTTTAGGCAAAGCGTGACAGCCGCCGTTGTCGGAGCCCTGTCGCGCGCAGCGATACAGTGTATCAGGACTTTCTTTCCAGCGTAAAGCTCACGGCTCGCTAGGAAGGCTGCTCCCCAAAGAGCCTCCTCCTTGACGTAGTCTGTATCCGGCAGCGGGAAGTTGGCGTACGTCAGCCAATCCAGGTTCTTGAGATCGGGATCGGTCTTCCGCAGCATACAGATCACGGTACCGATCTCAAGATCCTTCAGTTCTTGGAGCTTATAGGGCCTGTCGCTGAACATGCCTCTGATGAAGAGGTTATCTCGAATCTTCCAAACGTTCATAGAGGAAATCTTCCGCTAACGGCCCATGCCAAACAGACACAAAACGTAAAGTACGCAATGAGCATCAGAACGATAAGACCGTACTCCCACCACTCCATCCCACAAAGATCGTCCCAAAAGTCTCTCACGCTACCCACCTAACCGGGTGAGCCAGGTTATCCTTACTGGCCTGGTAGTCGTAAAGGACGTCTGACCAAACGTATCCGTTCTCGCGAAGTAGAGGGGACAGGTCCTTACGTACTCCGTCCCATCCCTGAATCTCCCCGAGACACCGCTCCGGAAATGCGGCCTTACGTGTTTCAAAGAAGTCGAACTGCCCACGATAGGGATCCTCCCCCCAGTAGCTTCTGACCTTGGTGTCGTATTCTAGCTCAGAGTCTATCGTTCTGCCGACGTAGAAGGCTTTCCTTTCGGAAAGCGTTTGACGGTAGTTGCAGAGTAGTGCCTCGAATTCATAATTGCTAACAGGACAGAAGCTCTCCGACACAAAATTCCGCACGTCGTTAGCAACTCCGTAGACGAATGAAAGCGTTGCCTTATCGTTTCGATCCTTGTTTGCAATTCGGGTTCCGTACTCGGGGTAGAGTAGGGCAAGAGCTCTTCGAGGGCTCCATCCACCAGCAGCTCTAATGTTTGGTGCAACGAGATGATCGTGTCCGAGATAGCGTCGAGCTGTCTCAAGAAACTTGATCTTGACGTACCGTCCCCAGGTGTAGACGTCGTCGAGCGACTTCCATGCTTCTTCATAGTCCATCTCTCCTAGCTTGTGATAATCAGTCATCATCCAGTCTGCAAGTGTAACAAGACTTTGGGTTAACTTAGGAACGGAGCGTGCCGGGCGTCTATTTTGCCTGATCGGAATTCCCTTCCAATTACAGGCAATCCAATCTTGAAGGCTGGTCGCATCTGCCATAATATCCTCAGGTGTAAGCCACTCTGCCCAAACAACCGCTGCTGACGGTGTACTACAGAAGTTGTTGTACACCGCCAGCTTCCACTCGCGGTTCTCGGCTCCTTCTGTTCCTGCGCCCGCTGCCTTCATATGCACGTCTGGGCCGTTCACCCCTTTCTTCAGTAGACAGAAGGTGCCGAACTCGTTAAGTCGTGCCTCGTCTGGCATTTAGACCTTTCTAGTGTGCATCAGGAGCTCTGAGAGGTGCGTAGGGAGGTCGACTCCGTACCCTTAAGGGCAACTGCCACCGCGTCGTGAAGGTCCATCTCGGAGACTAGATCGGCCTCTCTGAACACCGACCGTGGGAACGTGTGTTCCACTCCGATGAAGGGAATCCTCGCGTCCTCAGCGATTTGGCCGTCGATGGGGGTATCTCCGATGAAGACCCGGTACCCGGCACCCTTGAGTGCCGTAAGCTGCCAGCCCTTAGGACCGGCATCCCTGCCCATCACGTGTGACGGAGTGGGAAGTTCCCAGCGCCGGATTGCCTGACGGACTAGGTCTCCGTGTGTGCTTGACACGATTGCAAAGGGCACGCTCAAGTACTTAAGCAATGACAGCTCCTCTCGCACGCCCTCGTGAAGCCCGGCAGCAGCGTAGATGTTCTTCTGAATCTCGTAGAAGATGTCCGCAACTTCTCCGTGTTTTTCCGCTTCCTGCTCTCCGAAGATACTGAATAGCTGCTCCTCAAATGAGAGTCCGACGGTCTGGGTGTACTCCCTGTAAGCAAACTCACCGGACACAAGGTAGTGATCTGAGATGAGCTTTGTAGCCTGCTTCGTAAGCGGTGGCATCGAGTTAAGCAACGTGCCGTCGAAGTCAAAGACGATTGACTTTTCCACTACTCCCCCTTGATGAATGCTTCGGTGTCTTCACGCGCTTGGTCGTCTCGAACCTGGATTGGCGGTGACTTCATGAGGTAACTAGACGGCGCACATAAGGCTCCAGAAAGTCTTCGATCCAGCCCGATCTTAGCAAGTCTGACAGCGTCAATAACGACACCAGCTGAATTAGGACTATCCCAGACTTCGAGTTTAAGTTCCAGATTAGTTGGTACATTCCCGAACCCAGATCCCTCAAGCCTAATGTAAGCCCACTTTCGGTCTGAAAGAAACGGTACGTGATCTGACGGGCCAACATGGATGTCTCCGGGTGCGAAGTCCACCCCGGCAATTGAGGTGACCGCATTTGTCTTACTCTCCTTCTTGGAAGCTAGGCGCTCGCGCTCCAGCATGTTGAGGAAGTCGGAGTTGCCGCCGACGTTCAGCTGCATCGTCCGGTCGAGGTGGATCCCACGCTCGTTGAAGAGCTGGGCGAGAACACGATGGACGATCGTAGCACCAACCTGTGACTTGATGTCGTCGCCGATGACCGGAACCTTCGCCTTCTTGAAGCGCTTCTGCCAGTAGTCCTCACGTGCGATAAAAATTGGCATACAGTTTACTAGAGCACATTTAGCCTGGAGGGCATGTTCTACATACCATTTGACAGCGCTCTCCGAGCCTACAGGTAGATAGTTGACAAGAACATCAACATTGCGTTCTTTAAGAACTTCCGAAACGTCTACGGCTTGACTTCGATCAATCTCTACAACTTCCTTGAGATACTTACCGATACCGTCGTGAAGCATCCCTCGCTGAACGATCGTGTCCGTTCCGCCATGCTCAAGTCCGTCACTAAATCGAATGGTGTCGTTCGGGTGCGCCCACATCGCCTCCTTGAGGGGCTTTCCTACTTTACCCTTCACAACGTCGAAGGCAGCAACGATCTCGATGTCCTTGATCTTGTACCCACCCAAAACGGTGTGCATCAACCCAGGAACCTTGTCAAATTCCTCAGCACGCTGGTAGTAGTTCAGACCCTGAATGAATGAGTTGGCACAATTTCCAACTCCTGCAATAGCAACTCGAATCAATGTTACCGCCTCCTTAGATTACAGCTTCTGCACTCTTCAATGTACGTATCTAATGAAGTTTCCCAGCCTTTATCACTAGATCCTACATATGACCAATCAGTTCCTGCACGACCTAATTTATCAGGTTTGGGTTGTTTTCCACAAGATGTGCATATTCCTGTTTTTGTTTTGAGCGCTCTTAGTCTTTTGTGCCAGTTACCATACTCATTCCAAATACCGCCATTCCAATGATGATGTTTCTCTCCTTTTTGAGAACCTTTTTCTACTCGAGTTCGTACTTGTCTTTGAGCAACTTCCAAGTTTTTCATTGGATTGACTAAACGAAGATTATGACCCCGCTTAAATTGGTTAGAAACTAGTGAACCACACCCGCATCTGCACTCATTCATTCGAAAGTTGTTCTTTGAGCCAAGGCTTGTAGGCAAGTGTCGAGTTGTGAACGTACTCACGATCACCAATCTTCTGGCCCTGCTCACCTGGCATACCTTCCAAGGCACGCCGTGCCCAGGTGGAGATCCATCGACCGGTGGTCACCGGGCAACATTTACCCACGAAGGCTCCCGCCTGCGAGACCGAGACAGCGGCACTCCAAGACCAGGCATCCGGGTACCCCATGAGGCGAGCACACTCACGAACGCTGAGGAACCGAGGTTCCTTCCAATGAACGAAGTCAAAGACGCAGCCTCCGGTGCATACGTACCCGGGCTTGTCAGCGGAGATGCGAGTTGGGTGTGCAAACCCCTTCATGATGTCCTTCTCGTAGTCCCACCAGTTCTCGGTTCCCTCCGGGAACTTGCCGTGCTTCTCTCGGTAGTTCACAAGTGCGGTCTCGACGCTCTTGCCCGAGGGCCAGTACGGTTCGAGGACATCAATCATGAGACGCACCCGCGGATTGTCAGCACCAATATGCGCGTCAACCTCCCACTGAAGAGGTGAAACTGACTTGAGAATTCCTTGCTCATCGAGCCACCAAGGATCAAACTTCTTAGCCTTAACCCGCTGAGTGTCCCAGGTATCCTTGAGTCCCTGGAGGTCCCCGATAGCATCCTGGTAGGTAACGACCCTGCGCTTCTCTGGGTAGTCGACGCCGAAGGGCACACGGTGCGCGACGAAGTAGTAGCGATGCCTCATCTGCGCCGCGCCCACGGACGACCCCGAGCAAAGAACATGGGTCAAGTCGTACTTCTGACCCGTTCTCTTCTCGAGGTCTTGACGCAGGTACTGCATGAGCGAGCGTCCCTGCTTGAAGGCTCCCTGAACCGACTCGAACGAGACAATCTCGGGACCCTTCTTACCGTCACGACCGGTAATCTTATCACCGGCGTAACCAATCAGCTCCTTCATACAGTCGTTGATCGAGGACTCAGGTCCTCGCTTGTTGCCTTTCTTGGAGTTGTTGAGGAGTGAGAACCCGCTACAGGGCGGTGTTCCCGTAAGGTATGCTGCCTGAGCAGGTTCCCACTCACTCAGCCCCGCCCCAGGATCCTGCTCCCAAGGCCCTGGGACGAGGCTTCTGTTAGACTCGATGATCGTGTCTCCGAAGGCGCCCAACGACGCTCGATGAACCAGCGAAAATCCGGCCTGTGCCGTTCCCAGCGTCCACGCTCCGGCAAGACCTTGACAGTCAACGTGTGTTAGGTCATTAGTGTCAACCGCGTTAGGCTTTGTAACGACAACCTTCTTGTATTTGATCTTGTCGAGCCAACCCATCAGTGTCCTCCTGATGCCATTCGGGAACGATTAATGTTCATCTTCTTCTGGTACATCTCTGATAACTCTTCATCTGAAACACCTAGCGCATAGAGATCATTCGCAATGAAGTGAAGCACATCAACCAACTCCTCGATGATCTCATCGCGAGACGGACCTTCAAGATCGGGAAGCCGATTCTTACGCCACGGCTTCCACGGCAACTTCTGAATGAACTCCCCGAGCTCTACAAATGCTGCAAGAGTCTGGATCCTGATGTACTCGATCCATTTTTCATAGTCCTCTTCCTGGCTAGGATCATAGCCGTAAGCAGACTGCTGAAGCTCAGCGGTCTGCTCCAGCCACGATCCGAAGAGACGCTCCACTTAGAACGCCTCATCTCCGTCTGCAACCGCTGAAGCTGCGGGCGCCTGCGGCGGTAGGAAGCTGGGTGCAGCCTGCGGTGGGGTTGCTGCTGCAGGCTCACTAACGGGAGGTGCAGACGCGGTAGGAATGCTCGGAACCCCTGCACGTGCAGGAAGGGGCGGTGCGGAGATGAGCTTGATTCCGAACCCGAGCTTGTTCCGGTTCTCACCGTTCCACGCCTCGATGATTAGCTCACCCTCGATGACCCGACCCACGAGAGCATTTGCGACGTCCTTCATGGTCGGCTTCTGGGCAAAGAACTCCTTCGTGAGGCCAAACTTGGATAGCATCAGCATAAATGCAATCTTACCTTTCTGGCTGTCTCCAGGCGACATCACGCCACACAGAACGCGCTTACCTGCGTCCGGACCCTCAGCAGGAGTGTAGGTCGGAAAGAGACCCTTACCCTTCGGGGTGCAGCTTGTAACCTTGAGCTTGTGCTTGCCCGGGTCGAGGACAAGAACTTCAGCCTCCTTCTCATACTGCTCGTAGAGCTCTAGAAAGTTCATCTCTTCGGTCATGCAATTGCCTCCTCAGGCTGATTTTGTAGAAGTTCGTACATTTCGGTGAAGTTCGGATTCTGGATCACCGGGCCAGGAAGCTTACCCGTTCCGTCACCTGCGACAAACCCAGGAACAGAATCTATCAAAAGACTACGGGTGTATGTCGTTTGACCCTCCGGGGTTGTAGTAGGCTGCTTGTAGAGGTAGCCGATCGTGTCGATGTAATACGGAACGGTGTTTCGGAGCGCACCCTGGAGAAGAGGACGCTGTACGCCGTCCACGAGCTGTGTTCCGACGATGAAGACCACGACGCTGAGCTTGTTACCCGGCACCATCGTAATGTCTCGGTACTGCCGGACGAGTGCCTCAAGCGAGCGAAGAAGCGTACCCCAATCCGTTGTCTGGAGCTGACGGGTGCCAACCTCAGCGTCGATGCACCTCTTCTGCACCTCCATCAGCGAGTCAACCGTTGCGCTTACGAAGTCATGTTCCCCTCCGCGAAGATACTGGTATGCAAGAGCCATGAGGTCGTACTCATGAACCGGTGCAACACAGGTTTCCCACGTTCCGTCATAGCGCGGAGGAGGACCTGACCGCGGATCCCAGAAGACCTTGGGTCCAGAGGGCGTGTACTTAGCACGACCCTCTGAATCCAAGATCAGCCTCGGGCCTGGAACCGTGTCACCGAGCCAGCTCTTTCCGACCTTGCTCTCGCCATGAACGAGAGCCGTGAGCGTTGTTCGAGTATCCTTCACCTAGCGCACCTTATCTACAAGACCGTACTTAAGGCACTCGTCGGAGTCGAGCCACCAGTCTTTACGTGCCCAGTTTTTCTCGATCTCCCTCTTGGAGAGGTTGGAGCGCGTGGCGAAGATGTCAACGATCCTGCCCTGGATTCTCTTGACCCACTCGTAGGTATCCTCAACGTCCCCGAACGAGCCGACCGCGCCGAAGCTAGCCTGATGAATAAGTACCCAGGCCTCCTTACCCATCACGCGATCGTCACCGGCCTGAAGAAGAATTCCGGCCATGGAAGCTGCGTATCCGATGGTAGAGGTTATGACTCTATGACCGCTATCACGGATCTGCTGAATGAAGTCGTAAAGAGCCATGCCGCTGATAATCGACCCTCCGGGAGACGTGAACTGGATCTCGATGTCGCACCCCGGGCTAAGACGGTTCCAGTCCGCAAGCTGGCTCATACACGCGTTCACCGACTTACTGTTTACCTCATCGGTGTAAAGGTAGAGGTGATGAAACTCGTTTGACGCAAGCTCCTTACTCCGAGCGTACCTCTCACGCTCCAAGCGGATCTTCTCCTGCTCGGTCTGGAGCAGGCCGAACTCGATCTCAACCTCCTGCTTATGCTTGTCTGCGCGGGCTGCCTCAGCCTCAGCAAGTGCCTTCTCCGCCTCAGCTTCGAACTTCCTAGCCTCAGCCTGGGCGCGCGCTGACTGAATCTCGACAGGGATAAACGAGGGAAGATCAGGCTTGTTAGGTTCGGTCACAATTCCTCCTTACGGTTTGAGTTCGAGATGTTCAATTGTATCACAACCTCACGTACCTTGTAATCAAAATGGGTGTGTTCACGCCAGGAATCTCACGATACCACACGTTTGTAAGTTCGACCCAAGCTGCACAGTAAATCCAGGGCGCCATGAGATAAGCGACAGGTGCAACTCGAAGAGCTTCCTTAACGTACTTCGAAACTTCCTTTTTGTAGTTAACATCCCAGGGAGGATCAGCAAATACGGCACCGAACGTGTTATCCTCGAAGGGAAGAACGGTCCAGGGAGACGTAAAGTCTGCGGGCTCGTACAGGTCAACGGTAACATCGCCCCACGACGTGGTTCCCGAACATACGTTTAGGAGAGGTTTCTCTAAAACAACGCTGTTAAGAAACTTCTCAATTCCGCCGTGCCAACTGAAAGCTTTCTTGTAGCGAGTCATAGATGCTCCGTACCGGCGTAGCGCTCGAGAGGATCGTGTTCCTCATACATCGCTTCAAGAGCCGACTCAACCTGCGAGCCATCATCAAACATGTGGCAGACCTTGAAGAACTCACACTCCCACTTACAGGTCTTCATCGGTGACGGAGGAACGATCTCGTGGTGGTTTCCTCCGAGGTCAAGAAGATTCCTCATGCGGTCCATCTCAAGTGCAACAGTCATTACATGTCGCCAGTGATTGTTCAGCTCGTGAGCGTTGTGGGGGATGATCTCGCGCTTGAAGAAAGGAGGTCTAGACCTGCTCGTTCGCTTGTTCTTCTTAAGCATGTTGTAGAGAATTCCGTGACAGTCGTCGAGCGCCTCCTCCTGGGTCGAGCCCTTCGCCTGTGCATCCAGGTACCGAACCAGGTGCTCCGTTAGAAGCTGGGTGTCGATCTTTAGCAGGTGCATAGGAGTCTCGAGGTCACCGACCGTCTTGTGCTCGAGCGCGAGCTTGGCCCCATCCGAAATCTGCTCGACCGTTGCATCGAGCTTGGAGATCAGCACGTGCTGATCATAAAGAGGAACTTCAACCATTCGCTCAGATCCCAAAAATCGTAGGTTCTGATCAGCACCCGTTTCTTCGAGCCAGTCAATGTAGCTAACCAACATCGGTTCAACGAGGGACCATTCCTCAAGAATCTCAATCTCGTACGCAGGATTAGCAGCAAGCTCTTCATCAAAGATTGCCTTCGCGTACAAGACCGGGTCTGTCCTGAGACTAGGTTCGTAGTACGCGGCTAACGCGTCGTGAACGACGTTTCCGATGTGAATGGGTGTGTTGTAGCCGTACCCAGCAATTGGCTTCAGGCGCCGGTACGTATTCAGCCACCATTTCCTCTTACAACGCCGAAACGTTGCTAGCTCCGAGTTGGAGAGCCTGATGTTAGACGTGCCCGTTGGTTCCGTCACCGCCAGCCTTCCACGAGTCAATCACTAGCCTGTAAAGCAGGAGTAGTCCTACAATCGCAACCGCAACACAGGTTCCTACACCAGTGACGAATCCAGCCCAGAAGGAGCTCATCCTCACTTGACCTCCGCCGGATCGGGTTCAGAAGGATCGAGAATATGCACCCGCTCCTGCATGTACCAGATCGCCTTTTTCAGGTCAATGACCTCCTGCGCACCAGGCTTAAATCCTGCGCGCTGCATGTACTTGAGTGCGTTTCCTACGTCGAAGCTGACAGGCTCAACCCCCGCAGCCTTGCGGATTTCGTTCCATTTCCGGATGATGATCGTTGCGGACCAGTCACCGAAGTCAGAGTAGTGCTTGGGATTGACCTGATCATCCGTTGTAGTCTTAGACAACTTGTAGCTCCTCTCGCTTTTGTGAAAGAATGTAGTGCTGTGCGATGTACGCATTCCTTGCAACCTCAGGTGAGACGGGTGAGATGACCTCAGGAAGGATCTCCACATCACCCGTCCACTGCTCCCAAAGCTCATACCTGTCCTGAGGATCAGGTACAGGGGTAAGAAGATCACGTACCTCTGTCTTGAGTAGCGCCACGTCAGCGTAGTGAATAGCCTTACGCGATTCAGGGGTACTGACAATGTTAAACTTCTGATGAATTACGTTCATCAGCCTTTCCTCAACCTCACGATAGAGGTCCCCAAAGAGCGCCGTCTTAAGAGGTGAGGGAATGTCGATGAGGTACGCCTCAGAGTCGTCATGATGGAGCGCCTCAAATGCGAATTCCTCGGGCACAGCCTGTGAGACACGAACGGCGTGCTCAGCAACCGAGTACCAGGTTCGCACGTGCCCTGCATAACGACACTGGTTAGAGAGTGCGTGCGCGATGTCCTCGATGAAGATGTCTTCCTCTCGAGGATTGATCGGATCAATGATGTTGCCGTACGCAGTCTGAATCCTTGAGTCACTCACTCGAACCTCCTGTATCAATATCTAACTCAAAGGTTTCGGTCGTAAAGCGCCACTTATACCTAGAGTTGCTGATGTACTCATCTGCAAGTTCTTGGGTCGTAAATGCCGCTACAACGTAGTAGCCGCTCTCGGTAGGATCAAGAACAAGTACTACTTCATTAGCCACTGAAAGAGAACCTCCTTGTCCCGAGCAACTTCCTCGAGCTGATCTGCCTTCTCCTGACGGACCTCGTGTACCCGAGACTCTATCGTATTCAGGGTGATGATGTCGATGATCGTAGGAGGAACCCCGGCCGTTCCGCGTCCGATGCCGCGAATCCGATCCTCGGCCTGCGTGTTCTTTACGAACGAGAAGCTCCTCTGCAGGAAGATCGCGGTTGAGCACCCCGGAAACGAGAGTCCCTCTCCGCCGGCTCCTAGCGTCATGAGCATGAGCGGCAGCTTTCCTGCGTTAAAATCGGCAATGTACTTGTTTCGGTCGATAACGTCCACGTTTCCCGTGATGAGACCGACCTGAAGTCCAGGTCCGTGAGGCTTAGCCCGAATGAGGTGCTTGTGCGCAAGTTCGATAAGCTGGCGAGACTCCGCAAAGACGATAGCTCGGTCGTCTCCTAGCTCGTCAACGATCTCAAGAAGGGCATCGACCTTGCAGGACGGATCCGTGAGGATGAGGTTGCCGCCTTCGTCTACCTCGCCGTATGCTGACGCGAACTGAAGAAGTCGAGTCATTCGGGCAAGCGGATTAGTCACAACGAGAAGACCGCTCTCGAGCTCGGCGATCATCTCCTTTCGCATCATCTCGTAGGCGCCCTTCTGCTTAGGCGACATCTCCACGGTTCGGGTGATCGGAATTGCAGGTGGAAGTTCGGGTAGGACCGCCTCCTTCGTTCGCCGAATGAAGCGAGGATCGAGGATCTTGAAGAGTTCCTCCTTGTGCTCAGACTTGAGCCCAACGATGTCTCGACCTCCGAACATGTTCCAGCTTTGCAGGCCGTACCGATCGATGAACTTGGTCTTGGACGGGAACTCGTCCGGTGCTACGAAGTGCATCAGCGACCAGATGTCCTCGGGTGAGTTCGCAATTGGTGTTCCCGTAAGCATGAACCGATACTTAGCGTGGTGCCCCATCCACCACAGTGCTCGGGTCTGAGCTGCCTTAGGTGACTTGGCTCGATGAGCCTCGTCGGCAACTACGGTTTGAAACCCGATCTCGTTAAGCTCCTTGGGTGTCTTATCGTTCTCGCTAAGCTGCATAGAACCGAACCCAGCAAGACGGGAGTGCCCTCTAAGACCCTCCCAATTGATGATTCCCACATCTGCCTCTCCCTCCTTGATAAGTGCGATCTGCTTGACACGTGCGGCCTTGCCGCCTGTGATGACGACGGTTCGACGGTGAGGAGCCCACTTTGAGTACTCCTCTTGCCACTTAAACTTCATCGAGTTCGGACAGACCACAAGTGCAGGAAAGGCATCGTCTCCGATTAGCTCGAGCGCCAGGATGCCCTGGACGGTCTTTCCGAGTCCCATGGAGTCAGCGTTGAGCGCTTGCTGTGAAGTCGCCATGAGCTTAATACCCGCGCGCTGGAAGGGATACAGATCCGAGAATGCTTCTCCAAGCGTAGCGTCCTCTGCGACACGAAGAGCAAGGCAGGGGTCAACCCTCGTTTCTCGCTCATTCTTAGCCCAGGCGCCCAGCTCGGGACCGACTTGGAGAATACTTCCGAAGATGCCTCGAAGCTGGATGCAAGTCGCCCACGAGAGAGGCGCCCACCAGGTCTGGGCACGTGTATCCCACCGGCCCCCGGGTAGGAGCTTGATCATCTCGCGTTCACGATACTCGGACGCGATCTCGATCCTGCCGTTCTTAAGTTCTGCTGCGGGCATGTTCCTCCTTGAACTAGATTCTAGTGTATCAAAGACTGCAGGTTAATTTGCTTATGGCGTACAGCAGCAAGGATCAGATGCCGCATCGCATCGTTTGCATGATCAGGACCTGGGGTGTAGTAGCCTAACCGCTTGAGCTTGTCATTCGTCACGAAGTTCATGGCATCAGCAGGTGCTTGTTCCTCAAGGGGCGTGCGGTAGCTCCAAGCGGCGTAGCGAATCACTCCAGTTAGCTCAATGGCGTACTTACTTCCCTTCGTGTCCTTCTTGATCGTTCCCGCATTGATCGTAAACTTCTCAACAACGACAAGATCAAAATCATCCATCATGAGTCTATACTCAAGCTCATCACAGGTAGGTCCAAACTCCTGAAGGATGTCGGTCTTTACCCAAAGAGGCTTGCCGCTAGGTGCGTGAAAGTCCGCCCATGCAACCCCACATGACGGTCCGGGATCAACGGCCAAGATGCGCATACTCAGGCTCCTCATCCTCGGGCTGTTCGGGATAGAGATCCTCAAGCCGGAGCGCGGTGCATAGCTCCGCTCGCCAGTTAAGATGCTCCGGCGTTTCTCCTACAAGTAGGACATCGAGCATCTCAACCTTCTGCATAAAGTCAAGCTTCCTGAACTTGTTAACTACCATCTCAATGCTAGGCAAGTTCACTTAATCCCCGCTTCAGCTAGGCAGCGCGCGATCAGGTGCCAAACGCTCTTTCCCTTTCGAGGAAAGTCTTGAACCTCTCCGTCGGCTACAACCCTGACCGAGTTCTTAAACTCAAAGTCATAGGAACCCTTCTTGCCTTGTGTAAGGATGGTGTCGTGTAGATTGTTCTTGATGGTCCCGGTTGCAATCACCTTCGGCTTACCGGTACCTCCATTGAGCTTCTCAATCGTGATCCTGATCATTCCTTCCTTTCGTTAGAGACAAACCTTAAACCGAAGATACCTCTTCGAGCCACGTATTCGTTGACCCTTCCAGTCGGTAGAAAGATGCCGTACCAACTCAAAGTGGTAAACCTGTCCGCAACCTCTCTCGTGTGACTTGTACTTCATTTTCTTGAGGCTTGTGTGACGCCACTTATTGCTTCCTAAGCGATGCTTAACTGAAAGACCTGTCTGAATTCCAAACGCACAGGGACGCTTTACGAAGAGGTAAAGGTGCCAATGATTCGTATAGATACATCTTGACTGCGCGGCCTTAAAGTATCGCGGCCAGTGAAACTTGATGTTCTCACGAGTCTTTGAGGACATCAGTCCTCCGGGAGCTTTCCGTTACCGATTGCGAGGCCCTGGTTAATTGCCTTCTTTTTGGCTGCCTTACGACTTGCGTCATCGCCAGCGGTATACGTGTAGCACTTTCCGTTATCGCCCCACTTGTATCCTGGCTTACCGCCGACTGAACATGCTTTAACTGGCACTGTAAAGTCCTTCCTCTTTAAGAACGTGTTCGATTTCGTGTTGCTTGTTTTTACGGCCATAGTACTTGTACCCACATGTGCATGTTTGCTCGTACGTGTAGCATCTTCCGTTACAGTACGGATGACCGCAAAATCCTGATCCTGAAACCTTCTCCGTGAAGGTATGTTTCGTGATATCTTTAGGTGGCATCAGTACCTACCCTTCCCTTGTCAGGCCAGCCGTCTGGGTACTCTCGGCGGGCTATTCGAGTTGTTAGAAGATCTTGAATCCTATGAATCGAGTCGGTAAAGTATCGGTCGTCATCGGGATGCTGCTTTGGAAGTCTGCCCCAGATTGAGCAAGCAATGACAAGTACATCACTTAGGGCACCCTCTTCGGGGGTAAGACCGTCCTTTCGGGTAATCTTTACGCCGTCACTAGCCACGCAGGATCCTCCGTTTCAACATACTTGGGGTACTCATCCCCACGGTAGTGCTGACCCCACCGGTCAACAACGTCTTGCTCACACTCTAGCACAACCCCCGGGAACGAGTACTGATCAGGCATGACCTCCCCGATGATGTGCTGCGCCTCGTCAACGTCCTCGTCCGGAACCTCGACGAGCATCTCGTCATGCACCGCCAGCCTGAAGTTGTCACCTAGCCCGGCGGCATCGAGCTCCACGATCTTGCGCTTCAAGACCTTAGAGCAGCTTCCTTGGATTCGGAAGTTGACGCCGACATATGCCTTGTCTCCAGGAACAGGCAAGATCGTTCCGTCGATGAGCTCGACGTAACCTGTACCCGACCTCTTACCGCCGGCGCGCTCCATGACCAGGTTAACCGTCTCCTGCATGTAGGCTGCAACTCGCGGGTAAAGCTCATCGTATCGTTCTAGGAAGTTCTTAGCATCTGACACGGGGATCTTCGCCGTCACCGCGAACTTCTCAAGCCCGGCGCCGTAGATCTTGGAGAAGCCCCCGTTCTTGACGACCCCGCGCTGCTTACTGGTGAAGTTCTCACCGTAGAGAATCGCGGCGGTGATGTTGTGAATGTCGAGTCCCTGCGCGTAGGCTTCGAGCATTGCTGTCTCGCGAGCTTCACTCGCTAGAACCCTCATCTCCATGCCGGAGTAATCCGCTTGGCAGATCCGATGACCTGGACGAGCAACGATCGCGTCGCGAACGATTCGCCCACGCGGAAGTGTCTGCAAGGGAGGATCCTGTACGCTCATACGAGATGTCTTTGCTCCGACGGGCCTAGTTGATGCACGAAGTACGCCGTTTACCGCTAGGCCTGACCACTCTTCCTTCTTAGCATCCCAACGCCCGGTTCCTACCTCAACGAACTTCATGAG
>Ga0335069_10004717_pt1 | contig 20106 bp, 17 predicted proteins | sample Lox_Sample_11_FD_206714 | JGI IMG/M metagenome (GOLD analysis project Ga0335069, IMG submission 206714) | Soil microbial communities from Loxahatchee National Wildlife Refuge, Florida, United States - Lox_Sample_1.1 | ecosystem: Environmental > Terrestrial > Soil > Wetlands | place: USA... | reverse complement strand
CGCTGCAGATGGCCTCGATGGCCGGGTCCTGGCCGAAGATCACCTTCTTCAGCTCGGGCTCCAGGTTGGCCAGGGCCGCCTGGTCGTCGGCGGAGACGGTGCGCTCGGGGATCTTGGCGATCTTGGCCACCACCCGCTCCACGTCGCGGGAGGAGACCCTGTGGCGTCGCTCGGCGTCGGGGCGCATCCGGTCGCGGGCGCCGGCCTCGTCGAGCACGTCGATGGCCTTGTCGGGCAGGTGGCGGTCGTTGATGTGCTTGGCGGAGAGCTCGGCCGCGGCCCGGAGCGCGCGGGGCGTGTAGGAGACGCCGTGGTGATCCTCGTAGACCTTCTTCAGGCCGTGGAGGATGCGGATGGTGTCCTCCACCGACGGCTCCTGGATCTCGATCCTCTGGAAGCGGCGGGCCAGGGCGTGGTCGCGCTCGAAGGTCTGCTTGTAGTCGTGGAAGGTGGTGGAGCCGATGCAGCGCAGCTCGCCCGAGGCCAGCCCGGGCTTGAGCAGGTTGGAGGCGTCCATGGACGAGCCGGTGGTGGCGCCCGCCCCGACGATGGTGTGGATCTCGTCGATGAAGAGGATGGCGTGGGGGGTCTTCTTCACGCCGGCGATGACGCCCTTGAGCCGCTGCTCGAACTCGCCCCGGAACTTGGTGCCGGCCAGGAGGGCCCCCATGTCCAGGGAGTAGATGACCGCCTTCTCCAGCACCGCCGGGACCTTCTTCTCGTGGATGCGGAGCGCCAGCCCCTCCACGATGGCGGTCTTGCCCACGCCCGGCTCGCCCACGAACACCGGGTTGTTCTTTCGCCGGCGGCACAGGACCTGGATGGTCCGCTCGATCTCCTGGTCCCGCCCGATGAGCGGGTCGATGAGCCCCTGGGCAGCCCGCTCCACCAGGTTCACGGTGAAGGTGCGGAACGGGTCCTTGACCGGCCGCGGGCCTCCCTCCTCGGCGTCGCCCTCGCCCGGCTCCTCCTCGCCGCCACCCTCCTTGCCGATGCCGTGGGAGATGTACTGGAGGATGTCGAGGCGCCTCACCCCCTGCTTCTCGAGGAGGTACACGGCGTGGGAGCCGCGCTCCCGGGTGATGGCCACGAGCACGTCGCCGGCATTGAGCTCGGTGCGGCCCGAACCCTGCACGTGCCAGGCGGCCCGCTGCAGCACCCGCTGGAAGGCGGCGGTCTGCTCAGGGTCCTGGCTGGCGCCGACCGACTCCAGGGTCCGGTCCAGGTACTCCTCCAGCTCCCGCTCGAGGAGCCGCAGGTCGGCGCCGCACGCGGCCAGCACCTCCGAGGCGACCTTGTCCCGGGTCATGGCGTGGAGGAGGTGCTCCAGCGTGACGTACTCGTGCCTGCGCCGGCGGGCCTCCCCCACCGCCGCCTGGAGGGTCTGCTGAAGCTCCTTGGACACCGTCACCATCGCCGCTCCGTGGTCCTGGGCCTCCCCCCGCCCCGCTATTCCGGCTCGACCGTCACCAGCAGGGGGTACTCCGCCTCGCGGGCCAGGTCGCTGGCCTTCCGCGCCTTGGTCTCCGCGATCTCGAAGGGATAGATACCGGCCACGCCCACCCCGTGCATGTGAACGTGCAGCATGATGCGGTGCGCCGTCTCCGGGTCGTGGTTGAACACCGCGATGAGCAGCTGCTCGACGAACTCCTGGGTGGTGTAGTCGTCGTTGTGGAACAGCACCTTGTAGAGCGTGGGCCGCTTGGTCTCCCGCTCCGTGCTGGGCTTGGGGACGACCACCGCGGTGTCGCCCCCGGGGCGGGGTCTCTCGGCCATGGCTCGGCTCATTGTAAGCCGCGCCAGGACAAAGCGCGCGGGGGGGCCAGGGCGCGGCGCCCCGCCCGGGCCGGGCCGCCGCTCACCCGCCCGAGGCCGGGGCGGCGAGCTCCCAGGCGCCCCGCAGCGTCGGGCGCTCCAGGGCCGCCTCCAGCCTGCGCAGGAAGGTGCGGCGCGGGAGCTCCGCGGCGCCGAAGCGGAGCAGGTGCTCGGTGCGGACCTGGCAATCGATCAGGTTCACGCCGCGTGAGGCGAGCCACTCCACCGCCTTCACGAAGGCGACCTTGGAGGCATCCGGCCGGTCGGCGAACATCGACTCGCCGAAGAAGGCGGCGCCCAGCGATACCCCGTAGAGCCCCCCGGCCAGCGCCTCCCCCTCCCAGGCCTCGAAGGAGTGGGCGAAGCCGAGCCGGTGGAGGCGGGAGTAGGCCGCCCGCATCTCCGGGGTGATCCAGGTCCCCCGCTGGCCCGGGCGCGCCTGCTCGGCGCAGCGGGCGATGACCCGCGCGAAGGCCAGGTCGGCGGTGACGCGGTAGCGGCCGCGGCGGATGGTGCGGCCCAGCGAGCGGGGCAGGTGGAGCTTACCGGGGTCGAGCACCAGCCGCGGGTCGGGCGACCACCAGAGGATGGGGCTCTCCGCCCCGTACCAGGGGAAGATCCCGGTGGCGTAGGCGGCGAGGAGGCGCTCCGGGGAGAGGTCGCCGCCCACGGCCAGGAGCCCGTCGGGCTCGGCGCGATCCGGATCGGGGAACACGGGCTCGCGGGCAAGCCGGTGGATCGGCACCCGCGAACTATAGCCGCCGGACGTCAGCCCCGGCCGGGGGAGCGATTTGATCCGGGTCAACCCAATAGAGCCCTTTCGCCGGGCCGCCGCGCCGACAAGTTTACGCCCCGCCACGGGCGACGACCGACCCGGCGTGCCAGCCGAAGGCAGCCGGGCATGACCAGCCAGCGATGAGCGCACTCTTCAGCCCGAGATCGAACGCGGTGTTCCGCCTCGTGCTGGTGCTCCTCGTCGGGGGCGCGGGCGGGTCGGTGGCCGCCGCCATGGTGTACTGGCGCATTCCCTACGGGACCGGCCAGGCGGCGCCCATCGTCCAGCCGGTGCAGTTCGACCACCGCCACCACGTGCGGGACGACCTCATCGACTGCCGGTACTGCCACACCACGGTGGAGTCGGCGCCCTCGGCCGGCATCCCCCCCACCGAGCTCTGCCTCAACTGCCACTCCCAGGTCTGGAACAAGAGCCCGCTGCTCGACCAGGTGCGGGCCAGCTGGTTCAGCGGCGAGCCCATCCGCTGGGTCCGGGTCCACAAGCTCCCCGATTTCGTCTACTTCGACCACTCCATCCACGTGAGCAAGGGCGTGGGCTGCGTGGAGTGCCACGGGCGGGTGGACGAGATGCCGGCCATCGAGCAGGTCCAGCCGCTCACCATGGGCTGGTGCCTGGACTGCCACCGCGACCCCTACGCCCACCTCCGCCCGCCGTCCGAGGTGACCAGCATGACCTGGAAGCCGGACGGCGACCCGGTCGAGGTCGGCAGGGCGCTGGCCGAGAAGAACGACGTCCACCCGCGCACGGACTGCATCACATGCCACCGCTAGGACTCCCCATCTACGGCCAGGCGCGCGCCCCGGGGCTCTCCGCCCCACGCTGGCGCAGCACGGCCGAGCAGGCGCGTGCACCGGAACCCGCCCCGGGCGAGTTCCCCGAGGGCGCCGCCGAGCCGCCGTCGGCGCTGGGCCGGCGCTCCTTCGTCCAGCTGGTGGGCGCGGCCGCCGGGCTGGCGGGGCTCGCCGCCTGCAAGCCGCCGCGGCAGAAGGTGGTCTCCTTCGTCCGGCCGCCGCCGGAGGAGACCCCGAGCGTCGCCGCCGCCTACGCCACCGCCGCCAGCCGGGGCGGGTACGGCGTCGGGCTTGTGGTGACGAGCCGGGAGGGGCGGCCCACCAAGGTGGAGGGCAATCCTGGCCACCCGGCCAGCCTGGGGGGCAGCGACGCCCTGCTCCAGGCCGACCTCCTCGAGCTCTACGACCCCTCCCGCGCCCGCGGCTTCGTGCGCGGCAGGCGGCACCTGGGGCGGATCGCCCTCCTGCAGGAGCTCTCGGCCCTGGCCCGCGCCCAGGAGAGGGAGGGCGGCGCGCGGCTCCGCTTCCTGGTCGAGCCCACCAGCTCGCCCACCCTGGGCGACCTCCGCCGGCGGATCCTCCAGCGCTTCCCGCGGGCCCGATTCGTGGCCTACTCGCCGCTCTCCGAGGCCCAGGCCCGGGCCGGCGCGGAGATCGCCTTCGGGCGGCCGCTCGACGCCAGCTGGTCGCTCGTCGACGCCGACGTGGTCCTGGCGCTCGACGCGGACCTGCTCGGCCGCGACGGCGAGATCCTCCGCCAGGCGCGGGAGCACGCCGCCCGCCGGACCACCCCGACCGCCCTGAGCCGGCTCTACGTGGCCGAGGGCGGGTACACCATCACCGGCGGCGTGGCCGACCACCGTTTCCGGATGCGGTCGGCCGAGGTGCTCCCCTTCGCCCGGGCGGTGGCGGGCGAGCTGGCCCGCCGCCACGGGCTCCCGGCGCTGGCGCCGCTGGGCGCGCCGGCGGGAGGGTGGTCCAAGCAGGCCGCGGCGGTGGCCGACGACCTGTGGCGGGCCCGGGGCCGGTCGCTGGTGGCGGTGGGCCCCCGGCAGCCGGCGGCGCTCCACGCCCTGGCCGCGGCTCTCAACGACGCGCTGGGCAATTCCGGCAGGACCGTCACCTACCGGCCGACCGCGCTCCTCGATGCCGACGACGGCCCGGGGCCGGTCGCTGGTGGCGGTGGGCCCCCGGCAGCCGGCGGCGCTCCACGCCCTGGCCGCGGCTCTCAACGACGCGCTGGGCAATTCCGGCAGGACCGTCACCTACCGGCCGACCGCGCTTCTCGATGCCGACGACGGCCCGGGGCCGCTCGCGGCCCTGGTGGCCGAGCTCGGGGAGGGCGCGGTGGACGCGCTGGTGGTCACCGCCTGGAACCCGCTCCACACCGCCCCGGCCGACCTCGATCTGCGCCAGGCGTTCGGCCGGGCCAGGGAGCGCATCGTCCTCGCCTCCCGCGACGGCGAGACCAGCGCCGCCGCCACCTGGCGGATCGCCCGGAGCCACCCGCTGGAGGCCTGGGGGGACCTGCGCTCGCGCGACGGCACGGCCAGCGTGGCCCAGCCGCTCATCGCGCCGCTCCTCGAGACCCTGTCCGAGGTGGAGCTCCTGGCCGCCTTCGTCGACCAGGCCGACCGGGGCGACCACGCCCTGGTCCAGGACGGCTGGCGGGCGCGCGTCGGCGGCACCGGGTTCGATCGCGCCTGGGAGGGCTGGCTCGCCGCCGGCCTGGTCCCGGGCAGCGCCACGGCCGCCGAGCCCGTCGCCCCCGACCTCTCCCGGGTGGCCGCCGCGGTGCGGGCGGTCCCGGCCGCGGCGCCGGGCCTGGAGGTCTCCTTCGCCTCCGACTACCGGGTCCTGGACGGCCGCTACCTGGAGAACGCCTGGCTGCAGGAGTTCCCGGACCCCATCACCAAGCTCACCTGGGACAACGCCGCCCAGCTCTCGCCGGCGACGGCCCGCAAGCTCGACCTCGAGGACCGGGACGAGGTCCGGCTGGCGGTGGGGGGCCGGACGGTCGAGGCGGGCGTGCTGGTGGTTCCGGGCCACGCCGACGACGCGGTGACCCTCACCCTGGGCTACGGGCAGCGGGTGGCGGGGGAGGTGGGGAAGGGGAGCGGCTTCGACGCCGGCGCCCTGAGGACCGCGGCGGCGCCCTGGTTCACGCAGGGCCTGGAGGTCACGCGCACCGGGCGCAAGGCCGACCTGGTCGCCACCCAGGAGCACTTCTCCATGCAGGGGCGGGCCATCGCCCTGGCCATCGACGCGCCCGAGCTGGCGGGGGCGGCCGCCGAGCTGGACGAGCACCGCGGCCCGCAGCCCACCCTGCAGGCGCCGGTGGACTACTCCAAGCAGGACTACCGCTGGGGCATGGCCATCGACCTCTCGCGCTGCATCGGCTGCGGGGCCTGCACCATCGCCTGCCAGGCGGAGAACAACATCCCCACCGTGGGGAAGTACCAGGTCTCGCGCAGCCGGGAGATGCACTGGCTGCGGGTGGATCGCTACTTCGAGGGCACCCCCGAGGATCCCACCTCCGTCTCCCAGCCCCTCGCCTGCGTGCACTGCGAGGCGGCCCCCTGCGAGTACGTGTGCCCGGTGAACGCCACCGTTCACTCGGAGGAAGGGCTGAACCAGATGGTCTACAACCGGTGCGTGGGGACCCGGTACTGCTCCAACAACTGCCCCTACAAGGTCCGCCGCTTCAACTTCCTCGACTATCACCAGCGGATGACCCCCACCCTGGAGATGCTGCAGAACCCCGACGTCACGGTGCGTGCGCGGGGGGTGATGGAGAAGTGCACCTACTGTGTCCAGCGCATCGAGCGGGCCCGGATCACCGACCGTGACGCCGGCAGGAAGATCGGCGGGAACGAGGTGGTCAGCGCCTGCCAGCAGGCCTGCCCGGCCCAGGCCATCGCCTTCGGGAACCTGAACGACCCGGCCTCGGACGTCTCGCGCTGGCACCAGGACGCCCGTCGCTACGACCTGCTCCACGAGCTGGGTACCCGCCCGCGCACCGCCTACCTGGTCCGGCTCCGCAACCCCAACCCGGAGCTGGCATGAGCACCGCCCCGGAGACCCTGCCCGCGGCCGATCCGCTGGAGACCGCTCCGGTCCTCGTGGGCCGCCCCGGCGATCGCGCCCTCACCGAGGGGCTCCTGCGCCCGGTGCTGGAGCCGGTGCGCAAGGGCTGGCTGGCGCTCCTCGGGCTCCTCGGCCTGGGGGTGGTCTTCTGGCTGATCTGCCTCTACCAGGTGCTCTTCAAGGGCATCGGGGTGTGGGGCAACAACATCCCGGTGGCCTGGGCCTACGACATCACCAACTTCGTCTGGTGGATCGGCATCGGCCACGCCGGCACCCTCATCAGCGCCATCCTCCTCCTCTTCCAGCAGAAGTGGCGCACCTCCATCAACCGCTTCGCCGAGGCCATGACCCTGTTCGCGGTGGCCATGGCCGGCATGTACCCCATCATCCACCTGGGCCGGCCCTGGCTCTTCTGGTGGCTCATCCCCTATCCCTCGGTGAACCGGATCTGGCCCAACTTCAAGAGCGCGCTCCCCTGGGACGTGTTCGCCATCTCCACCTACGCCACCGTCTCCCTGCTCTTCTGGTACCTGGGGCTCATCCCCGACCTGGCCACCGCCCGCGACGCTGCCCAGACCCGGGCGCGCCGCATCGTCTACGGGATCCTCTCCTTCGGGTGGCGCGGCTCGGCCCGCCACTGGCAGCACTGGCGCGTCGGCTACCTGCTGCTGGCCGGGCTCTCCACCCCGCTGGTGCTCTCGGTCCACACCATCGTCTCCTTCGACTTCGCCATCTCCCAGCTGCCGGGCTGGCACACCACCATCTTCCCCCCCTACTTCGTGGCCGGAGCCATCTTCAGCGGCTTCGCCATGGTGCTGACCCTGATGATCCCGGCCCGGAAGGCGTTCCACTTCGAGCACGTGGTCACCCTCCGCCACCTCGACAACATGGCCAAGGTCACCCTGGCCACCGGCCTGATGGTGGCCTACGGCTACGCCATGGAGTGGTTCATCGCCTGGTACTCGGGCAGCCGCACCGAGCTCTTCGCCTTCACCAACCGGGTGGTGGGGCACTACCAGATGGTCTACGCCCTGCAGATCTTCGGGAACGTGGTGGCGCCCCAGCTCCTCTGGTTCCCGAGGGTACGGCGCAACGTGGGGGCGCTCTTCCTCATCGCGGTGGCGGTGAACTTCGGCATGTGGGCGGAGCGGTTCGTGATCATCGCCGTCTCGCTCTCCCGCGACTTCCTCCCCTCGTCCTGGGCCAACTACAGCCCGACCTGGGTGGACTGGGGCACGCTCTTCGGCTCCATCTGCACCTTCGGCTTCCTGTTCATGCTCTTCCTGCGCTTCCTCCCGGCCATCCCCATGTCCGAGGTGAAGGAGCTGCGGCGCGAGCTGGAGCACGAGGACCGGCACGCCCTCGGGGCGGCGGCGCACGCCGGGGAGGTGGGGCGGTGAGCTTCGTGCTCGGTGAGTTCGGGGAGGAGCGGACCCTGCTGGCCGCGGCCCGGGCGCTGCGGGAGCGCGGGCACCGCGCGCTCGACCTGCACAGCCCCTACCCGGTGGCCGGGGCCGAGGAGGCGCTGGGGCTGCGCCGGTCCACCGTGCCGCTCGTGACCCTCATCGGCGGCGTCACCGGCGCGGTCTGCGGCTACCTGCTCCAGTGGTACACGGTCGGCTTCGACTGGCCGCTCAACGTGGGCAATCGACCGCCCCACAGCCCGCCCGCCTTCGTGCCGGTGACCTTCGAGCTGGGCGTGCTCTTCGGGGCGCTGGCCATCTTCCTGGGCCTGCTCTTCGGGTACTTCGGCTTCCCGCGCGTCCACCACCCGGTCTTCGAGGTGGAGGCCTTCCGCTCGGCCAGCATCGACGGGCTCTGGCTCTCGGCCGAGGTGGCCCAGGGCGAGGCCGAGGGGGTGGCGGCCGCGCTCCGGGATCTGGGCGCGGCGCGGGTGTCGGTGGTTCCCGGGGAGGGCGCGCCGTGAGGGCGGCCGGGAGGCTCTGGCCGTTCGCGGCGCTGGCGCTCTGCGCCTGCCCGCGGCTCGACCCCATGCAGCGCCAGGCCAAGGTCAAGGCCTACCAGGAAAGCGCCTTCTACCCCGACGGCCTGGCCATGCGGGCCCCGCCCCCGGGGAGCGTGCCCCGGGGCACCGTTCCCACCGCGGAGGTGGCGACCGGCCGCGGCCCCGACGGCAAGCCGATCCCCACCTCGCCCCTGCCGGTGGACCTGGACCTCCTGGCCCGGGGTCGGAGTCGCTTCGACATCACCTGCGCAGCCTGTCACGGGGTCCTGGGGGACGGGCACAGCCAGGTGGCCATGAACATGTCGCTGCGCCCGCCGCCCTCGCTCCACCTCTACCGCGACCTGCCGGACGGCTACCTCTACCAGGTCATCACCGACGGCTTCGGCCTCATGCCGTCCTACGCCAGCGTGCTCCCGGTCCGCGACCGCTGGGCGGTGGTGGCCTACGTGCGGGCGCTCCAGCTCAGCCAGCACGCCTCCCTCGAGGTCCTCCCCGAGGACGTTCGCCGGCGGCTGCCCGAGGAGAAGCCATGACCGTGCTCGCGGCACCCTTCAGCGGCGGGCGACGCCTGGCGCTCTGGTCCGCGTCGGTGGGCGCCGCCGGCCTGGTCCTCACCGCGGTGGGCGGGCTCTTCGACCCGCGTCGCGCGCTCCACGCCTACCTGGTGGCCTTCACCTACTGGCTGGGCATCGCCCTGGGGGCCCTCACCCTCCTGGGATCGTTCCACGCCTCGAGCGCCCGCTGGCCGGTGGTGCTGCGCCGCTTCCTGGAGCACCTGCAGGCTGCCACCCCGCTCTTCATCCCGCTCTTCATCCCCATCCTGCTCGGCCGACACCAGCTCTTCCCCTGGACCGTCCCCGACTCGCTCCCCGAGGACCTGCGACGCCTGGTGGCCCTGAAGCACCCCTATCTCAACACTCCCTTCTTCGCCGCCCGGGCCGTCCTCTACTTTGCCTGCTGGACGGCCCTGGCCGAGCTCCTGCGCCGCTGGTCGCTCCGCCAGGACGCCCAGGGCGGCGTGGCCCTGACCCGCTGGCAGCGGCGGCTGGGCGCCGGCTCGCTGCCGCTGCTGGCGCTGACCCTCTCCTTCGCCGCCTTCGACTGGCTGATGTCGATCGATCCGCGCTTCTACTCCACCATCTTCGGCGCCTACTGGTTCGCGGGCAGCTTCGTCTCCGCCTTCGGGGTGGTGATCATCGCCGCCGCCCTCACCCGACGCGACCCGGCCCAGTTCGGCTCGCGCATGAACCTCGAGCACTTCCACTCGCTGGGGAAGTTCCTGCTGGCCTTCACGGCCTTCTGGGCCTACATGGCCTTCTCGCAGCTCCTCCTCATCTGGATCGCCAACGTGCCCGAGGAGGTCCCCTGGTACCTCCGCCGCATCCAGGGCGGGTGGCTGCCGGTGGGCATCTTCCTGGCGCTGGGCATGTTCCTGGTCCCCTTCTTCCTGCTGCTCTCCCGCGACCTGAAGCGCTCGCCCCGGGCGCTGGCCGGGGTGGCCGCCTGGGTGCTCCTGGCGCACTGGGTGGACATCTACTGGCTGGTCATGCCCCAGCTCGATCCGGCCGGGCCGCGCCCCAGCCTGTGGGACCTCACCGCCTTCGTCGGCGTGGGCGGGGCGGCGGTGGCCTTCACCATCCTGCGCATGCGTGGCTCGGCGCCGGTGCCGGTGCGCGATCCCTACCTCGAAGACTCGCTGAGGTACCTGCCCTCATGAGCGCCTCCGCGCACGAGCTCGTCGCCGGCCAGGACCACGGCGTCCGGTCCGAGGCGGACCAGGTCCCCGGCCTACGGATCGTCCTGGTCGGCCTGGGGGCGCTGCTGGTCTTCCTGGTCGGCTCGCTCCTCGCCGTGGGCTACCTCCACGGCCGCCAGCTGGCGGCCGGCCCGATCGCCGTCCCTCCCGAGGTGGGCGACTCCAAGGTCGGCCTGGTCGAGCAGCAGCTCTTCGCCCGCGTCGAGCGGGGCGAGCAGGCCCGGGCGCGCGACCAGGAGCGGCTCGCGAGCTACGGCTGGGTCGACCGGAAGGCCGGGGTGGCGCACATCCCCATCGACGAGGCCATGCGGCTGGTGGCGGCCGGGGTGCGCCCCGCCGGCAGCGAGCCCGCCACGCCGCCCTTCGGGGGTCGCCAGTGAGGGCGGGCCTCCCGCAGCTGGCGGCCCTGGCCGCCCTGGCCGCCCTGGCCGCACCGCGCCCGGCCGCGGGCCAGTTCTGGCGGTCGCGCGAGCAGCTCGACGGCCCGCCGCCCAACGTCACCCCCCTGGCGCTGGAGGAGGTGCGGGTGGAGGAGCGGCTCGGGGCGGCCCTGCCGCTCGACGACCCCTTCACCGACTGGCGCGGCCGGCCGTTCACCCTGCGGCAAGCCCTCGACGGCCGACGGCCGCTGGTGCTGGCCCTGGTCTACTACGACTGCCCCATGCTGTGCGGGCTCATGCTCGCCGGCGTGGCCAAGAGCATGCGCCAGAGCGGGCTGGAGCTGGGGGCGGACTACCAGGCGGTGGCCATCTCCTTCGATCCGGCCGAGCGACCCGGGCTGGCCGCCGAGCGCCGGCGCGGGTACCTGCAGTCGATGGGGCGGACCGACGGCGGCGAGGAGTGGCCCTTCGCGGTGGGCCCGGCCAGCTCCTCGCGCCACCTGGCCGACGCCCTCGGCTTCTACTACAAGCACGACGACGTCTCCGGGGAGTGGGCCCACATGGCGGCCATCTTCGTGGTGACGCCGGACGGCCACGTCTCCCGCTACCTGTACGGCATCCAGTACCCGCCCAAGGACCTGCGGCTGGCGCTGGTGGAGGCCGCCGGGGGGAGGGTGGGGACGAGCTTCGACCGGCTCCTGCTCACCTGCTATCGCTACGACCCCGCCACCCGGCGCTACCAGCCCTACGCGTTCGGGATCGTCCGCGTCGGGGCGCTCCTCACCCTGGCCGCCCTGGCCACGCTGGTGGGTCGGCTCTTCTGGCGCGAGCGGGCGCGGGCGCGGCAAGGAGCGCGGGCATGAACGAGCTCATGCAGCGGCTGCTGTTCCTGCCCGAGCAGGCGAGCGAGCACGCCCGCGCCGTCGACCACCTGCACTACTTCGTCATCCTCACCACCCTGGTGGCGTCGGCGGGGGTGTTCGGGACCCTGATCTGGTTCGTGGTCCGCTACCGGCGGCGGGCCGAGGGCGAGCCCACCCCGCGCGTGGCGCCCCGGGCCGTCCACGAGGTGCTCTTCGTCGGCGTACCGCTGGCCCTCTTCCTCTTGTGGTTCGCCATCGGCTTCCCCATGTTCGTGGACCTGCAGGTCCCGCCGAAGGACGCCATGGACGTCTACGTCCAGGGCAAGCAGTGGATGTGGAAGTTCGCCTATCCCGACGGCCCCAGCTCGCTCGACGTGCTGCGGGTCCCGGCGGGCCGGCCGGTGCGGCTGCTCATCACCTCGCGCGACGTCATCCACTCCTTCTTCGTGCCCGCGCTCCGGCTCAAGCAGGACGCGCTCCCCGGGCGCTACACCCAGACCTGGTTCACCGCAGACCGGCCCGGGCACTACGAGGTCCTGTGCGCCCAGTACTGCGGCCTGAGCCACTCGAGCATGCGGGCCGAGCTGTGGGTCATGCCGGCGGCCGAGTTCGACGAGTGGTTCGAGCAGCAGCGGCGGGGGCTGGCCCGGGCCCAGGACTCGAGCCCGCTGCCGGCCGAGCCGGTGCCGGCCGGCTCCAGCCTGGTGCGACAGGGCGAGCGGGTGGCCGCCGAGCAGGGCTGCCTCAAGTGCCACACGGTGGACGGATCGCGCCACATCGGCCCGACCTGGCTCGACCTGTATCGCAAGGAGGAGCGGCTCTCCAACGGAAAGACGGTGATCGCCGACGAGGCCTACCTGACCCGGTCGATGATGGACCCGGGCGCGGAGATCGTGGCCGGCTACCAGGACGTGATGCCCACCTACCAGGGGAAGCTCTCGCCGCCCGAGGCGGCCGCCGTCGTCGAGTACATCAAGTCCCTGCGGACCTCGGCCATCCGCGCGGGGCCCTCCCAGCCGCCCGCCTATGCCCCCATCCCCGCACAGTGACGCCCCGGCCTACGCGCCGCGAAACTACCTGAACGCGCCCGAGACCGGGCTGCGCTCCTGGCTCACCACCCGCGACCACAAGCGGATCGGGGTGATGTTCCTGGTGGCGGTGACGGTCTTCTTCGCGGTGGGCGGGATCTTCGCCCTGCTCATCCGCATCAAGCTGCTCACGCCCCAGCCGGCGATGATGAGCGCGCTGACCTACAACCGGCTCTTCACCCTCCACGGCGTGGTCATGATCTTCCTCTTCATGATCCCGGCCATCCCCAGCGGCTTCGGCAACTTCCTGTTGCCGCTCATGCTGGGGGCCAAGGACGTTGCCTTCCCCCGCCTCAACCTGCTCAGCTTCTACGTGTACCTGGCCGGCGCGGCGGTGGCGCTCTTCGGGATGATCCACGGGGGCGCCGACACCGGCTGGACCTTCTACACGCCCTACTCCACCAGCACCACCACCGACGTGGTGCCCATCCTGCTGGGCGCCTTCATCCTCGGCTTCTCCTCCATCCTCACCGGCCTCAACTTCATCGTCACCACCCACACCCTGCGGGCGCCGGGGATGGGCTGGATGAAGATGCCGCTCTTCGTCTGGTCGATCTACGCCACCAGCATCATCCAGATCCTGGCCACGCCGGTGCTGGGGATGACGCTGCTCCTGGTGGCGGTGGAGCACGCCTTCGGCTGGGGGATCTTCGATCCGGCCCGCGGCGGCGACCCGGTGCTGTTCCAGCACTTCTTCTGGTTCTACTCGCACCCGGCCGTCTACATCATGGTGCTGCCGGCCATGGCGGTGATCTCCGAGGTGGTCTGCACCTTCGCCCACAAGAACATCTTCGGCTACAAGGCGGTGGCCTACTCCTCCCTGGGCATCGCCTTCGTCGGCTTCTTCACCTGGGGCCACCACCTCTTCACCTCGGGCCAGTCGGCCTTCGACGCCGGGATCTTCGGGATCCTCTCGATGTTCGTGGCCATCTTCACCGCCATCAAGGTCTTCAACTGGACGGCCACGCTCTACAGGGGGTCGATCTCCGTCAAGGCGCCGTTCGTCTACTTCGTGGGCTTCCTCTTCTTCCTGGTGTTCGGCGGGATGACCGGCGTGGCCCTGGCCACCGTCTCGCTCGACGTGGACTGGCACGACACCTACTTCGTGGTGGCCCACTTCCACTTCATCATGGTGGGCGGGGTGATCATGGCCTTCCTGGCCGCCCTGCACTACTGGTTCCCCAAGATCACCGGCCGCACCTACCCCGAGGGCTGGGCGCTGGTGGCCGCGGTCATGGTCATCCTGGGGTTCAACTTCACCTTCATCCCCCAGTTCCTGCTGGGCAACATGGGGATGCCCCGCCGCTACTACGCCTACCCCGAGCGCTTCCAGGCCCTGAACGTCGCCTCCACCGCCGGGGCCAGCGTGCTGGGACTGGGGCTCCTCATCGCCCTGGTCTACCTGCTCGTGTCCCTGCGCTACGGGCCGGTGGCCGGCCCCAACCCCTGGCACTCGCGCGGCTTCGAGTGGAACACCCCCTCGCCACCACCCCCGGAGAACTACGAGGAGACGCCGGTCATCACCCGCGGCCCGCACGAGTACGACGACGAGCCCGCCGCGCTCCCCCCCGCCGCCGCCCACGAGCCGGAGCATGCAAGCTAGCCCGCTGGCCCATCACTTCGAGAGCCTCGACAAGCAGGCGCACGCGGCGCGCCTGGCCATGTGGATCTTCCTGGCCACCGAGGTGCTGCTCTTCACCGCCCTCTTCGCCGCCTACTCGGTCTACCGGTTCCTCTACCCGGAGGGCTTCGTCCAGTCGAGCCGGGCCATCGAGACCTGGATCGGCTTCGTGAACACCCTGGTGCTCGTGACCAGCTCCTTCACCGTGGCCACCGGCTACGGCCACGCCTCCCGGGGCGACGGGAAGCGGACGGCCCTCTTCTTCGGCCTCTCGGTGCTCCTGGCGCTGGTCTTCCTGGGCTTCAAGGCCGTCGAGTACACCCATCACTTCCAGGAGGGGCAGCTCCCCGGCCCCTACTACCGGTTCGAGGGGGTGAAGGCGCCGGGGGCGCCGCTCTTCTTCGCCCTCTACTTCCTCATCACCGGGCTGCACGCCTTCCACGTGGTGGTGGGGATGACCGTGCTCATCGTGGTCGGGGTGCTCGCCTTCCGGGGGCGCTACACGGTGGCCTACCACGTGCCGGTCGAGAACGCGGCCCTCTACTGGCACCTCGTCGACCTCATCTGGATCTTCGTCTTCCCTCTCATCTACCTGATCTAGCCATGGCCGAGACCACCGCCGGGAACGCCGTCCTCCACTCCCACCGGGCCCGCTACCTGGCCGTGTGGGTGGCGCTGCTCTTCCTCACCGTGCTCACCTACGTCCTGGCGCGGGTGCACCTCCCCGGCGCCTGGGCGGTGCTGGTGGCGCTGGCCATCGCCGTCACCAAGGGCACGCTCGTGGCCCTGTTCTTCATGCACCTGTGGGAGCAGGCCGGCGCCAACCGGCTGGTGTTCGCCACCTCGCTCGTGTTCGTGGCCCTGCTCATCGGCCTGGTCATCGCCGACAACGCCACCCGCTTCCCTCTGGCCAACCCCCCGGGCAGCGCCGGGGCGCTCCCCATCAGCGGTGCCGACCGGGATCCACCGGCGGTGATGGAGGCCAGCCCGGCGCCGTAGCAGGGCCGGCGCCCGGCCGCGCCGAGCCGCGGTGATGGCCCGATGACGGCCCGCCGCCGCCGCTCGGGCGACTGGCGTGGTCCCCCGATCCCGGCCGGGCGTGAACCGGACGTCCCGCCCGGGTGGTGCCCGGCGGCTGGCGCGGGGATTCGGGACGGCCTGCCAGCCCGGCCGCCTCCACCTCACCCCGCCCCCTCCCGCTCCGCCCGCTCCAGCACCTCGAGGTAGGTCCGCGCCGCCTCCTCGCCGAGGCAGCAGAACACCACCCTCTGCGGCGCGCCGGGCGCCCCGAGGCCGGCCCGGACCTCCCGCACGGCGATCTCTGCCGCCCGCCGCAGGGGGAAGCCGTAGATGCCGGTGGAGATGGCCGGGAAGGCCACCGCGCGCAGGCCGTGCGCCGCGCAGATCCCGAGGGCGGTGCGGTAGCAGCCGGCGAGGAGCTCGTCCTCCCCCTCGCCGCCGCCGCGCCAGACCGGGCCGACGGCGTGGATGACGTGGCGGGCCGGGAGCCGGTGGCCCAAGGTGATCCGGGCGGAGCCGGTCTCGCACCCGCCCAGCCGGCGGCATTCCTCGAGAAGGCCCGGGCCGGCGGCCCGGTGGATGGCGCCGTCGACACCGCCGCCGCCCAGAAGCGACCTGTTGGCTGCATTCACGATGGCGTCGAGGCCGAGGCGGGTGATGTCCCCCTCGTGCACCGCGATGCGCCCGCCGAAGAACGTCCGCTCCATCCTCGGTCCCTCTTCCCCGTCCGCCGCTCGAGCTTAGCGCGGCCGGCCGCGAAGGGCTTGCGACGCCGCCCGCCCGTCGGCCCTCGGCCGCCCGACCGTTTCGCTCGGCGCGGCGAGGGGTTGCGCCCGCAGTTGATCCAGGTCGCCCGCCGCTTCGCGCAAGACCTGCACGCGCAAGGGCCCGAAGGCCGGGTACGCCGCTTGCTACGCGTGCGAGCGTGGCTCCGGAACGCATCCTGGTTGTGGACGGCGACATCCGCGCGGGGCGGGCGATGCGCGCCAACCTCTGCGAGCGCGGCTACGACGCGGTGGCGGCGGCCGGCGCAGAGGACGCGCTGGCGCTCGTGCCGAGCTTCGGGCCGGGCGCGCTCCTGCTCGACGCCACGCTGCCCGAGGCGGCCAGCTTCGCCGCCCGGCTCGAGGAGCTGGGGTCGGACGCTGCGGTGGTGGTGGTGGCGCCGCCCGAACGTCTGGAGGCGGCCGTGCTGGCGCTCAGGGGAGGGGCGGAGAGCTTCATCCTGCGGCCGGTGGAGCCGGTGCAGGCGCACCTGGCGCTGGAGCGGGCGCTCGAGCGGCGCCACCTCCGGCGGGAGTGCGCCGCCCTCCGCCAGCGGCTGCGGGCGCGCGCCGAGCTGGTCGGCTCGAGCCCGGCCATGCAGGCGTTGCGTGCGCTGGTGCTGAAGGTCGGGCCCACCCGCGCCCCGGTGCTCCTCACCGGGGCGCCCGGGACGGGGAAGGCCCATCTCGCCCAGGCCCTCCACGAGGCTTCGCCGCGGCGCGATCGGGCCTTCGTCCGGGCGAGCTGCGCCGGCCTCTCCGAGCTGCTCCTCGAGGCCGAGCTGTTCGGGTGCGAGCGCGGCGCGCTGCCCGACGCCGACGAGCGGCGCCGGGGCCGCATCGAGGAGGCGGACGGGGGCACGCTCTACCTCCAGGAGGTGGGCCGCCTGTCGCCGGCCCTGCAGCTCCGGCTGCTCGCGGTGATCCAGTCCGGGTCCCTGGAGCGCGTGGGCGGCGGCGCGCCCGTTCCGGTGGACGTGCGGGTGGTGGCCTCCTCGCAGCGGGACCTGGCCGAGCTGGTCCAGGCCGGGACCTTCCGCGAGGAGCTGTACTACCGGCTGGCGGTGGTGTCGGCGGCGCTCCCCCCGGTGCGGGCCCGCCGCGACGATCTCCCGGCGCTGGTGGCCCACCTGGTGGCCGAGGCCAACCTCCTCCACGGCAAGGACGTGCGCGGCCTGGCGCCGGGTGCGCTCTCCGCCATCTTCTCCTACGCCTGGCCCGGCAACGTCCGGGAGCTGTCGGAGGCCCTGGGCCGGGCGGTGGCCGCGGCGCGCGGGCTCGAGATCGCCCTGGCCGACCTTCCGCCGCTGGTGAGGGGCGCGCGGGCCGAGGCGGAAGAGGCACCCTTCCCGGTGCCGGGCAGCACCATGGAGGAGATCGAGCGCGAGGCCATCCTCCGCGCCCTCGACCGCTGCGGCGGCTCCACCTCTCGCGCGGCGGAGCTCCTGGGCGTGTCGGTGCGAAAGGTCCAGTACCGGCTCAAGGAGTACCGGGTAGGCACCCGGGCCCGGCGCGCCCAGGCGTCGCTGGACAGCTAGAGGACCCTCCCGGGACGCGCTAGCCCGCGGTGGGCGCGGCGTCGGTGGTGGCGGGAGCGTCCTCAGGCGTGAGGCCGGAGCTGTCCTCGCCCGGCAGCGCCCCGGGGGCGGCGGCCGGGTCGGCGTCGGGGACGCCGGTCGGCGCGCCGAACGCGGTGGAGGCTTCGACCAGGACGCCGGCGCACTCGGCCGCCCAGGTGGTGCCGGTCACCAGGCGCTTGTCCAGCCCACCGGAGGCCGCGCAGGCGGCCGGGCCCTCGTCCAGCGGGCAGAGGAACCACTCCTTGAACACCGGCACGCCGGGCGCGTGCGGGGCGTAGCAGGACCGGCCGAAGAAGTAGTCGCCCGCCGGAACGTCACCGTGGGTGACACCGCTGGAGGTGTAGTCGGCGACCACGGCGTAGGCGCGGCCGCCCAGGTCGGGGTTGTAGACCACGTGGAACAGGCCCAGCTCGTCGTCGCCGGTGGTGGGCACGTAGTCCTTGAGGGCGGCCACCCGGACGCGGGCGGTGCCCTCGCCGTTCTTGAAGCCGCGGAAGAAGACGGTGGCCGGCGCGAGGTCGGGGTCGCTCGAGGTGGCGTCGGGGGTGAAGTCGAGCAGCCGGTAGACGGCGACCTTCGCCTTGGGACCGGCCGCGAAGCCGCCGTACAGGTAGCCCTGGCCGGGGTAGGCGGCGGCGGCGAGCTTCAGGTTCTGGAGGTTCACCCAGATCTGCCCCACGCCGCGCCGGGCCAGGGCACCCCGCTTCATCCAGCCGGCCAGGATCGCCGCGAAGGTCGCGTCGTCGGCGCCGACGGGCTTGGCCTCGAGCACGAAGGCCATGCCGCGCTGGCCCTGGCCCACCCAGAGCCGGAAGGTGGCCGCGTCGCCGTCCGGGCAGGGGCTCACGTCGACGGCGCAGCGATCGGATGGCCCGTACCACCTGCCCGTCGCGGCCGGCCAGTTCGCCTTGTCCACCAGCGCCACCCCCTCGACGTGATCGAAGATGGAGCGGATGGCCGAGTTCAGCGCGGCGATCTTCTTCTGTGCCAGGGCCAGGTCGTCCCCCGTCTCCGGCCAGGCGGTGCCCGAGACCGCGGCCAGGTCGGCGGCTGCCGCGGGGGTCACGGCCTGCTCGCTCGACCCGCCGGTCACCTCCAGGGTCAGGGCGGCGGCGTCGGGGATCGAGCTGGTGGCCGAGCCGGAGTCGGGCCTGGGCCCGCAAGCGGCAAGTGAGGCGGCGAGAGCCATGCCCAGCCAAGGGGCGGTCTTCCTCGCGCTCGACATGCTCGCCTCCCGGGGCCGCGGTGGGACGGCGGTTCGCTGGCCCTCACCTCCTCCAACACCCGGGCGGGCGGACGGTTGCGGTCCGGCCGAAAGCCTAGCATCGATGCCCGGGTGGGCTGTTCGCCTTCGCCGCACACCCGGAGGAGCCGCCTTGCCGCTCCGGTCCGCGTTCGGGTGCCGCGCCGCGGCGCCGCAGGGGGCGAGGTGCCCTTGACGGTCGCGGCCGCGCTCGGTGACACTGGAAACTTTCCGCGACGGATGAAGGGATAGATGAGCGAGACCGAGACCGGGTACCCAGAGCGCCAGGGCCTGTACGATCCCAGGAACGAGCACGACGCCTGCGGCTTCAGCTTCGTGGTGGACGTGAAGGGCCGCGCGTCCCACGACATCGTCGAGAAGGCACTGACCGTCCTGCAGAACCTGGAGCACCGCGGTGCGGTCGGTGCCGAGAAGAACACCGGCGACGGCGCGGGCCTCCTGCTCCAGACGCCGCACGCCCTCCTCGAGGCCGAGGCCGACCGCCTGGGCGTGAAGCTGCCCCGGCCCGGTCACTACGCCGCCGGCATGGTCTTCCTGCCGCCCAACGAGGCCGGGCGGGACGCCTGCACGGCCGTCTTCGAGCAGGTGGTGCGCGACGAGGGCCAGTCGGTCCTGGGCTGGCGCGACGTCCCCACCGACAACGCCACCCTGGGTCCCAGCGCCAAGTCGAGCCAGCCGGTCATCCGGCAGATCCTGCTCGGCCGCGGCGAGAGCTGCCCCGACCCGGCGAGCTTCGAGCGGAAGCTCTACGTGATCCGGCGGCTGGTGGAGAAGAAGGTCTCCCGCTCGGCCATCCCCGGCCGGACGCACTTCTACGTCCCCAGCCTCTCCTACAAGACCGTGGTCTACAAGGGGATGCTGAATGCCGGGCAGCTGCGCCAGTTCTACCTGGACCTGTCCCGGCGCGAGGTGGCCTCGGCCATCGCCATGGTCCACTCCCGCTTCTCCACCAACACCTTCCCCTCCTGGTCGCGGGCCCACCCCTACCGCTACATTTCTCACAACGGCGAGATCAACACGCTGCGCGGCAACGTGAACTGGATGCACGCGCGGCAGGCGATGATGCAGTCCTCGCTCTTCGGCGAGGACCTGAAGAAGATCCTCACCGTCATCGACACCGAGGGCTCGGACTCGGCGATGTTCGACAACGTGCTGGAGCTCCTCACCCTGGCCGGGCGCGAGCTGCCCCACGCCATGATGATGATGGTGCCGGAGCCCTGGAACCGGCACGAGTCGATGAGCCCCACCAAGCGGGCCTTCTACGAGTTCCACTCCTGCCTGATGGAGCCCTGGGACGGTCCGGCCTCCATCGCCT
>Ga0335069_10004716_pt1 | contig 20107 bp, 13 predicted proteins | sample Lox_Sample_11_FD_206714 | JGI IMG/M metagenome (GOLD analysis project Ga0335069, IMG submission 206714) | Soil microbial communities from Loxahatchee National Wildlife Refuge, Florida, United States - Lox_Sample_1.1 | ecosystem: Environmental > Terrestrial > Soil > Wetlands | place: USA... | reverse complement strand
AGGAAGTTCACCGGTGGGTTGACGGAAAAGCTCGACGTCGGCTCGAGGTGCAGCTGCACGTCGAACTGGCCCTTCGCCTCGACGATCTGGTAGCGCGCGACCTTGAAGTTCGACGCCGAGATCGCGAGGTTCGGATTCTTGAGCAGCGCCATCGTAATCGCATCTTGGAGCGAGATGCCGACGAAGGGCTGCTGCGTGACGCCGACGATCCGCGCCGCGCTCGGCTCGACTTGCGGCGCGCGATAGCCCGGCGCGACGCTCGGCAGCGCGGGAAGCACGAGCGTGGGGAGCGCCGTCGGAATCGTCGCGCCGGCCGGCTGCCCTTCGTTAGGCGCCGCCGAGATGCGCTGCACCGGCAGCACCGCGGCGGCCAGCGCCGCCGCGGCGAGGATCGCCGAGAACCCACGAGTCTTGAGCATGTCTACTCTCCCATGACCACGCCGATGCGCGGCCGTCGCAATAAGAGAACCAAAGGCGCGAGCGCGATCGTGATCACCGCTACCCAGCGCGAGGTGTCGGCATACGATTGCACCGCCGACTGCGCCGAGACGAGGATTCGCAGTTGATCCATCGAGGCGCGATTATTGATGCCGCCGGTCGACATGACGTACTGCGCCGTCGGCAGCCGGTCGAGCGACTGCGTCGCGGCAAGCTCGGTTTGATGAATCGTAAAGCCGCGCACGAGCAGCGTGATCAAGATCGCAGCCGCGACGCTTCCGCCGATCTGCCGCGAGAGGTTGAAGAACGCTGCGGTCGCCGGCACGTCCTTGTCGGGGACGCTGCCGATCACGGCGACGGAGAGCGGCACGAAGATCTGCGATAGACCCATGCCGCTGACGATGAGCGGCAGCACCAACGCGTGAAAATCCGACTGCGGCGTCGTGATGTTCGCGAGCATCCAGTTCGAGAGGGCCAGCAGGCAAAAGCCGATCGCCGCGGAGAGGCGCGGGTCGATGAGACCGCGCTGCGTCATGATCGCCGTCACCGGCGTGAAGAGCAGCACGGCGCCGGCGCGAATCATGACCGTCGCTCCCGAGAGCGTCGCCGTGAACCCGAGCGAGTTGATCAGATACTGCGGCAAGATGATGATCGAGCCGTAGAGGCTGACGCCGAGCACCGCGCCGAGGATGCTGCCCGCCGCGACCTGGCGCAGTTTGAGCACGCGAAGGTCCACGACGGGAATCGCCGAGCGCAACGTCCACCAGACGAACGCGGCCAGGCCGGCGACCGATAGGAGCGTGAATAAGCGAATTCGGTCGTCGTCGAACCAGTCGTACTGCTGCCCGTTCTCGAGGACGAACTGCATCGAGCCGAGCCCGACGCAGAGCAGGACGAGGCCGATCCAGTCGAGCTTGCTGTAGCGTCCCTCCACCGGGTTGCGCAAGAAGTTCCAGATCAAGGTTGCGGCGATGATCCCGATCGGAATGTTGATGAAAAAAATCCAGTGCCAGTTCCAATTGTCGGTGATCCAGCCGCCGATCACCGGTCCGAGCGCCGGCCCGACGATGACGCCCATCGCGAAGATGCCCTGGGCCTTCCCTTGTTCCTTGATGCCGTACGTATCGCGCAGAATCGCCTGCGAGGTCGCGATCAATCCGCCCCCGCCCAGCCCCTGAATCAAGCGCCAGAAGACGAGTTGGCCGAAGCTGTTCGAGAGGCCGCACATCAGCGACGCGATCGTGAAGATGACGATCGAGGTAAAGAAGTATTGGCGCCGACCGAAACGCGCGGCGAACCACGGGTTGAGCGGAATCACGACGACGTTGGCGATGAGGTACGCGGTCACGACCCACGCGCCGAGATCGACGCCGACGCCGAAGTTGCCTTGAATGTTCGGCAGCGAGACGTTGACGATCGTGACGTCGATGATCTCGAGCAGCGTCGCGGTGATCACCGCAATGCTGACGATGGCCCTGCGCAGGCCGTGCTCGACGACCGGGCTCTCGTAGGTGCTGCGCACGACGCGTTACTTTACTTTAACGTAGGTCTCGACGCTCATGCCCGGGCGCAGCGGCATGTCGGCGCGCTCGTCGTCCACGTCGATCCTGACTGGGATCCGTTGCGTCACCTTGACGAAGTTTCCGCTCGCGTTCTGCGCGGGCACGAGCGCGTAGGTGTTCTCCGATGCCGGGTTGATCGACGAGAGATGACCGTGAAAGAGGACGCCGTGATAGGCGTCGACGCGGATGTCGACGGGCTGGCCGACGCGCATCCGTCCAACCTGCGTCTCCTTGTAGTTCGCGGTGATGTAGATCTTGTGCGGAACGATCGTCATCAAGGTGATCCCCGCGCCGATCGTCTGGCCCACCTCGGCGCTCTTCTGCCCGACGTACCCGTCGGTAGAAGCGTAGATCCGCGTATAGTTCAGATTCTGCTTGGCGAGGTAGAGCTGCGCGGCGGCCGCCTCCACCTGGCTCGGATCCGAGGCTTGCGAGAGTTTGCCTTGCGCGGTCGTTACCGCGCCGGCCGCGGCGGTGACGCCCGCATCGGCCGCGGAGACGCGATCCTGCGCCGCCGAAAGGTTTGCCTGCGCGACGCTGACTTGGTCCTGCGCGGCGCGCAGTTGCGCGGCCGCTCCCGCGCTCTGCGCGCGCACCGCATCGAGTTGTTGCGACGCGACGTCGCCGGTGGCGACGAGCGAGTTGACGCGGGCGTAATCGGCCTGCGCCTTGTTATACGCCTGTTGGGCCGCCGGCACTTGCGCCTGTGCGGCGTGGAGCTGGGCGGCAGCCTGTGCGACCGCGGCCTGCGCCACCGGAACCTGCGCCTGGGCGCTGACGATCTGACCGCCTGCCTGCGAGACGCCGCCCTGCCCCTGCTGCGTGTTCGTGCGTTGATTGGCGAGCGCCAAATCGTATTGCGCCTGCGCCTGCCGCAGCTTCGCCTCTTCGTCTTTGTTTTCGAGGACGATGAGCAGCTGGCCGCGCCGCACCGGCTGATTCGTGTCGACCAAGATGCGTTCGATGCGCTCGGGGATCTTGCTGGTCACCGCGACCTCGTCCGCGGCGACGTGCGCGTCGTCGGTGCCCTCATGCGAGAGCGCATACGTCAGCCACGGGATGCCCCAAGCGAGCAGCAACACGACGACGATCGCGATGCCGCCGATGACGAAGACGCGCCTCCGCGGTCCGGAGCGCACCTCTTCCACGTCTATCGCCCTACCGGGACTTACTTCGCTCGTATCCATTACCGTTGCCGTACTCCATTGAGAAAAACGTCGATGTAGCATCGCAGCGCCTCGTCGGGCTCGCCCCGATGGAGCTGCGAGTCGGGAAACTTCTTGCTGCCGAGCGCGTGCATGAAGACGAGGCCCAAGAAGACCATCGCGAGGTTCTGCGGCTCGCCGCGCAACTCGCCGCCTTCGATCCGCCGCTGCATGAACTCCGTGAGCACTCCGAGGATCGCCAACTGCGGCCGCCACGTCGTCTCGGCGAAGACGTTGTGATCGTACTCCTGCTCGACGAGCGACCAGCGGATCATGTCGCCGAGCGCCTCGAAGCGCGCGAACATTAAACGCGCCAGCGCGAGGAGATCCTCCGAAAGATCGCCGGTGAGCTGGGCGGCGACGCCGGCCAGTTCGACGTATCCGCAGAAGTGGCGGGCACAGGCGACGAGGAGCGCCTCTTTCGTCCCGAAGTGGCGGAAGAGCGTCGCCTCGTTGACGCCGGCGACGTCGGCGATCTCGCGCGTCGTTGCGCCGCGCTTGCCCTTGCGGCCGATGACCTCGCGCGCCGCGACGAGGATTCGCTCCCGCGTCTCTTCCGGCGAGGCGGAGCGGCCTTCGATTGTCTTGCGAGTCTCGATCACTGCGCCGCGCTCCCCGCGCCGTCAACGGGCACGTTCGTCTCGTACGTGCCGTACGAGGAATCGGCGACCGCGCGAACATGCGGAATGTCGATCGTCGCGTGCTGCTGTACGACGAACGAGTACATCCCCTGCGTTCGATACGTCTGCGTCATCGCGATCACTCCGCCGCTGGTATAGTACCACTCCATCCGCACCAGCGAGTAGTCGGAGGGGTCGACGTACGCGAGCGTGTGATCGAGGATGTCGCTGTGGATCTTCTTCGTCAAGCGAAGGACGATCGTCTCGCGGCCGTCGAGGTATGCGATCCCGTTGACGGAGACGTTCTCGTCCTTGACCCATGCGCGCGGGCTGCCGATGTCGTTGAAGATGCGCTGAAAGCCCCGCGCGTAGAACGGAACGCGGTCGAAGACGACGAGAAAGAGATCGGGGCGCTTATAGTAGGACGTGCCGTCGAGCTTCGGCGCGAGATATGGAAAGTTGAGCATCCGCACGTCGACGTGGACGCGCGCTTTATACGATCGCAGCGTCGGATTGCGGTCGCTCATCCGTTCGATGATCGCGCGGGGATTGAGCGGCGCCGGAGCGCCTTCGCCCGCGCCGACGCCGAGCGTCGCCCCGAGCGCTGCGAGGCTCAGGAGGGAGAGCGCGGACCGGCGAGTGCGTCTTTGCGTCATGCCTTCCGTTCGTGCAAGTGGGTACTTGCACGGAGTCTAGCACGCGCAAACGCTGAATGCAAGTGCTTGCACGCACTCGCCTGCTTGGGCTACGGCGAGGAGTTCGAGCCCTTCTTCCGAGTCTGGCCGGTCTGCTCGCCGCCGCCGGCGCGATGGAAGCCCTGCGCCGTCGCCTGCGACGGGCAGAGGTACTCGCCGTGCTTCGTCTTTCCGTAATACTGATCGCCCGGCTCGTGGTAGACCTTGGTGCTGAGGTTGACCCAGACGGCTTTGACGGCTCCGCAGTTCGGGATGCCGGCGGCGGTCGCCGCCGACTCAGGCTGCGACGATGCCGCGGCGTTTGCCGAGCCTGCACTCGACGAGCCGGCGTTGTTCGATTTACTTCCGCCGCAGCCGGCCGGTACGACGAGCGCAACGGCGAGGAGTGCGGCGAGCGCGAGGATGCTTCTCTTCATGCGGCGCGGGTTCGCGACGCGATTGCGGCGGTCTTCTCCGTCGCCGTGCGCGCGAGCGGTGAGGGCTCGCCCACGTAGACTCGCCGGCCGCCGGCGAACGTCGCCTGTACCCATGCGTCCTCGCCGCGATAGACGAGCGCGTTGAGCGGCGGCGACCACGGATCGACCTTCGACGCATCGAGCACGACGTAGTCGGCCGGCGCGCCTTCGACGAGGTCGCCGCCGCGCACGCGCAGCACGCGCGCTCCCTGCGATGTGCCAAGCGCGAAGGCTTGCCCCGCGCTCAGCGCCGCGCCGTCGAGGTGGAGCGTCTTCTGCAGCAGCGCGGCCGCGCGCATCTCGTCGATCAGCGAGGGGCGCACGTCGGCATCGGTTCCGAGCCCGATCGGTACGCCGAGGGCCGAGAGCCGCTGCACGTCGCAGATCCCGTCGCCGAGGTATTGATTGGTCATCGGGTTGTGCACGACGCGCGCGCCCCTGCGTGCGAGCAACTCTCGTTCCTCCTCAGTCAGATAAATCGCATGGATCGCGACCGTGCGCTCGTTGAGCGCTCCGAGCTCGTCGAGCAGCCGCACCGGCGTCGTGCCGAACCGACGAACGGTCTCCTCGCCTTCGTACGGCGCCTCGGCGACGTGGACGTGGAGCATGCAGTCGCGCGAGCGCGAGAACTCCGCCGCAGCGCGGATCATCTCGCGCGACGCCGCGTGCAGCGAGTGGGGCGCGACGCAGACGTTTGCATCGGGGTAGCGCTCCATCAGCTCGGCGGTGCGGCGCGCCGCCGTCTCCGCGTCCTCGCGAAACTCCGGCGGCGCATACGCCGCGTCCATCCAGGTTCGCGCGAGAACGATCGAGATGCCGGTGTCGCGCGCCGCGCGGATCGCCGCTTCGGCGTGCTCGTTGCCCGCGCCGTTGAGATAGAAGAACTCCGCAACCGTCGTGATGCCGGCGGCCAGCATCTCGGAGAAGGCCGCAACGAAGGTCCAGTACACGTCCTCGGGCGTCAGCCGTGGAACGATGCGATAGAGCGCCTCGCTGCGCCACTTCGCGAATGGCCAGTCGTCGGCCCAGCCGCGCAGCAGGATCTGATACGCGTGGCTATGTCCGTTAATAAATCCAGGCACCACGAGCCGGTCGCTCGGAAAGGTGCGCGCCCCGAGGTCGCGCGCGCCGTCGCGCACCGTGAGGAAGTCGCCCGCCACGGCGATCGCGCCGTCGCGCACGACGAAGGCGTAATCCTCGCGCAACTCGCCCGAAACGATCGCGCGCGCGCAGCGTACGAGTTCGTTCATGCTTCGTGCTTCGACAAGCTCAGCATGACACTGTCGACAGGCGTGCCGTTTTTGAAGACGGCGGCGGCGAGGTTGCCGCCGAACTGCCATCCGAACTCGTCGGGCGATTCGATCCGCAGCGCGACGAAGTCCGCGCGGGCGCCCGGGCGAATTCTTCCGGCGTCGGTTCGAAGCGAGTGCGCCGCGGCGCGCGTCACGCCGTAGAGCGCCTCGGCGGCGCTCACTCCGAAGAGCTGCCGGCCGAAGAACGCAACCGTCTGCAGGTTGAAGCACGGCGACGTGCCGGGATTGTAATCGCTGGCCAGCGCGACCGAACCGCCCGCTTCGAGCAGGGCGCGCACCGGCGCGCGCCGCGGGAGATCGAGGTAGGCAATCGTCGCGGGGCAGGCGACGGTGACGACGCCGCGCCGTGCGATCTCCGCGACGTCGGCGTCGCCGATGAAGTTGCAGTGATCCACGGCGTCTACGTCGAGCTGCGCCGCCATCGTCGCCGCGCCGCCGTAGGCCATCTCGTCGCAGTGGACCCGCAGGCGCATCCCGTGCAAGCGCGCCGCGTCGAGATATCTGCGGGTCTGCTCGGGCGAGAAGAAACCCGGTTCGCAGAAGGCATCGGCGTAGACCGCCCGATGAGCGGCTGCCGCCGGAATCACCTGATCGATGAGATAATCCACGAACGCCGCCTCGTTCGTGAACTCGGGCGGCAGCGCGTGCGCCCCGAGAAACGTCGCGATCAGGCGCGGAACGTCCGGGTCGTCGCTGTGTGCGGCGACGATGTCGAGCAGCGCCGCCTCACCGGGCTTGTGGAGCGCGTAACCCGTTTTTGTCTCGAGCGTCGTCGTGCCGTGCGCGAGCATCGTCCGCAGGCGCGGCCGAATCGTCTCGTCGTAGAACGCCGCCGGATCAAGCAGCGCCTCTCGCGTTCGCTCGATCGTATGCAGCATCCCCAGCGGCGGCGGCTCGCCCTTCGAACGCGCTGCGAAGTCGGGCTCGCGATCGCCGGCATAGAGCGGGTGCGCGTGCGCGTCCACAAAGCCCGGCACGATCACGCAATCGTGCAGGTCGACTTCCTCTGCGTTTCGCGCTTCGACTCCGCTCGGGGCGACACCCGAAGCGGCGCCGACCGCGGCAAACGTGCCGTCCTCGATGACGAGTCGCGCGTCGTCAATGCGGCCGAGCGCGTTAAAGTCTATGCCGCATTGCGGGGCATCCGTATCGCACGTTACGATCGTCTTCGCGCGGACGATCAGAGGCGCCAATCAATCCCTTTCGCGTCGGCGGTCTCGATCGCGATTTCGTACCCTGCGTCGGCGTGGCGCACGACGCCCATGCCGGAGTCGGTCGTCAGCACGCAGGCGAGACGCTCGCGCGCCCCGTCGCTGCCGTCGGCGACGACGACCATGCCCGCGTGGAGGCTGTACCCGATGCCGACGCCGCCGCCGTGGTGGAAGCTCACCCAGTCCGCGCCGGCCGCCGTGTTGAGCAGCGCGTTGAGTATCGGCCAGTCGGCGATCGCGTCGCTCCCGTCGCGCATCGCTTCGGTCTCGCGATACGGCGAAGCGACGCTGCCGGTATCGAGATGGTCGCGCCCGATGACGATCGGCGCGCTCACGGCGCCCGAACGCACGAGCTCGTTGAACGCGAGCCCAGCCTTCGCGCGATCGCCGTAGCCGAGCCAGCAGATGCGCGCGGGGAGCCCCTGAAACTCGATCCGTTCGCGAGCGAGCCGGATCCAGCGCGCCAGCGAGGCGTCCTCGGGGAAGAGCTCGAGCAGCTTCTCGTCGCAGCGCGCGATATCGTCCGGATCGCCCGAGAGCGCCGCAAAGCGAAACGGACCCGAGCCGCGGCAGAAGAGCGGGCGAATGAACGCCGGCACGAATCCGGGAAATGCAAAGGCTCGCGCGAAGCCGGCGCGCTCCGCCTGCAAACGAATGTTGTTGCCGTAATCGAAGACGACCGCGCCCGCGTCGAGGTAGCGAACCATCGCTGCGACGTGCGCTCCGCAACTCTCGAGCGCGCGGCGCTCGTACTCGCGCGGATCGCGCGTCCGCAAATCGGCGGCTTGCACCAACGAGACTCCCGCGGGAACGTAGCCGCCCAACAGATCGTGCGCCGAGGTTTGGTCGGTCACGGCGTCGGGGCGGAAGCCGAGCTCGTAAAGCTCCGGAAACTCGACCGCGGCGTTGCCTTCATAACCGATGGAGAGCGCCTCGCCGGCGTCGCGGGCACGCTCGACCTCACGCAGCGCCGCCTCGCGCGAGTCGGCGACGCGATCGAGATACCGCAGCTCGCGGCGGCGGTCCAGGCGCGTGCGGTCCACGTCCACGATCAAACAGACGCCGCCGTTCATCGTCACCGCGAGCGGCTGCGCGCCGCCCATGCCGCCGACCCCCGCCGTGAGCGTCACGCGGCGCTCGAGCGATCCGCCGAAGTGCCGGCGCGCCAGCTCGGCAAAGGTCTCGTAGGTTCCCTGGACGATGCCCTGCGTGCCGATGTAGATCCACGAGCCGGCCGTCATCTGGCCGTACATCGTCAGCCCCTGCCGTTCCAACTCGCGGAAGACTTCCCAATCGGCCCACTTCGGCACGAGGTTGGCGTTGGCGATCAAGACGCGCGGCGCCCGCGCGTGCGTCTTCCAGACCGCGACGGGCTTGCCGCTCTGCACGATGAGCGTCTCGTCGCCTCCGAGCCGCCGCAACGTGCGCACGATCGCATCGAAGGCCTCCCACGAACGCGCGGCCCGGCCGTTTCCCCCGTAGACGACGAGATCTTCGGGACGCTCGGCGACGTCGGGATCGAGGTTGTTCATCAACATGCGCAGCGCCGCTTCTTGCGGCCAACCAAGGCACGAAAGTTCTCTGCCGCGCGGGGCTCGAACGGCGCGAGGACCGGCCATTATCGTCATGAGGCGAGAATTCTTTGGGACGAGGACAAGACCTTCGGCAGCGATAACGACCGTGGATGCCGCGCTCTGTCATACGGTCGCTCTTGCTCCTATCGATCGCGGGAGGTTTTGCGTCGCTCGGAACGGGCGCGCGCGGCGGAACGACCGGCTCGATTACCGGCTCGGTCACGAGCACGACGAAGGCGCCCGTCGCCGGAGCGCGGATCTCCGCGACGAGCCCGTCGCAGACTGCGGTCGTCACGACCGACGCCTCGGGGCGCTTCGCCCTGCTGACGCTCGCGCCCGACACGTACACGATCACCGTTTCGAAGGACGGCTTTGAGACCTCGACGACGACCGGCGTCTCGGTCTTCGCCGACCAGCTGCAGACGCTGCGCATCGCGCTGGCGCCGTCGTTGCGCACGATCGCGCACGTAACGGCGCGCTCCTCGCTCGACCTCGTGAAGTCGGGCACGACGAGCGACGTCTACTCGGTCAACTCGGCGGTCACGCAGGCCGCGGCCGGATTGGGCGGCGGCGGCAACCTCAACAACGCGTACTCGGCGATCTCCGCCGTTCCCGGCGCGTTCGTGCCGCCGAATCAGCAGGGCTGGGCGCAAGTCGTCTACATCCGCGGCGGCAGCTACGACCAGATCGGCTACGAGTTCGACGGCGTTCCGGTCAACCGTTCGTTCGACAATTACCCCGGTGGAACGGCCGGAACGCTCGGCCAGCAAGAGCTGCAGGTCTACGCCGGCGGCGGAACCGCGGGAGAGGCGGCAAGCGGACTCGCCGGCTTCATCAATCAGGTGACGAAGACCGGAACCTACCCCGGCTACGCCAACGTCGACGCCGGCATCGGCTCGCCGACGTACTACCATAACGTACAGTTCGAGGTCGGCGGCGCGACGCCCGACCGCCTCTTCTCCTACTACGTCGGGATCGGCGGCTACAACCAAGGCTATCGCTACCTCGATCAGTTCAACGGCTCGAACCTCGGCGACGTCTGGGGATATCCGGCGATCGCGTACAACACGACCTACCTCTACTTCGGCGGCGTCTATCCGACGTGCGTCAACACCGCGCCGTCCGGCACGGGATTCTACGACGGGCCGAACTCGTCGCCGGTCTACGATCCGTTTCAGTTGAGCCCGGGCCAGCCCGGCTACGAACCGCTCCCGGTCAACAAGAGGGGGCCGCACGGGCTCTCGAACGACCCGGGCTGCTATCAGACGATCTCGCCCGCGTATGCGAGTTATTCGAACATCTCGGACTGGGAGAACGTGATCAACTTGCACTTCGGGATCCCGCATCGCAAGGACGCGGGGCGCGACGACGTTCAGGTTCTCTACAACGTGACGGCGATGCACACGCAGTTCTACAGCTCGCTCAACGATCTCGGGCCGCACGTCATCACGCAGCTCAGCGACGTCGTTTACGGCGAGCCGGTTCCCGAAGTGTGGGGCGACTTCATCACGTGGCCGGGCAACACGCACTTCGGCCAAAGCCCGTCGGGCGTCTCGCCGATTCCGTATTTCGATCCCGGCTCGCCCGGCAACCGCTGCGCGAACATCAATCCGTACAACTTCCCGGGGATTCCCGCGATCTCCGGACAGTGCGCGCCCGGCACGTACTCCGCCGTGCCGCCCGACGCGCGCGACGCGTTCTGGAACGACGCCTCGATCGTCAAGCTGCAATACCAACACAACATCGGCTCGAACGCCTATTTTAGAATCTACGGCTACACGTTCTACTCGGATTGGCTGCAGACCAGCCCGCTGAGCTACGGCACGCCCTTCTTCGGCTTCGGCGTCACGAGCTACGATTACGAGCTCGAGTCGCACACCCGCGGGCTCGCCTTCACCTACGCGAACCAGCTGAGCTCGCAGCATCTGCTAACCTTCGACGCCAACTACACGACGGCGAGCACGAACCGCTTCAACAACACGAACTTCAACAACACGATCTTCACCGACGCGACGAGCCTGACCAACGGCAGCGAATGCTTCGCCTGGGAATCGGGAAGTTACGAGGGCGAGCACTACCGCGCGGGTCAGGTCGCCCCGTGCAACACGCCGCTGACGAGCGGCACCTTCACCGATCCGCAGCCCGGCCCGGCGATCGCGGGCGCGTCGTGGCAAATCACGTACACCGGAAACTCGGGCTTTCTCAATAACGTCCAGCCGAACTTCACGGCGTTCGCGCTCGAGGATCTCTGGAATCCGACCGACCAGCTCAACGTCGACATCGGATTACGCGACGAGATCTACGGATACGATCTCGCGAACACGTCGAACAACGGGCAGAACTTCTGGTTCTTAGCCGGCCAGCGGGAGTTCTGCTACAATCCCGACACGCTCGCGCCGTACTTCATTCCGACACCGCCGGCCAGCGGCCGCCCGCCGGCACCGTTCATCGGCTTCAACTGCCCGATGGATAACTCGATTCCGGCGCATCCCGTGCAAACCGTGCACCCCGACGGCAAAGACGGACACCTGCTGCTGAGCAACTCGTACGATCCGACCTTGACCGACTATGCGTTCACCCCGCGCCTCGGTGCGACGTATACCTTCAACCCCGACACGGTGGTGCGGCTCTCGGCCGGCGTCTACGCGCAAGAGCCGGAGACGTATCAGGTGCAGTACAACGCGAAGGACAACAACCTCGCGTACGATCTCTTCCAGGCTTTCTGGCAGTACGGCTACACGACGCCGCGCCACGATCCGCAGGTGCAGTATTCGCAGAACTACGACCTCTCGTACGAGCGGCGCTTCAAGGGCACCGACATGTCGATCAAGGTAACGCCGTACTACCGCTACGCGACGAACCAGATCTACAACATCGGGCTTCCCTTCGGCCTCACCGGCGGATTGAATACCGGCGTCGAGCGAGTCGACGGCTTCGAGACCGAATTTACGAAAGGCGACTTCAGCAAGAACGGGCTCTCGTTCATCATCTCCTACACGTACACGAACGCGGCCGAGCGGTGGAACGATTATCCCGGGACCTCGATCAATCCGATCGACCCCTACAACCAGGATATCGCGAACTTCAACGGCCTGACGCGGGCCGGCGGCGGTTCCCAGTGCTACGAGAACAACAAGTTCGGGCACGTCTTCCCCGACCCGAACTGCGTGCGGCTCAAACCGCAGTACAATCCGCCGATCTGGAATCCGTATTACGCGATGTCGCCGCAGCCGCTGCTCGACCGCAACGGCTGGTATCCCGTCGGTCTCGACTATGCGTATCTCTCCCCGAACGTCGTCAGCGCGATCGTCAACTACAAGCGCAACCGGTTCGCGGTGACGCCCGCGCTGACGTTCAACGAGGGCCAGCCCTACGGCAATCCCGCCGACGTCGTCGGCATCGACCCGCGGGTCTGCACGAACAACTCGAGGGGGCTCACCGGCTCGCCGATCCACACGAAGAATCCGCTGCAGGCCGACTACACGACGTGCTTCCTCGCGGCGACGCAGAACGGAACGTCGCCGGGCGAGCTCTTCATCCCCAACCCGCAGACGGGCGTCTTCGACGGCTTCGGCGCGTTCCGCCAGCCCAACCAGCTCAATCTCAGCCTGCAGATGTCGTATCAGATCACGCCGCGGATCAAGGCGAACCTGCTGATGGCGAACCTCTTCAACGCGTGCTTCGGCGGATCGTCGGAGCCGTGGACGAAGCAGTTCCCGCCCAACGGCTACACGTGCGGCTACGTCTCGAACTACTACTACGTCTCGAACTTCTACAACGGCGTCTCGCCGAACGATCGCGGCGCGAACGGCGTGCCGCTCAATCCGGCCTTCGCACCGTCGTACATACCGGCGTACGCCGATACGAACTCCTACGTGCTTCCCAATCCCTTCAACGCGTATCTGACGATCAACGTCAGCCTATAGGCGCCGCCCGATCGCCGATTCGGCGGCCTCGACGAGCCGTCGCGACGCGATCAGTTCGCGCGCCGCGGCAATGTCGGGAGCGGGAGGCCGGTCCTCGGTCCACGGCGGGATCGCCGCGCGCGCGACCTCGTACGCGGCCGCGGTGCCGCGCCCCGACTTCAGCGGGCGCCGGAAATCGGTCGCGGCGAGCGCGCCGAGCAACTCGCAGGCCAGCGCGCCCTCGACGTTGTCGAGCACGCGCACCAAATTGTTCGCCGACGTCATTCCCATGCTGACGTGATCCTCTTGACCGGCCGAGGTGGGAATCGAGTCGACGCTCGACGGCCACGCGAGGCCCTTGTCGTCGTTGACGAGCGCCGCCGCCGTGTACTGCACGATCATCAGCCCCGATTGGAGCCCGAGCCGCCGCGTAAGGAAGAGCGGTAAGCCGCGATCCTCGGCGTTGAGCAGGAGGTAGAGGCGCCGTTCTCCGATCGAAGCGAGCTCCGAGACGGCGATCTTTAAAAAATCGATCGCCAGCGCGATCGGCTCGCCGTGGAAGTTGCCGCCCGAGATGAACTCCTCGTCGTCGGGAAAGACGAGCGGGTTGTCGGTGACCGAGTTGGCCTCGATCTCCGTCACCCTTCGGACGTGCGAGATCGAGTCAACAACGGCACCGTGGACGACCGGAATGCAGCGGAACGAATAGGGATCCTGAACGCGGTCGCACTCGGCGTGCGAGCGGACGATCTCCGAATCTGCGAGCAGCGCACGCAGATTCGCGGCGACGCGTTCTTGCCCGGGGTGGGGGCGCAGCTCGTTGAGCCGGCGATCGAAGACCCTCTCCGTCCCGAGATAGGCCTCGAGCGAGATCGCGCCGATGAGGTCGGCGGCGGCGGCGAGCCGCTCGGCGCGTAGAACGCCGAGCGCGGCGACCGCCGTCATCACCTGCGTACCGTTGACGAGCGCGAGCCCTTCCTTCGCGCCGAGAGAGATCGGCTTGAGTCCGGCGCGCTCGAGCGCGACGGCGCTCGGAAGGCGCTCGCCGCGATAGAAGGCCTCGCCCTCACCGAGGAGCGCGAGCGTCATGTGCGCGAGCGGCGCGAGATCGCCGCTCGCGCCGACGGAGCCTTGGCACGGGACGACGGGCGTCACCCCCCGATCGAGCATCGCGAGGATCAAGTCGAGCGTCTCGAGCTTCACGCCGGAGTGGCCGGCCGAGAGCGAGTTGGCGCGCAAGACGCCCGCGGCGCGAACGACCGGAATCGAGAGCGGCGCGCCCGTCCCGGCGGCATGGCTGCGTACGAGATTGAGCTGGAGCGCGACGGCGTCAACCGGATCGACCGGGATGTTCGCAAGCCGGCCGAACCCGGTCGTCACGCCGTAGATCGCCTCGCCGCCGGCGAAGCGCGCGTCGACGAAATCGCGGGCGCGCTTGACGCGCTCTCGAGCAGCGGGAGTGACGGCTGCCGGTGCACCCGCTGCGACGGCATCGATCTGCTCGAGCGTCAGGCTGCGGCCGTCCAGCTCGACCGTTTTCAAAACTTCGACCAGTCCGGGTGCGACGGCGTGGCGAAGGGCGGTCCGTTCTGGATGACGATCGTCTGGTGGTCGTGGAAGACAATCTTCCGCGGATTGCTGCCGTGCCACGGCTTGCCGTCCACCCAGATCGAGAGACGCTTTCCGCTCGGCGCGACGACGCTCGCGGCCTGCGTCACGCTCAGGTTGGGCCCCCAGATGTCAAAGAACTCGCCGAGGTCGAACGAACGTTTGACCGGCGCCTCGATATGAATGAAGCCGTCGGCGGTGTGCGTGTGGATCCAATAGAGACAGTCGGCGCCCTGCGGCATGCCGATTTCCGCGGGTACCTTGACGGCGCGCCCGCGGTCGTAGAGTTGCAGCGAGACGTGGATGTGCTCCACCGCGCCTTCCGTCCGGTCGCATGAGATGCCGTCGATCGGCAGGCCGCCGAAGAAACTCTGAGCCAGCAGAACCACGACTGCGATCGCCATCGGGCTTGCTCTTCGCTGCACCCCGCGAGCCTCCCGCGGCAACGCGCGCCGGCAGGCCGTGTGCATAACGGAAAATTGTTGTGGACAGCTTGTGAATTAGCCGATACGACGCTTGTCGTTCTCGCTACGTGCGTGCTACGATTCATACGCTTCGAGATTCACTTTCGAGGTGTGACGAGCGTATCGTTCGCGACCGATGCAATGCGTGAACATCGCGCAAGCGGCGTTCCGCGCAAAGGTCAAACCGCCAAGCCGGCGTCAGTGGGGCTTCCGCATGGTAGCCAAACAGGCGAGGATGGTGTGTGAATACGTCGGAGCCCGCCGCGGCATCGCCTCGGCGGGTTTCGTCATTTCTCGCTCGCTATTCCGCTGCACTCCGCGGAGTCCCGCGGTTGCCGAGGGTCGCTGGGCGCTCCACATCCGTGGCCAACCGCTCGAGTGCCGTCTGCCCTCGAATTTTGGACCTTGCCTCAGCGAGTGCCGGCGCTGATCATCCCCGTATATATTGACGACGCCGCTTCGGAACGGACCGATGATCTTGCCTACGCGCCCACCTTGCGGATACGGCCATAACCCGACCTCTGCCCCCGTGCTCGTCTGCCCGATGAAGGTACTGCTTTGCACCCAAGTCTGGACGTACGGCCAATGGCCATAGTTGGAACTCTGCCACTTGCGAAGGCTCGTTGTTCCGACGATCCTCACTGACCAATGAGACAGCTTCACGCGATAAATCTCGTGCCGCGACGGATTCGTGAGAGTCAAGCGTGCGCCGTCCCATTGAACGCTGCCAAAGGCGTCGAACTTAGGGTCGAGGCCGAAGTTCACGAACTCGCTGCTGCCCTGCGGAAGCTCCGCAGGAAAACTCCCCCGTACCGCCGACGAAAAAGTTGCCGCCGCTGCCGTATGTGCATAGGCCAAACGTGCCAATGGCTGGGTCGTAATAGCCGTTCGGCGGGCCTTTCCCGCTCAGAAAGACGGCGACGTAGCCGGCGCCTGAAGCCTCGTTGGTAACGGCCAGATTTCCGCTTTTCGGATTGACGGCGCAGCCTAAAGGTACGTCGCCGTCCTCGATGGTCTGAATCAGTCGACCGTTGTGATCGAACTCATCAATCTGGTAAGGCACGGTCGGCACAAACACGTCGCTCGTCGCGTCCGAGCATAGATCATCGCCGGGAACGCCCAGATCTCGGATGAGCTTCCCGCCGGAGGTACGATGGTGCATATACGTCGTCTCGCGTCGCAACATAGAGCAAATCGCCCCTCGTCTTGGGGGAGGTCCGAGAGGAATCGCGTGCACCACCCGCCGCGACCGCGAGAGCTCGAGGCGGCGAGCCTCCAAATCCAGGTGCGGACGACCCGCAGCCGGCCAAGTTCGCAGCTAAGAAAACGCCTGCAAGGCTGAAAGCTCTAACGAACGCAGTCTTCATTGACATTCTCTACCTGATCCATACGTATGAAAGCGCAGCAGATACACCAGAATAGACGGTACCCTGCGTGGTCGATGTCGGCTCTTTAGCTTTTTTCCCTAATGCTGCGCTGCGTCGCGCCACTCCGGTGAACTGCCTCCCGTGCAAACCGCAGTTTCCGATGCTGTAATGGAGTCAGTTGCGCCTCGATCGGCCCCAGAATATTAATCACGTCCCCATAGCGCTTCTCACGAAAGGCACCATTTGCTTCCTGTATTCGCGGGCTCAGCGTTAGCTCGTAGGTAAAATGAGCATCATGCGCCTTCGCCTGCTGGAAGACGGTGCTTCGTTCCAACGTATCACCCGATAAGAGCCTCTCGAACCGTGGGAACAAGAAAGAGTCTAGCCATCGGAGATGGCGCTGGACAGCGATACGAGAACTCGCCGTCAACGATCGTACAGGGGTCTTCGAAAGCGCGAATAGATGTTGCAAATTTATTATGTCGCCGCCGTCGTATAGCTCCAAGCCAATGGCATTTGACTTGAGCCCTTGAAACAAACGCAGTTTATAGTAGGGGGACGCCATCTCGATGCTTCGCGAGCAACTTCGCGTTACCGCAAAACCAAGTCGCCTAAACGATGGCACCAAAGTTCTAGTAGCTTCCTGAATAAAGCAGTCGTCTGTCATTTGCTAGAGCTTGTGCGGACTCTCTGCCTTTGGCTTCGGCGGCGACCAGAGCCGCGAGCGGGGGTCATAGGTCCAACCGCGGTCACGGAGTGTGGCCCTTTCGGCATTAAGAAACGACCCCTTGCCTGCATCAATTAGCGTGCCGTTGGCACGGGTATAGCTGTCTTCGATAGGCTTCCCCGCGGACATTGTGCTCCTGAGCTCCGAATAGTTCCGGATCCAATAACTGCGCGCTGTACCGTCGCGGATCGTCGGCAGGTCAAGAAATCTTTGGTCCTCGCCCAGCGTTGGCTTCGCATTGCTCTTATATAATACGACGGTAGGTACCGACTCTTCTCCGGCCCGCTCCGCAGCGCTACGAACATTGCCCGAAACTCCTGCTACGCCCGCCTCGCCTTCAACAAAATCCTGAACCGCCGCGTTGATCTCAGGCGCGTTGGCGAGGTAGAACAAGAATATCGCCGCGCAAAGGGGGCAGTAGCCGCTTGGGTCGCTATATTCAACGGGATTGTTGTCGTTCCACATGAACGGCTTCTGTGACATCGGGTCGTGCACGCTGCCAGAATAGGGATCGGGCGTGAGCCACTGGCCGCCGGTGGGATCGTACGTGCGCGCACCTTGCACGTAGCCGCCGACCATGCTGTACCCGTCGGGCCGCTGCATCGCAAACTCCGGGTAAAACGGACACTGATAGTAGGTCTGGTTCTGTTGATTCGTCCAACCGCACGAGCCGTCGATTTGAAAGAAGGCATAAGGCTTGCTCTGGTCGAGTTTTGCTAGATACACGTTGCGCGTTGACCCGCCGTTCCAGCTGTCAAACCACGCTGTGCCCCCTTGGATGCCGTGCGTCGTAACTTGCTCGCCGCTCTGATCCCGGTCAGCGACGGAAAAGTTACCGGCCGAGTCCATGATCGCGTCTTTGCCGATGTAAAGCTCGGGCGACCCCGTACCGCTCGCGTAGAAGAGCAACGCGTCGCCGTCCCAGTGCGCCGAATAGCTAGCGGCGTTGATGGTCGCGGTGCGCTGTCGCCCGTCAGGTCCCCACACCGCCTGCGCCGACCCGAGAGAGCAGGCCGAGCCATTGGGCGGACAGAGATTCAGGGTGTTCCCGGTCGACGCCAAATGGTTCTCCGCATCGTAGGTGTTGCTGTATGCCAGCGTTGGGCTCGTCGTCTGCGGCCAGTTTGGGTATTGCGTCGCCGTCGTCTGGCGCCCGGCCGCATCGTAGGCGTAGCCGTAGGCGCCCGCACCGTTCAAGATCCCGCTATACTGGCCCCAGAATGGGTTGCTGATTGCGGTGATCATGCCACTGCGCATGTCGAGCTGCAGTCCGTTGGGTGCTTCTTGGTGGTAGCCGGCCAGTGAGTTCCCGTCGCCAAGCTGCGTGCCGTTCGCCGAATACGTCGCCTGCTGCGCGAGGTCTTGGAGTATCTCGCCGCGCGCGTCAAGCGTCAAGGGCCGCTGAAACCCGCCGCCAAGAGTCGAGGCAGCACTGTAACCGACGAGTTCGTCATCGTCGTCGTAGACGATGCTCGACTCGGTAAAGCCCTCGGGAGTTGTCAGCTGGCTCACCCGCCCGTACACATCGTACGCGGACGTCTTTGAACCTACGGTTACGTTCGTGTTGTACGGAGGCGGAATCGCGACGTTTGCCCCCTGTAGCGGATCGGTCTCCGTCGTCTCTCGCCCGCTGGGCGTATACGCCCAGCTCAGCGTGGGCGTCTGCTGGTTGATGGTTACGCCGTTCCAGTTGATCTGCTCGGTTGCCAGCAGGCCGTCGTGCCGATACGAGTAGCTGAAGATCCGCGACTGCCGAATACCGCCGTTGCTCGGGTTTGCCTGCGAAGTGATGTGCCCGCAGGTGTCCTGCCCCGGTAGACCAATGCCGAGGTATTCGCGTAGGCCGTCGGGGTAGGAATCGTAGCAGATCAGCGACGCCGCTGCCTCGCCGGCCGGTTCGGTCACGCTCGTCGTGTTCCCATCGACATCGTAGGTGTAGCTGACCGTCCCCATCGCCGCCGCGGCAATCGCCGCCGTCCGGCCGTTCGCATCGTACGTGTAGCTACGTGGTCCGTCGGCAAGCGGCGCGGGCCCGCTGAACGAGACCTGCTTGATCCGGGCGATGTTGTCGTAGAGGTACGACGTCGTCTGCCCGGTGCCGTTGACCGTCTGGCAGAGCAGATCGTACTGGCCGGCGCAGTCGTACGCATTAAGGGTGACCGGCGCGGTGCCATAGGCGAGTTCGTACTTCCCGACAACACGGTCAAGCCCGTCGAGGCTCGAACCGCGGATATCGCTCCACGATCCGCTCGTGTAGCGGGAGTCGTTGTAGTTAGCGGTCATATGCGCGGTCTGCGGAAGGTACTCTTGCGTCTTGTACAGCCCACCGTACGCGACGATCCCCGAGATCGTGCCCGTCCCATCGGAGATGTGCAGGTTTGCCGAGCCGCCGTTTTGTGACAGGTCGTAGATGTACCGGTTCATCCAACGAAAGGCGTAGAACTCATAATGCTGCTGGCCATTTTGCCCTTGCATCGAGCGCGTATCGTACGGCTCGGCGGTCTCAACGAGGCGATCCAGGCCGTCGTAGTACTTGCACGTCGTCCCGATCGGACTCGTCTGTCCGACCGTGCAGGCGGTAATCCCCTGTGCGGTGGGACACGGGGTCGAAGTGCTGCAGCCCTTGTGCGTGATCATTTGCGTCTGATCGCCGTCAAGGTCGTAGTAGTATGCCGTTGCATGCTGTGGCGGCGAGACGGGGCCGCTCAGCATCGCCGACGTGGTTGGACAGGCTGACGAGCCATCTTTCGCATACTGTGATGGCGTTTCGGTGTAGAAGACCGCGCCGTCGGGGTAGTAGCAGCTCGTCGACGTCATGACCGCTCCGCTGATCTGAGAGTCGTTCTGCGTCTTCTTCACGAGCAGGTTGTCTTTGTTATAGCTCAGCGTCCAGGCGTCGAGCAGCGCGCCGCCGCTTCCCGTCCCTTTGTCGTAACTCGTGAGGTTGCCGTTGCCGTCGTAGC
>Ga0335069_10004715_pt1 | contig 20109 bp, 27 predicted proteins | sample Lox_Sample_11_FD_206714 | JGI IMG/M metagenome (GOLD analysis project Ga0335069, IMG submission 206714) | Soil microbial communities from Loxahatchee National Wildlife Refuge, Florida, United States - Lox_Sample_1.1 | ecosystem: Environmental > Terrestrial > Soil > Wetlands | place: USA... | reverse complement strand
TCGACAAGGCGGCGCAGGGCCGCGCACTCCCGGATCTGCCGGGCGTAGTGGGTGGCCGCGGACAGGGCCGGGACGGACGCGGTCAGGTGATGCAGGTAGGCGGGGCCGCCGACCCGGCCGAGGGACCCGTCGGCGGCGAGCCGGTGGGCGACGGTGACCGGGTCGTACGGGGAGTCCACGGCGTCGAGGTCGACGATCGCCTGATAGATCACCTGGTGGCCGCCGCGGAAGAAGTCGCCCGGGGCGAGCATCCCCAGGATCTGCGGGAGCACCTTGTGGTGCTCGTCCAGCAGCAGCGCACCCAAGACCGCGGTCTCTGCGGCCTCGTCCCACATCGGGGTCGGCTCGTCCAGGTCCGGGGGTGCGTCGATCGTGGTCACGCCGTCTCCTGGGTGAACAGGTCCATCTGTCCGGACAGGCGGTCGCCGATGGCAGCGAGGGTCCGCTCACGCCAGGCCAGGGCGTACGGAAGGCAGTTCGCCTCGTTCTTGTGGGTGGGGGTGCAGCCGGGTTCGCGGCGGCCGCCGTATGACCAGGCCAAGGAATCGGCTGACGTGAGGAGGTTTCCGACGTTGGTGAGGGCGCCGGCCTTGCAGCCGAACCCGTGCAGTGCCAGCGACGGGGTGAGGGAGCGGACGATGTTGTCGATCTCGTGGGTGGCCTGGCGCCGGCACACCGAGCCGAGGCCGACGACCGGCCACTCCTCGAGGCGGAACCCGGCCTGGTAGTAGGCGTCCGCATGCCGGTGATAGTCGTCGCGGGTCTGCCCCTGCAGGACGGGCATGATCGGGCACATGTCGGGAAGGGGCTGGGTGTCCGGGCTGGTGGCCCACCACAGGTCCCGCAACTGCCGGAAGTTCTCGATGGTGAGCCGCTGGTGTTCGGCGACCGTCTTGCCGGTCCTGGCCAGCATGGTCGCCTCGCACATCCAGTCCTGCGGGGCGGCCCACTCCAGGTTCCCGATCTCGTTGTCGTACCGGCGGATCGCGGTGATGTACTCCTGCGGGGTGGTGCGCCACTGCCCGTACATGGACAGCTCGGAGAAGCCGCCGGAGTCCAACGCCCAAGGGCCGGTGGCGCGGGGCAGCCGCCTGCGGCCAACGAGGCGCCGGTTGGAGATGAACAGGCGCGGCACGTCCGGCAGGGTCAGCCAGTGCGGCATGTGCGTCCCAAGGTAGAACGCGAGGGTGGTCATGCCGCCCGCTCCAGCTCCTGGCCGGTGATGCACTCCACCAGCGCGGACACGAGGATCTCGGCGGCGTTGCAGGTGACGGCGTTGCCTGCCTGCCGGACCCGTTCGCGGCGGTTGCCGAGGACGATGTAGTCGCGGCCGAAGGCCATGCCGGCGAGGACTTCGTGGGGTTCGAGCATCCGAAACAGGCAGTCCTCCACGCTGGGGAGGGCCAGGCCCTCCAGGAGGGCGTCGCCGACGATGGTGGTCTGGGTGGGCATGGCGTCCAACAGGGAACGCAGGCCGCCGGTGTCGTACTGGTAGACGGCGGCCCACCCGTCCCAGTCCAGGTGGCCGGGCAGGGTCAGGCCGTGGTGGTTGCCCTGCGCCGACACGGTGGACATGGCGTGGGAGATGGGGCGGGCCTTGGATCCGCCGCCTCGCAGTTCGGCGATGAACGGGGCGACCAGCAGGGCGGTCTCGGCGCGGGTGGACTGGGTGCGCAGCGGATTGAGCACGGTGGTGGCGGCCTTGCGGTCGCGGCCCTCGACCGGGACGACCATGGGGGGGACCGCGATCGCCTTGGAGGAGGTCGTGTGCAGGGTCTTGAGTGGCTGGTGCAGCGGCCACACCCGCATGTACCCGTCGGGGTGGCCGTGCCCGGGGTGGCGGGGATTCGTGGCGTCGTACGTGTTCCCCGCCGCCTCCACCTGGATCGGGCGGGCGAACCGGCGGATGCCTTCGTCGATCCGGCGCATCGTCTTCTCAGCTAACGGCCTGGTGCGGTCGCCGATCCGTTCGCCGCGCACCGTCCAGTCGATGGCCGTGTAGGCGGGCCGGTAGGCGGGTTCCACGACCTGGTTGCGGCAGGTGACCCGCGGGCACCGGTAGACGTACTGGGCGCGGTAGCGGCCCATGTCCTTGCCCTGGTTCTTGAACACCTGCACGGCGCGGACCCACTCTCCGCAGGTCGGGCACCACGCCTTGGGGCGCAGCCACTTGTCCCAGTCGGGGTCGCGGCCCAGGCTGACGTGCCAGTACGGCAGGTAGAACCGGTCACGGGACTGCGGCGCCCACTCCATGACCTCGGACTGGGCGAACATCGAGTTCAGGGCGACGACCTTCGACTTGTAGCCCTCGGCCTCGATCTCGGCGCGCCAGCGACCGAAGTCGGTCCAGTCGCGGATGTCCACGACGTTCTCCACCACGCCGGCCAGGACGGGGGTCCCTCGCAGGTTCATCGCCCGCAGGTACTGGGGCACCTCCTCCATGAGGGCCCGGGACCGTTCGATCTCCTCCGGCGGTGCGGGTTCCTCCAGGCCGGGCAGGGCGACGTCGGTGGCCACGTAGTCCGGGGACACGCCCCTGGCCTTGGACCAGGTGGTGCACTCCGGGGACGCCCAGAAGATCTCCGAGGAGGGCAGGGTGGACACGTCGATGTCCTGGACGTCACCCATGTGGTGGTCCACGTCGGGGAAGTTCGCGGCGTGCGACTCGATGGCGCGCCGCCAGTGGTTCGCGGCGTGCACGGGCCGGACACCGGGCACAGCGACGGCGCCCTGGGTGTCGCCGCCGGCGCCGCAGAACCACGTGCTGTACCGCAGCTCGCCGTCGTGCCGGTAACGCTTCATGTGGGGTACCTCCTGGTGTTGCTGTTGGCGGGGGGCGAAGGGGGGCGGGGGGTCGTGTCGGTCAGGTGGGTCCGGGTGGGAGGACTGCGGGGCGGGTGGGGAGCCCGAGGTGGGCGGGGTCCCCGACGGGTTCGGCCAGGTGCTGGCGGGCGCCGGTGCCGTCGGTGCCGTTGAGGGTCAGCAGCCACCAACCCGGCCACGGCACGGCCAGCCACACCGGCCGGGCCTGCGGTGGGGTGTCGTCGCGGACGATCCGCCAGCCGCCGTCGTCGGCCAGCAGCGACTTCGCGTGGAACCAGGCGTGGGCGGCCGAACACACCCACAGCAGGTTCACCGGAGACCACGGCTCGTCCGGGTGCTTGGACAGGTCCCGCCGGTGGGAGGCTTCCGCGCCGCGGTGGGTGCCGTGGACCTCGCACAGGTCGGACTCCCCGACGCGGGCCTTGAGGGCGGCGGTGCCTGTCGACTGCGTCCAGGCCCTCATGCCGCCACCAGCTCCGGGTTGCAGTCCAGGCAGCCCGTCCACCGCTTCGGCAGGCAGTACCCGGCGTCCCGGCCGCACGCCTTGCAGGTGCGGCGGGCCAGCATCGCCGCCTCGAGCGCCTCCTGCTGGCGGGCGGTGGGGGTGCGCTTCGGCTTCGCCAGGGCGATCGCGTACAGGTACGCCCAGCGGCGGCCGCCGCGCCACACGATCCGCGCGACCGGCTCAAACCCGCCCGGCCGCAAACCCAGGGCCCGCAGTTGGCGGCGGGTCGCCAGCCCGGCGGGCACGGTCAGCCACCGGAACGTCGGGTAGTCGGTGGGCACCGGCAGGTCCGGGTTGGGCGCCACGACAGGGGCCGCGCCGAGGTAAGTCACCGTCGGCCTCCCGGGAGGGGCCGGTTCCGGTTGGCCTGCAACAGGTGCGCGATGTCCAGGCGCCGCAAGCTCCCCAACTTCTTGATCAGGGTGTCGCCGGAACTGAAACCGAGCCGGGCGGCGGCGGCGTCGGGGTGCTCGCCGTGGGTGGCCATCCAGTGGGCGTCCTCGACCAGGTCGGCGAGTTCCTGCGCCGTCCACTTCCGGATCCGGCGCGGGGTCTTCGTGACCGTCCGGGCGGTCACCGGTTGCCCCACGGCCCGATCGAGAGGATCTCCACCTGGTGCCAGCCCGGGTCGTGGTGCCTGCCGCAGGTGGCGCCCTCAGTGGGCAGGCGACGGGCGTGGCTGTGGCAGGCACGGATCGTCCACGTGGGCCCGGTCAGGGGGCAGCGGACGCGCACGAACCAGGTGGCACGCATCAGGCACGGGATGTCGTCGCCGGCCACGACGAGGGTGTCCGAGCACTGGCACCGGTCCTCGCCGTCGGCGAGGACGTCGAGGGCGGTCGCCTCGCCTGCGATCTCGGCCGTGTTCGCGGTCACTGGTCACCGCCGGTCGGCTCGAACCGGAGCAGGGCCGCGGGCACGGAAGGCGCCGGGACCAGGATCCGGGCCCGCTCGACGGTGGCGCCGGCCGCGATCGCCCCCCGGCGGGCCTGGTACAGCTGCTGGTAGCCGGGGGTGTCCGGGTGGACGTCGGCCATCAGCTCCGCCACGCCGGGGGCGGCGGCCAGCCGGGCGGTGCGCGCCTGGACGACCCGCTGCCGCAGGTGGGCGGGCATCAGCCAGTCCCGGGAGTCCCGGTAGTGCGCGGCGACCGCGGCCAACGCTTCGGTCACGCCCAGGTCGCCGATGACCTCGTGCCAGGCGTTGAGGAGCGGGGTGTCGGCGGCGTCGGGCGGGTCCAGGCGCCGGTTATCGAACGCGGCGATCTTGGCCAGGACCAGGGCCGTTTCGGAGCGTCTCACTGGGGTCCTCCGATGGCGGGGGGTTGGGTTGCCTGCTCCTCGGCGGCCAGTCGCCGGGCGAGGGCGACGCCGTCGTGGTAGCCGGCCGAGGGGGGTCGTGGGGTGCCGTTGGTGTGGGGGGTGCCGCCGTCCAGGACGCGCCGCCACACCTGGTCGCTGGGCCACTCGTGTCCGGCCCGGGCGCAGGCGGCGAGCGTGGAGCGGATGTGCTCGTCGGGGTGTCCGGCCTTGAGGGCGGGGGTGACGCAGTTGCGGACCAGGGCGTTGAACATCCGAGAGGAGTTCACGATCGGGCCGCCCTTGGTGACGGCCCACCAGTCCATGTACCGGCCCACGATGTCCCGGGCCTGGGTGACCGCGGGGTCGGTGGTTGTGGTCTTGCGGGCCTTGGCCTTGGACGGGGGGGTAGTCCCGTTCTGCTCGACCGCGTCGCGGTCGAGCAGGGCCTCTGGTTCTGGTTCTGGTGTAGAGACTCTGGTTATGGTCCGCACCGGTGCCCATACCCCTGCCGCACCGGTGCCCATACCCTTGGCCGCACCCATGCCCATATCCGCACCGGTGCCCATACCGGGGATGGCCGCACCGTTGCGGATATCCGCACGGGTGCCCATACCAGCGGTATCCGCAACCGTGCCCATATCCGCACCAGTGCGGGTACCACGGTCGGGCACACCCATCTCGACGTCGTGGAGGATGAAGCGGCTCGCCGCCGGCCGCCCGTTCGGCGCCCACTGCGGGACCACGGTGAGGATCCCCTTGGCCACCAGCTCGTCCACGGCCCGATCCACCGTGTCCGGCGACTTCCCCAGCAGCTTCGAGATCGTCGTGCGGTACAGGGGGAACTCGCGGGTGTCCAGGCTGACGAAGGTCGCGATGATGGCGTAGACCGTGCGCGCGTTCGCCGACAGGCTGGGGTCACGCACCACGGCGGTCGCCAACTGGACGAACGGCAGCGAACCGGAGCGGGTGGCGTGGATCTGCCGGTCCGCGTCCGTGTTCGGCGTCGTTGCGCGCTCGGTCACGGGGTCACGCGGTGGCGCGGAAGGGGGTGCGGCCGCGGCCGTACCGGGAGCGGGCGACGTCCTCGCTCATGCCCACGGCGACCCCGAGGCGCCGGAAGCTCATGTGCGCGCCGCGGCCCTGGTCGACCACGGCCGCCCGCTGGGCCTCCAGCCGGTTGATCTCGGCGGTCAGATGGCGCAGTTCGGCGGCGATCTGGGCCTGGACGCGCTCCAGGTCGGGGTCGTCCTTGGTGAACTGGATCGGCCCCGTGTCGGGGTCCGGGTATGGCAAACTCACCGTGCGCTCTCTTTCGGTCTCGTCTCAGCGGGTCTTGCGGAGGGCGCATCCAGAGGGGTCGGTGTGACAGCACCGGCCCCTCGCTGCGTCCGGGCCCGACTATACCCCCAATCTGCCGGTCATGGGCTGCATCTGCCGGTCGAAACCGGCAGTTGGCGGGCCGTGACAGTGCAGGGGACGGCCGGGGTGCGGGCGCCGTTGATCCGCAACGGGCCCGCTCACCCGAGCAGCGGGAGGGGCCAGCCGCCCCCTGGCCTTGGGTGTTACACCCCCACCGGCGGGTCGCCGGTGGGGGTCGGGTGAGGAGCACCCAAGGGGCGCTCCGGGTGGGTGGGCGACCACACGTCCGGCTGACCCCGTAGCGGGCAGCAGTGACCCCGGCAGGCAACCTGGGCGCGCCAGCAGCCGCACAACATCGGCCCGTACGTCTCGTCCGCAGCGCCCAGGACGTCGACCAGGGCGGCGGTCACGTCGGCCGCGCCCGGTTCGGTCTCGGCTTCCGGCTGAACGGGTCCCGGACCATCTTCGGCGGCGGCGGCGGCTTGATACCGAGCATCTGCAACGGTAGCCGGGCGGTGTCCACCACGTAGGCCAAGACCTCGACCGGCAGGGTCGTGTGGTCGGTGCCGGGCTGCAGCCCGTTCTCCCGCAAGGCGATCTCCACGACGCTCTTGCCGGCGCTGAGCACCTGCTCGGACGTCAGCTCGGGCGGGGTGGGGGCCTGTCCGTGCACCGCCCCACCCCGCACCGTCGACCACGGGCCCTTCTGAGGTCCGCTCACGCCACCTCACCCAGCACGGTCCGGATCCGGTTCCGGACAGCCTCGGTCTCCTGCTCGGCTCGTTCCGCCCGCCGGATGGCGGCGTCCAGCTTGGCCTCCAACTCCACAACCAGGCCCTGGGCGTCGGTCAGCATCCCCCGCAGGTTCGCGACCGTCTCCTCCAGCTCGGCCACCCGGGCGGCGGCGCCGCTCTCCTGCTGGGCCTGCTGGATCAGCTCGATGGCCCGGGCCAGCTTGTCCGTCACCGGCACCACCGCAGGCACGACCGGGGTGACCTCGACCGGGACCGGGGCGGGCTCCGCCGGCGCGGGGGTCTCTGACTGGGCGGGCCCGGCCTGGATCGGCTCGGGCGTCTGCCCGGCCAACTGGGTCGCCTTCTCCGTCAGGCGGGTCCCGCCCATGCCGCGCCGCACCGTCAGCAGCCCTTCCTCGGCCAGCACCCGCACAGCGGCACCGACCGTGAAGGAAGACACGCCCCACTGCTCGGCCAGCACCTTCTGCGGCGTGATCCGTGCCCCGGCGGCGCCGAATTCCCCGGCCCGGATCGCCTCCCGCAGCTTGTCCACCGTGTACGACAGCAGGGGCTGCCGGGCCACAACGGCGGGCCCCGTGGAGGTCTCGGTGTCGTCCACGTCCTCGGGGTGGGCGGACACCCGGTGCACAACGATGTCAGCCACCGACGGCAACTGCAGGTCCTGGCACTGGGGGAACGTGCACCCGTACACGACCTCGCCGGTGGACAGGAGGATCTCCTCCACCCCGCGCAGGTCGTCTGCGGCGGCACGCTCCACCACCGTCGCCTCTGCCTGGGGTTCGGGGTCGGCCGTGGCGGCGGCGACCACCTCGGCGGCAGGGGCGGCGGCGTCACGGCGGCGCAGCTCGTGCTCGGCGCGCCGGAAGTCCGGCAGGCCGGCCTTCCGGATCGCCTGGATCGTCTGCGGCAAGGTCCGGGTGTTGCTGTTGCGCGCCCGGATGTGGATCGGCGGCTTACCGTCAGGGGGGAGGATCTTGAACCCGTCGGCCGTGTCCCGCACCTCCCATCCGGGGACCGTTCGGATCTCGGCGATGACGTCGCCGACTTCGTTCATGCGGGTCGCCATTGGGTCCTCCTGCTCAGCGGGGTCGGGGGTCGTGGTGTTGCGGGCGGGTTCGAGGCGCTTCTTCACGAACATCCGCCACGTGCTCTTGAGGCTGGGATCGGATGGGGTCGCTGGCAGCGGCATCAAGTACGTGCCGTTCGGGCGCAGGACCCGCGGGTGGCCGCCGGTCGCGTCGTCGATCAGGTAGCCAGCACCCGAGATCCGTCTACGCAGGTCCTTGATCGTGGTGGGCGGGCTCTGGTGAGCGGTGGCGGTCACCGCTGGCCTCCAGCGGGGTAGGCGTCATGGATGACGCCGTCGAGCTCCCGGCCGCCCTTGTCGGCCGCGCGGCCACCGTTCTGCTTGTGCAGGTAGGCGACCTCGGCCTCGGCGCACTGGTCCCGGATGTCCCGGAACCAGACCGGGTCGGCGGGCCGGGCGCCGGGCCCGGATTCCCCGCCGGTGACCACCCAGTGGATGTCGCCGGACGGGACCGAACTGATGGCCTGCCCTCCGATACCACCGCCGCCCCGATACCGGCCGGCGTGGTCGTACCAGGGGCCGGCCGTGCTCGGGCCGGTCAACCACAGCCAGGGCCGCAGATCCAGCCAGTCCAGCAGCGGTTCCGCCGACACCCACCGGACCGCCGCCGGCGTCTGGATCAGGTCGTCGAGGCGCCGGTACTGTTCGCGGCCCTCCACGGTCACCCCGTGCCAGACGTTGGGCAGGGGCCATTGCCACGGAAGCAGCTCCGGATGCTTGGTCTTGCCCGCTGTCCTGTCCCGGACGGCGGCCGCGAACCGGTCGTCGCCGAGAAGGGTCCGGGCCCGGGGGGATCGCTTGGTCAGCACCTGGAACGTGTGCTGCCGGGCCACCGCCATGACCGCGAAGATGTGCACAAGCCACTCGTCGGAGACTCTCGGGTGGAACAGGTCCGACATCGAGTTGACGAACACCCTGCGGGGGGTCCGCCACCGCAACGGCAGGTGCACCACGTCGGGATGCACGGTGACCGCGAACCCTGGCCCGGACGTGCGCGGGTCGCCGTCCCGCTGGTACTTCGGGTTGCCCATCGCCTTGAGGCGCCTGGCCATCCTCAGCGCGTAGCAGTGATCACACCCCGGGGAGACCTTGTCGCAACCCGTTGTCGGGTTCCAGGTCGCCTCGGTCCACACGATCCCGGTCTTGTCACTCACGAGCAGGCTCCTTGGTTTCGACGGTGAACCACCACCGGCCCGGCTGACCGGTCGCCGCATCGACATGGACGGCCGGGACGTGCACCCGTTCGGGCAGGTCGTCCACGAACACCCCGGCCGACACGAGCCCGGCGACCACCCACCGGGAGGCCCGGCGCAACCCCTCCGTGTCGTGGGCGTTGACCTCCCAGCGGGGCGCGTAGTGGACCTGCACCAGCCCGGACCGCAGCCGCGGGATCGGCCGGGCCGCGTTGGACACCACCCGCAGCCACGCCTGCTTCTCCGCCTGCCGCGGCAGGCGGGTGAACCCGGGCATCTGCACCGTCCACGGCCCGGGGATCACCGGCAGCCCCTCCGGGCGGGTCCTCGGCCGGGTCACCGGGCACCGCCGAACAGCAGTTCGTCCAACGGGGGCCTGGGCTCCACAACGACCCCGACCAGGGGTTCCGGGGCCCGCCAGGTGCACACCTTGTCGTGCTCGATCGCCCACACCGTCCAGGTGTTGGGATCCACGACACGACTGTCCCCGCAAGCGCACGTGGCGACGACCAACCCCGGGACGATGGTCGGGACCACGGTGACGGGCGCGGTCACCTCCGGCCCCCAGGCAGCATCCGGTCCGTGCACGCCAGCATCACCACGGCCACCGCCGTGCCGAACCCGAGCGCGGCCAGCACCAGCAGCGCCTGCCTCACCACTGCCCCCCGTGGTCGTAACGGCGGTGCAGGATCAGGAACCGCACGCAGTCGTCCTGGGTGAGCCCCGACGCCCGCCACCGCCGGCACCCGCACACCGCGGCGAACCGGCCCGACACGCGCCAGATCGTGCCGAGGCGCCGCGTTGAACCCAGCCACACCTCCGTGAACCGTTCCCCCGCAACCGATGCAGTGGACTCAACCAAGCTGATGCGGGCCGGGATCACCATGTCCCACGGGTGACCCCGCGACGCCCGTGCCCGGCCGCACACCGCGCACACCCCTGGCGGCACCTGAGAATCGGCGATCCACAGGTGCGGTTGGGCGCCGTCCTCCCGCCACCGCTGGTTCAGGACCTGCGGGTCCTCCAACTGCTCCCACGGCTGCGCGGTCACCGGGCACCTCCGAACGCGCGGGCGCGGCCGACGATGATGGACTGCAAGGACCGTCCGCCGACCGGGGCACGCAGCAACCCGGCCTTCTGCGCCTCCTCGATCAGGTCGTTGATCTCGCCGATGGACTGGGCGGCCTCGGCGCGGGCAGCGAGGGACTCAGCGTCACCCACCGGGGCCCCGCCAGGTGGCGTGACCTCCGGCCAGCCGGTGTCACCTGCCGGTTCGGCGTCCATGAACTCGGCGTCCACGGGTTCGTCGTCGGGGTCGGCGACCACGTGCCGGACAGGCTCGGCTTGCGCGGCGGGGGCGGCGGTGATGGCCTTCATGTCCGCGGGGGCCGGCGGCAGCCGCAGCTGCCCGGAGGCTGTGCCGCCCTCGACGAGCTCCCGCATCGTGGTGAGGATCTCCAGGACCGGCACCACGAACTTCGACACCTCGACGTTGCCGTCACGTCCGGGGGTGCGGGTCTCCCGGTGGTCGATGCGGATCTGGGCGGGCAGGAACGAGCCGCGTTCGGCGGCCAACCCGAGGGACAGCGCGACCTGCGCCATCTCCAGGGCCGCGTTGATTCCGTGGGACTCGACCACCCACACCGCCATGCCAGGCAGGTCGGGCAGGACCAGCGACACCCGCGTCACGGGCTTACACGCGTTCCCCTTCTGCGCCAGCACCTCACGCGCCTGCGGGTCCTGCGGGCACAGGCACGGGCTGGTCTGCCCCCGCATCGTGATCGTGTGCCCGTCGCATCGGCGCTGGCACCCGGCCGCCGACCACATCTCCATCCACTGCGTGACCGAGTCGGTGTTCGGCACGACAACGGGCAGGGCGTTGCGGGGCGTGTAGACCTCCCACTGCCCGGCCAGCCGACCATCGGTGATCTGGTGAGGCTTCCCGCCATACACCTCGGCGGCGGCCCGGATCTGGTGCTCGGCCGGGGAAGTGAGCCGGAACGCGTCGAGCATCGCCGGGCGGGTCTTACCGCTGCGGGTGGCCACCTGGTGCCCGAGCCGGATCTTCCCGACCGTGACCGCCCGCCTCTGCTCCTCAATCGCAATGATCGGCATCACGCCACCTCCATGTCGTCGCCGGTCGGGTAGCCGAGGGTGGACGGCAGGCCGAGGGCCGGCCGTCGCGTCACGGCGGGGGCCTGCTCGTCGCGGAACGCCATCCCCCACGCGGCGAGGACGTCCCGCAGGACCGGTATCGCCTTCTCCCCGATCCCCCGGACGCCCTTGTCGTCCCGCTTCCGCTTCCCGCCCTGCAGTTCCGCGCCGGTGAACAGGGCCAGGTCATGCAGGGAACGGATCCCGGCCGCCGCGAGGGGCTTCACGAACCGCCCCAGCCCGGGGTGGACAAGGTCCTCCAGCAGCGGCAGCGGCTGGCCGCCGTCCACGGTCGGCGGGTAGATCGGATAGCCGCGGACCTGCACCTGCTCCCGCTGCCCGGCCAGCTGCTTGACGCAGGTGGTGAACCAGTCCCACGCGGGCCCGTCAAGGTCGTTGCCCTCGTCGTCCATGTCGGTGCGGATCAGCTTGTATCCGCGGCCGTACTCACCGCGCAGGTGCAGGATCGCGGTGAAGTCCACGGCCGGGACTGGCATCTCCCGCCCGAACGGCAACAGCAGGACCTCGGCGCGCCGGTAGGCGGCCATCTGCGCCCGGGCCGCCTCCTCCAGGTGCTTGCCGGTCTTGCAGTCGACCAGGCCGATCGGGTCCTTCACGACCGTGCCATCCGGCATCGGCAGCCACATGTCGAAGAACTGGATGATCAGGTCGAGGGTCCCGGCGTAGCCGATGGTGCGGTTCAGCACCGTGCACTCCGCGGCGCGCGGCTTGGTCCGGAAGTCGGTCAGGAAGTGCAGCAGGCCCATGCTGATCTGGTCGAAGTCCACCTCGGCACCGTCGACCCGGGCGCCTTGCAGGCGCTCCGGCAGTGCCGGGAACGGGGAGTCGAGGATCAGGCACTCCAGGACGTTGTGCCAGTGCCGGCCCATCTCGGCCTTGAGTTCCCGGTCCAACTGCGCCGCCCGGGTGATCACCTTGATCAGGTCGCCGCCGAGCAGGCCCGCCCGCCGCGCGGACGCGAGCCGGTCGAAGTTCGCCTCCACCCAGGTCGCCGCGGACTTCGCACCCCACGGGGCCAGCCACGGCTTGGAGATCGCCGCACCGAGGGTCCTGGTCACCGACGGGTACTCGATTCCGGTGGCGGGGTCTTCGTACCCGGAGTGGTCGTCCAGGCGGCCGATGACGCCGTTGGGGATCCCGTCCAGGAGCAGGATCGGGGTGTGCTCGCCGTCGTCCTGCGTGACGTCGAGGCCCGGGGCGAGGTCGAGGATCGTCACCGGGCACCCGCCATGGGGACCACGAGCAGGTGCGCGGGGTTGGCGGGGTCGGCGTCGCCGGGGGACTCCACACCGGGCGGCCCCGGGTCGGTGTCCGGCTGCCCGTCCGGCATCAACGCGAGGATCTCCCCGATGCTCATCAGCCCCGTCGAGTCCCGCGGGCTGTCGGCGGGCATCGTCAGGGCCTGCTGCTGCCTGAGCAGGCGGCCCCGAAGGTCGGCGTCGGCGGTCCGGTGCGCGGCCGTCAGCCGCGCCCAGTCCCGGCCGAGCCGGGCGAGCTGGTTGACCCACTCCAGGTGCGCGCCGTGGTGCATCAGGCACGGCTGCGGCATCCCCGTGGTCTCGTCGCAGACAAGGGGGTAGGTGGCCCGGAACTCGGCCAGCCACGCAGCGAACGCCCGCAGCCGCGACTCCAGGGCCGCGGCGTACTCCCGCTTCCCGGTCTCGATCAGCGCCCGCAGTTCCGCGGCCCGTGCCTTGGACACCAGCCCGTACAGGTCGGGCGGGTGTGGCGCGTCGGCGCCTGGGGCTGTGGTGGGTTCGGTGTCGGCCATGAGATGCTGGTCTCCTTCCGGGACTACCGGGCGGGTTCTCTTGGCGGGGGGCCCTGCCCAGGGGGTTTCGGGGGTCGTGTGGGGCCCCGGCTGGCGGTGTCGGCCGGGGCCCCGACTCATGTGGTGGGCGCCTCCGGCCGGGTCGCCAGGTACCGGAGCAGAGCGGTGTGGCGGACCCGCCGCTCACCGCCGACCAGCACGGCGGGTAGCGCGCCGGAGTTGACCAGCGCGTACGCCTTGTCCTTGCCGACGTCGAGGAGTGTCGCGACGGTGACCCGGTCCCGGTTCCGGGAGTAGATCGGATAACAACGGACGGAATCCGCGGACATCACATCCGGGACGTTTGGACCCTTGTGCAGGGGCGTCACAGTGGACGTCATCAGTCACCATCCGTGACGTCGGCGGGGAGGACGATGTCGCCGACCGGCACCTGGAGGGCCTGGGCCCACGCGCGCAGAAGCTCCCGGGATGGGCACTTTCGCGCTCCGGTCTCGAACCGGCTAAGGCTGGCCACGGTCGGCCGTCGGACACCGCACTCCTGGATCTGGTGCGCAAGGTCCCTCAACGTCCAGCCGCGGGCGTTGCGCAGGGACCGGAGGGTGACCGTGGATGCGTTGGGGTAGCGGGAGATTGCCTCCTCCGCGGTCCAACCGTTGGCCTCAGCGAACCACTCCACGGACATCACCGGCACCGTGAAGCTGGGGCGCTGAGCCTGGCGGGTTCGTCCGGTCACAACCGACAGTGTCCGGCAACTTCCGGTAACAAGTCAACCCCTGTGTGACCACGACGTCTGCACGTGCAGGCGCCGCAGTGCAACTGCACGTGCAACCTGTCCGCAGATGTACTGGACACGCCGAGTTACTTGACTTGCCGGTAATTGCCGCCCCATGCTGACGCCCATGGCACGCAAGGCGCTGACGCGCGACTGGGCATCGCTCGGCGCTGCCGTCGAGGCTCGACGGGTCCAGCTCGGCATGACCCAGGCCGACGTTGCCGCCGCAGACGGCCCCTCCGAGGGCACCATCCGCAAACTGGAGAACCGGGCGGTGCCGATCAGCGCAGCCTCCATGGAGAAGCTGCGGCGCGCCCTGCACTGGCCACCCGGCCACCCCGAGGCGATCCTCGCCGGCGCCGACCCCGACGCCCCCCTGCCGCCGAACCCCGAGACCAACCCCGACGTCATCCACCTGGGGTTCGTCCGCGGCACACTCGCCGGCCGCACCCCCCGCGAGATCGAGCGCCTCAACCAGCGGGCCCGTGAAGCCGTCCTCGCCGAACTGGACGCCATGGACGCCGAAGCTGCCGGTGTCAACGGACTAAAGACCAGCAGGTCAACGCGTTCTTAACACTCCAACATCCACCGTTCGGTGGAGATTCATTCGCCTATCTGGCGGACGTGACCCTCCGCGACGTAGCGTCACTCAGTCACGGGGGGAGTCAGATTTTGTGACTCCGGACAATGACACGGGTGGCTATCGCCGACCGGGAACTTCCCTACCCGGAGGTACGCAAGTGGCATCGCTCAGCAGCGCAACGGGTCCGGCCAGCGGGGAGATCAGCCTCCCCCGCCACGCCACGGGGGACCACACCACACTCCTCGACGCCCACATCCAGAACGAACTCCTGCGGCTGGGCGTGCGCGTCCACTGCTGCTACCTCGGCGGAGCCGACTACGCCTGGGTGCCCGACCGCAACCTCCTCATGGTCGAGGCCAACCTCAAGCCCACCGAGTACCCGACCGTCGTGGCCGCAGCCGTCGCCCACATGGCCGGCCGGCGCCGCCACCTGGTACCCGTCCGCGACGTCGTCGCCCGGGTCACAGGGTTCACCACCACCAGACCCCAGGTCGGCCTGCGGGCCGCCGCAGCCCTCGCCGCCGCCACCCTCGCCTACCTGGCCGACGCCATCACCAACGGCTGGTTGAACTAGCGCCCGGCGTGGCGCCTTGACTACGGTGCAGGCCCATGCCCCCCCGCCAGAGGAAGGCCCAGTCCCGCTCGCCCGGGGAAGGAACCGTCTTCCAGGAACACAAGGCCGCCTGCCGGGCCGCCAAGTGCTCCTGCCCCTGGCGCGCCAAGTACAGCTACACCGACACCGAAGGCCGCGCCCGCCGCAAGAAGCTGCCCGTCCAGCCCACCAAGGCCGAGGCGCTCGCCCACCTCGCCAAGGCCCTGGCCGACCTCCACGCCGGTGAGCTCCCGGCCGACGACACCCTCACCGTCGAGCAGTGGGCCACCTACTACCTCACCGACATTGCCCCGCACGGCATCAAGGGCAAGCCGATCCGGGCCCGCACCCTGCAGGGCTACCGGCAGAAACTGCGCGACCACGTCCTGCCCGTCATCGGCCGCAAACGGATGACCCGCCTCACCCCCGAGGACCTGGACCGGGTCTACGCCCGCATGCGCGCCGCCGGCGCCAAGGAGGCCCAGGTCGCGGGAGTCCACCGGATCGTCCACCGGATGCTCGCCGTCGCCGAACGCCGCGTCCGGGTCCGCCGCAACATCGCCGACCTAATCGACGCCCCCACCCAGCGCCGCAAGCCGACCGTCACCCTCACCAAGGAGGAGACCACCGCCGCCCTGGTCGCCGCCGTGGGCCGCCGCAACGGCGCCCGCTGGGGTCTTGGCCTTGGCATCGGCCTACGCCAGTCCGAGGCCCTGGCCGTCGCCCGCGACGCCCTCGACCTGAAAGCCGGAGTCCTGCACATCCGCTACGGCCTGCACCGCTCCCGACCCGAGCACGGATGCGGCCAACCCACCCAGCAGACCCGGCGCCGCCGCGACGGCCGGGAAGCCTTGGACGACGTCTACCCGTGCGGGCAACGCCAGCCCGGCCGCTGCCCCCAACGCGTCGGCCCCCCACCCGGGCTGTACGTCGAACCGGTCAAGTCCGACGACTCCGACCGGTACCTGCCGCTCACCGACGAGCTGGTGATCTGGCTGACCCGCCACCTGGAGGAACAGGACGCAGAGCGGCAACGCGACGGCGGCTGGCCACCCTGCACACTGCTGTGCGCCCCCGACCCAATCACCGGCCAGGGCGGGCAGGTCGACCTGGACCTGCTGTTCCGGCAGCCGTCCGGCCGGCCCATCGAACCACGCCGCGACGAACACGACTGGAAGGACCTCCTCACCGCCGCCGGGGTCCCCCCGATCAAGCTGCACGGCGCCCGGCACACCACCGCCACACTCCTGCTGGAGGAAGGCGTCGCTGTCCGGACCGTCCAGCAGGTGCTGGGGCACTCCAGCCACCACTTCACCGCGAACACCTACCAGCACGTCACCCGACGGCTGCAGGCGCAGGCCTTGGGCACCCTGACGGGGATCATGCCGACGGTGGGCTTGGTCCCCGGTGGTACGGAAGCTGGTCCCGGGACCAGTTCCGGGACCAGTTCAGCCCCGAACAGCGCCTAACGGGAACGAGCACCAAGGAACACTTGCGTTGCGCCGCAAGTGGAATCAGAACGGCACGGAACGCACCAGAACGGCGACCTGCGCCCTTTTAATCCGCGGGTTGCGGGTTCGATCCCCGCGGGGCCCACCCCCACCCACCAGCCTGCATAGACAACCACCGAACCAGCCCAACCATGATCGGGACCAGGTCTGGGACCAGTAGAGCAGTACGCTCGACGCCGTGACCGCGGTGAACCCGATCCGGAAGCTGCCCCACCGCTACCTGCACGACCCACGCGGCGGGCTGGCGATTCTCGGCGGCTGGTACTGGGTGTGCCCCGACTGCCCTCCTCGGGACCGGCCCCCGCTGCGCCGGACCCGCAAGGGCGCCAAGGACGACCTGCACCTGCACCGCAAGCGGCACCACACCGAGCCGGGCCTGGTGGAGACAGCACCCAGCTGAGTGCAGAGGCTGCCCACCGCTCGCCCCTGAGGCGCCCGGGGCTGACGTGGGCTCACCAGCAACGGGCTGGCCGGTTCGATTCCGGCCCCCGGCACCGAACGCACAGGACATATGGGTTGGCCCCCGCGCTCTCTGGGGTGAGCGCGGGGGCCACCCGCTGTCGCCGGCCACCGGCCAGCTACCCGCCGCCGCCCCGGCGTGGATACGGCGGCGGGATTCCTACTCCTCCCAGGGCCACCGGCCCGCGCCGGCCCGCTCCAGGAGACTCATCTGGGTGAACGTGGCGTCGGAGAACCCGCCGAGCTCGAACCGCATCCGGCCCCCCGGAGGGACGATCGTCGGCGCGTACCCGGCGAGGTTGACCCCGAACACGGGCACGCTGGCCGGGATGTGCGCGGTCAGGTCCCCGCCCCGGTGAGCCTGCGTGAACCCGTACGAGTTACCCCACGTCTCGGTGAACCCGTGGGTCTGCATGTCCGTGAACAGCACGACCCGGTCGTGCTTGTCCCACAGCTTGAGGGCGACGTCGATGCGGGTGCCGTGCCCGACCTCCCCGATGCGGGACCGGAACGACTCCACGGTGCGCAGGGTCGTCCCGGGCGCCTTCGGGATGGCGTGCACGAACACGCTGTCCGCGAACCCGAACAGGTCGACCTGCCCGCCGGCGGCGACCGCCTTCCGGGCGAGAGCGACACCGAACAGGGCACCGACGTCGACCAGCCGCGGCCGGGCGGGCTCCGCCTGATCGGGGCGACGCCGCGCCGACCGGTCCGTCAGCAGGGCCTCCATGGACGCGGACGTGTCGACCAGCACGAGGGTGCGGCCGTCGAACGCGGGCAGGTTCCCCGTGGACAGGTCGAGGGCGACCTCCAGCGGCAGCGACCACCGGACCGACGGCGCGTTCAGGTACGCGGTCAGGAACCGGAACGGGAACGCCCGGGAAACCCGCACCAGCGCCGGGTTGGTCAGCGCGTTCGCGACCGCCCGGGCGGCGTCATCGGAGATCCCGGCCTGGTCGAAGTTCCGCAGGTTCCGGATCAGCGCGAGGACCCCCATCGACGGGATCTGCGCCTCCCACGCGGCGGCGTCCATCTTCCCGGTGCCGGCGAGGGTCTCCCACGTCATCCCGGCCGCGCGCAGCTCGTCCGCGGCGCTCTCCCCGGCGAGGACCTCGTCGCGGTTCTCCTGGACCCGCTCGGTCAGCCGGGCCCGGGCGGACACGACGTTCAGCTTGGTCAGGTCGGCGCGGATCGTCGCTGGGTGGTGCCGGCGGTCCAGCAGCCACCGGAACAGCGCGGACTGGCCGTCGTCCTTGGGCATCGGGTGGACCAGCTCGATCACGTCGCCCATCCGGACGCCCCGGGACCCGCCGTCGTACTTGAGGGCGGCCCGCTGCGTGAACAGGCGGACGACGGCGTCGGCGAGACCCCGCTGCACACCGCCGGGCAGGGTCCGGGATCCGGTCGCGGCGATCCAGTACGCGAGGAACTCGGCCGGCTCGTCGGCGCGCAGCAGAGCGGCGTCGACCAGATGGCGGGTCGTGGTCGTGTGCGGGGGCAGGGCCGTCCGGTTGTTCCGGCGCGCCAGCGCCGACTCGGCGGCCGCCACGACAGCGGCCGACCGCATGTTCAGCTGCCCGCGCAGGTACCGGACGTAGTTGGTGACCCAGTCGGGGTCCAGCACGGTGACCTGGTGAACGAGGGCCCTGTACCGGTCGTCCCGGTCGGTCGCCTTCTCGTAGAAGGTTCCCTCTCCGACCATGTTGACGGCGCCGAGCAGGAACAGGTCCCACTTCGCGGTCCGCTCGTATGCCGGCGCGCCCTCAAACGTGCGAGTGGTCGGGGTCGGGGCGGTCGCCGCGCGGTGCGCGGTCTCGCTGGAGAACTTGCTCACGGTCGGCTCCCTGGCCTTCGGGGTGCTGCGGGGAAGACGTGGGGCCCCGCCGCCCCCTGGACAGCGACGGGGCCCCACGTGACTCGGCGAGTACCGGGCGGGCGAGGTGTAAGCGCTCTGCCAGTTGAGCCACGGCCCCCGAAGGAACCGACGGGACTTGAACCCGCAACCTCTCCATTAAGAGTGGAAGTAACCCCACCCTGCGCTTCGCCGAGCATGTTCAGTTGTCACCAGAGGGGCGACGCCGAGTACCGGTCGGAGCAGGGAACGTAGCGCTCTATCCGCTGAGCTACAGCCCCACGCTTGGAGGGGCTGCCAGGGACTCGAACCCTGGGACCACTCGATCCGCAGTCGAAGTACCCCGCGCCTGCGCTTCGGCGTCGACCCTCTGGAGTTGTGTCACCGAGAACCTGGCGCGGCAGGCCAACAGCGTGCTGCCGGTTACACCACCCCCCGGAGGGGGCCGGGACTCGAACCCGGACTACCGCCGTGCAAGGGCGAAGTAGCCCGCCACTGCGCTTCGGTGACGATCTTCAATTGGTGGTGGTGCGTTGGCGGTGCTGCCACTGCTGGACCACCGAGGACCCGCCGGTCGAGGCTGTGGAACCTGATGCTCTACCAGTGAGCTAGCTGCGGAGTTTGGCCCGCGGCACAGGACTCGAACCTGTAACCCTCAGAAGTAGCCCCGAACCTTCGCTTCGGTGATCCAGTTGTGGGGGCGCGAGAACCCGCCGCACCAGGCCGGTCCACGCCCGGTCCCGGACCTTACCGGAACTTGCCGGTTGTTGTCGACCAACACCGGCAGTCGGGTGCATGATGGGGGCCGTGCCCCCGCCCCCCGCCGCAGCAACCAAGGAAGTCGCCCGCACCGCCCTTGGGTTGGCCCGCGCCGCCCACGCCGACGACGACATCGGCGTCCTCGACGTCGTGCAGAACCTCACCGACAACGAACTGCGGTCCGTCCTGCTCGCCTCGACCTACACCCTCGCCTGGGCGCTCGGCCAGTTCCCCGACCACATCTGGGACCACCTGAGCGAGTACGTAGAGACCGGGACGGTGACCGGGTGAACATGGGCGAGATCGTGACCCGCCGGAGCGACCGGTGAGCCGGGGCACCTGGGACCGTCCGATCGGGGACCTGCGGGCCGTCCAGCCCGAGGAGAAGCGGGTCCCCGGTCGGAAGGACACCCGCCGCTGGTGCCGCGGGAAGGCCGGCCGCCAGCACACACCCGAGATCGTCATCCCCGAGAACACCGACACGATCGCTGGCCGGCGGGGGTGCGCGCCGGGCCCGGCCTGGTCGCAGAACGGCTGGTGGTGCCTGCACGTCGAACGGTGCACCGCCTGCGGGAAGATCCTGCGCGCCGTCTGGCAGCTCAAGCCGGAGGA
>Ga0335069_10004714_pt1 | contig 20117 bp, 19 predicted proteins | sample Lox_Sample_11_FD_206714 | JGI IMG/M metagenome (GOLD analysis project Ga0335069, IMG submission 206714) | Soil microbial communities from Loxahatchee National Wildlife Refuge, Florida, United States - Lox_Sample_1.1 | ecosystem: Environmental > Terrestrial > Soil > Wetlands | place: USA... | reverse complement strand
CGTAGCAGGTCGCGAACAGCACGACCTGCCCGCGCGTGTCGGCGGTCGGAACGGCCGCGAGCGCGGGCTTCGCGCGCCGCGCCTCAAGGGCGCGAAAGCTCTGCGAGTGGTACTTCGGCAGCGGCGCCTCGGGGTGCACGCCGAGTGCGCTCTTGAGCAGCGTGCGGCCGAGCGTGCTCGCATTGACGGCGTTGACGATCCCGGCGACGACCGGGATGCCGGCGAGGCTCCCGACCGTGTCGGTTGCGGCCAGCACGCGGTCGCGCATCCGGGTCTCGCCCGCGGCGAACTTGACGGCCTTGGCGCGCAGCATCAGGTGCGGGAAGTCGACGTTGAACTCGTGCGGCGGCACGTACGGGCACTTCGTCATGTAGCACATGTCGCACAGGTAGCAGTGGTCGACGACCTCCCAGTAGGCCTTGTGCGGCACGCCGTCGAGCTCGCCCGAGGGCGAGGCGTCGACCGCGTCAAAGAGCGTCGGGAACGACTGGCACAGGCTGAAGCAGCGCCGGCAGCCGTGGCAGATGTCGAAGACCCGCTCGAGCTCCTTGAAGAGCGCGCCCTGGTCGTAGAACGCGGGCTCGCGCCACGCGACCGGGTGGCGCGTCGGTGCCTCGAGGCTGCCCTCGCGCGGGCGGCCCCCTGATGGATCGCTCATGGGAATGGCACTCCCGTCGGATCGGAACCGACGCGGCGCCCGCGCTGGGGCGGGCACCGCGTCCGATCGCTCACAGGCCGTCGAGCGCCTTCTGGAAGCGATTGGCGTGCGAGCGCTCGGCCTTGGCGAGCGTCTCGAACCAGTCGGCGATCTCGCCGAAGCCTTCGTCGCGCGCCGCCTTGGCCATGCCCGGGTACATGTCGGTGTACTCGTGCGTCTCGCCGGCGATCGCCGCCTTCAGGTTGTCGGAGGTCGCGCCGATCGGGAGGCCCGTGGCCGGATCGCCGACGGCCTCGAGGTACTCGAGGTGGCCGTGGGCGTGGCCGGTCTCGCCTTCGGCCGTCGAGCGGAACACCGCCGAGACGTCGTTGAAGCCCTCGACGTCGGCCTTCGCGGCGAAGTAGAGGTAGCGGCGGTTCGCCTGCGACTCGCCGGCGAACGCGTCCTTGAGATTCTTCTCGGTCCTGCTGCCCTTGAGGTTCACGACAAATCTCCTTGAATCGCCATCAATGTGGAAGCGGATGAGCGCGCGGGGGGACGGTGCGGCTCGCGCACCCCGATAAGCACTCTAGTCGGCGTCCCGCGGGGGGTCAATCGTGAAAAACCCAGCAGGGTCGGCGCGTTGACGCACGCCGACGCGCATCCTACTCTGCGCTCGCCCGCCAAGGATCCACCCCATGCCGCGTGCTCGCGCGTCCAACACTCCGCCCGTGGCAACGCCCGCGACGGCGCCCGCACCGGTCGACTTCGAGCAGGCGATGGCCGAGCTCGAGAGCGTCGTCGCGCGCCTCGAGCAGGGCGACGTGCCGCTCGAGGAGGCGCTGAAGGCCTTCGAGCGCGGAGTCGCGCTGACGCGCGCCTGCCAGGAGGCGCTGCAGGCCGCCGAGCAGAAGGTCGAGATCCTGCTGGCACGACCGGACGGCACTGCGGTGGCGGCGCCGTTCGCCGACGCCGCCGATCCCGAAGAGCCGGCGTGACCGACGCAGGCGCGCGGCTCGCCGCGTACCAGGCGCGCGTCGAGGCCGGGCTCGAGTCGCGCTTGCCGCCGGCCGATTCACCGCCCGCGCGGCTGCACGCCGCGATGCGCTACAGCGCGCTCGGCGGCGGCAAGCGGATCCGCCCGGCGCTCGTCTACGCGACCGGTGAGCTGCTCGGCGTTCCGATGGAGCCGCTCGACGCGGCCGCGGCGGCCGTCGAGATGATCCACGTCTACTCGCTGGTGCACGACGACCTGCCCGCGATGGACGACGACGACCTCCGGCGCGGGCGGCCGACCTGCCACCGCCAGTTCGACGAGGCGACCGCGATCCTCGCGGGCGATGCGCTGCAGGTGCTCGCGTTCGAGAGCCTCGCGCTCGCGCACACGGGCGCGGAAGCGCGCGTCGCGATGATCCGGCTGCTCGCGAGCGCGGCCGGCACGCGCGGCATGGCGGGCGGCCAGGCCATCGACCTCGCCGCGGTCGGGCGGACGCTCTTGACGACCGAGGTCGAGGAAATGCACCGGCGCAAGACCGGGGCGCTGATCGAGGCGAGCGTCGGGCTTGCCGCGGCGCTGGCACCGGCGCTCGATCCGGGGCGGCACGCCGCGCTGCAGCGCTTCGCCGCCGCGCTCGGGCTCGCCTTCCAGATCGTCGATGACATCCTCGACGTCGAGGGCGATCCCTCGTTGCTCGGCAAGGCGGTCGGCGCCGACGAGAGGCGCAGGAAGCCCACCTATCCCGCCGCCGCCGGGCTCGCCGCCTCGCGCGCGCGCGCGCGGGCGCTGCACGCCGCGGCGCTTGGCGAGATCGAGCCGTTCGGCGACGCGGCGGTGATGCTGCGCTTCCTCGCGGGCTACATCGTCGAACGCTCGTCCTGAGCGCCAAAAAGGCCGCGATTCGGCCCGCTGGGCGGTTAGCGGTACACTGACTTGATGGGCGTTCCTGACCGCTACCCCCACCTCGCCCGCATCGGCACGCCGGCAGATCTGCGAGCGCTGCCCGAGCAGGAGCTCCCGGCCGTCGCGGCCGAGCTGCGCGCGTACCTGATCGAGACGGTCAGCCAGATGGGCGGGCACTTCGCGGCCGGCCTCGGCACCGTCGAGCTCACGCTCGCTCTACATTATGTGTACGAGACTCCCTACGACCGGCTGATCTGGGACGTCGGCCACCAGGCCTACCCGCACAAGGTGCTGACCGGGCGCGCCGACCGGCTCTCGACGATCAAGCAGAAGGACGGGCTCGCGCCGTTCCCGAGCCGCGGCGAGAGCGAGTACGACACCTTCGGCGTCGGCCACTCGAGCACGTCGATCTCCGCGGGTCTCGGCATGGCGATCGCCGAGCTCTTGCTGCACGGGCCGCGCGCCGCCGGCGCGCGCCGTCACGTCGCCGTCATCGGCGACGGCGCGATGAGCGCGGGGCTCGCCTTCGAGGCGCTCAACCACGCCGGCAGCCTCGAGGTCGACCTGCTCGTCGTGCTCAACGACAACGACATGTCGATCTCCGAGAACGTCGGGGCGCTGTCGAACTACTTCGCGCGGGTGCTGTCGGGGCGCCTTTACTCGGGGCTCAAGGAAGGCAGCAAGCGGGTGCTCAGGCGCATGCCCGCGGCCTGGGAGCTCGCGCGGCGGTCCGAGGAGCACATGAAGGGCATGGTGCTGCCGGGCACGATGTTCGAGGAGATGGGCTTTAACTACATCGGCCCGATCGACGGCCACGACGTGCTCGGGCTCGTGCGCACGCTCAGGAACCTGCGCGGCTTTCACGGACCGCAGTTCCTGCACGTGGTCACGCGCAAGGGCAAGGGGTACGCGCCCGCCGAGGCCGACCCGATCAAGTGGCACGGGCCGGGGCCGTTCGATCCGGACAAGGGCGAGATCTTCAAGGAGAAGGCCTCGGGCCCGACGTATTCGCAGGTGTTCGGCCAGTGGCTGTGCGACATCGCCGAGCGCGATTCCAGGATCGTCGGCATCACGCCCGCGATGCGCGAGGGCTCGGGCCTCGTCGAGTTCTCGCGCCGCTTTCCCGACCGCTACTTCGACGTCGCGATCGCTGAGCAGCACGCGGTGACGCTCGCCGCCGGCCTCGCCTGCGAGGGCTACCGGCCGGTCGTCGCGATCTACTCGACGTTCCTGCAGCGCGCCTACGACCAGCTGATCCACGACGTGGCGTTGCAGAACCTGCCGGTCACCTTTGCGCTGGACAGGGCCGGGCTCGTCGGCGGCGACGGCGCGACGCACCAGGGGGCGTTCGACCTGTCGTTCCTGCGCTGCGTGCCGAACCTGACGGTCATGGCGCCGGCGGACGAGGACGAGTGCCGGCAGATGCTGTACACGGCCGTGATGCTCGACGGCCCGGCCGCGGTGCGCTACCCGCGCGGTGCCGGCCCCGGGGTCGCGCCGGCGGCGGAGATGCGGGCGCTGCCCGTAGGGCGTGCCGAGGTGCGGCGCGAGGGCCGCTCGGGCCTTGCAATCTTCGCTTTCGGCACCATGGTGAGCGCGATTGCGCCGACGGCCGAGCGCCTCGATGCGACGCTCGTCAACATGCGCTTCGTGAAGCCGCTCGACGAGGAGCTCCTGATCCGGATCGCCGACCGCCACGAGCACCTGGTGACCGTCGAGGAGAACGCGATCGCCGGCGGGGCGGGCGCCGCGGTGCTCGAGTTCCTGAGCGCGCGCGGCTACGGACGGCCGGTGCTGCAGCTCGGGATCCCGGACCGCTTCATCGAGCACGGGTCGCGGGCCGAGAACCTCGCGGCGGCGGGCCTCGACGCCGCCGGGCTCGCCAAGGCCGTCGACCGCTGGTGGCAGCCAAGCCAGCGTCGCGCCTGAACCAGGCCGGGACTTCGGATTTTAGGGATACTGTGCGTGCCGCCCCGCGCGGCCGAAACGGAAGAGCCATGGACACCGTCGTGACCGACAAGAACCCGCAGAAGCTCGCGATCGAGGACGTGCAGAGCCGCGCCGATACGCGCCACATCGCGATCGACAAGGTCGGCATCAAGGACATCTTCCACCCGGTGCGCGTCAAGGACCGCTCGGGCGGCGAGCAGCACACGATCGCGAACTTCAACATGTACGTGTACCTGCCCCACAACTTCAAGGGCACGCACATGTCGCGCTTCGTCGAGATCCTGCACCTGCACGAGCGCGAGCTGTCGGTGGACTCGTTCCGGGCGATGCTGCGCGAGATGGTCGAGCGGCTCGACGCCGAGACCGGCCACATCGAGATGAACTTCCCGTACTTCATCATGAAGAAGGCCCCGGTCTCGGGCGTGCAGAGCCTGCTCGACTACCGCTGCACGCTCACCGGCGAGATCACCCGCGGCGTGGTCAAGACCTGGATCAAGGTCGTGGTGCCGGTCACGAGCCTGTGCCCGTGCTCGAAGAAGATCTCGGACTACGGCGCCCACAACCAGCGCTCGCACGTGACGATCGCGGCGCGCATCGACGGCCACGTGTGGATCGAGGAACTCGTCGACATCGCCGAGCGCGAGGCGAGCTGCGAGGTCTACGGGATCCTGAAGCGTCCCGACGAGAAGTACGTGACCGAGCGGGCTTACGACAACCCGAAGTTCGTCGAGGACATGGTGCGCGACGTCGCGGTGCGCCTGAACGCGGACGAGCGGATCCGCGGCTACGTCGTCGAGTCAGAGAACTTCGAGTCGATCCACAACCACTCGGCCTACGCGCTCATCGAGCGCGACAAGGACGCGCCGGCCTGAGACGGGATTTCAGCTCGGCGCGGTCTCGCCGCCCTGCAGGCGGCCGATCAGCGAGCGCAGGAACACCTTGTTGAAGCGCAGCTGGCAGGAGGCCGACACCTGCTCGAGCAGCGTCGAGCTCACCTTCATCACCGTGACGTTGCCGTGCGCGCGGATCGTCGCCAGGCGCTTCGCGCCGTGCACGTAGCTGGTCTCGCCGAAGCACTCGCCGAAGTCGAGCGTGCCGAGCGAGCGGCCGAAGCGCTCGACGCGCACCGAGCCTGAGACGATGATGTAGAAGCGGTCGTCGATCTCGCCTTCCTTGACGATCTCCTCGCCCTCGGCGTACGCCTGCCACTGGCTGGCGCGCAGCACTTCCCAGATCTCGGCGTGCGAGAAGTCGTGGAAGAACTTGAGCCGCCTGAGCATCGCGAACTGCTCGTGGCGGTCGATCTTGTTGGCCTCGGCGCGCAGGCGCTGGTGCACGCGGGTGAGGTCCGCGGCGAACTCCTGGCCGGTGCGGTAGCGCTTGTCGGACTCCTTCTGCATCGCCGTCGCGACGACGCTCTCGAGTTCCTCGGGGATGTCCTGGCGCAGCGTGTGGATCGGCGGCGGGGTCGCGTAGACGATCTGGTGCAGGAGCTTCGTGAGGTTGCCGGCGCGAAACGGCCGGTAGCCCGTCAGCAGCTCGTACATCACGGCGCCGAGCGAATAGAGGTCGGAGCGGTTGGTGATCTCGAGCGACTGCACCTGCTCGGGCGACATGTACGAGGGGCTGCCGGCGATGCCCTCGATGCGCGAGATCTCGGAGTCGGCGACGATCGCGATGCCGAAGTCGATGATGCGCACGTCGCTGTCGACGGTCAGCATCACGTTCGAGGGCTTGATGTCGCGGTGGATCACGCCGCGGCCGTGCGCGTAGGACAGCGCCTTCGCGCACTTGAACACGAGCTCGACGACGTCGTCGACGCGCAGCAGGTTGTCGGGCTTGCAGTACGCGGAGAGGGTGCGCGCGCCGTGCACGAACTCGGTCACGACGTAGTAGTGACCGCCCTCCTCGCCCGCATCGTAGATCGGCAGGATGTTCGGGTGCTGCAGCATGCCCACCATGTGGGCTTCCGACAGGAACATCTTGCGCGCCACGCGCGCCTTGTCGGGGTCGTCGTTGGCCTCGATGTTGTAGACCTTGATCGCGACGTCGCGCCCGTAGTACGGGTCGTGCGAGAGGTACACGCAGCCGGTCGAGCCGCGGCCGACTTCCTTGATGATCTCGTACTTGCCGATGCGCTCGGGCACCGGGCGCCCGGGCCGCGCGGGCGTTTCGGGACGCGAGCCGGGCGTTGACATCAGGTTGCGAATGACACCACTCCAGGCCCGGGGCCCCGGGGCACTCGACGTATTCCGGGATTGCGCGCCAGCATAGAGGCAGGGCCCCGGCTGGACCGTGAAGCGCATCGCGCTTCAACCCCGGCGTCAAAGCGTGACGCGCTTCACGTTGCGAAGTGGTCCCAGCCGCGCGGAACGGGCAGCTCGCCGCGCTCGCCGAGGACGCGCACCGCGCGCCCGGCGACGATTTCGCCGATGCAGTGGCAGGCCGGCGCCCCCGCGGCGCCGGTGGCCGCCGCGAGCGCCGCGCGCGCCGCGGGCGGCACCGTGAACAGCAGCTCATAGTCGTCCCCGCCGCCGAGGGCGAACTCCCGGGCCCGGGATTCGCCGGCGAGCGCGAAGAGCGCGCGCGACAATGGCAGCTCCGCGGCGCGGATGATCGCGCCGACGCCGCTCGCCGCGGCGAGCCGGCCGAGGTCGGCGGCGAGGCCATCGGAGACGTCGATGCAGGCGCTCGCGACGCCGCGCAGCCGGGCGCCGAAGGCGATGCGCGGCTCCGGGCGGCGGAACTTGCCCTCGAGCGCGCCGCGGCTCGCGCCCTGGCCCGCGAGCCGGCCCTCGAGGAGCGCGAGCCCGGCCGCCGCATCACCCGGCCAGCCCGTCACGTAGACGAGGTCGCCGACGCGGGCGCCGTGGCGCCTAAGTGCCGTGCCGCTCGGGACGTAGCCGAGCAGCTGCACGCTGACCGTCAGCGGCCCCTTCGTCGTGTCGCCGCCGACGAGCGCGACCTGGTGGGCGAGCGCAAGCTGCGAGAAGCCCGACACGAACCCCTCGAGCCACTCCTCGTCGACGGCGGGCAGCGTCAGCGCGAGGGTCGCCCACGCGGGCGTCGCCCCCATCGCCGCGATGTCGGAGAGGTTGACCGCGAGCGCGCGCCAGCCGACGTCGTCGCCGCGCGTGCCGCGCGGGAAGTGCCGGCCGTCGACGAGCGTGTCGGTGCAGGCGACGAGCTCGTGGCCTTCCGGGACCCTGAGGAGCGCCGCGTCGTCGCCAACGCCGAGCACGACGTCGCCGCGCGCCGCGCCGACCCTGGCGAAGTAGCGGTCGATCAGCTCGAACTCGTCCATCGGCGCCGCTTCAGGCGCTGCGCTCGCCGGCCCGCAGCTCCGCCGCGGCCCGGTCGAGCACGCCGTTGACGAACTTGTGGCCGTCGGTCGCCCCGAAGCGCTTGGCGAGTTCGACCGCCTCGCTGATCACGACCCGGTACGGCACGTCGCGGCGGTGCGCGAGCTCGTAGAGCGCCATCCACAGGATGCCGTGCTCGATCGGGTCGAGCCGCGCGGGCTCGATGTCCGAGAAGCGCGCGAGCGTCGCGTCGAGTGCGGCGCGCCCGTCGGCGATCTGCATCAAGAGTTCCTTGAAGAACTCGGCGTCGGCGCCGGCCGACTCGGGGTCCGCGAGGTATTGGTGGTAGATGTCCTGCCACGGCTGGCCGGCGATCTGCAGCTGGTAGAGGCCCTGCGCGAGCAGCTTCCTCGCCGCGCGGCGCGCACGCGCGAGCGCGCGGACGTCGCTCTCGCGACCCATCGCTCAGCTGCCCAGGCGCTTGAGGAGGTTGCTCATCTCGAGCGCCGCGAGCGCGGCCTCCGCGCCCTTGTTGCCGGCCTTGCCGCCGGCCCGGTCGATCGCCTGCTCGAAGCTGTCGCAGGTGAGCACGCCGAAGCCGACCGGGACCCCCGAGTCGAGCGCCGCGCGCGCGACCCCGGAGGCGCACTCGCCGGCCACGAAGTCGAAGTGCGCGGTCTCGCCCTTGACGACGGCGCCGAGCGCGACGATCGCGTCGAAGCGCTTGGACTGCGCGAGGCGGCGCACGACGAGTGGCATGTCGAAGGCCCCCGGCACGCGCACGAGCTCGAGGTTCTTGTCGCTCGCACCGTGGCGGATCAGCGCGTCGACCGCGCCGTCGATCAGGCGCGCGACGACGAAGTCGTTGAAGCGCGCGGCGACGATCGCGACGCGCAGGTCGCGCGCCAGCAGGTCGCCCTCGGTGGTCTTCAGCGTCGTCATCCCCGCGCCTCCAGCCCGAGCTCGCGTTCGCTGCCCGCATCCACGTACTCGGTGATCGTGAGCCCGAACGCCGCGAGGCCCTGCAGCTGGCGCGGCGCCGACAGCACGCGCATCCTGCTGACGCCGAGGTCCTGCAGGATCTGCGCGCCGATGCCGTAGGTGCGCAGCACCTGGCCCTGGCGCAGCCGGGCGAGACCGCCGAGCGCGCGCACGCTCTCGATGAGGTCGAGCGGCGACTCCTCGCTCCTGAGCACCACGACGACGCCGTTGCCGTCCTCGGCGACGCGCCGCATCGCATCGCGCAGCGTCCAGCCGGCCTGCGGCGTGCGCAGCCCGACGACGTCGCGCAGCGTCTCGGCGAGGTGCACGCGCACGAGCGGCGGCGCATCGCCCTTGAGGCTGCCGCGCACGAGCGCCAGGTGCACGTTGCGGTTCACGTGGTCCTCGTAGCACAGGAGCCTAAAGCGCCCGAACTCGGTGTCGACGGCGCGGTCCTCGATGCGCTCGACCGAGCGCTCCTTGCTGAGGCGGTAGCGGATCAGGTCCGCGATCGTGCCCTGCTTGAGGCCGTGGGCGCGCGCGAAGCGCGCGAGGTCGTTGCGCCGCGCCATCGTGCCGTCCTCGTTGAGGATCTCGACGATGACGGCGGCGGGCTCGAAGCCCGCGAGCCGCGCGAGGTCGCAGCCGGCCTCGGTGTGGCCGGCGCGCGTCAGGACTCCACCCGGCTGCGCCATCAGCGGGAAGATGTGCCCGGGCTGGCGCAGGTCCTCGGCGCGCGCGTCCTTCCTGACCGCAGTGCGCACCGTGTGCGCGCGGTCGTGCGCCGAGATGCCGGTCGTCACGCCCTCGGCGGCCTCGATCGAGACCGTGAAGTTCGTGCGGTGCTCCTCGTTGGTGCCGCTGACCATCAGCGGCAGGCGCAGCTCCCGGCAGCGCTCGCGCGTCAGCGTCAGGCAGATGAGGCCGCGCCCGTAGCGCGCCATGAAGTTTACGTCCTCGGGACGCACGCACTCGGCGGCCATCACGAGGTCGCCTTCGTTCTCGCGGTCCTCGTCGTCCATGATCACGACCATGCGGCCGGCACGGATCTCGGCGAGGATGTCGTCGATCGGGTCGAAGGAGGTCATGGCGGGCTTCTGGCGGCGAAGGCGCAACCTAAGAGTGTAGCAGGGCCGGCTCAGCCGCCGGCGCGCCGGGCCGCGATGCCGCGCCTGCCGAGCTCGGCGACCAGGGTATCGCGGTGCTCGCCCTGGATCTCGATGCGCCCGTCGACGACCCGCCCGCCGCTGCCGCAGCGCTGCTTGAGCGCCTTCGCGAGCGCCTCGAGCTCTTGCGCGGGCAGGCCGAGCCCGGTGATCACCGTGACGCCCTTGCCACCCCTGCCCTGCGTCTCGCGGCCGACGCGCACGGGCCCGGCGGCCGGCGGCGGTGCACGGCGCGCGCCGCAGCGGCACGTGCCCTTCGGCTGGCCGCAGTCGGGACAGAGGCGGCCGCGCCCGGTCGCGTAGACGATCGGCGGGCCGGGCGGGGGTCGCGAGGCGCTCATGGCCCACCAGTTTACCCGCTCGACGGAGCCGGCCGCCGGACCGACAATGCGCGCATGGAAGCGATCCTGCTCGCACCCGCCCGCCGCGGCGACTCGGCACGCCTCGCGTCGATGTCGCGGCGCCTGGTCGAGGCCGGGCTCGAGCCGTGCTGGACCGTCGAGCGCATCGAGCGCCACCGCCGCCACGAGGACAGCGTCGTGCTGACCGCGCGCATCGCGGGCTCGATCGGGGGCTTCGCGATCATGCAGTACGGCGACGACGCGGCGCACCTCAACCTGCTCGCCGTCGAGCCCGCGCACCGCCGCCAGGGCATCGGTCGCCAGCTCGTAGGCTGGCTGGAGGAGACCGCGCGCATCGCCGGCACGTTCTCGATCCGGCTCGAGCTCAGGTCCTCGAACGTCGGCGCGCGCGCCTTCTACGCCGCGCTTGGCTACCACCCGGCCGGCTGGGTGCGTGGCTACTACCAGGGAGTCGAGGACGCGATCCGCTTCGAGCGGGACCTGAGCATCCGGCGCCCGGGCGGCCGCGCCTAGCGGATGCCTCAGGGCGCCTCGACGCGCGCGAGGCTCGCGCCCGAGAACACCATGCGCATCGCGCGCCCGCCCGCGATGTCGAAGAAGCGCACCCACTCGGGGTTGCGCGGCTCATCGGCCAGATAGAAGAGCCCGCCGGGCGCCGCCTCGAGCGGCACGACGCCCCCGAGCCACAGCCGCCCGCGCCGCAGCGCGATCCGCGTGCTGCCGATCCACGGGTCCTCGCTGCGGTAGTGGCCGGCAAACGCGGACCACTCGGGGGGCGTCGAGAACGCCCGCGGGCCCGGGTACTCGGGCCGCACGTACCAGTCGGCGGCGTAGCCCGCCTCGAGCACCGCACTCTTCGGGTCCGCGGCGTCGGCGCGCGTGAAGAGCAGCAGGTAGTGGGCGAAGTCGGCGTGCTGCACGTGGAAGGCGTCCGCAATGCCGACCGCGGGCTCGAGCGGCACGCGCTCGCCGCGGTGCACGAGCGACAGGCGCTCGCCCGCCGCCTCGAACTCGAGCGCGCGCCCGCCCTCGCCGGCGAAGCGCCCGGCGTAGTCGGCGGCGCGCGCGACGCGCCGCGGGTCGTCGGCCGGCGGCACCGGCGGCAGCGGCGCCCCGTTGCGGCAGGCGCGCATCAGCCTGAGCGCGTACTCCGCGACCGGCCGCGGTCGCACGCCCTGCATCGCGTTGACCGAGGCGAACACGCCGAGCCCCTCGTCGAGGTCGATCTCGAGGGCCGAGGCGAAGGAGACCATGCCGCCCGTGTGGCGCAGGCGCCGGTGGCCGTCGAGGTGATCGACGCAGATGCCGTAGCCATAGTGCGCGCCCTCGCCGAACTCCGCCGCGACGATGTGCGGCGTCGAGAAGAGCGCGAAGGCCGCCTCCGAGACGAGCCGCCCGTGCGTCGTTGCGCCCTTCCTCGCCAGCATCTGCGCGTAGCGGCCCATGTCGCGCGGCGTCGCGGCGATCGATCCCGCGCCGTTCGTCATCACGAGCCCGGGCGCCTCGGCGAGGCGAGCGCGCCTCGGGTACGGCCGGTCGCCCTGCTCGGCGACGTAGCTCGTCACCATCCGGCGGCTCATATCGAAGGTGATCACGGGCTCGGCGTCGCTCATGCCGAGCGGCGCAAAGATCCGCGCGCGCAGCGATTCCGCCATCGGCCGGCCGTCGAGCAGCGCAAGCAGGTGCCCGAGCGCCTCCCAGCCCATGTTGCAGTAGTGGAAGTCCTGCCCCGGCGCGTTGCGCGGCACGTGGCGGAACTGCGGATCCGGCGGGAACAGCGGCCCGTCGGGGAGCCCGGCGCCGTGCGTCATCAGGTCGTGGACCGTGATCGGCGCGAACGGCGACTCGAAGCGCAGCCACGGCAGGTAGCTCGCGATCGGGCGCTTGAGGTCGAGCTTGCCCTCGTCGACGAGCTCAAGCAGCGCAAGCGCAACGCAGGACTTCGTGATCGAGCCGATCTCGAAGAGCTGCTCGCTTCGCAGCACGCTCTGGCGCGCGAGGTCGCCGACGCCATACGTCGCGACGCGGCGCACGCCGCCCAGGTCGGCGAGCGCGAGCGTGAGCCCCGGCGCGCCGAGGTCGGCGAGGTACTGCGTGATGAAGGCGTCGAGCGACTCGAACGCGCGCCGGTACGGGCCCGGGTCGTCGCCCGACTCGGCGGCGACCCAGCGGGGACCCGCGAGGCCGGCGGCGGTGAGGCCGCCGCCGAGCAGCAGCAAGTCGCGCCGGTTCAGCATCGGTCCTCCGTCACGAGCCGAGGAACGCGCTGAGCGCCGGCGCGAGCGAGGCACCCGTCGCCTCGCGCAGCGCCGCGCAGTTGTCGATGCGCTCGAGCGTGCGCCCGACCTCGAGCTCGCCGCTGTCAACCTTCAGCAGGCGCGCACCCAGGCGGCTGTCGAACACCGAGCGCTCCTCGGCGCTGCAGAACCAGCCGCCCGCGCTCGCGAGCACGCCCTGGAACATCGCCGGAAAGCGCGCCAGCACCGCATCCTCGTGCTCGAGCAGCCACTGCCAGGCCGTCGGGCGCGACTCGGGATGCGTCAGTTGCAGGAACAGCGTCGTGAGTCCGATCGAGACGTCGTTGTGCGCATCGAGCAGGAACGTGAGCTCGGCGTTGATGGTCTCGGGCGTGGCGCCGAAGCCGAGCGCGAAACCCGCGTCGCGTCGCACCTGCGCGTCGTGGCTGGTGGTCGCGAGCGTCTTCAGGCGCGCGACGAACGGCGTGCCGAACTCGAGCGCGCCGGCGGCGTACACCCGCCTTCGCAGCAGCGCATCGACGGACTCCGGCTGGTCGACGGTGCGCTCGGCGACCGCGGCGAGCGAACCCAGCAGCGCGCGGTCGTGGCCGTCGAAGGCGACGAGGCCGACGAGCTCGCGGCGCAGCAGTTGCTGCTCGGCGGGGTCGGCCTTGTAGCGGCCGGGCGTCAGGTCCGTGCCGAGCGCGCGCAGGCGCTCGCCGTAGAGGCGCACGAGCGTGCGCTCGATGAGCGTCCGTGCCTCGCCGTCGGCGAGCCGGTCGTGAAGGTCGGCGAGCCGGTAGCCGAGGCTGAGCGCCGTCGTCCGGTCGGGGTGCGTCGCGAGCACGCGCGCGACGTCGAGCAGCTCCGCCATCGACAGCCGCCCGGCCTCGAAGGCGGCGCCGGCGTTGTCGGCGAGCGCGAGCGCCTCGCGCGCCGGCAGCTTCGGCCCCATCGGCAAGAGCGCCGCGAGCGCGGGCCCGCCGAGCGCGAAGCGGTAGTAGCCGGCGCCGCCCGCGTCCGGATGGACGACCCCGCCCGCGGCCGCCGGCGGCAGCGCGAGCGTGCCCTGCTTCTCGCCGAGCAGCGTGCAGAGCTTCAGCGGCGCCTCGCGACCGTAGACCGAGGCGCAGAACGGGATCTTCCAGAGCTCGGTGCCGGCGGCGCCGGGTCCCAGCGGCTTGTAGCGCGACTGCTCGAGCGCGAGCGCGCCGCCGGCGCCGGCCGTGACGCTGACGATCGGGACGCCCGGCTGGTCGACGAACGAGCGGAACGCCTCGACGACCGCCGGCTCGCCGCTCGCCTCGCCCATCGCCGCGAAGAACTCGTTGGCAGTGGCGGTCCCGTACGGGTGGCGCGACAGGTGCAGCTGCACGCCCTTCTGGAAGCGCTGCTCGCCGAGGTACGACTCGACCATGCCGATGACGCCGGCGCCCTTCTGGTAGGTGATGTCGTCGAAGGTCGAACCGATCTGCAGGTTGTTGTCGATCGGCTGGTGGACCGGCCGCCCGGCGCGCAGCGCATCGGTCTTCATCGCGCCGAGCGTGGCGCCGAGCTGCTCCTGCGAGATGCCGAGGTCCGGACGCCACTGGTCGGCGATCTTGCTGCCCATCCACTCGGCGAAGGCCTCGTTGAGCCAGATGTCGTCCCACCAGGCCGGCGTCACGAGGTCGCCGAACCACTGGTGCGCGAGCTCGTGCGCGATCACCGAGCCGAAATTGCTCTGCTCGCGCGCCGAAGGCGCCGGCCCGAACAGCAGCAGGTCGTCGGAGGCGATGATCGCGCCCGCGTTCTCCATCGCCCCGAGCTGTACCGGCGATGCGATCAGGTCGATCTTCGGGTACGGGAAGGCGCTGCCGAAGTACTGCTCGAGCCGCGCGATCAGCGCCGGCGCCTCCTTGAGCGCGTAGCCAAAGCGCCCGCCTTGGCCACGCGTCGCGACGAGCCGCAGCGGCAGCGGCGTCGCGCGCACGGCATTCGCCGGGATCCCGGTGGCCGGGGAGATGTCGAGCGGCCCGACCGCGAGCGCCACCAGGTACGTCGGCAGCGGCTTGGTCGTCGCGAAGTCGCGGCGCTCCGCGCCCTTGACGAGCTTGACGGCGCGCCGCTCCGGCGTGTTGCCGACGGCGCGGTCGCCGTGCGCGGTCACGATCGCGACGTCGAACGGCGTCTTGAAGCGCGGCTCGTCGAAACCCGGGAACGCGCGCCGCGCGTCGGTGGCCTCGAACTGCGTGAACGCGTACCAGTCCTTGCCGACGCGCGTGCGGTACAGGCCCTGCGGCGAGTCCTGGAACGGCGCGCTGTAGCGAAACTCAAGGAGCGCGCGACCGCCCTTCAGCGGCTGCGCGAGCCTGACGCACGCCACTCCGGTGGTCTTGTCGACCGCCTCGTAGCGCCCCGGGATCCTGCGCCCGCCCGACAGCACCGCGACGTCCTGCACCTTGAGGTCGAGGCCGTGCAGCCAGACGACGCTGGTCGGCGCTGCGACCGCGAGCTCGATCTCGGCGCGTCCCGAGAAGGTCGGGCGGCGCGGATCGACGGTGAGCGTCAGGCGGTAGTGCGTCGGCGCGACGCCCTCCGGCAGCCGCCCGTGCGGATAGTCGGCGGCGAAGGCCTGCGCCGCGGCGAGAAGCCCGAACCAGAGGATCGATCGAATCGCGCGCATTGCGACCTCCAGCACCGCCCGGGACGAGCGGCGTCGTTTTCTAGCACACGGCCCGGTCGGCGCCAAACCCGCGCGCTCAGCCGTCGCGACCGACGAGTCGCGCGACGTAGCGCGCGATGACGTCGATCTCGAGGTTGACCGCATCGCCGGGCCTGAGCGCGCCGAGCGTCGTCACCTCGCGCGTGTGCGGGATCAGGTTGATGCCGAAGCGCCGGCCCTCGACCTCGTTGACCGTCAGGCTCACGCCCTCGAGCGTCACCGAGCCCTTCGGCGCGATCGACGCGGCGAGCTCAGCCGGCACCTCGAAGAGGAGCCTGAGCGAGCGCCCGTCGTCCTGCGCCGCGACGACGCGCGCGAGGCCGTCGACGTGGCCGGTCACGTAGTGACCGCCGAGCGGGTCGCCGGCGCGCAGCGCCTTCTCGAGGTTGACGCGGCTGCCGGGCTGAAGGGCGCCGAGGGTCGTCCTCGCGAGCGTCTCGTTGGAGACGTCGGCGGCGAAGCGGCCGCCGTCGATGCGGGTCGCGGTCAGGCACGCGCCCGCGACCGCGATGCTGTCGCCGACCGCGACGCCCGCGAGCGACACGGGCGCTGCGTCGACGACGAGCTCGACGTCGCCGCCCTTCGGCGTCAGCGCGACGATCCGGCCGATCCCCTGGACGATCCCGGTGAACATCAGGGGCCCTCCCGGCCGACGGGCGCGAGCGTCAGGCGCAGGTCGCTGCCGACCGTGCGCACCTCGAGGAAACGGAATTCCCAGCGGTCGCCGAGGTCATCGAGCATCGGCAGCATCGCGAGCGGCGCCGCGTCGTGGCCGAGCATGTGCGGCGCGAGGTACAGCAGGAACTCGTCGACGAGCCCGGCGTCGATGAAGGCGCCGGCGAGCCGCGGGCCGGCCTCGACCAGCACCTCGTTCTGCTCGCGGCGCGCCAGCTCCTCGAGCACCGACTGCAGGTCGCGCGCCGTCACCCCGGCGTGCGTCACGACCTCGGCGCCGGCCGCCCGCAGCGCCGCCGCGACCACCGGGTCCTCGCGCCCGGCGAGCACCAGCACCGGGCCGGGCTCGCTGAACAGGCGCGCCTGCGGCGAGGTCAGCAGCTGCGGGTCCAGGATCACGCGCAACGGCGTGCGCCCGCGCAGCTCGAGGGCCGGATCGCGCGCCGAGAGCCGCGGATCGTCGCGCTGCACCGTCGCCGCCCCCGTCAGGATCGCGCTCGAGCGCGCGCGCAGCCGCTGCACGTCGATGCGCGCGGCGTCGCAGGTCAGCCACTGGCTCTTGCCGTTCGCCAGGGCGGTGCGGCCATCGAGGCTGGCCGCGAGCTTGACGCGCAGCCACGGCCGCCCGCGCCGGTGGCGCGAGAAGAAACCGGGATTCAGCGCCTCTGCCTGCGCCGCCATCAGGCCGCCGTCGGCGACGATGCCGCGCTCGGCGAGGCGCAGCGCGCCCTGCCCGCGGACCGCGCGGTTGGGATCGGCGATCGCGTAGACGACGCGCGCGACGCCCGCGGCCGCGAGCGCCTCGACGCACGGGGGCGTGCGGCCCTGATGAGCACAGGGCTCGAGCGTCACGTAGGCGGTCGCGCCGCGCGCCCGCGCGCCGGCCGCGGCGAGCGCGAGCACCTCGGCGTGCGCCTCGCCGGCGCGCGCGTGAAAGCCCTCGCCGACCACCGCGCCGTCCATGACGAGCACGCAGCCGACCCGCGGGTTGGGGTCGGTCGAATAGAGGCCGCGCGCCGCGAGTTCGAGCGCGCGCGCCATGTGGCGGTGGTCCGCTTCGGTCCAGTCGCTCATGAGTCGCGCTTCTTGCCGGTCTTGGACTCGCCCTCGAGGAACGACAGCTGCGCCGCCGGCTCGTCGCGCCGCGGCCGGCGCCTCAGGCGCGCGATCTCGTCGTGGAAGGCCTCGACGTCCTGGAAGCTCCGGTACACCGACGCGAAGCGCACGTACGCAACCTCGTCGAGGTGCCGCAGCTCCTCCATCACCAGCTCGCCGATGAGGCGCGCCGGCACCTCGCGCTCGCCGAGGCTGCGCAGCTTGTGGCTGATGTGCGCGACCGCGGCGTCGATCGCCTCGTTGCCGACCGGGCGCTTCTCGAGGGCCTTCTGCATGCCGCTCCTGAGCTTCGCCTCGTCGAAGGGCTCGCGGGTACGGTCGCTCTTGACGACCTGCGGCATGACGAGCTCCGCGGTCTCGAAGGTCGTGAAGCGCTCGCCGCAGGCGAGGCACTCGCGGCGGCGGCGGATCTGCTGTCCCTCCGCCGCCAGGCGCGAGTCGATGACCTTGGTCTCGACGTGGCCGCAGAACGGGCAGTACACGGCGCGTGCCCGCCGGCCCCGCTCACGCCCGCCGGTAGACCGGGTGGCGCCGGCACATCGCCTCGACCTCGGCGCGCACGCGCGCGATGACGCCGGCCTCGGCAGTCACGCCGCCCTTGCCGTCGGGCGAGCCGGTGTGTGCGCGCGCGGCGAGGTTGTCGAGGAGGTCGGAGATGAGCCCGGCGAGCGTCTCGACCTCCGGCTCGCGAAAGCCACGGGTCGTGACCGCCGGGGTCCCGATGCGCAGCCCGCTCGAGATCATCGGCGGCCGCGGGTCGTTCGGCACCGCGTTCTTGTTGACGGTGATGTGCGCGGCGCCGAGCGCGGCGTCGGCATCCTTGCCGGTGACGTTGCGCTCGATGAGGTCGAGCAGGAACAGGTGGTTGTCGGTCCCTCCCGAGACGATCCGGTAGCCGCGCTTGATGAAGGCCTGGGCCATCGCCCGCGCATTGGCGAGGACCTGGCGCTGGTAGCTCGCGAACTCGGGCGCGAGCGCCTCCTGGAACGCCACCGCCTTGGCGGCGATCACGTGCATCAGCGGCCCGCCCTGCGTGCCCGGGAACACCGCCGAGGAGATCTTCTTGGTGATCTCATCGCCCGCGTTCGACAGGATGATGCCGCCGCGCGGTCCGCGCAGCGTCTTGTGGGTCGTCGAGGTCACGACGTGGGCGTGCGGCAGCGGCGTCGGGTAGGCGCCGACCGCGACCAGCCCCGCGACGTGCGCCATGTCGACCATGAAGAGCGCGCCGACGGCGTCCGCGATCTTGCGAAAGCGCGGCCAGTCGATCACCCGCGAGTACGCCGAGAAGCCGGCGACGATCAGCTTCGGGCGGTGCTCGCGCGCGAGCCGCTCGACCTGCTCGTAGTCGATGAGCCCGGTCGCGGTGTTGAGGCCGTACTGCACCGCGTGGAACACCTTGCCCGACTGGTTGACCCTGGCGCCGTGCGTCAGGTGCCCGCCGTGGTCGAGGCTCATGCCGAGCAGCGTGTCGCCGGGATTGAGCAGCGCGAAGTAGACCGCGCCGTTCGCCTGCGCGCCGGAATGCGGCTGCACGTTCGCGTAGGTCGCGCCGAAGAGCTGCTTGGCGCGGTCGATGGCCAGCTGCTCGGCGACGTCGACGAACTCGCAGCCGCCGTAGTAGCGCTTGCCGGGGTAGCCTTCGGCGTACTTGTTGGTCAGCACCGAGCCCTGTGCCTCGAGCACGCGCGGGCTCGTGTAGTTCTCCGAGGCGATCAGCTCGATGTGGTCTTCCTGGCGCTGGCGCTCGCCGTCGATCGCGGCGGCGAGCTCTGGGTCGAACCCGGCAATCGTCATGCTCGATTCAAACATGGGGAGGCGGCTTCCACGCTGGGCGACCCGCCGAGGGGTCACGGAGCCTGCGATCTTAGCGAAATCCGGCGCCGTCGAGCGGCCTAGCGCTCGTGCTCGACGAAGCTCTTGACGACGCGCGACCACGCGCGCGCGATGTTGCGCCGGTTGTAGCCGCCGCCGCCCATCCCGAGCACGCGCCCGTCGCAGAGGCGGTCGGCGAGCGCCGCGAGCCGTGCCGCGGCGTGCGCATGCGCCTCCTCGGTGAAGCGCAGGTGCGTGATCGGGTCGCCTTCGAGACTGTCGGCGCCGCATTGGAACAGGATGAACTCCGGGCGGCGTGCCTCGAGGTAGGCCTCGATGCGCTGCCAGGCCGGCCAGAACGCCTCGTCGCCCGCCCCGGGCGGCAGCGGAATGTTGAGCTTGGTGCCCAGCGCCTTGCCGCGCCCGGTCTCCTCGGCGGCGCCGGTCCCCGGGTACAGGAAGCGCCCGTCCTCGTGGATGTCGGCGAAGATGAGGTCGGGGTCGTCCTCGAAGGCGTAGAAGACGCCATCGCCATGGTGGGCGTCGATGTCGACGTAGGCGATGCGCTTCAATCCCCAGCGGCGGCGCAGCTCCTCGGCGACGATGCCGCAGTCGTTGAACACGCAAAAGCCGGCGGCGTGGGCCCGCGAGGCGTGGTGCAGGCCCGCGATCGGCACGAAGGCGCGCTTCGCGCGCCCCTCCATGATCGCCTCGGCGGCCCGCAGCGAGGCGCCGACCACGTTGCTCGCCGCCTCGAACACGCCGCGGAACGCCGGGGTGTCGCCGGCGTCGAGGTAGCCCTGGCCGGTCTGCGAGCGCTCGGCGACCAGCGAGACGTAGGCCGAGGCATGGAAGATCTCGAGCTCGCTGCGCGTCGCCGCGCGCGGCTCCTCGAGGGTGACCGCCGACTCGAGTTCCTCGGCCTTGAGCTCGCGGATGAAGACGTCGTGGCGGTCGAGGCCGAAGGGGTGGCCATCACCGAAGCCGTACCGGGCGATCTTGTCCCCGGCGACGAGGAGCGTGTCGCGGCGGCGTCTCATGGCCACAGCCTAGCAGTTCGCCGCCCACCGGTCAGGCCGCCGGCCGGCGGGTCCCGCCGAAGCGGCGCTTCGCCCCGCCGAAGCCGTATTCGCTGGCAGCATGGGCCCCGCTCACCGATAATCCCGCCCCTTCCAGCCGACGGGGTCCGCGGGTCTTCGCAACATGGCGCAGTTCATTTACACGATGAATCGGGTCTCGAAGGTGGTCCCCCCGAAGCGGACGATCCTGAAG
>Ga0335069_10004713_pt1 | contig 20117 bp, 19 predicted proteins | sample Lox_Sample_11_FD_206714 | JGI IMG/M metagenome (GOLD analysis project Ga0335069, IMG submission 206714) | Soil microbial communities from Loxahatchee National Wildlife Refuge, Florida, United States - Lox_Sample_1.1 | ecosystem: Environmental > Terrestrial > Soil > Wetlands | place: USA... | reverse complement strand
GACCGGGGCCCGGCGCTCAATCGACGCCAGCTCCAGCTCCGGCTTGGCAGCGGCGAGATCCATTTTACCGTGACGCCGCGCCCGGTCATCCCGGCCTCGAGTCATTTCGCGATCGAAGTCGACGATTGGGACGCCACGATGGCGCACTTCGACGAGCTCGGCATCGAGCACGTCCGCACGTCGGCTGCGAGCACCGGCACCGACATCGGTGGCACCGATCCGCGGCAGGGGCGTCGCGAGGACAGCAGCGAGCACTACGCCTACATCCAGGATCCCGATGGCAACCTGATCGAGATCGTCAACCATCCGCTCGGCCTGAAGGACTCCCAGGGGCGCCGGGTCGAGGTCCCGCACGACCCCCAGGGGCTCCGCTGGGTGCAGATCCCGGGCTTCGTCGAGGCCGAGCACGCACGTGAACAGTGATGTGAAGATCGCGACGCCCGCTCGCTCGACCCGCTGACAAGGAGGCGTTGAGCCATGTCGAACTTCACCCCGCAGCAGACGGACCCGGCAGCCCTCCCCCTGACCCAGGCCCTCGGGAGCTTCGTGGCGGACATCGCCTTCGCCCGGCTCCCCGAGGGAGCCGTCAAGACCGCGCGGATCGGCTTCACCGACTGCATCGGCACCATGATCGCCGGCAGTCCGGAGCCCTGCGTGCAGATTCTCAAGAAGACCCTGGCGAACGGTCGCGGCGGCGAGGCGAGCCTCTACCTCTCGTCGGAGCGATGCGCGGCTCCCGAGGCGGCATGGATCAACGGCACGGCCGCCCACGCTCTCGATTACGACGACGTCGGCCAGCGCGGGCACCCGAGCGCTGTCCTCGTCCCTGCCATCCTCGCGGAAGCGGAGGCGCGGGGGGCGTCGGGCCGTGACATGATCGCCGCCTACGCCGCCGGCTACGAGGTGTGGGCGGAGGTCGCCTCGCGCGAGCAGGGCCACCACCATCGCAAGGGCTGGCATCCCACCGGTATCCTGGGCGCCATCGGCGCCGCCGCGGCGTGCGCCGCCCTGCGCGGGCTCGACGCGGAGCGAGCCACGCACGCCATCGCGCTCGGAGCCTCGCAGGGCGGCGGCATCCTGGCGAACTTCGGCACGATGACGAAGCCGTTCCACGCGGGACGGGCGGCTCACGCGGGCCTCATGGCGGCGCGGCTCGCCGAGGCGGGCTTCACCGCCTCCCCGGACGCCCTCGAGCACCCCCAGGGCTTTCTCAGCGCCGTGTCGCCGGAGGGCAAGGTGGATCGCGAGAGCTCGCCGCGAGGGCTGGGCCGCGACTGGCGACTCGCCACGGGCGGCCTCGGCATCAAGAAGTTCCCCGCCTGCTATTGCACGCACCGCTCGATCGACGCCCTCCTCGACCTCCGCTCGCGCCGTCCCCTCGATCCCGCGGCGATCGAGCGGATCACGGTATCGCTGAGCGACACCCATGCGACCGTCCTCCGCAACCACGCCCCTCGAACGGGGCTCTCGGCGAAGTTCAGCATCGAGTTCGCCATGGCGGCGGCGGCCATCGCGGGCCGGGTGGGCCTGGGCGAGCTGACGGACGAATTCGTGGGGCGGCAGGACGTCCAGGCGCTCATGCGGAAGGTTGGCGTCGAGACGAACCAGAACTACGATCCCGACACGCCCGGCGCTTCCGTCTACGATCAGGTGCGGGTCCAGCTGGCGGGCGGCGAGGTACTGGAGAGCGAGCAGGTGAGCCATGCGCGCGGACACGCGCGGAGGCCGCTCAGCGCTGGCGAGCTCTTCGAGAAGTTCCAGGGTTGCCTCGAGGCGGGCGGGGCCCGGGTCTCGGCCCGGTCACTCTTCGATCGGCTGCAGCGACTCGAGGACCTCCCATCGGCACGCGAGCTCGCCGGGGCCGCCTGAGCCGACGTTGCTTCGTCCGGCGCGTGTGCGCCGTGCCCCTGCTCGTCACGCGCTCCACGCGCATGGCGGCCGTGGGCGATGCGACGCCGCTTCCCTGGCTCACCGGCTGCCAGGTCTTCCGCGCTCTCCGTCTGCCCGCGCCGGCTGCTCCCTTGACGCTGGCCCCACCGCTGACCCACAATCCCCGTGCCGATGCGCAGGATGTCCCATGAGCGTGCAGCCCTAGCCGCTTCCAAAGGAGAGCGCGATGCCGAGAGTGCTCGTGATCCATGGCGCAGGCATGAACATGCGCGGCAAGGTGCAGGTCGAGATCTTCGGCCCGATGACGCTCCCCGAGTACGACGAGCGCATCCGCGGCTATGCCAAGGAGCTCGGCGTCGACGTCGAGATCTTTCACTCCAACATCGAGGGCGAGATCGTCAACCGGCTCTACGCTGCGAGCGACCAGGGGTTCGATGCGGCGATCTTCAACCCGGCGGCCTTCGGCACCGGCTATCCGGCGCTCGTGGCCGCCATCTCGCAGGTGAAGTTCCCGACCATCGAAGTGCACATCTCGAACCCGATCCGGCGCGGACCCGCATCGCAGACCGCCGCGGTGAGCCAGAGCCTCGTGGCAGGGTTCGGCGTTGCCGGGTATGCGCTGGCCCTGCGCGGCATTCGTGACATGGTGGCGGCCAAGAAGTAAGACCGCATGACGCGGCAACGCTGCTCGACCGGAGGATCACATGGCTGACCGGCTCATCTCCTGCGACGATCACATGGACCTCAGCCAGCTGCCCGCGGATCTGTGGACGTCGCGGCTGCCGGCTTCGCTGCTCGATCGCGCGCCGCACGTCGAGGAGCGGGACGGACAGGCGGTGTGGGTCTGCGACGGCAAGGTCTGGGGCCGCTGGGACGGCAGGCCGACCGTGAGCCCTTCGGCGCGTCCGGTCAAGGCGCTCTACAACGCCTTCGACCGCGCCGCCATCTACGACCAGAGCGCGCGCCGCCCGGCTGTCCCCGAGCTGCGTCTCGCCGACATGGACCGCGACGGCGTCCAGACCCAGGTGATCTTCGGACCGATCTTCCAGATCTCGACGGACGACCCCGCCCTGCGCTCGGCCTGCTACCGCGTCTACAACGACTGGCTGCTCGATTTCTGCAAGGCGGCGCCGGATCGGCTCATCGGTCTCCCGATGCTTCCGGAGAGGCCCGAGGTTGCCGTCGCCGAGCTCGAGCGCGTGATCGCGAAGGGCGGTGTGCGCCAGGTCAATCTGATGATCGCCAACGTCGACCCCAAGCTCGACGACCCGGCGTGGGAGCCGCTCTGGCGGGCTCTCGAGCAGAGCGGCGTGATTCTCTCGTGGCACATCACGGTGTTCGTCGGCAAGCCGGGCGATCGCGCCGCCGGCAAGGCGGCAAGCGTCTTCGAGAACACCAAGTTCTTCCTCGCGAACTTCCTCGAGCCCTTCGTCGACCTCTTCGCCTGGGGCATTCTCGAGCGGCACCCGAAGCTGCGCATAGTCATGGCCGAGGCCGGCACCGGCTGGCTGCCGTGGCTCGTCCAGGAGCTGGACTACCGGCACTGGCGGCTCTGGGAGGCCAAGGAGTTCTGGGCCGACAAGGGCGGCGCGGCGCTCGTCACGAAGCCGAGCGACCTCTTCAAGCGGCAGATCTACGCGACCTTCCAGGACGACCACGTCGCGATGGCGCTCGTTCCGTTCTTCGGCGAGGGACACCTCCTGTGGGCCTCGGACTATCCGCATCCCGACAGCGTCTGGCCGAACTCGCGAGCGGCGATCGAGCGGCAGATGCAGCACCTGTCGCCGGAGGTGCGCCGCAAGCTGACTCGCGACAACGCGGCCCAGCTCTACGGGCTGGGGGGATCGTGATGTGCCACCTGCTTGCTCTCGACGACCGCAATAGCATGTGGCGGACTTCATTTCCCTGGGAGGGATGACCGATGGCGCGCGCGTACAACGTGATCGACGCAGACGGCCACATCCTCGAACCGCTCGATCTGTGGGACACGTACATGGATCCCGGGCTCCGCGACCGCCGGCCCCAGTTCGTCATCGACGAGAACGGGAAGGAGCGCCTCAGGGTCGAGGGCAAGCTGCTTGGCAATCCGCGGGGGATTGGCAGCCTGGGTTCGGTCGGGGTTCGGCAGGGGATCGTCAAGGCCAACACCCTGAAATACGCGGAAGGGCGCAAGGGCGGGTTCGATCCGCACGCGCGCATCGTCGACATGGATGCCGACGGCATCGATGCCGCCTTCCTCTATCCAAGCCTCGGCTTGTTCACGGGCGCGGTCGAGGATCCCGGCCTGGCCGCCGCGATGTGCCGGGCCTACAACCGGTGGCTCGCCGACTACTGCCAGCCGTATCCGGAGCGCCTGTTCGGGGTGGCGATGCTGCCGATGCAGTCGGTCGATCTGGCCATCGATGAGATGCGCCATGCCCGGGAGAAGCTCGGGATGCGCGGGGGGTTCCTGCGGCCCAACCCGTACCACGGCAAGACGATGATCAGCGACCCGATGTACGAGCCGTTCTGGGCGATGGCCGAGGCGCTCGACTTCTCCATCGGCTTTCACGAAGGATCGACCAACGCGATGCCGACCGTCGGCGTCGATCGCTTCGAGGAGGACCGGGCCGCCCGCCACATGATCTCGCACACCATGGAGATGATGCTGGCCGCGCTGAGCGTGATCTGGGGTGGTGTCGTCGACCGTCATCCGCGACTGCACGTGGCGTTTCTCGAGTCGGGCGGCGGCTGGATTGCGCCGTGGCTCGACCGCATGGACCGGCACTTCGACGATCTGGGCTTCAACGAGTCTGCGCCGAAGACGAGGCCGAGCGAGCTGTTCCAGCGGAATTGCTGGATCTCGTTCGAGCCCGTGGAAAACAGCATCGCCGTGCTGGCGGACTACATCGGGCCGCACAAGATCCTGTGGGCCACCGACTATCCGCATCAGGACGGCTTCTTTCCGGGCGCGCCGCAGATGCTCCGTGAGCGGCTTGGGCCGCTGTCCCCGGAGGCGAAGCACCAGGTGCTCGCCGGGGGCGCGCTCGGTTTCTACGGCCTGAGCTCCTAGATGTCAAAAAAGAACTCGGAGACGAGACCATGGTAAAAGCCACCATCTCGTTCGCGATCGGACTGTGCGCCAACCTTCTCATGGCCCTGTCGGCCATGGCGCAGGCACCCGCCGAGGTCACGTTGACCCGGATCGACTGCGGCACCGGCGCCACGCCGACGGATGTGGGCCAGCGGTTCAGCGACACGTTCGCGTACAAGGATCTCAAGCTGACGTTCACGTTCAGCTGCTACCTGGTCAAGCATGGCGGCGACTACATGGTGTGGGACACGGGCTATGCTCCCGGCACGAATCCCCACGCGCCCCAGGTGGGTATCGTGGATCGCCTGAAGGAGCTCAACGTCACGCCCGACCAGGTGAAGTTCGTCGGCATCAGCCACTTCCACGCCGACCATACCGGCCAGCTCGCGCCGTTCGCGAACGCCACGCTGCTGATCGGGAAGGGTGACTGGGACGGCATCACCGCGACGCCGCCGATGGCGGGCGCCAATGCCGCGGGATTCAAGAGCTGGATCGACGAAAAGCGGAAGGTCGAGGCGCTGACCACGGACAAGGACGTGTTCGGGGACGGCAGCGTGGTCGTGCTCAGGATGCCGGGGCACACGCCGGGCCACAGCGCCCTGCTGGTGAGGCTGAAGGACATGGGCCCGGTGCTGCTCAGCGGCGACGCGGTCCATTTCCACGAGAACTACGATGGGAACGGCGTGCCGTGGTTCAACTTCGACCGCGCCGCGACGATGTCCTCCATCGAGCGCATGAAGCAGATCGCGGCAAACCTCAAGGCGACCGTCATCATCCAGCACGACATGCGCGACATCGGCAAGCTGCCGGCATTCCCGGCGGCCGCGAAGTAGGGGAAGTCCCCCTCCGGCGAAGGAGCCGACCACATGCTGATTGTCGACGCGCAGATTCATCTCTGGAATGCGGGCAAGCCCACCAGTCCGTGGCATCGACAGATTCCTGCCTATCTGAAGGAAGATGCTCTGAAGGAGATGGACGCCGGCGGTGTCGATGCCGCCATCCTCACGCCGCACACGCCGTGGGATCCGAACGCGAACGAGCTCTGCGTGGAGGCCGCGCGCGCGCATCCGGACCGGTTCGCGATCCTCGGCAACTTCGCGCTCGACAAGCCGGAGAGCCGCGCGCTGGTCGACACATGGAAGCAGCGCCCGGGAATGCTTGGATGCCGGTTCACCTTCATTGGGCCGCAGCAGGAGAAGTGGCCGAGGGACGGCACCGTCGACTGGCTGTGGCCGGCCGCCGAGCGGGCCGGGCTGCCGATCGCGATGATGGCCGCAAACTTTTTGCCGAAGGTCGCCGAGGTCGCCCAGCGCCACCCGGGCCTCAAGCTGATCATCGATCACCTCGGTCGCCCGAGAGGGGACACGAGCCGGAGCGAGCGGTGGGCGAATCTGGCGGAAGTCCTCGCGCTCGCCAGATATCCGAACGTCGCGATGAAGGCGACCGGCGCGCCGAGCTACTCCGATCAGGCCTACCCGTTTCGGGACATTCACGACAATCTGCAGCGTCTCTACGACGCCTTCGGCCCCCGGCGCTGGTTCTGGGGCACCGACATCACGCGCATGCCGTGCTCATGGCGTCAGTGCGTCACGCTGTTCACCGAGGAGCTGCCCTGGCTGAGGGGCCGCGACCTCGAGCTGGTCATGGGCCGGGCGGTCTGTGACTGGCTGGGATGGAAACGATAGGAGGGACGACATGAGACGCAACAAGCTGCGCCAGCTCTTGAAGGACAACAAGCCCACGCTGTCGACCCACATTCACACCACGTGGCCGTCCGTCGTGGAAGCGATCGGACACACGGGGCTCTACGACTATGTCGAGTTCGTGGGCGAGTACGGCCCCTTCGACCTCCATGACCTCGACAATCTCGCGCGGGCCGGGGACATCTACGACATGTCGATGCAGCTCAAGGTCGATCAGGAGCCCCGAGGCTTCCTCGCGCAGCGGGCCATCGGATCCGGCTTCCACAGCATCCTGTTCGCCGACTGTCGCTCTGCTGCGGACGTCGAGGAGTGCGTGCGCATCGTGCGCGCCGAGACGCCAGAGGACAGGGGAACCTACGGGGTGGCCACCCGTCGGTTCACGTACATGGGCTATGGCGGCACCAAGGAGTACGTCCAGGCCCTGCGCGACATTGTCGTGGCCATCATGATCGAGAAGCCCGGGACGGTGGACACGCTCGAGGAGGTCCTGGCCGTCAAGGGCGTCGACATGGTGCAGTGGGGCGGCTCCGATTACTCGATGGGCATCGGTCGGGCCGGCGAGCGCTACTCCCCGGAGCTCCGGGTAGTAGAGCGCCGTGTGTTCGAAACCGCGATCAAGATGGGGGTGCCGCCTCGCGCGGAGATCGCCACCGCGGATCAGGCAAGGTACTTCCTCGACATGGGTGTCCGGCACTTCTCGGTCGGCACCGACATCACCATCCTGCACCAGTGGTGGAAGTCCCAGGGTGAGGACCTCCGCAAGGCTCTCGGCGGCGGCTGATCTTCGGCGCTGATCATGGCGTGTCTGTGGCCCTCTCCACGCGCGGGGGAACGTCGCCGTCGACTTCAAGGAGGCGGTGCGGGGCGGCACCCTCACGGACGTCGCCGCCGGTAGCGCGTTCTCGCCGCCGGATAGGCAAGGGACACGAGCCCCACGGCGATGAGCACAATGCCGACGATGATGAGCAAAAGATTCATGGCCTGGGTCCTCCCGATGGCTCGCTCGAGCTATCCGACGCCGTCTCGTGTCCCCAGTGGGCCTTGGTCCCGTGGAGGGTCGCCCTCACCCAGTACTACGCGGATCGCATCGAGCAAGAGCTCGTCGTTGAACGGCTTGCACAGGTACGCCGCCGCTCCGGAGTTCAGGGCGCGCTCGCGCGTCGGGCTGTCGTCATGGGCGGTGATGAAGATGATCGGGATGACGACCCGGTCGGCGTGCAGCTGCGCCTGAAGCTCGAAACCGCTCATCCCACCGTTCAGATGGATGTCCAGTACCAGGCAGGCGGTCAGGATCAGGGACGTCGAGCTCAGAAAATCTTCCGCCGATGCAAACGTCTCGGCACTGAAGCCGGCAAGCCGAATCAGCCGGCGAAGCGCTCGGCGGATCGAGTGATCGTCGTCAACGATGGAAACTAGCCGGCTGACATTGGGCACGAAGTCATAGCACTCACCCACAGGTTACGGGACGCGTGCGTGACCCGATATTGGACCTTAGGCCCAGGGGAGTGGCGGAGGAGGACGATCAGGAGGAGGACGATCAGGCCTTGGCGATGATGCCTGCCCGATCAGCCAAGCGAACCAGCTCGGCCAGCGAGCCCGCCCGCATCTTATCCATGACGCGGGCCCGGTGGACCTTGACCGTTTTCTCGACGATGCCCAGCTCGGCCGCGACCTGCTTGTTGAGCATCCCGGTCACCACCAGCGCGAAGACCTGCGCCTCTCGAACGGTCAGCGTCTTGAGGCGGGCCTGCACGTCCGCGGCCTGGGCCTTTTCTCGCTGCGCGGTGGATGCCTTGGCCACCGCCCGCTCGATCGCGCCCAGGAGCTCCTGGGCGTCGATGGGCTTGATGAGAAAATCGATCGCTCCACCCTTCATGGCTTTGACGCTGCTCACGACGTCGCCGTGGCCTGAGACGAAGACGATCGACATCTTCCGCCCCGCGGTCGCAAGTGCCTCCTGCAGCTCCAGTCCGGTCAGGCCGGGCATGCGCACGTCCAGGAGCAGACAGCACGGTTCCTCCTGCGGCTGACGCTCCAGGAACTCGCGGGCGGACGCGAAGACCTCCACCCGATATCCGGCGGCCTTGACGAGGCGCGCCAGGCCTTTTCGGACGGACAGGTCATCATCCACGATCCCCACCAGGGTCTCCGGAGGATCGCTCATGGCTCGTCGCGGGCGATGGGAAGCGTGAAGGAGAAGGTCGCCCCGCCGTCCTGGTTATTGTGAGCCTCCAAGTGGCCGCCGTGGAGGTCGACAATGGACCGGGTGATGGCGAGGCCTATGCCCATCCCGTCGGGCTTGGTCGTGTAGAACGCATGGAAGATCTTGTCTATGTCGCTTTCGTTGATTCCCGGCCCTGAGTCCTGGACCTCCACCCGACCAGTCTTCGCATCGACCTGGGCCGTCCGGAGGACGAGGACCCGGTCACGAGTGCTCGACTCTCGCATGGCATCCATCCCGTTGAGGACAAGGTTCAGGGCCACCTGCTGCAGCTGCACTCGGTCACCCAGCACGGGAGGAAGCCCCTCGGCCAGCTCGAGCCGGATCGAGACGCCGCGGACCGCCGCGTCCCCGCCCACGAGCCGGGCCACCTCATCCAGCGCTTCGTTGAGGTCGAGCGCCTTCATCTGGGGATCGCCCTTCGAGAGGAGGCTGCGCAGCCGGCGGATCACGTCGGCGGCTCGCTTGTCGTCCTCGACGATGTCTCTGAGGATGTCCCCCACCTCCTCGAGATCCACCGAGGTACCTTGCAGGACGCGCTGGCCGGCCTGGGCATTGCTCAGGATCGCGGTCAGAGGCTGGTTGAGCTCATGAGCCAGGGACGCGGTCAGCTCCCCGATGGTCGCGACGCGTCCGGCGTGGGCGAGATCATTCCGCAGTCCCTGGGCCTCCAGCTCCGACCGCTTGCGCGACAAGCTGCTGGCGAACATCTCTCCGAAGAGCCGGAGGCGCTGCGCGAGCGCTTCCCGCCACGTGCGCTCCGCCGTAAGGGTGCTCAGGGCGAGCGATCCCACGACTGTATTGCCGACCATCAGCGGGATCTCGACGCGCGACTTGATGCCCAACGTGATATAGGTCCGACGGTCCGTTGCGGCCTCCTCCACCGGGAGCTCTTCAAGTCGAGAGAAGCGCACCGTGACTCCGCGCAGCAGCCGGGCGGCGGTCCAGGGGATCTGATCGAGAGCAAGCGCCGAAGGCGCCGGCGCTACTCCATCGGCCGCCCATGAGTGCGTGGTCCGTGCCGACAGCCCATCTTCGGAGAACATGACGAGGCTGCCCCACTCGACTTCGAGGAAGTCCACGATACGGCGCAGTCCGTGCGTGATCTCGTCGTCTATTTCAAGAGCGGGCAAGCCGCTGAACACTGCGGACAGCTCCGACAGGAGCGCTTCAAAGCGCAGCCGTTCGTTGAGCGCAAGCTCGGCTCGCCGCCGCTCCAGGGCGCCGGCGAAGACCTCGCCGAGAAGCTGGAGACGGGGCAGCAGCTCGTCCGGCCAGGTTCTCTGGCTGCGCACGGAGTCGAAGGACAGTACGCCCAGCAGTGAGTGTCCGGCGCCCAAGGGGAGCGACAGGTCTGACTGCGTGCCGCTTCTCAGATAGCTCTGCCGGTCGACCGCGGCCTGCTCCGGAAGCTCGTCCAGCTGCGTGAACCGTACTATATGTCCACGCCGGAGCTGCTCGGTCGCCCAGGGGAACTGATCAGGCTCCATGATCCGGGACAGCGGCTCGTGCCCCTCCGCGGCCCAAGAGATACGAACGATGGTCCCCTCCCCGACGTATTCGTGGATGTTGGCCCTGTCCACGTTGAGGAACTCCCCGACCCGTCGAAGCCCGCGTCCAATCTCATCATCCAGATCGTTCAGCGAGACATGGATCAAGCTCGCGGAAAGCTCGGACAGGAGGCTCTCAAACCTCAGGCGCTCGTCGAGCGTCAGCTCCACGCGCCTCCGGCCCGCCCGCTGGAGGAGCAGTCCCCACACGAGACTCATCACGCCGAGAACCAGGACGCCACCGACCGCATAGCCCCGGTAGAGCGCCCACAGCGATGGATCCTGGTACCGCAGGATGCTCCCATGCGGGAGCCGGTTCTCGCCGATGCCCCAGCGTCGAAGCTGCCGGACGTCGAAGATGTACGCAGCGCCCTCGCCATCGACGATGGGAAGGTTCTTCGGTTGCTCCCCACGGAGAATTCGTAATCCGAGCTCCGCGGCCCGGATTCCCTGGGCCTCGAAGCTCGCGAGGCGACCGCCCACGATGCCATGACCGAGGTGAGTCTCCGACCAGCTGTAGACGGGCACGCTCGAGGCCCGGGCGATGAGCGAGACGGCTTCGGGATTGGTGAACAGGTGCCCCGCCCCATCGCGGAGCAGGGACACGAAGAGGACGATGTGGTTCTGGGGCAAGCGGGCGACCGCGTCCAGCAGCTTCGCCATCGGCAATCCCGTCAGATACGTGAGCGTGACCCGCGTCTGGTAGCGGCTCAAGTCCTCGACGGCAGCCGCCTCCAGGTCCCGATCGATCTCCGATGTCCCGGTGATCACCGTCACCTGCTGGATGCGCGGATCGACCGTAAGCGCGGCCTCGAGCGTCGCGCCCCATTCCGAACGCAGGCGGACGCCGGTGATGTCAGGCCCGAGGTCAAGCCCCTTGATGGCATCGAGATTCGCGGCGCAGAAGATGGCCGGCACGCCGGGGAAGAGCTCGTCCCGGTGCTGCAGGAAGAAGTGCAGGGTCGGAAAGGCGACCGGGATGACCAGATCGACCTTGCGGCCTTGATACTTCTGACGCAGAAACCGCGTCAGGAGCTGCTCGCTCCGATCCTCGGAGACCAATCCGAGATCGAGATACTCGGTATAGAAGTCGAGGCCTGAGGCGACGGCTGGCTCGAGCGTCGACCTGATCCCCTGCTCGACGGCGATCGTTTCTGGCAAGAGCCGCGAATCGGGGTACAGGAGGACCACTGTCTTCCGGTCCGGTAGCCCGGCTCCGTGAGCGGCGAGAGGACACCACAGGAGGGCAAGCATCACGTACAGACACAAACCCGCGGAGACCCGAACGTGCCGCGAAACCCACATGAAACCGCCCCGCACGGTCGCTAGAAGCACATGTATCTCTGACAACATTTTACGCCAGGCCTCGTCCCGTGGCTCTCCGAGTGTGATTGGACCAAGGTCCAATAGGCGGCGCTCCTTCGGAAGCGATAGCGTGGCGTCAGGCAAGGGATGCTGATTCGGATGTTCCTGTGCTAGCGACGGGGCCGCGCGGTGCCGAGAGAACACCTCGAGGAGGGAGCAGCGACAGCAGGCAAAGCGAGACGCTCGGTAGGATGTGACCAGAGCCGGGCGTCATGGGACGCTCGGCTGTGTGCCGCGTTACCGCAGACCGGTCGGCCTGGAGCTGGGACGCGATTTTGGGCAAGAACATGGTGAAGCTCGTAAGGCCACCGCAGGGGCTGTCGTTTTGGCTGGGCGTCATTTTGGTGGTTCTGAGCTTTGGGATCTATCCCGCGTATCCCGTGGTGCCCTTCTTGCCGATCTCGGCGTGGCGTAAGGGGGAAGTGGCAGTGGGGCTCTTGGCCGTGAGCTGGGGGATGTTCTTCGTGGGCTCGGTGCTCGTCGGCAAGAAGGGCGTGGCCTACCTCAGGCGACGCTTCTTCGAGCGGAGTGAGCGTCAGCTGGGTCGCGACCGAACATAGAGTTGAGTCGGCACTCGGCGGTATGGCTCCGTCTGATCCAGCCGCTGATCAGCTTCCGGAAATCGTCGATGAGCTGCCATTTGATGGCCAGCACGCCGTAGAGGGGCCACAGATACAGGTGTTGCCACCAGTGGAAGGCGAGGCTCGCTATCCCGCCGGGTTTAGCAGCCACTTCCGAAGGGCTGGTGGGTCACCGGTGCCCCCACTCGAGCGGGAGGTGGTTATGGAACTGATTAGCCGGATGATGGACGGTTCCATCTCCTATGATCCCGAGAATCGACTCGAACCCGTCACGTCCGGCCCCGGCGCCAGGCAGGAGGACAAGATCGAGCGACTCAAGGAAGTCCCGATGTTTGAGGGCTGCAGCCAGCGACAGCTTCAGAGCGTCGCCAGGATCGCACGGATCTTCGATGTCGCCGCGAATACCGTCCTGGCGCGTGCCGGCGAGCCTGGCGACGAGTTCTTTCTGATCATGGACGGGAGCGCGCGGGTGGAGGTGTCCGCCTGCAAGCTCGCGCTCTTGCGCCCGGGCGAATTCTTTGGGGAGATGAGCATTCTCGACGGGAGTGCGCGATCTGCGACGGTCAGTGCAGAAACCGCGGTCCGTCTTCTTGTCATCAGCCGCCAGCACTTCTCGGCGCTTCTCGCGGATGTGCCTGACCTGACGCAAGCCCTCTTGGTGACTCTCTCCAGACGTGTCCGGCAGGCGGAAGACCGGATGGAACAGCTCGGGGCAGCCTCGACGGGCTTGTGAACAGTACCATGGCCTCGGGCGGTGAGGGCCGGCCCTGTTCCCGCCGGGCACCGGTTTTGGAGGATTGAAAGTCGCGTTTCGGTTCCGGGTCGCGGCCTCCGCGACGGCGGCCCGCCGGGCGGCTCTCGGCGCCGCCGGGGTGGCGCCGCACGTGGCGGGCCGGACAGTCAGGAAGTTCGTCTACGTGCCGGGCAAGATCTCGATGGCGCGGATCCCCATATGTCTTGTCCTTCAGTATATAACATGATATATACAATATATGAAGCATAGTGCGTATGTTCCGTGGATGAAGCCGGGAGCCTGGGGTGCGGTCATCGGCGGCGTTCTCACCATGATCGTGGGATTCGGCTGGGGAGGCTGGATGACGAGCAGCACCGCGAACCAGGTGGCGGCCCAGCGGGCCGATGCCACGACGGCGTTCGTGCCGGTCTGTCTCGCCCAGCTGAAGAGCGACGACGCCAGGGGCAAGAAACTCGGAGAGCTCAAGGCCATCACGTCGTCCTACGCGCAGACGGCATTCGTGATCAAAGCCGGATGGACGACCTTCCCCGGGAAGGCAGACCCCAATCGAGACGCGGCGGAGGCCTGCGCAGTCGCCCTCCTCGAACCGGCCGTGGCCCAGTAACCGCTTCGAGCAGGAGCTGGGCATCTCGGGATCGTCTGTCCAGGGCGGTACCTGCATAGCATCCACATATGAGGTCAGTCATGGCTCACAAGTTATTCATCGGCGGCATATCGTTCGCCACGACGGACGAGGGTCTGCGCGTGCTCTTCGCGAGCACGGGCGGTGTCGACTCGGCCGTGGTGGTCATGGATCGTGATACCGGCCGCTCGCGGGGATTTGGCTTCGTCGAGATGACGACGGCGGAAGATGCCGAGGCGGCCGTGAAGAAGCTCGATGGCCAAGTGGTGGACGGCCGCACGCTGAAGGTCGAGGTCGCGAATTCTGCTGGCTCGGGCGGAGCGGGGAGGGGCGGCGGGTCCGGGCGCGGGGGCACGACCCGCGGGTAGGCGAAGCGATGCAGGTCGTGGCCTTCGCGATTCCCGCGAGCGATGGATGGAGATGGCGCATCGTGGACTATGCCGGTGAGATCGTCCAGGAGTCACAGCCGGCCTTTCCCACGATTGGCGAGGCCGTAGCCCAGGGGAAGAAGCGGCTGGCGGAGATGAACGTGGTGGATCGCTCGGTCGCTCCCCGTCCGTACGGGTCGACCTCGCATCTGAGAGGCCGGTAGTCAGGAGGGGGCGACGATGGCGAAACTCATCCAGATCTGCGCATCGCAAGACGACCTGTTTGCCCTCGACGACCAGGGCGAGGTCTACCAGTACAACTTCAAGGTCAAGAGGTGGGTGAAGCTGATCATTGACCGCCACGCCGCGGAGGAGATCCCAGGAGCGGGGGCGTAGAGAGTCAGCCGGCTCTTCCCCTTGGAGAGCCGTCATGATATAAGAACCATATGGTATATATCGGAAGATCCACCCGTGGGCCCGTCGAGCGCCGGGAAGGCAGATCGGGCCGGCAGGGCGGGGAGGCGGCGATGTTCGAGGAGAAGACCAGGGTCCTGCTTGTCGTTCCCCGGGAGGTCGTGGACCGGGCTCGGGTCTACGCGGGAACCGCCACGACCAGGCTCAAGCGGCCGGTGAGTCTCCAGATGGTCCTGCGCGCCCTCATCGACGAGGGGCTGAAGCGGGACGGCGACCGGGCGATCCTGGCCAACGTCGAGGCGCAGGTCCAGGCGATCCTGCGGATCCGGAGTGGAATGGCTCACGCGGGCGGTCCAGGGAGGAATCGGCAGAGCCGCCCGGTCGACGCGGGTCGACGGAGGGGCCCCCGCGCGTCGCGGGCCCGCAGATCATGATGGGGGCGGGCCGTCTGCCGAGCGTCGATGCGCTTCGCCCATGCACGTGTGACCGGAGGATACGATGAGCTCTCACCTGTGGATCATCCCCCTGGTCGCCGTGGCGCTCGCCCAGGTGGCGGCCGTGGCGACTTCTGTGTACCTTCATCGGTGTCTCGCCCATGGGGCCCTGGTCCTGCATCCGGTCATGGACGTCTGTTTTCGGGCGATCCTCTGGCTCACCACGGGCCAGAATCGCCGGGAATGGGTGGCCGTCCACCGCAAGCATCACACCTTCACCGATCGGGAGGGCGATCCCCACAGTCCTCGCCTGTTCGGCGTCTGGCGGGTCCAGCTGTGGAACGTCTACTACTACATGCGGGAAGCGCGCAAGCCCCACACGCTCCGGACATTCGCGCCCGACATCAGGGAGGACTGGTGGGATCGCGCGGTCTTCTCCCGGGGCCTGAGTGGCCTCGGCCTGGGCATCGCGCTGCTGTGCTGGATCTTCGGCGTCTGGATCGGCCTGGCGGCGGCCCTGCTGCATGCGGTTCTGTACGTCTTCGTGCTGACGCCGGTGATCAACGGCCTGGGCCACTGGCGCGGTGCCCAGAACTTTGCCAACACGGCTTACAACTCTCGCGTTCTGGCCTGGGTGACGGGCGGCGAGAGTTTGCACAACAACCACCACGCGCATCCGCGGGCGCCAAAGTTCAGCATGGGTCGGTTCGAGTTCGATCCCTCGTGGGTCATCATCCGGTGCCTGGCCGGCGTCGGTCTGGTCAAGGTCGCCGGAACGCCCGTCAGGATTCCCCGGAGCTGAACGCGCGAAGGGAGGGCGGAGAGCGTGATGACGTCGCATCTCGTGCCTGAAAGCGTCACCGACCCTCGGCGCACGGTCTCGAACGCGTAGTCATTCCGCTGCGCCATCGTCGCACGATGCCCGGCCCTCCTCTTTCCCTGGAGTTCGCGTCCAAGCCCGTCGAAGCGCCCATCCGGGCCGAGCTCTTCGGCATCGAGCGCCTCGAGCAGCACGGCGAGAGCCTGGCCGTGGCCCAGCCCGTCCTCGACACGCCGAGCAAGGGGCGCTCCTTGCTGCCACGCGTTCAGGACAACGGGCGCGTGCTGCGCGAGGGATATCGTGAGATCGCTCAAGCGATCCGAGAAGAGCGCGCCATCACGCCAGCGGCGGAGTGGCTCGTTGACAATTTCCACATCGTCGACGAGCAGTTGCGCGAGATCCACGACGACCTCCCCCCGGGCTTCTATCGCGAGCTCCCCAAGCTGGCGGATGGCCCTCTCCTCGGGTACCCGCGCGTCTACGGCATCGCCTGGGCGTTTGTCGCGCATACGGACAGCCGGTTCGATCCAGACGCCCTGCGTCGGTTCCTGCAAGCGTACCAGCGTGTCCAGCCGCTGACCATCGGCGAGCTGTGGGCGGTCGCCATCACGCTGCGAGTGGTGCTCGTCGAGAATCTTCGCCGCGTGACCGAGGGCATCGTGCGGGGGCGAGCTGCACGTCAGGCGGCAGACACACTCGCCGACGAATTGCTGGGACTCAGCGGACGCCCACTCGAGACAGCGGCGTGGGCCCTCGAGCAGTTCGAAGGCCGGCCACTCGTGACCGCGTTCGCGGTGCAGCTCGTCCAGCGGCTGCGCGATCAGGATCCCGCGGTGACGCCCGCCCTCCGGTGGCTGGACGGGCGGCTGGCCCTGCAGGGGACGACCTCCGACGACATCGTGCGGGTCGAGCATCAGCGGCAGGCCGCCATGAACGTGACGGTGCGGAACGTGATCATGAGCATGGGCCTGATGTCCGCGCTGGACTGGACGGAGTTCTTCGAGAGCGTCAGCCTCGTCGACGCCGTGCTGCGGGCAGACGCCGGCTATGCCGCGATGGACTTCCACACGCGCGATGGCTACCGTCACGCGATCGAGGAGCTTGCCAGAGGATCGAGTCACTCGGAGCTCGAGGTGGCGCGCGAAGCAATTGTCCGGGCGGCCGCGAACGATCTCCACGATGGCCGCCTGAACGACCCCGGCTTCTATCTCGTCGGGGATGGGCGTAGGGCCTTCGAACTGGCGCTCGGCTTCCGAGCTCCGCTCGCCCGCCGGCTGATCCGCGCCTACGTCGCGCAGGCCACCTCCGGCTATCTGGGAACGATCGCCGTTCTCACCCTGGCGATTCTGGTCGCGCCCCTTCTCGCGGCCTGGGAATCCGGGGCGGGGGCCGCGACGCTGCTGGCGCTCGGGCTGGTGGCCGTGTTCCCGGCCTCGGATCTGGCCATCGCGCTGCTGAACCGGGGCGTCACCGCATTGCTCACGCCGGGTGCGCTTCCGCGACTCGAGCTTCGTGACGGGGTGCCGCCGTCGCTGCGGACCATGATCGTCGTGCCGACCTTGCTGACCCGTCCGGCCGAGGTCGAGGAGCAGATCGAGCGACTGGAGGTTCACTATCTCGCGAACGCGGACGGTGATGTCCGCTTCGCGCTGCTCTCCGACTGGACAGACGCGGCGGCGGAGAGGGTGCCGGGCGACGAAGAAATCCTGGCCACGGCCCGCGAAGGGATCACACGTCTGAATCGCCGTCACGGGATGCCAGCGGAGGGGGGTGAGCGATTTTTCCTCTTCCACCGCCGACGCCTCTGGAACGAGGGCGAGCAGGTATGGATGGGGTGGGAACGGAAGCGTGGGAAGCTCCATGAGCTGAACCGCCTGCTTCGAGGGGCGACGGACACGTCGTTTTTGCCCGCGGGCGACCATGCGCCGACCGTCCCCGCCGGCATCCGCTACGTCATCACCCTCGACGCCGATACCCGCTTGCCGAGAGGAGCCGTCAAGCGCCTCGTTGGCACGATGGCGCATCCACTCAACCGCCCGTTGCTCGATCCCAAGACCGGCCGCGTCGTCCAGGGGTATGGGGTGCTGCAGCCACGCGTCGCCTCACCTTTGCCAGGGCGTGAGGGCTCCTTCTTTCAGCGCCTGGCGTCGGGCCCGTCAGGCATCGACCCCTACGCGGCGGCTGTATCCGATGTCTACCAGGACCTTTTCGGAGAGGGATCGTACACGGGCAAGGGAATCTATGACGTGGACGTGTTCGAGGCGGCCCTCGCGGGCCGCGTGCCCGAGAATGCCCTCCTGAGCCACGATCTCTTCGAGGGACTCTTCGCACGGGCAGGCCTGGTCACCGACGTGGAACTGTTCGAGAGCGCGCCGTCGCACTACGGCGTAGCCGTGGCCCGCCAGCACCGATGGGCGCGCGGCGACTGGCAGCTGCTTCCGTGGATCCTCGGAGGCCGTGTGCCCGTGATCGGGCGCTGGAAGATGGTCGATAACCTGCGGCGCACGCTGTCGGCGCCCGCCGCCTTCCTGACCCTGTTCCTCGGATGGACACTGGTCGCCGCATCGCCGCTGGCGTGGACCGCCTTTGTCCTCGGGACCATCACCCTCCCGGCGCTCTTGCCGGTTGTCACCGGACTGATTCCCCGGGGGCGCGGGTTTTCGAAACGCAGCCACGTCCGGGCGGTGGGTCGCGACCTCGTGCTCGCCGGATCGCAGACGGCGCTCACCATCACGATGCTGGCGCATCAGGCGTGGCTGATGGCGGATGCGATGCTGCGCTCACTCATTCGCGTGTACGTGACGCATCGCAACCTGCTCGAGTGGGTGACCGCGGCCCAGGCCAAGGCGGGGCTCCGCCTCGATCTCCGAGGGTTTTACCGGCGCATGGCGGGGGGCGTCGCGCTCGCGGTACTCTCCGCCGCCGCCATCGCGTGGGGACGGCCGGCGGCCTGGCCCTTCGCCTTGCCCTTCCTGCTGCTCTGGGTGACGTCGCCCGTGCTGGCGCGATGGATCAGCGTGCCACTACCTGCCGCGAGGACGAGACCGCTGTCCCCGGCGGATGCGCAGGCGCTGCGCCTGGTTGCTCGCCGGACCTGGCGCTTCTTCTCCACGTTCGTCGGCCCGGAAGACCACGCCCTGCCCCCCGACAACTTCCAGGAAGACCCGAGCCCGGTGGTGGCGCACCGGACATCGCCCACGAACCTTGGTCTCTATCTCCTGTCCACGACGGCGGCGCACGATTTCGGCTGGATCGGGACGCTCGACGCCGCGGACCGGCTCGAGGCCACCCTCGAGACGATGAGCCGCCTCGAACGGTTTCGCGGCCACTTCTTCAACTGGTACGACACCGCGGATTGTCGACCACTCAACCCTCGCTATGTGTCGTCGGTCGACAGCGGAAATCTCGCCGGCCATCTCATCGCTCTCCAGCACGCCTGCCTGGAACCGATCGATCGCGAGGCGCTCGTCGAGGCGGCGCTCCGCGGGATCGAGGACGCCGCGGCGCTCGTTCGCGAATCGTCACGCGCCTTCGTCGGGGGCAAGCGTCCCAGCACGCACGCCCGGCAGGCCCTGGACCAGGCGCTCGATGCCGTCATGGCGGCGACCGCGGGAGGACCCAGAACTCCAGTGGAGTGGGCCCGGCGACTCGCGGAGCTGGCGGCCCACGCTTCTGTCGTCCTCGCCCTCGCGCGAAGCCTGGCCGAGGAGGATGGCGCGGGCCCGCGGGCCGAGGTTGTCCTGTGGGCGGAGGCCCTGAGCGCGACCCTCGACAGTCATCGCCGTGATCTCGCCGCGGCGGGGCCCCTGTCCGAATCTTTGATCCATCGCCGCACCGCTCTCGCCCAGAGGGCCCAGTCGATGGTGGCGGAGATGGATTTCACCTTTCTCTTCGACCCTGTCCGGCAGCTGTTCGCCATAGGCTACCGCGTGGAGGACGCGAGCCTCGATCAGAGCCACTACGATCTCCTGGCCTCGGAAGCTCGCCTCACGAGCTTCGTCGCCATCGCCAAGGGCGACGTGCCGGTCGCGCACTGGTTTCGACTGGGCCGGGCCCTCACCCCCGTGGAACAGGACTCCGCCCTCGTCTCCTGGTCGGGGTCGATGTTCGAGTATCTGATGCCCTTGCTCGTGATGCGCGCTCCGCGAGGAAGCCTGCTGGAACAGAGTGGACGGCTGGTGGTCCGCCGGCAGATCACATATGGCGCCGAGCGTGGCGTGCCCTGGGGTGTCTCGGAGTCCGCGTATAACGTGCGGGATCTCGAGCAGACTTACCAGTACTCGAACTTCGGCGTGCCGGGCCTAGGACTTCGGCGTGGGCTC
>Ga0335069_10004710_pt1 | contig 20124 bp, 16 predicted proteins | sample Lox_Sample_11_FD_206714 | JGI IMG/M metagenome (GOLD analysis project Ga0335069, IMG submission 206714) | Soil microbial communities from Loxahatchee National Wildlife Refuge, Florida, United States - Lox_Sample_1.1 | ecosystem: Environmental > Terrestrial > Soil > Wetlands | place: USA... | reverse complement strand
GAGAGCGGCCCGCCCTGCCGCTCCGCCCGCTGGAGGTGCTCGCGGTAGGCCGCGGCCCCGAAGTCCGCCGACCAGGCCGGGGCGGTGGGGTAGCTGGTGTACCGCGGCCCGGAGCGGTCGTACTTGCGGATGAGCTCGCCGGAAGGAATCTGCATCGCGCTAGTCCCAGGTGAACTCGTGGACCGCCTGGACCACCGCCCGGACGGTCTCGGGCGGCGTCCCCACCTGCACGCCGTGCCCCAGGTTGAAGATGTAACCGGGCTCCCTCCCTGCCGCCCGGAGCATCGCCCGGGTGCGGGCCACCGCGTTCTCCACCGGCCCGAGCAGGAGCCCGGCGTCCAGGTTCCCCTGCACCGCCACGCCCCGGGCCCGGGCCCGGGCCTCGGCGATGGGGATGCGCCAGTCCACCGAGAGGACGTCGAAGCCCAGGGCGGCCATCCGCTCCAGGTGGCTGGTGGTGCCGGTGCTGAAGAGGAGGGCCGGGACCCCGGCGGCGCGGATGGCGGCGGCGATGCGGGCCAGGTAGGGGAAGCTGAACTCCTCCAGGTCCTCGCGGCCCAGCTCGCCCAGCCAGCTCTCGAACACCTGGGCCGCCTCGACCCCGGAGGCGACCTGGGCCTCGAGCTGGACGATGGCGGCGCGGGTCAGCTTCTCGAACAGTGCGTGGGCCGCGGCCCGGTCGGTCCACAGGAGCGTCTTCAGCCTGGTGAAGCCCTGGCTCCCCCCCTCCACCGCGTAGCTGGCCACGGTGAAGGGGCCGCCCACGAACCCGATGAGCGGCACACGACCGTCGAGCGCCCGGCGGGTGGCGCGGATGCCGTCCAGCACGAAGGGGAGGTCGCGCGGGGGGTCGGGGACCCGCAGCGCCTCCACCTCGGCCCGGGTCCGCACCGGGTTGGAGATGCGGGGGCCGCCGTCGCCCTTCCCCTTCTCGCCGCTCTGGAAGGAGAGATCCAGCCCCATGGCCGGCAGGTGGACCAGGATGTCGGAGAAGAGGATGGCGGCGTCGAACCCGATCTCCAGGATGGGGGCCACCGTGACCTGGGCGATGAGCTCCGGCGAGCGGCACAGCTCGAGGAAGCTCACCCTCTCGCGGACCGCCCGGTAGGACGGCTGGTAGCGCCCGGCCTGGCGCATCATCCAGACGGGGACCCGGTCGATGGGCTGGCGGCGGCAGGCGGCGAGGAACCGGGGGAGCGCGGACATGGGGCAGGGATTCTACAGCGCCGCGCGCACCTGCGCCGCCGTCCGCCCGGTCACCCGGACGGTCTTCCGGCGCCCGGCCTCGCCGCGGACGACGGCCACGTCGGCGCGGCGCACCCCGAGCTCACCGGCCAGGAACTCCACCAGGGCCCGGTTGGCCTCCCCCTCCACCGGCGGCGCCGCCAGCTGGACCTTGAGCCGACCGTCGTGCTCGCCCACCACCCGGGTGCGCGAGGCCCGCGGCTGGACCAGGAGCTCCAGCACCGCCCCGCCCGCCTCGTCGCGCACCCAGGGCATGGGCCCCCCGCCCATCTCACCTCACCCCGAGCAGCACCAGCTTGGCCCGGTCGGCCTTCTCGACCATCCGGTCGAGGTCCATGACCAGGGTGGCCCCGGCCTCCACCGCCAGGACCCGCCCCCGGGCCTCGGCCAGCACCTCCACCGTCTCCGGCCCCACCGCCGGAAGATCGAAGCGCCGGTCCTGGTTCGGCTTCACCGCCTTCACCGCCACGAACCCGCCCGAGGCGGCCAGCTCGCCGCCGCGCCGGATGCAGGCGTCGGTGCCTTCCAGGGCCTCCACCGCCAGCGCCACCCGGTCCTTCACCACCACCGTCTGGCCCAGGTCGAGCCGGCCGATCCCCCGCGCCAGATCCAGCCCGTAGCACGCGTCGGCCAGCTCCTCCTCGGTGGGCCGGTGCTTGCCCAGGACCCCCTCCGGCGCCAGCCGATCGGCCAGGAAGGGCGTGGGGTCGGTGATGGGGACTCCCTCCTCCTCCAGGAAGCGAGCCAGGGCCCGGAGCAGGTTGTCGTCGGAGCGGATGGCGATGCGGGCCAGCACCTTGAGGCCGGTGGCGTCCAGCATGGCGTCGGCGAAGAAGCGCCGCTTGGTGATGGCGCCCAGCATCACGCTCTGGGTCGCCCCGCCCTCCTTGAGCGCCGAGAGGATGTGGCCCAGCTGGCCCAGCTTCACCCAGGTGATCTGGTCCACCGCCCCGGCCAGGGCCGGGTCGGTCTCGGCCTTGTGCGCCACCGCCACCACCCGGTGCCCGGCCCGCCGAGCGCTCTCGGCGAAGAGCAGCGGGAAGCGGCCCCCGCCAGCGATGAGGCCGATGGTCTCGGGCATGGCGGCTACCGGGTGATGCCCCGCTGCGAGCCCTTGAGGAAGTCGATGAGGTGGTCGATCTCCGGGTAGCCGGCGAGCTCGGCACCCAGCTGGGCGATGGCCTCCTGCAGCCCCAGGTTGGAGCGGAAGACCACCTTGTAGGCCTGCTTGATGCGGCCGATCTGGTCGTCGGCCATCCCCGCCCGCTGCATGCCGATGACGTTCACGCCGGCCAGCTCGGCCCGCGCCCCGGAGACGGTGCAGTAGGGGGCCACGTCCATGGCCACCCCGGTCATGCCCCCCACGAAGGCGAACCGCCCGATGCGGCAGAACTGGTGGACCGCGGACACGCCGCCGACGTGGACGTGATCCTCGATCACCACGTGGCCGGCCAGCGCCACGGTGTTGGCGATGATGGCGCCGTCGCCGATCTGGCAGTCGTGCCCCACGTGGCAGCCGGTCATGAACAGCCCGCCGCTGCCGACCCGGGTGACCCCGCCCCCTCCCGCCGTCCCCAGGTTCAGGGTGGCGAACTCGCGGAAGGTGTTCCGGTCGCCGACCTCCAGGGACGTGTCCTCGCCCCGGTACTTGAGGTCCTGGGGGATGCTGCCCAGGACGGCGTGGGGGAAGATCCGGTTGTCGGCGCCCAGGGTGGTCCGGCCGTGGACCACCGCGTGCGGGCCGACCACGGTGCGCGGGCCCAGCCGGACCCGGGCGCCGATCACCGCGTAGGGACCGATCTCGCAGGAGGGGTCGACCTCGGCCCCCACCTCGACGATGGCGGTGGGATGGATGGCCACTGGGAGACCTCCCTACGCCTTCTGCTCCGGGTCGGCCAGCATGGCCATGTACTCCGCCTCGGCCGCCACCTGGCCCTCCACCCGCGCCGTCCCCTTGGTCTTCCAGACGCTGCCCTTGTGCCGCGCCACCTCGACCTCCAGCTCCAGCCGATCCCCGGGGACCACCGTCCGGCGGAAGCGGGCGCTGTCGATGCCCATGAGGTAGGTGACCTTCTTGCGGGTCTCCTCGGCGGGGAGGTCGAGGATGGCCAGGAGGGCCGCGGCCTGGGCCATGGCCTCCAGGACCAGCACGCCCGGCATGACCGGGTGACCCGGGAAGTGGCCCACGAAGAAGGGCTCGCTCATGGTCACGGACTTCCAGGCCACCAGCCTCTTGCCGGGTTCGTACTCCACCACCCGGTCCACCAGGAGGAAGGGCGGGCGGTGGGGGATGAGCCGCTGGATGGCCTCCACGTCCAGGACCACGCGGCTGGGTCCGGTGCTGGCCGCCTGTTCGCTCATGGCTCCTTCTCCGGCGGCTCTTCCTTCCGCCGCTCGATCTCCTTGCGCAGCTCGCGCAGCTCCCGCCGCATCTCCACCAGGTGGTCGAGCGTGACGACGGTGCGCCGCCAGAGCGCGGCCGGGCGCGCCGGGGAGCCGCCCACCGCCTCCCCCGGCTCCAGGTCGTCGCCCACGCCGGACTGGGCGGCGATGCGCGCGCCGTCGCCGATCTTGAGGTGCCCGATGATCCCGGCCTGGCCGGCGACGATCACCCCCATGCCCAGCTTGGTCGAGCCGGAGATGCCCACCTGCGAGATGAGCAGCGACAGCGGCCCGACCTCCACGTTGTGGGCGATCATCACCAGGTTGTCGATCTTGGTTCCCCGCCCGATGCGGGTCACCCCCAGCGCCGCCCGGTCGATGCAGGTGCAGGCGCCGATCTCGACGTCGTCCTCCACCACCACGATCCCCACCTGCGGGAGCTTGTAGTGGCGCGGGCCCTGGCCCTCCCCCTCGGGGTCGAAGGCGAACCCGAAGCCGTCCGAGCCGATCACCGCGCCGCCCTGGACGATGACTCGGTTGCCGAGCACGCACCGCTCCCGCAGCACCACGTTGGCGTAGAGGAGGCAGTCCTCGCCCACCCGCGCCCCGTCGCCGATGCGCACCCCGGGGTGGAGGATGGAGCGGGCGCCGATCTCGGCCCCGGCGCCCACCGTGACCTGGGGCATGATCTGGGCCGAGGGGTGGACCCGCGCCGAGGGGTGCACGTCGGCGCTGGGGGCGATCTCCGGGAGCGCCGCCGGCGGCGGGTGGAACAGGGTGGCGATCTTGGCGAAGGCCAGGTAGGCGTTGTGGACGCGCAGCACCGTCCGGCCAGGCGGCACCTCCTCCCCCGGCTCCACCAGCACCGCGCCGGCCCTCGAGGCCTCGAAGGCCGCCCGGTACTTGCGGTTGGAGAGGAAGGAGACCTGCGACGGGGTGGCGTCGTCGAGCGCCGCCACCCCGGTGAGCGCCAGCCCTCCGTCACCGACGACCTCGCCTCCGACGCGGGCGGCGAGCTCCGCGAGGCTGAAGGTCATGGCCAGCTCCTACTTCTTCGGCGTGGCCGGTGTGGCCGGCGCCGATGGGGCGGGCGCGGGCTTGGCCGCGGCCTTGAGCGGGTACTTGGCGTTGTACTTGCGGATGACCTCGTTGGTGAGGTCGAGGGCGGGGGCGGCCCACACCACCGAGCCCCCCTCGAGGACCACCTGGAGCCCCTCCCCCTCGGCGATCTCCCTCACCAGCCCGTTCATCCGTTCGGTGATTCCCTTGGTCGCCTCCTGCTCCCGCCCGGCCAGCTCCTGCTGCAGCTGCACGTAGAACTGGCGCACGTCGTTGAAGCGCTTCTCGATGTCCGCCGCCTTGCTCTGCTTCATCTGGTCGGAGAGGACGGCCTGCTGCTTCTCGAAGTCGGAGCGCATCGTCTCCAGCTCGGCCTGCTTGGCGTCGAGCTGCTTCTGCTTGTCCTCGAGCTCCCGGCGCAGGGTGGAGTCGATGGCCTTGCCCTCGTCGACCTCGTGGACGGCGCGGCGGTAGTCGACCACGGCGACGCGCATGTCCGCGGCCCGCGCCGCCGGCGCGCTCCCCAGGGACAGGGCGATGAGGATGGTGGAAAGGATGGGACGCATGTGGGGTACCTCTGCTCGGCTGTCGAGACTAGAAGAAGTTGCCGATCGTGAACTGGAAGTCCAGGGGGTCGTCGATGTAGTTGCCCAAGCTGTCCCGCCGCCGGTCGAGGGGGAATCCCCACTCGAAGCGGAGCGGTCCCAGCGGGCTGAACCAGCGCAGCCCGAAGCCGACCGACTTGTACAGGTTGAGGGTCACGGTGGGATCGCGGTAGGAGCCGGCCCGGTAGGCGTTCCCGGCGTCGACGAAGACCAGTCCCCGGATGCCGGCCTTTTCGAAGAGCGGGAACTCCGTCTCCAGGTTGAGGATCACTTCCTGGTAGCCGTCGCCGTAGGTCCGGCACAGCTCGGTGTAGGGGGTGTCGTTGCAGGACTGCTGGTTGAGGGGCGCGATGCTCTGGTAGCGGTAGCCGCGGATGGTCTGGATGCCGCCCACGTAGTACTGCTCGGAGAGGGGGACGCCCTGGGCGGTGAGGGCCTGCAGCCACCCCATGCGCAGCCAGATCCGGCCCACGATCCCCCACCATAATGGCTTGTAGCCGCGCAGGTCCAGGGTGTAGCGGTTGAAGAGGTTCACCTGGTCGCCGAAGACCGACTTCATGGCCAGGAAGGGCGGCGCGGTCTCGAAGGCGAAGGACCCGAACCACCCGGCGGTGGGCGTGAGCCGGTTGTCCCGCCGGTCGGCTTGCAGCGCCAGCTTGAGCGAGGTGGTGTTGCCGGTGCCGGTGGCCCGGGCGATGGTCACGGCGCTGGTGGTGGAGACGCTCACCTCCTCGTGGGTGAAGGTCCCGAAGAGCCGCACGTCCTCCAGCCGGGCGGCGGGCTTCCACCACTGCTGGAGGCCGGCCAGCTCGTAGCCCCACCCCATCGACCCGCCGTAGGCGCGCCGGGTGAAGTTGGAGTAGGTCACCTCGTTGGCGTAGAGGTCGAAGTTGTAGGTCCAGCGGGTGTCGAAGAAGTAGGGCTCGACGAAGCTGAGCTCGCCCAGCTCGCGGATGGAGGACCACTGGACCTGCAGCGAGAGCGACTGGCCCCACCCCAGGAAGTTCTGCTGCGCGATCTGGCCGGTGAAGACGAAGTTCTCGTAGGAGGAGAAGCCGGCGCCGAGCTGGAAGCTTCCGGTGGACCGCTCCTTGACGGTCACGGTCAGGTCCATCGACTCGGGCGAGCGCTTGGTGGGGGTGATGTCCACCGTCTCGAAGTACCCCAGGGCGGTGACCCGGTTCTTGGACTCCCTCAGCCCGGTGCCGCTGTAGAGCTCGCCCTCGTGCACCTTGAGCTCGCGGCGGATCACCTTGTCCCGGGTCTTGTCGTTGCCGACGATCTCGATGCGGTGGATGTGGACCAGCTCGCCCGGCTGGACGAAGAAATCGATGTCCACCCGGCGGGTGTCGGGATGGGTGCGGGTGCGGGGCTCCACGTTCACGTACGCGTAGCCCATGTCGCGGTAGAGGTCCTGGATGCCGGTGAGGTCCTTGCCCACCCGCGAGCGCACGAAGCGGTCGCCGGGCTTGTTCTGCACCAGCTTGGCCAGCTTGGGCTGCTGCCCGAGGAGCTCGCCTCCGAAGGTGATCAGCCCCAGGTCGTACTGCTGCCCCTCCACCACCGGGATGGTGATGAAGAGGTAGCGCCGGTCGGGCGAGAGCTGGACCGCGGCCCGCTCCACCTTCACCTCCACGTAGCCCCGCTCCAGGTAGACCCCCTGCACCGCCTGCAGGTCGGCGTCGAAGGCGTCGGCGCGGAAGGTGCCGCCCGAGCCGAGGAAGGCCAGCAGGCCGCCCTCCTTGGTCTGGAGGTAGGGGGTGATGTCCTCCTTGGGCACGTGGTCGTTGCCCACGAAGCGGACCTCCTTCACCTCCACCTTGGCGTGCTCGTTGATCTGGTAGGTGACGTCGACCTGGTTGTCCGGGACCTCGACGGTCTTCACCGTCACCTCGGTGAGGAAGTAGCCCTTCTCGACGTACTTCTTCTGGATCTTCTGGACGTCCTTGTCGGCCAGGGTCGGGTCGAAGAAGGTGCTCGCCTTGAGGGAGACCGTGTCCTTGAGGTCGTCCTTGGAGAGGGCCTCGTTGCCGACGGTCTTCACCTCGCGGACGGTGGGGCGCTCGGTGACCCGGAAGACCACGGTCGGGTTCGCTGGAGCACCCTCCTGCTCCACCACCACGTCGGAGAAGGAGCCGATCTTCATGACCGCCCGGATGTCGGCGTCCACCTTCTGCAGGTCCAGCGCTTGCCCCGGCTTGGTGCCGATGGCGGCGCGGATGGCCTCGGGGTCGGTGCGGCGGTTGCCCTCGATCTTGACGTCCTTGACCACCACCTCCGCCGCCCGCGCGGGCAGGGCGGCGAAGAGGAGCGTCGCGAGGACCCCCAGGACCGTCTGTCGGGCGCGCGTCACGGAGCCGCGGAATCTAAACCGGCGTGCCGAAAAGCTCAAACGATCTCCTCGGCGGTCGTGTGGGGAGGCGGTCACGCGAGCCGGCCCCCCTGCAGGCGCAGCCGCCGGGGCATCGCGCTGGCCAGCCCCTCGTTGTGCGTCACCACCACCGCGGTGATTCCGGTCCGGGCGTTCAGCTCCGCCAAGAGCCGGTGGATCCCCTCCGCCGTCTGCGGGTCGAGGTTGCCGGTGGGCTCGTCGGCGAGGAGCAGGCGCGGGGAGAGGCACAGGGCCCTGGCCACCGCCACCCGCTGCTGCTCGCCGCCGGAGAGCTCGCCGGGATGGTGATCGAGCCGGTCGGAGAGGCCCACCAGCGCCAGCACCTCCTCGGCGCGGCGCCGGGCCTTCTCCCGGGGGACGCGCCGGATCAGCGCCGGCATGGTCACGTTCTCCAGGGCGGTGAACTCGGGCAGCAGGTGGTGGCTCTGGAAGACGAAGCCGATGGTCTCGCTGCGGAACAAAGCCCGCTCCTCCTCGTCCCGGGCGAAGACGTCCTGGCCGTCGAAGAGGATCCGGCCGCCGCTGGGCACGTCCAGCGTGCCCACCAGGTGGAGGAAGGTGCTCTTGCCGGCCCCCGAGGGGCCGGTGAGGGCCACCATCTCGCCGGCGGCGATCTCCAGGTCGATGCCCCTCAGCACCTCCAGGCGCCGCGGGCCCATGAGGTAGGTCTTGCGCAGCCCTTCGATGCGGAGCATGGGCGCGGCCATCACTCGCTCCGGAGCCCGTCCACCGGGTGCAGGCGGGCTGCCTTGGTGGCCGGGTAGAGGGTGGCCAGGTAGGAGAGGACCAGCGCGGTCAGGGAAACGAGCGCGAACTGCGAGCCGTCCATGACCACCGGCAGGTTGCTGATGTAGTAGATCTCCGGGTCGAGCGGGATGCCCACCGTCCGCACCAGCAGGCAGGTCCCGAAGCCCAGGAACAGGCCGAAGGCCGCCCCCACCGCGCCGATCACCACCCCCTCGGTGACGAAGATCTTCATCACGCTGGGGACCCCGGCCCCCATCGACTTCAGCACCGCGATCTCCCGGCGCTTCTCCAGCACCATCATCACCAGGGTGGCCAGGATGGTGAAGGTGGCGATGAGCACCACGAAGCTGAGGATCACCGCCATGACCACCTTCTCCTGCTGGAGCGCGGCGAAGAGGCTGCGGTTCAGCTCCCCCCAGTCCTTGGCGCGGTAAGGCCAGCCGCCCAGGGCGAACACCACCCGGTCCATCACCGCCCGGGCGTTGTCCACGTTGGCCACCTTCACCTCCAGCCCGGTGACCGTGTCCGATCCGAAGAAGCGCTGGGCCTCGCCGAGGTCGAGGTAGGCGAACTTCGAGTCGTACTCGTACATGCCGCTGTAGAAGACCCCGGCCACGCGGAAGGGGCGGCTCTTGGGCTGGGGGCCGGCCGGCCCCAGGTCGCCGAGCGGCGAGACCACGTTGAGCTGGTCGCCGACCGTGACCCGCAGCGACCGGGCCAGCTCGCGACCGATGACGATGCCGGGGAGGGGCCGGCCCCCGCTCCTCTGCTCCCCGGCCCCCGCCTCGCCCCCCCGGGCCGGCGCGGGGATGCGATCGGGGTGGGTGAGCCAGTCCAGCTCCCCGGTCTCCAGGCTCCTGGGCAGGTCGATCACCGTCCCCACCGAGGCCACGTCGATGCCCTTGAGCACCGCGCCGGTCAGGTTCTGGCCGGTGCTGAGCATGACCTCGTTGTAGAGGAAGGGGGTGGCCCCGGTGACGCCGCGGACCTCGAGCACCTGCTTCTGGATCGCGCGCCAGTCGCCGAACTCGTCCTGGCCGTAGGAGAGCACCATCCCGTGCGCCGTCTGGCCCAGGATCTTCTGCTTCAGATCGGCGCTGAAGCCGCCCATCACCGAGAGCACCACCACCAGCGTCCACACCCCCACCGCCACGCCGGCGATGGAGATGAGGGTCATGAGCATGGTGGCCGGCATCCGCGGCCGGTCGTGCGGCTCACCCCGGGCCAGGGCCCGCCGCTCGGCCGCGTCGCGCACGTAGGACCAGGCCAGGGCCACCAGGACCCCCGGCAGCAGCCCGGTCAGCGCCATGGCGAACAGGGCCCCCAGGTTGCGGGGGGTGAGGCGCAGGTGGCTGCGGGCGATGTACAGCTCGTAGGAGAGGGAGAGGTCGAGCCGCCCCGAGCCGGTGAGGATGAAGGCCAGCGAGGCGGCCACCGTCACCACGATGGAGGCCAGGCAGCCCAGGCCGAGCAGGGCCAAGAGGAGCACCAGCGCCCCCTGGGAGGCGAGGCCGGCCAGCGCCGGCGGCAGCGCCGCGCCGGCGCGAGCCAGGATGGCCACGGTGATGGCGCCCCACAGCAGCGCCGCGGCCGCGATCTCGTAGGAGGCCATGCGCCGGAAGAGGCCGCCGGCCAGCGCCCCCAGCACGGCCGCCAGCGCCGCCGCCGAGAGTGCCGAGAGCCCGTCGGCCAGCGGGGCGGGCAGGGCCAGCCGGTCGCCGAACAGGGCCCGGGCCACCGGGAGGGAGGCCACCGACCCGACCACCCCCAGCGCCACCAGGAGGAACGCGCCCCAATGGAAGACGGGGCCGACCGGATGGCCGGACGGGGCGGGCCGGGCGCCAGGGGCAGGGCCCGCGGCCGAGCCGGGGCCGGTGGAGCCGGGGCTGGAGGCGGGCTCGCTCACGTATCGCGGGGCTTGAGCAAGGGGAAGAGGATCACGTCGCGGATCGAGGGCGAGTCGGTGAGCAGCATGGTGAGCCGATCGATGCCGATCCCCTCGCCGGCGGTGGGAGGCATGCCGTGCTCCAGGGCCCGTACGAAGTCCTCGTCGTAGGGCATGGCCTCCTGGTCGCCGGCGGCCCGGGCCTTGACCTGGGCCTCGAAGCGGGCCCGCTGGTCGACCGGGTCGTTCAGCTCGGAGAAGGCGTTGGCCACCTCCATCCCGGCGGCGAACAGCTCGAAGCGGTCCACCAGCCGCGGGTCGGCGTCGCGCCGGCGGGAGAGCGGGCTCGTCTCCAGGGGGAAGTCGACCACGAAGGCGGGACGGTCCTTGGGGAGCTGCGGCTCGCCGAAGACCTCGAAGGCCAGGGCGATGGCCTGGCCGGGCGGGCGGGAGGCGGCCTGCTCCAGCTTCCAGGCGGCCTCGGAGTCGTTGTCCCGGGCGGCGGCGCGGGCCAGCGCCTCGGAGAGGCCCCGGCCGGCCAGCGCGTCCTCGGGGGAGAGCCCCAGGGCCCGCGCCCCCACCTCCAGCATCGAGATGCGCGGGTAGGGCGGGGTGAGGTCGATGGTCTGGCCCTGGAAGGTGATGAGCGGGCCGTCGGCCACCTCCCCCGCCAGCGTGTGCAGGAGCTGCTCGGTGAGCAGCATCAGGTCCTGGTGGGTGGCGTAGGCCTGGTAGAACTCGATGGTGGTGAACTCCGGGTTGTGGCGCCGGTCGATCCCCTCGTTGCGGAAGATGCGCCCGATCTCGTAGACGCGGTCCAGCCCCCCCACCACCAGCCGCTTGAGGTGCAGCTCGGTGGCGATGCGCAGCTTGAGGTCGAGGTCGAGGGCGTTGTGGTGGGTCTGGAAGGGGCGGGCCGCCGCCCCGCCGGCCTCCTCCGGCTTGTGCAGGGTCGGGGTCTCGACCTCCAGGTAGCCGCGGCCGTCGAGGAAGCGGCGGATGGTGGAGACGATGCGGGCCCGGCGCTGGAACACCTCGCGCACGCCCGGGGTCACCACCAGGTCGACGTAGCGCTGGCGGTAGCGCTGCTCCACGTCGACCAGCCCGTGCCACTTCTCCGGAAGGGGGCGGACCGACTTGGTGAGGATGGAGAAGGCGGTCGCCTCCACCGTCAGCTCGCCGGTCTTGGTCCGGGTGGCCGGCCCGCCCGCGGCCACGATGTCGCCCACGTCCAGGAGCTTGAAGGCCTCGAAGGCTCGCTCCTCCAGCCGGTCCTTCTTCACCCACACCTGGATCTCGCCGGAGCGGTCGCGCACCCGGAGGAAGGCGGCCTTCCCGAAGGAGCGGACGGCCAGCACCCGGCCGGCGAGGGACCAGTCGCCGGGGTCGCGGGCGATCTCGTCGGCGGGGGCCGGGCCGTAGCGGGCGTGGACGTCGGCGGCCAGGTGGCGCGGGGCGTGCCCGTTGCCGTAGGGGTTGACGCCCAGGGCGCGGAGGGCCTCGGCCTTCTTCAGACGCTGCGCCAGGATCTCTCTCTCGGTGGTGCCCAGGTCGTCGGCCATGTCTCTCGGATCCCGCGGGATCTCCAGGGAAAAGGTGCGGCGAGGCTAGTCGGGCACGCCCAGGCCGTCAACGGATGGAACGCCGGGGTGGGCCGGGCGCTTCCCCGGCCCGGCGAAGGGGGCGGGTACGGGCGCCTCAGCGGGGCGCGTACACCGCGTAGTCGAGGCCGGGGAAGAGGTTGTCCCTGGCCTCGACCTGGGCCAGCCAGGCGCCGTCGACCTGGCCGGCGGAGACCTGATCGAACAGGCGGGTGAAGCGGAGCACGTGCTCCTTGGTGCGGCGGACGGCGTAGTCGACCATGGTCCCGGTCTTCATGATGAAGGCCCAGTCCGACGACTGCGCCAGGAGGAGCTCGCGCGCCGCCTGGTTCAGGGCCCGCCGGGTGAGCGGGTCGGGGCTGCGGTGGTCTCGGGCCAGGGCGATCATCCGCTCGGCGGCCTTGTGGAGGTGGCGGTAGACCCAGTCGTTGGAGCCGTCCAGCCACACGCCGGCGTAGCCGCCCGCCCCCCAGGAGCAGAGCGGCGGGGTGGCCAGCTGCTGCTCCGGGTTCTCGCGGAGGTAGTCGCCGGGGGTGGCCAGCTGGAAGACCTCCTGGTCGAAGGCCACCTTGCGGATCAGGTGGTCGAGGAAGCGAGGTCCCTCGTACCACCAGTGCCCGTACAGCTCGGCGTCGTAGGGGGAGACGACGATGGGCCGGACCCCGCCCATCCGCGCGGCCGCGTGCTCGATCTGCCGCTCGCGGTTGAAGAGGAAGTTCCCGGCGTGGGTGGCGGCGCGCTCGCGGGCCCGGACCGGGTCGTAGGGCTCCTTGTGCGCGGTCTTCCCGGTGATGCGGTGGTACTTGATGCCCACGTTCTTGCGCTGCCCGGTGGGCTGGATGTAGGGCTTCACGTACTCGTAGTCCAGGTCCCAGCCCACGTCCCGGTAGAACTCGCGGTAGTCGGGATCGCCGGGGTAGCCCGACTCCGCGCTCCACACCTGCTGCGAGGACTCGGGGTCCCGGCCGAACGCGGCCGGGCCGTGGGGGGTGAGGACCGGGGCGAAGATGCCGTAGCGCGGGCGCGGCGTGGCGTCGGTGATGCCGTGGGCATCCACGTGGAAATAGCGGATGTTGGCCTCGGCCAGCAGCGCGTCGAGGCCCGGGTAGTAGCCGCACTCGGGAAGCCACATCCCCGCCGGCTCGCGGCCGAAGTGGCGCCGGTGCTCCTCCACCGCCACCCGGATCTGGGCCCGGACCGCCTCGGGGTAGGCGGAGAGGAGCGGCAGGAAGGCGTGGGTGGCGGCGCAGGTGACGATCTCCAGGCGGCCCGCCTCCTCCAGCCGCCGGAAGGCAGCCACCAGGTCGCGCCGGTAGCGGTCGTGGAAGAGCCGCCGCAGGCCGCCGAACTCGGCCTGGTAGTGGAGCGCGACCGAGTGATAGGTGGCGTCGCCGCGGGTGCGATGGACCTCCTTCTCGCAGAGCTCGCACAGGGTGTCGAGCCGCCGGGCGTAGCGACCCATGAGCAGCTCGTCGCGCAGCATGGCCACCAGGGGCGGCGCCAGGGTCACCGAGACGCGGAAGGGGACGCCCTCGTCGGTGAGCCGGTCGAAGACCTCCAGGAGCGGCAGGTAGGTCTCGCTGATGGCCTCGTAGAGCCAGTCCTCCTCGAGGAAGTCCTCGTACTCGGGGTGGCGCACGTAGGGCAGGTGCGCGTGCAGGTGGAGGGCCAGGTAGCCCAGCGGCGCGCTCACGGGCCGCGCCCTCCGCCGGAGGCCCATCCGCGCCCGGGCGAGGAGGCCGATCCCCGCCGGAGGCCGGCCAGCGCCTCGCGGGCGCCGTCGGAGAGATCCGGGCCGGGGTGGCCGGTGCCGAGGAGCGGCCCCAGCCTCTGCTCCCATGGGATGCGAAGGAACCGGTCGTCGACCACCGGGGACGGCCCCGCCGGCGGGAGGGCCGCCTCGCTCGAGGGGTGGCCGAGCAGCTTCTCCCGCCCGGCGCGGTCGACCAGGTGGATCTCGGCACGGTAGAGGGCGCCCGGCTCGAGGTCGTGGAGGTAGTAGCCGCGCGACTCCAGCGCCAGCTCGACCACCCGGGCCCGCTCCCACCCTGGGCCGCGGCGGCGGAAGAGCCAGAGGTGCGCCCGCGCGCCGTCCAGCCCCTCGAACCCGCGCCGCAGCGTCTCCTCGGCGTGGTCCCAGTAGAGGAAGAGCGAGCGCGGATCGCGGGGCAGGGCCACGAAGGCGTCGTCGCCGTAGCCCCAGGGCAGCTCGCCCAGCCGCTCCTCGGCGGCGAGCGCGCGCCCCACGCCTTCCGGCACCCGGCCGCCGGTATCGGAGGCGCCCTCGGCGAGCGGGTGGGGCGCCTCGCGGACCGCGTCCTCGCCGCGGATGCGGGCCACCAGGAAGCCGTCCGGGTCGGTGGCGCCGGCCGGTCGCCGCGGCGCGGCCCTGGCGGGCCGTGCGGCCGCCCGCCGTCCCGCCCGCCCTCGGCCGGCGGCGGCGCGGACCGCCCCGGGCCGCGCCGGCGACCGGGCACCTCCCCTCCCGGCGCGGCGGGGCGCGGACTTCAAGCCCGGGTTGCGAGGCTTCGCCATGTGAGCCTCCGGCTAGCTTCGGCCTCCACCGGGTGGGGTCAAGGGAATTCGCGCGAGCCTTCCCGTCGCCGACCCCCACGGCGGGGCACGCGATCGGGCCGCCGTCTGGTACGCTCGGGCGGACGGGTCGGGGTGAACGTGGCGGACACCACCAGCACTTCGCCGGGACCGACGTGCCCGCAGTGCGGCGGCCCCGCGCACGGCGCCGGGGAGCCGTGCCCGGCGCAGACCGGGACCGCGGGCCGCACGCTCGGCTTCGAGGCCGGCGCCGCGCCGGCGCCCGCCCCCCAGGCCGACCCGCTCGTCGGGTCGCGGGTGGGGAGCTTCCTCGTCGCCCGGATGATCGGCCGGGGCGGGATGGGCACCGTCTACCTGGCCGAGCACCCGGTCATCGGCAGCAAGGTCGCGGTCAAGTTCCTCCACGAGTCGATGGCGCAGGAGGCCGAGGTGGTGGCCCGCTTCTACGACGAGGCGCGGGCCGTGAACCTCATCGGCCACGAGAACATCGTGGGCGTCTACGACCTCTCGATGCTCCCGCCCAACCGCTTCTACTACGTGATGGAGTACCTCGAGGGCGAGACGCTGGCGGCCCTCGAGCACCGCGGCCGGGTGCCGGTCGAGGTGGGCCTGGAGATCCTCCTGCAGCTCTGCGACGCGCTGGCCGCCGCCCACGAGCAAGGGGTGGTCCACCGCGACCTGAAGCCGGAGAACGTGTTCCTGGTCTCGCGCCGGGGCCAGCGGCACTTCGTGAAGCTGGTGGACTTCGGCATCGCCAAGCTGCGCCGCGCCAGCCGCGGGCAGACCCAGGCGGGCGTGCTGGTGGGCACGCCCGAGTACATGGCGCCGGAGCAGTGCGACGACGGGGAGATCGACGCTCGCACCGACGTGTACGCGCTGGGCGTGATGGCCTTCGAGCTCTTCACCGGCCAGCTTCCCTTCACCGCCCGTGCCACCACCCAGCTCCTCCTCGCGCACATGGGGAAGGCGCCTCCCCGCCCCTCCTCCATCGCCCCCGTGGACCCGAACCTGGAGGCCATCATCCTGCGGGCACTGGAGAAGGACCCGGCCCGCCGCTTCCAGGACATGGGCGCCTTCGCCGACGCGCTCAGGCAGGTGCTGAAGCGCGTCGAGGCCGGGCCGGCCCCGCCCGCCCCGGCCCCGCCGGCCGCCGCGGCGCAGCCCGCCGCCCCTGCCCCCGCAGCCCCCCCGACGACGCCGCCGGAGGCGCTCTCCGGCATCGAGGTCACCCTCCGCGGCGCCGGCGGCGCGCCCCTCCACCTGCCGCTCGTCGAGCTGACCCGCGGCGGGCTCTTCCTGCGTGCCGATTCCGGGCTGCCGCCCCTCCTGTCGCGGGTGCGGCTCACCTTGGCCCACCCCTCGCTCCGGGCGCCCCTGGCGCTCTCGGCCGAGGTGGTGCGCCACGTGTCGCCGGCGGAGGCCGCCGCGGTCCGGCTCCAGCCCGGCTTCGCCCTCCAGTTCGTGGAGGCGACCCCCGAGGCGCGGGCCGCCCTGACCGGGCTCGCCGACCTGGCCCGGCCGGCCCCGGCGCCGCAGCGGCCTCCCTCCGCCGCCGAGGTCGACGCGCGGCTGGATGCCCTGGAGGCCCGGGCCGGCGCCGACCCCTACGCGCTGCTCTCGGTCCCGCCCGACGCGGAGTTCTCGGCCGTGCGTCGCGCCGCCGCCGCGCTGCGCGAGGAGCTGGAGCGGCTGCACGCGCGGCCGCTGGCCCCGGCGCACCCGGGCCGCGCCCTGGGCCTGCTGGTGCGGGTCGAGGGCGCGGTGTCGGCCCTGGGGGCGCCGGCCTCGCGCCTGGCCCACGACGCGCGGGCCGGGAACTGGCGGGGGGTGGCGCGCTGCCTCAAGGCCGGGGTGCCCGAGGCGCTGGTCCGGGCCCGGCGCGACTCGCTCCTCGGCGCGGAGCCGGGCCGCCGGGCCGAGGCCGAGCGCCAGCTGGCCCGGGCCCGGGTGGCCCACAAGCTGGGAAACGCCGAGGCGGCCGCGGCCGCCTTCGAGGCCGCCCTGCGGGCCGACCCGCTCGACCCGGCCGCGCACGAGGCCTTCGCGGCCTTCGAGGCGGCGCGCAGGTCCTGAAAGCCCTGCGCCGCGCCGCGCCCGACCGGATACACTCGGCGCCCGATGCCCACCACCCTGCCCGCCCTGCTGGCCCTGGCCCTGGCCCAAGCCCAGACCGGGACTCCCGTCCCGGAGGCCGGGGCCCCTCCGGCGGCCGAGGAGACGCCCGCGGCCGGGTCGGTGGCGGAGGGACAGGCCAGCCAGATCCCCACCCGGCGCTACCTGATCGAGCGGGTCGAGGTGCGCGGCCTGTCCCACACCCGGCTGGAGGCGCTCCACCGCCACCTCCTGGTGGACGAGGGGGAGATCCTCGACCCGGAGCGGGTGCTGCTCTCGCGCCTCTCGCTCCTGCAGCTGGGCTGGTTCTCCAGCGTGGACACGCACGTGGAGCGCGGCTCCGAGCGCGGCAAGGTGGTGGTGGTGTTCGACGTGGTGGAGCGCAACACGCTGGTGGTGACCGACCTGGTCCTCGGCTCGACCAGGCCCCAGCCGCTCTACGGCGGCCTGGGCCTGTCGCAGCAGAACTTCCTGGGGGAGGGGCTGGGCCTCTCCGGTGGGTTCGTCTACGGCGGGACGCCCGAGGGGCGCGCCCACGACCCCAACCGCTATGCCCTTCGCGCTGGGTTCTTCGCCCCCGACCTGGCCGTGCCACGGTTGCGGCTGGTGGCCGGGGTCTCGGGCCTGTTCCTGCGCGGGGAGGAGCTCGCCTGCGCCGACGTGCAGTGCACCGCCTTCCAGTCCAACTACGGCGAGGCTCCGCGCATCCGCTACCTGCGCGCCGGCGGTGAGGTGCTCCTCGGGGTGAGGCCGGGTCCGTTCGAGCGCCTGTCGGGGGCCTACCGGCTGGAGCGCGTCCACGCCACCCGCATCGGCGTCTCCCCCGGCGCCGGGCCGGCGGTGCACGACGGCTGGTCGGAGCTGGCCGCGCTCACCGGCAGCTACGAGGTGGAGACCCGCGACGACTTCTTCTACCCCACCGATGGCTTCCACGCGAACGGCCAGGTGACCTTCGCCTCGCGCCTCTTCGGCGGCGACTACGAGTTCAGCCGCTACCTGCTGCAGCTCGACACCGCCTACGACTTCCTGCGCCTGCCCCTCCGCATCCAGGCGGCCCTGGGGGCGGTGCAGGGCGACGCGCCCTTCTTCGAGCGCTTCTACCCCGCCGACTACTCGTACTTCGCCATCGGACCGGCCCTGGGCCGAGCCATGGAGCTCAACTTCTCCACCGACTCGCGCTACGACGCCTTCCTGGCCATGGGCGGCCTGGAGTGGGGCATCCCGCTCTGGACCCGCGAGGATAGCCCCTGGCACCGCGGCTACCTGGCGGTGGGGCTGCGGGCGGTGTGGTCCTCGGCCACCCTGGGGGGCGGACGCACCGACTTCTCCAAGACGCCCATCTCCGCCGACCTGGCCCTGCGGCTGGACACGATCATCGGCACCTTCAACCTCTCGCTCGGCTACGCCCTGGACAACGCCCTCTGATGGCTCGGAAGAAGGCAGGCGCCGCCCTCCTCGGGCTCCTCCTCGTCGGCGCTGGCGCGCGGCCGCCGGAGGACGGCAGCGCCGCCATCAAGGTCCGGGTGGTGAAGGGGCGCACCGAGGCCGCGGTCGACCTCTCCGACATCTTCGGCCCGGACCGGCAGCGGGAGTTCGGCAACGGGCTGGACAACGTGGTGGAGATCTACACCTCGGTCGTCCCCGCGGGCGGCGGGCCGCCGGCCTCCCTGCACGGCCGCATCGTGGAGATCCTCTTCGACGTCTGGGAGGAGACCTATGCGGTCTCGGTGAAGGATCCCGAGCACCCGGCCGGCCGCCGGCTCGTCCTCCGCGACTTCGCCGCGCTCCGCGCCTTCCTCTCCGACCAGAAGGGGCTGGACCTGGGGCCGGTCGAGGCCCTGCCCGACGCCTTCCGGGTGGAGGTCCGGGTGGAGGTGAACCCCATCTCCCGCGAGCAGCTCCAGCGCACCCGCGAGTACATCGCCGCCGCCTCCGGCAGCCGGCAGAGCGGGTCGCGCAGCGTGCTGGGGGCGGTGGCCAGCTTCCTGCTCCGCGAGCCCAACGCCGGCAGCGACGTGCACCTGCTCCGCTCCCCCCCCCTGACCCGGGCCGGGATCGCGCCGCCATGAGCGCGCGGGCGAACCCCTCCCCGCCGGCCACCTCCGCCGGCGCGCCGGCCGGCCTGCTCTCGCGCCTGCGGGGCGAGGCCCACGTCTCGCGCTTCGAGCTCCGCATCGCGGCGGCGCTGGTCCTGGCGGCCACCCTGCCCCTGGTGGGGGCGCTGGTGCTGGCCGACCGGGTGGCCGCCGAGAACCTGGCCCTGGGGCTCGATCCGCGGGTTGTGCAGCGGCTCCAGAGCGTCCCGGCGCTCTACGGCGACCTCTTCCAGGCGCGCAAGCAGCTCTACGCCGCGCAGGCCCAGGAGCTGGCCCGGGGGCTCCCCCGGGGCGCGGCGGCGGCCGCCGCCTACCTGGCCGCGGCCCTGCCCCACACCCCGCGGCTGCGGCGGGTGACCTGGACCTCGGCCGACGGCGCGGTGCTGGCCGAGGAGGAGGCGACGCGGTCGCGCGGGGAGGGCGAGTGGCGCGACGTGCCGGCGCGCGTCGAGCTCCCCGGCGGCGGAACGCTGGAGTGCGTCTTCGCCATCGAGGCGCAGTACTTCGCCGACCTGGCCGAGTCCCGCGACCTGGCCGAGGGGGTCAAGGGGCTGGCCGCCCTCCGCTCGGAGATCCGCCGCTCCTACGTGCGCGCCTTCGGGGCACTCCTGGTGGGCTGGGCGCTGGCGGCGGCGGTGCTGGGCATCTGGCTGGCCCGGCGCACGACCCGCCGCGTCTCCGACCTCGTCACCGCGGTGCAGCGGCTGGCCGGTGGCGACCTCCTCGTCCAGGTCGACCCCGGGAGCGACGCCGACGAGGTGTCCGGGTTGGCCCGGGCCTTCAACGAGATGGTGCGCGAGGTGAGGGAGAGCCGGGACCGCATCGTCTACCTGGAGAAGATCTCCGGCTGGCAGGAGGTGGCCCGCCGCCTGGCCCACGAGATCAAGAACCCGCTCACCCCCATGCAGCTCGCCTTCCAGCAGCTCCAGGCCCGCTTCGAGCAGGGCGGCGCCGGCCACCCGGCCTTCGGGAAGCTGCTCGGGGACGTGGGGGAGATCGTCCGCGAGGAGATCGGCACGCTGGAGCGGCTGGTGAACGAGTTCTCCGGCTTCGCCAAGCTCCCCGACGTCCGCACCGAGCCCGCCGACCTGGCCGACTTCCTGGAGGAGTTCCTCCATCAGAGCCCCCAGCTCGCCGCCGAGGCCGCGGTCGAGGTGTCGCGCGCGCCCGGCCCGTTCCCGGTGGCGCTCGACCGCACCCTGATGCGGCGCGTGCTGGCCAACCTCTGCGCCAACGCCGTCGAGGCCTCGCGCCCCGGCCGCGCCGCGCTCCACCTGGCCGTCGCCCGGGAGCCGGGCCGGGCGGTGCTCACCGTGGCCGACGAGGGTCCCGGCGTGGATCCGTCCCTGCGCGACCGCATCTTCGACCCCTACTTCACCACCAAGGCGGGGACCGGGACCGGGCTGGGCCTCGCCATCGTGAAGAAGATCGTCCTGCAGCACGGGGG
>Ga0335069_10004709_pt1 | contig 20126 bp, 14 predicted proteins | sample Lox_Sample_11_FD_206714 | JGI IMG/M metagenome (GOLD analysis project Ga0335069, IMG submission 206714) | Soil microbial communities from Loxahatchee National Wildlife Refuge, Florida, United States - Lox_Sample_1.1 | ecosystem: Environmental > Terrestrial > Soil > Wetlands | place: USA... | reverse complement strand
GGCGCAATGAGATGCGATGTTCGGCCGTCACGGCGCAGGATCGACTTGGCGGTTAGACTGAGCGCGAAGAGGGAAGACGTACCGTGATGGAATCCACAGGCAAGCCGGATTCGGCCGCTGGCCACGAACAACAACTCCGCGACGCGCGTTTTGCGATGCGGGTCTCGCTGTTCGTTGGTCTTCTGATGCTGGCCGCCAAAGTCGGCGCCTACCTCCTCACCGGTTCGTCCGCGGTCTTCTCCGATGCCGCCGAATCGGTGGTTCACGTGGTAGCTGTGGCCTTCGCGGTCTTCAGTCTATGGCTGAGCATGCGGCCCGCGGATCCGAAGTTCCATTACGGCTACGAGAGGATCACGTTCTTCTCGGCGGGCTTCGAAGGGGCCATGATCGTTGTGGCCGCGGCAAGCATTCTGTACACGACGATTGAGAAGTGGAGACACGGACTCGTTCTGCAAGATCTCGGCAACGGCGTGATTCTGATTGCGGCTGCGGGTGTGCTGAACGCCGTTCTCGGGTGGTACCTGCTGCGGTTAGGCCGCCGCAGTCGTTCGCTGATCCTGGAAGCGGATGGAAAGCATGTGCTGACCGACAGCTGGACGAGTTTCGGGGTTGTTGTCGGCATTGGGCTCGTGATGATCACGGGATGGAGGGTGCTCGATCCACTGGTGGCTCTGGCTGTTGCTGTGAACATCCTCTGGTCGGGCGGCAGTCTTGTCTGGCAGGCCGCGAAGGGTTTGATGGATTACTCGGATCCTTCGATCGGTCATCAGATTCGCGGGCATCTCGATCCGATCTGCGATGAACTCGGGCTGCAGTATCACGGCGTGCGTTTTCGCACCACCGGCTATCGATTGATTATTGAGATTCATCTGCTGTTTCCGCAGACGATGGCGCTGGGCGAAGCGCATCGTCTGGCGACAGTCGTCGAAGAGCGTCTGACGCTCGACCTGGGGATGCCATCGGAGGTGACGACGCACCTGGAATCCCTGGAGGATCATTCCGAAGTGCATCGCGTGCAGCATTACACCGGACGGCCAGACTAAATCAGACCGAGCGCGGCATACGCAATGGCGTTTCGGACTACTCTTCGCGGAGTGTGCGCATCGGGTCGGCAAGAGATGCGCGTCTTGCCGGCACGTAGGATGCAAACAGTGCGGCCGTAAGTACCAGCAAAGAGGCTCCGGTGAGAATCAACGGGTCGGTCGCGCTGACGCCGTAAAGCAGCGTCTGCACGACTCGGCTCAGGCTCAGAGCGAGCACCAGTCCCAGGAGTGTGCCCGGAACGGCCAACCGCGCGCATTGGGCGAAGACCGTTTGCAGCAGGTCTCTGCGCTGTGCGCCGAGGGCCACGCGCAAGCCGAACTCCTGCGACCGCTGGGCCACGGTGTAGGCGATGACACCGTAGGTTCCGATGCCGGCGAGCAGAATGGCGAGACCGGCGAAGAGGCCCACAAGAACAAACGTGAATCGAGGCGTGGAGAGCGAGGCATCGACGACCTGATTCATCAGCTTCACGTCGGCGACAGCCAGTTCCGGATCGAGACGGTGCACGGCATCGCGCAGGCCGTCGGCAACCTGTCGCGCGTCGGATTGGGTGCGGATGGCGATCGACATATCCGGCTCGGAAGCCTGGAACTCGGACCACCAGAAAGCAGGTTCCGCATTCAGGCTGTTGGGCTGGTCCTTCACATCGCCGACGACCCCAACGACGGTCATCCAGTCCGAATCTTTCTTGGGCGTATCCTCGAAGCTGATGCGCTTGCCGATCGCGTCTTCCTGCGGCCAATAGCGCTCAGCCATGGCGCGATTGATGATGAGAACCCAGGGAGCACCCTTGCCGTCAGCCTCGGTGAAGAACCTGCCTTCCAACAGAGGAATCCCCATGGCGCTGAAGTAGCCGGGGGACGCCATGTGATAGCGCGCGTGGAACTCCTCGTGGGGCGCGGGCTTCTTGCCCTCGATCGTAAATCCGCCCGCGTTCTCGTCGTAGCCGGTCCAGGGCAGATCGCTGCCCGCTCCCGCGCTTTGTACGCCGGGAAGTGTGTTCAGGCTGCGCACGAGTTGCTGGTAGAACCGGGCAGTCTGCTCGCCGGTTTTGTAGCGCTGGTGGGGAAGCGAGAGGCTTGCGGTGAGGACATTATCTTCGCGAAAACCGGAATTTAGATGCAGGAGGTTGAGAAACGTCCGCAGCATCAATCCGGCGCCCACCAGCAGAACGCAGGCGAGGCTGACCTCGGAGATGACGAGTGCACTGCGCAGACGGCTTTGATGTCGGCTGGCCGTGCTGGTTCGTCCGCTTTGTTGCAGTCCCTGCTTGGGGTCGGTGTGCGAGGCCTGCAGCGCGGGAGCAAGGCCGAACAGGATGCCGGTAAAAATGCTGATGAGCAGGGTGAATGCAAGCACCGGGCCACTGACGTGGATGTCGTGCGCGCGCGGGAAGTCGGCGGGGAGCAGAGAGACGAGGGCCCGCACTCCACCAAAAGCAAGAGTGAGTCCCAGCGCTCCTCCAGTGAGCGCGATGAGCAGGCTTTCGGTAAGCAACTGCCGGACGACGCGCAGCCGGGGTGCACCCATGGCGAGCCGCACAGCGATCTCGCGTTGGCGCGCGGATGCCCGCGCGAGCAGCAGGTTCGCGGTGTTGGCGCATGCGATCAGAAGAACCATCCCGACAGCACCCAACAAGACAAGCAGCATGCGACGGCTGGTGCCCACCACTTCGGAGTGCAGCGGGATGACCAGCACCGACCAGCCGGCGTCATTGTTGGGATGTTCGCGCCCAAGCTGAGACATGATGGCGTTCATCTCGGCACGCGCCTGCTCGATTGTCACGCCGGGCTTGAGGCGGCCGATGCCTTCAATGAAGTGGGAGCCGCGCCGATTCGAATCGCCGGCGAAGGAGAACGGCCACCACACGTCGACACTCTGTCCGTAGGCGACGGCGTGGTAGTCGTTGCCGGGATGCTCGGTGCCCGCGGGCATCACACCGACGACGGTGAACGGCTGCATGTTGAGGGTAATCTTGCGCCCGATGATGTTGCGGTCGGCGTTGAATTGTGTTCGCCATACGCGGTCGCTGAGAATCACCTGCAGGCCGTTGCCGGGAATCTCCTCCGTGAAGTCGAATTCGCGGCCGAGGTGCGGTTTGATCCCGAGCACGCGAAAGTAGCCGGAGGTGATGCCGAAGCCATTGAGCCGGATCGGTTCGCCACTGTCGGAGAGCTGCACATCGCCGCGCGTGAAAGCGGCGACGCTTTCGAAGGAGTGGTTGCGAGCCCGGAAATCGAGAAAGTCAAACGGGTTGAGAGGGAATTTGGGATAGGCAGCGCTGGACAGAAAGATGCGCACCAGACGCTGCGGCTCCGGATACGGCAGGCGCTTAAGCAGGACACCATCCACCACGCTGAAGATCGCGCTATTGGCCCCGATGCTGAGCGCGAGGGTCGCGATCATCACGAGCGCGAAGGTGCGATTGATCCAGAGCTGGCGCAGCGCGTAGCGGATGTCGTCGAGTGTCAGGTCAATGAACTGGGTGCCTCGCGCCCCGCGGCAGTCCTCTTTCACCTGCTCGTGTCCACCAAAGACGAGCCGCGCTCGGCGTTTTGCCTCCTCTTCAGTCATGCCGGTACGCATATACTTCTCTACCTCGTGATCGAAATGAAAGCGGATCTCTTCGTCGAGTTCTTCCTCGACAGCCTTGTGGCGAAACATTGCGCGCAGACGATAACGCAGATCCTGCAGCATGGCGGTTTCAGGCTCCTTCCAGCACTTGCTGAACGGCCACAGTCAGCTTTCGCCAGGCCTTGGTTTCGTGTTCCAGTTGTCGTTTGCCCGTCGGTGTCAGCTCGTAGTACTTTGCGCGCCGGTTGTTGTCGGAGGTTCCCCACCTGGCCTTGATCCAGCCGCGGCGTTCGAGGCGATGAAGTGCGGGATAGAGGGAGCCCTGCTGGATGCTGAGGACCTCGCTGGACAGTTGTTGCACCCGCTCGGAGATCGCCCATCCGTGCTGTGCGCCCGGCAACAGGGTGCGCAGAATCAGCAGATCCAGCGTGCCTTGAGGCAGTTCGATTCTCCCCGTCAAATCTCTCCCCTTTCACTTCGACACAAGCATAGAGGCGCATTTGTAGAAGTGCAAGGGGAGAGTGACCAATGGCGCTTTTGCAGGTTGAGAGGCCTTACAGAACGTGAATCCTTGGCCTGGTTGCGGGGATAAAGCCGGGGATGGCGCCGTCGGGAGTTCGGGCCTCGAGGAATCGCACAAAGTCCTCGGAGCCCATCGGCTTTCCAAATAGATAGCCCTGGGCCTGATCGCACGAGGCGCGCCGCAGAATCTCCACGGCATCCTGCGACTCGACGCCCTCGGCGATGGTCTTGATACCGAAGTTCTGACTCAGCTGGGTAATGGATCGGACGATGGATTCGTCGACCTTGCTGTTGCAGATGTTGCGGACGAAGGTCTGATCGATCTTCAGCTTGTCGAATCGGAAGTCGCGCAAATATGTAAAGGTCGAGTAGCCGGTACCGAAGTCGTCGAGTGCGACCCGGACGCCGAACGCCTGGAGCATCGAAAGCGTGGAGGCAACGTTGATTCTGTCCTCGACCAGAACCGACTCGGTCAGTTCTAACTCGAGCATCTCCGGTTCCAGGCCTGCATTATTGATCGCCTGCGCGACGACTTCGGCCAGATGACCGCGGCGGAACTGAAGTGCGGAAAGATTGACGGCGACGGGAACACCCGCGTGGCCGGCCCCTTGCCAGCGCGCGGCCTGGCGGCACGCTTCCTGAATGACCCAATTGCCCATCTCCGCGATCAGGCCGCTGTCCTCGGCCACGGCGATGAACCTGCCCGGAGGAATGAGGCCTAACTTGGGATGGTTCCAGCGGATGAGTGCCTCGGCTCCGACGACTTCGCCGTTGTGCAAGTCGATCTGCGGCTGATAATGGAGAACGAACTCCCGATCGTCCAGACCTTTCCGGATGCCGTTGAGGATCAGCAGATACTCATGGGCATCGGTTTCCATTGCCTTGGTATAGACCTGGTGGGCATTGCGTCCCGATTTCTTCGCGCAGTACATGGCGAGATCTGCTCGCCGGTGGAGTTCATCGAATGTAGCTCCGTGATCCGGATAAACGGCAATGCCCATGGAGACGGTGACGGACAGTTCGAATCCGTCGACCTGGAAGGGCTTGGCGGTTTGTTCGCGGATGCGCTCGGCAAACCGCTCGACAGAATCGGAACTCTCGATTTGAGAGAGCACGATCAGGAACTCGTCTCCCCCGAGCCGGCTGAGTACGTCTCTTTCCCGGATACAGTTTTTTAGTCTCTCGACAAGCGCTTTGAGGAGGTTGTCGCCAGCGCGGTGTCCGAGGGAATCGTTGACTCGCTTGAAGTGATCGACGTCGAGGAAAATCAGTGCGGCCTTGGTCCGAGTGGCGTCGGCTTCCTGGATTGCCCTTTCCATGCTGCTTCTTCCAACGAGGCGATTGGGCAGCGCGGTGAGAGGGTCGTGCAATGCGAGGAAGCGGGCATTTTCCTCGGCTTCCCGGCGAAGTGTGACATCTTGCTGAAGGCCGATCAACTCCACGATCTGTCCATCCGGGTCGCGGACGGGAGCTATCACGGCCTCTTCCCAGTAGAGGGTTCCATCTTTGCGCACGTTATGAAAGACACCCGACCAGGAGTCGCCTCGCAGAAGGCTGGCCCACATTGCCTGATATTCCTCGAGGGGTGTGTCGCCGCTCTTGAGAAGGCTGGGGTTTTTGCCGTGGACCTCTTCGGCCGTATAACCGGATTGCGCTGTGAACGCCTGATTCACATACAGAATCTTTCCTTGCGCATCGGTGATGATGACCGCGACCGGGCTCTGTTCGATCGCCGTCATCTGCCTGCTTAGCTCCAGTTCCATCTGCTTGCGGCGCGTGACATCGCGGCCTACGTGAAAGGCGCCAACCACCTTTCCTTCGGCGGTGAGCAGCGGAGCGAAGTGCGACTCGATGTATCGGACCGTGTCGCCGACGGGATAGGACCACTCTGTAGTGACCCGGCGGCCTTTCAGGGCGCGTTGCCAACCGGACGTCGATTCGGTCGGGCCGTCGGCGACCTTCAGGCCGATCTCTCTCTTGAGTCCGAGATCACGAATCATCTCCCGGTGGGGCTCGTTGATGAGCGTGAGAATCATGTTGCGGTCGACGGCGGCGATCAGGTCCGAAGAGCTCTGCACGATTCCCTGGACCCAGGCGTGCGATTCGGTGAAGGCCTTCGAGAGTCGCTTGTTTTCGGCTTCCGACTCCATCCGATCGAGACAGGCGGAGATATCGTTAGCCATCTCGGCAAGGAGATTGAACACCTCGGGAGTGAAGAATGCTGTCTCGCTCGACTGCAGCGACAGCACGCCCAGGACCTTTCCTTGCAGGAACAGCGGGAACGAGGCCCAGGATCGAATACCATGCTTTTGAATGCGGTCGAGCCAGGGGCCGGGATCAGTCGTGTGGTCTTTTTCGAGGTTGTTCGATAACACGGGCTGGCCGGTGGAGGCGGCCCGGCCTGACGGCCCTTTGCTGTTGGGTGAATCTTCTGCGATGGAGACCTCGATACCATCGAGGAAGCCGGTGGCATCGCCCGCACGTGCTGTGGGCACGATCTGCCGGCTCTGTGCATCGATCAGGCCAATCCATGCAAGCTTGAAATGGCCGTACTTGACGGCGATGTCACATGTGGTCTGGAACAGTTCCGACCGATCCGTCGCGCTGGTGATGCACCGGTTGGTGCGGCTCAAAGCAGCATAAGCGTCCTTAAGATGGATGATCTCCTGCTCGAAGGCCTTTGTTGCCGAGACGTCGCGAATCACGACCTGCACGAGGGCGCCGCCTTCGATATCGATGCGCCTTGCACTGGTTTCAATTGGAAACGTCGATCCATCGGCGCGGCGGTGGACCGATTCAGCGCGAAACGATCCCGCTTCGATCAGGCATTGCCAGCGCAGGTCGAATTGGTGTTCGTCGGCGATCAACGCACGCAAGGTCAGCTTCTTGAGGGCTTCCTGCGAGTAGCCGTAGGCGCTCACGGCCCGGTCGTTGGCCTCGAGGATGCCTCCTTCTGCATCGAGCAGGAAGACGATGTCGTTGGCATGCATGCCCCAGTCATGAATGTGTTTGCGGAGTGCGTTGTACCGCGCCTCCGATTCTTGCCGGGAGCGATTGGCGTAGCGATGGAGTAAGGGCGTCGAAACCAGCAGAAGAAGAAAGCCCTCACCAAGGCTGAGAGCCAGCTCCCGGGAAGGTAAGCCTCCGGAGAGATTGAGGATGAGATCGTAAAGGACGATGCAGAGCGCACCGAGGATCACATAGAACCATGTGATGTGCTGCCGGGCGGCTCTGGGGAGGGCGTCTCCCTCCGGTGACTGGCGAATGGCCAACTCTCGCACTCTTCCTTCCCAAAAGCAGGAGGGCCCCACGCGGCAATCATCATGGTCAGCTTCCCCCACCGCTCGGTGGCTGAGGGTGACCGCGGATCCAGATGAAACCGGCCCGGACGAGGGCGATTTCAGCGAGATGGAGTTTACTTCGACCATTCATCTTCCGGACTTTAGGAGTTTGTTGAGGGAGTGGTGTCCAAAGTAGCCACATGTGTGATCTGCGTCACGCGCAGAGCGAGAAAAGAGCCAATTCCGGCGATTTCGACTGCGGTGAACCGAGATTGCCGCGCAGTTGATCCCGGCCTCTTACCCTTTGTGTGAGCCGAGACCTTGCTGGTTTCTCTTCGTGCGGATGCGCTCCGACTCTCCGGTTCATCGGCCGATTTGACGCTTTCGGCAGATGGTTCGAGGCTTCGGTCGGAAAGGACGCGCCTGCGTTCCCATTTCCGCGTAGCTTTCGGGGTGAAGACGCTTGAAAGGGATCGCTCCGATGAATGATGCACTCGTAGAGGTCGAAGAGGTCACGCGCAGGTTCCCGCTGGACCACAGCGAGGTGACGGCGCTGGACCATACCAGTCTCTGTGTTTCTGCCGGCGAGTTTCTGGCCATCGCCGGACCGAGCGGCAGCGGCAAATCCACTCTCCTGAATCTGATCGGCTGCATCGACAAGCCAACTTCGGGACGCATTGTGATTGGCGGAGTCGATACATCGCGATTGAACACGGCGGCGATGACCTCGTTGCGGCGGGAGAAGATCGGATTCGTCTTTCAGACCTTCAACCTGATTCCGGTTTTTACCGCGGCGGAGAATGTCGAGTTCCCGCTGCTGGTGCAGGGCCTGAGTGCCGGAGAGCGCCGCAGCCGTGTGCAGGAAGCGCTTGAGAGTGTCGGCTTGTCAGCGCGCGCGCATCACCGCCCCGATCTGCTCTCGGGCGGGGAACGGCAGCGAGTTGCCGTGGCGCGGGCGATCGTGGGCAGGCCGGCGCTGGTACTGGCCGATGAGCCGACCGCCAATCTCGACACGCGCAATGCAACGCAGCTGATCGACCTGATGCGCGATCTGAATCACCGCCTTGGCCTGACGTTCCTCTTTTCCACCCACGACCAGCGCCTGTTGGAGCACACGCCGCGCATCGTCCGGTTGACCGACGGACGCGTGGTGTCCGACAGCCATTCAGAAGGAGACAGCCATGGGCAAGTTCTTGCTGCTTGCGTTTCGTAACGTTTTTCGCAATCGCCGCCGCACAGTGATGACGCTGTTGATGGTCGGTGGCGGCGTGGCCGGCCTGCTGCTGGTGGGCGGCTTCTTTGCTTTCATGTTTCGCGGGCTGCGCGAGAGCACCATTCGCAACGGTCTGGGCCACATCCAGATCTTCACGGCCGAGCACTTCCAGCGCGATGAGGTGCACGTGCTCGATACGGGCATCGGCAATTGGCAAAGGGTAGCCGCTTCGGTTCGCGCCGGTGAGCATGTGCGCGGTGTGGCGCCGCGGATCGAGTTCTACGGCATGCTGTCGAACGGTGTGAAGTCGTCGGTCTTTATGGGCAGCGCGGTTGAGCCCGATGTGGAACGGTCGATGGGCTTCAATCCGAGAATCACCTCGGGCAGAGATTTGAGCACAAATGCGAACGGAGAAGTGGAAGCGCTGGTCGGCATCGGCGTTGCGAAATCGATGAGCGTGAAGGTTGGCGACGGGCTGACCATTCTCGCCGTGACCGCGGATGGTGCGCTGAACGGAATCGACGTGCAGATCGTGGGCGTCGTGAACACGGGCTTCAAGGATCTGGACGACCGCTATCTGCGGATCACGCTGCCCTCGGCGCAGCGCCTGCTGCAAACAGATCGCGTGACGAACCTGGTGGTCGGGCTGGACGACACAGAGAACACCGACAAGGTTGCGGCAACGCTGCTGCCACAGCTGAGTGGACTGTCGCAGCCCATGGCCATCCGGAAGTGGATCGAGCTGGCGGCCTACTACAAACAGGTGCGGACGTTGTTCAGCGGCATCTTCCTGTTCCTGGGCATCATTGTGTTCTTCATGGTGCTGATGGCCAGCGTGAATACGCTGCTAATGGCAATGTTCGAGCGGACCCGCGAGATTGGGACGATGCTGGCGATGGGAACGCCGCGGGGATGGATCGTGGCGCTGTTCATGGCGGAGGCAACGCTGACCGGCCTCTTTGGAGCGGTTGTGGGCGTGATTGGCGGCAACCTGCTTGGCGCAGCGCTGAATGCGTCGGGCTTGCACCTGCCGCCGCCGCCGGGAACCGATGTACCGATGCTGTTCCGGGTGTTGCATGTCCCGGGGCTGATGATCGGCGCGTCGCTGATGGTCGTTATCTCCCTCGCGCTCGCGTCGATTCTGCCCGCGATCCGAGCGTCGCGGCTGCAAATTGCGGAGGCGTTGGCCCATGTCTAACGTGAATTGCATTCTTCGTTCGTTTCTGTTTCTGTTGCTGCTCGGGTTTTTGATGACGTGCGCGTTCGTGTGTCACGCGGCATCGATTCCAGCGCCTAACGCCGAGGCGTTGCTGAAGCAGTCCGACACGTATCGCAACGGATGGCCGGCCTATGTGGTGCATGTGAAGATCACCGACTTCGAAGCCGGCAAGTCCGACGAGGAGCATCTCTACGAGGTCTCGCAGAAGGGCACCGACAAAACCTACGTCGAATTTATGAGTCCGCGCGAGAAGGGCCGTCACCTGCTGATGCTGGGCGACGATATGTGGGTCTATTTGCCGGATACCAGCCGGCCGGTGCGGATTACGCCGTTGGAGCGGCTGACGGGCGACGCGTCGAACGGAGACGTGGCGCGAACCAACTACGCGGTGGACTACTCCCCTGCGTACGTACGCACCGAGAAGGTGGGCGCCGTCGAGTGTCATGTTCTGGAGCTGACGGCAAAACGCAAGGGCGCGACGTATCAGCGGATTCTCTACTGGGTGCGTGCGGACGATGCGCGGCCGGTGCGAGCGGAGTTCTATCTGACTTCAGGCAAACACATCAAGTCGGCCACCTTCGACGAGTACGAGCCGTTCGGCGGCAAGATCCTGCTGCACAAGCTCACGTTGTACGACGAGATCCGGCACAACTCGCACAGCGTGCTGGAGTATTCCGGGGCGGCCCAGCGCGAACTCCCGGACAAGCTCTTCTACCAGGGCAGAGCAGACAGGTTCTAGCCATGAAGTCTGCCATGCTCATCGCGGCCACCCTTGTGCTGGCGGGTGCCTGCCGCGCACTGGGGCAGGATGCGTCGAGCGAGAGGAACGCACTGCAGACGCGCTATGCCGTCTCGGTCTTCGATGATGCGACGTTCTACGGCGATCTGCGCGAGTCGTTGCCGGTTGTCCTGAACCAGGTGCTAATCGAGCCTTCGTTCGGAGTGCGCTACCGGGAACGTCTCACCTTTTCGACCAGCCTGATCGGAATCACGCGGTCGTATACCGATAGCGCTACGCAATTGCGGGTGCGCGAGACGTACGGGGGCATTTCGGCAGGAGACTTCGACTTTACGGCAGGCCGCAAGATGGTGCGCTGGGGGACGGGCTACGCGTTTACGGCCGCAGGCGTTCTCGACCCGCCGCGCATTCCTACCGATCCGGGGGATCGCCTGAACGTGAACCAGGGGCGCGATCTGGTGAAGGCGGACTATGTGCGCGGCAAGCATGCTTTCACGCTGGTCTGGTCGACAGCCGCGCTCGCGCCGGCCGGTGTCGACCTGCGCGATACGACGGCCTTCCGGTATAACGTTCTGGTGCGCGGATTCGACACTTCGCTGATTGCCGGAAACGATCGCGGCGGTGACTCGTTCGGTGGGGTTACCTTCACGCGCGTTGTCGGCCAGGGGTGGGAGATTCACGGCGAAGGCCTGTGGAGGGAGCAGGCCGCTGCGCTGCTGGGTGCAAAATGCACGCTGCACTCCGGCGTTACGTTGATCGGCGAGCTCTATACGCCGCCGAACATTCCCTACTATCGGGATATGAGCATTTCGCCGCGCGCCGGCCGGCAACATTACGGATTCTTCAACGCGGGCAAGAGCCGGTTACGCGAGCTTCCGGGCTGGAAGGAGTGGGACCTGTCCGGCTCGATCGTGGCGAATCTCGACGACCGCAGTTTCACGGGAGTGGTCGACGTGAATCGCTGGTTCGGCAATCATTTCTCATCTTACCTGCACCTCGAAATCCCGCACGGCGGCGAGACGTCGGACTATGGCGCTGCCCCGTACAACACCGCAAGTTCAATCGGAGTGCGATTCCAGCTATGAATCACGCGAACGATCCATCGGCAGGAGCCGGCTGCGCCTCAAAGACGGAGCACTCGGGCTGGCTGCGGTCTTTCCTCGGCGGCATCTGGTTTGTCCCTGTCATTGCGGTCCTCGTGGTTGTGCTGTTTCTCGTGTTCGAACATACACGGCTCTCCGAAATCGGTCGCAAGTTCGTCGCATCGTTTGTCTATTCCGCATGCATCGGTATCCCTTCCACTTTTCTGCTCAACTGGATCGGATTCCGGTTCAGCGATCGTTTCCCGCGACTGATCGTCCCGATTAATGCTATGGCGCTGCTCGGGGCTGCCACGGCCGGCACATTGGCCGGAGGAGTGCTCTTTCAGGTCACCGGTTTGTTGCCTCGTACTGCATTCAAAGCGGAGTTCTGGTCGTCGTATCCCATTGCGCTGTTTGTGACCTTGGCCTTCGGGCTGAGCATTACCTCGTTTGAAACGATGCGCCACAGGCTGCAGGCTGCAACGCTCGAGCTGCGCACGCGGCAGATGGAGCAGGAGCGGGCGAACAAACTGCTTGTGGAGGCGCGGCTCTCTTCTCTGGAATCGCGCATTCATCCGCATTTCCTGTTCAATACGCTGAATTCAATTGCTTCTCTGATTCCATCGGATCCGAAACGAGCCGAGGACACGGTCGGGAAGCTGGCATCGCTGTTGCGCTTTTCGTTGAACGCGAATCATACGAGTCTGGTGTCGGTTGCGCAGGAGATCAAGGTGGTGCGGGATTACCTGGAGATTGAGTCGACCCGCTTCGGGCCGCGCCTACGCTACGAGATTGCGGTGCCGGAGCTGCTTGGACGGGTGAAGGTGCCGCCGCTCGCCCTGCAGTGCCTGGTCGAGAACAGCGTGAAGCATGTCGCGGCCCAGCGCATGGAAGGCGCAACCATCCGGGTTGTGGGAGTGAAGGCGAACGAAAACGTCCAACTCTCCGTGATCGACGACGGGCCGGGCTTCTCGCTCGCGTCGATTTCGCCGGAGCACGGGCTGGGGAATCTCTCCGCGCGCCTGCAGCTGTTGTTCGACGACGCAGGCAAACTGGATGTGACCCGCGAGAACGACAAGACGGTTGCGCGGATCACGCTTCCTACCGAGACCTAGGACGATCATGGAAACAAGGCGTCTGTGCGCATACCTGGTGGATGACGAAGAACTCGCGGTCGAGCGGCTTGAGCGGCTGCTGGCAGAGTTCCCTGAGATTACTGTTGCCGGCCATGCCACCGATCCTGCGGCCGCCGTTGCATCTCTGAACAGTCCCGACGGCGCTTCGATTGACGTGCTTTTTCTGGATATTCAGATGCCGGGGATGAACGGATTCGAGCTGCTGTCGAAGCTGGCGAGGCAGCCCTTCGTGATTTTTACTACGGCCTACGATCAGCACGCGCTGCGGGCATTCGAAGAGAACACAATCGACTACCTACTCAAGCCGATTGAGGCCGAGCAACTGCATCGTGCGCTGAGCAAGCTGGGAAAGCTAAAGCCGGTCGTGAAGCCGGAGTGGCAGCAGAGTGCCGAGTTGCCCGCCATGCTGCGCGAACTGGCTGCGTCCCTGAAGCGTGGTCCGGCCGGCTATCCGCATCGCATCGCATCCAGGGTCGGAGAACGGATCTCGTTTCTCGTGCTGGACGACGTGACGCACTTCATCGCGCAGGATAAGTTGACGTATGCGGTCGTGAATGGGCGCAGCCACTGTGTGGACCAGACGATCACCGATCTCGAGCACCGGCTCGATCCCGCGAAGTTTCTGCGCATTCATCGGGCTGCACTGGTGAACGTGGATTGGGTGCACGAGGTGAACTCTTGGTTCGCCGGCAAGGTGGTGCTGACGCTGAAGGACGAACGGCACACGCAGCTTACGGTGGCACGGGACCGTGTGCGCAGCGTGAAAGAGCGGCTGGGGATCTGAGCGACGGAGGCGGGATTGTGGTTGGAATTTTGCCTTCGGCGTCGCGGTGATTATTCAGTCAATTTGAGGTTTTCGTCGGCCCAAACAACTGAATCGGCAGCGATCCGCGCGAGCTCGGGCTCGGCGAGCTGATGGAAGCGCTTCACTGCATCGCACATGGTCCACTGACTGCTTTCGCTGGCCTCGATCCAGCAGAGAAGACTGCGTTCGGGGATTTTTGCTCCCAGCAGGGCAGAACGGATTTCGTCTCTGAGGGCGAGCGACGAGATGGCTTGTTCCATCGAGACCTGCAGCATGGCCGGCAATAGGCTGAACAGTCCGAGGAGGTATTGTTCGGATGGGTCAAACTGAACGAGGCTTGCGGCAAGCTCGCAGAATCGGGCCCGCGTGAGGGCCAACCGCAGAATCTCAGTGGAGCGACCCTCATTCAAGGCGGTGGCAATAGCCAGCATGACCACCCGACGGAACGCCTTCTCGCCCATCAGCATGACGGCGGTCTCGATGGACGAGATTTCCTGGCGAACGGCGTAGAGCGGAGAGTTGGCGAGTCGAAGGAGGCGGAAAGCGATGGCTGCGTCGCGTTCGACCAGGCGGCTGATCCTGCGCACGTCGAAGTCTTCCTGCTGCAGATCGCGCGCGAGTTCGAGCCGTGCGAGCTTGTTTGCAGGGATTTCGTTGCGCTTGATCAGGGTCGGCCTGCAGAAGTAGTAGCCCTGGAACAGGGTGAAGCCTTCCTTGCGTGCCTGCTTGAACTGCTCGGGGGTCTCGACTTTCTCGGCCAAAAACCGGATGTTGGTTTTGCGGAGTTTCTTGATGAGTCTGACGCGTTCCGGCGCAGCCGACAGCGTGAAGTCGACCTTGATGTAGTCGGCCAGTTGGACGAGGCTCTCGTATTTGGGATGCCAGATGAAGTCGTCCAAGGCGATGCGAAAGCCGAGCGACTTGAGACGCCGGCAAGCGGCAATCAGCTCCGGGGTGGGCTCAACGGTTTCCAGAATCTCCAGCACTGTCAGGCTGGGCGGGAGGACTTCGACCACGCGGCTGGTAAGCGTTTCGAGTGTGCAGTTGACGAAGGCCGGCAAGCCGCCGGTCAGTTTTTCGAGTCCATCGGCGACTGAGGTATCGAGTATGGTCCAGGTGGCCTTGTCGGCGTTCGAGCTGCAGGTGGATTCGGGGCCGCTGCGAAAAAGCAGTTCGTAGGCATACGCGTCGCCCTTGAGATTGAGGATGGGCTGACGTGCGTAATATCTCAGTCGGGATCCATCGGGTTCTTCAGCGCTGGAAACGGGCTGAGCAACTGCGGTGTTGTCGGCAGTCTGCAGCACCTTCGTCTATCGGCATCCTGGCCGTGGTTCTTTAGCCCACTCGGAAAGCTCTTAGCCCATGAACATTCCGCCGTTCACATCGAGGACGTGGCCGGTGATATAAGCGGCGGCGTCAGAGGCGAGAAACCGAACAGATTGAGCGACGTCGGCGTCGGTGCCGGGGCGACCGAGGGGAATCGTCGCCATCATGGCCCCCCGTTGCTTTTCATCGAGCACGGCGGTCATGGGTGTCTCGATGTACCCGGGGGCGACCGCGTTCACAGTGATGTTGCGCGAGGCAACCTCGCGAGCGAGCGAGCGGGTAAAGCCGATGAGACCGGCCTTCGAAGAGGCGTAGTTGACCTGGCCGGCCTGGCCGGTGCGGCCCACGACGCTGGTGATATTAACGACACGGCCCCAGCGGTTCTTGAGCATCGGGGGGAGCAAGGCCTGGGTGAGGAGAAATGCGCCGGTGAGGTTGGTACCCAGCACGTCGTCCCAGTCGGCGCGCTTCATGCGCATCATCAGACCGTCGCGCGTGATGCCAGCGTTGTTGACGAGAATTTCGACCTTGGCAAAGCGGTCGAGGACGGCTTTGGCGCCGGCCTTGATGGAGTCCTCGCTGGCGACGTCGAGCGCAAAGGCCGCGGCCTGACCGCCGGCAGCGGCGATCTCCGCTGCGACCTCGGCGAGCTTAGCCTCGTTGCGGGCTGCCAGGGCCACCGTTGCTCCGGCTTTAGCCAACTCCAATGCGCATGCGCGCCCAATGCCCTGGCTGGCCCCAGTGACCAGCGCAATCCTGCCTTGCAGATCTGACATCGAACCTTCCCTCTCCTGCGCGGCGGACCAAGCGGCCGCGCGGCTCCGAAGGCCATTATAGGGAACAGGGGTCAGGTGCCCGGGTCAGAGATCGGACCGAGGCGGGGCCGGCACCGCGGCGGAAAATGCCTGGGCCGAGGGCATGGCCTGAGCGGGAATCCGCTGGCGGCGGCGGGCCGGTGCGGCGAGTTCAGGGGGCCAAACATAGACGGCGAGACGGCGCGAGTAGTGCAGCACCGGCTGCTGATTTTCGACGCTGACGCCGATGGTGGCGGGCAGATCGTTGTGCTCGATGTCGGCAGCCGCCTCTTCCAGGGGCCAGGGCACGTGGTGCACATTGGCGCGAACCAGCTCTCCGGCGGAATTCTGGCTGAAGAGGCAGTAGCGCTCGGTGAGGAAGTACTCGATGGTGCCGGGGCGGTTTTCCGCGAGTTTGTGGGTGGGGCCGAGACCTCGATAGCTGGCCTTGAAGAGGACGGGGCTGCGTGAGAAACGCCGGCGGCTGAAGAAGGTGAACCCGCGCTCGGTGATGGCCTCGATCCGCATCTCGGCCCAATAGTACGGCAGGTGGTAGAAGCTGCGGGCCGCCATTGCCGCCAGTGGATTGGCGCAATCGAGAGAGAAGAAGTAGACGCCCGGAGTGCCGGTGCGATGGTCGCGCACATAGGTACGCAGATTGAGTTCGGGAAGACTGCCCGTGCCGAGAATCGGGGGCAGACCGCGTACCTTGATGCGGTCCATCCAGAACGGAACGACGCCGATCCAGGCCGAGCCCTCGAAGGTGTCGAGATGCAGGCCTTCAGGGAGGAGAGCCGCGATCTGCGAGGGGCGCGTGCGCCAGTGGGCAAAGAGAAGGTCGTTCCATCGCTGGGTCATCGCCCACCGGCCGGGGGGCAATGGCCTAGGCCGCTGCGATGTGCGTACCTTGATCTCCCGCATGGCCTGCTGCTCCTGGCTATTGGACGCGATCACCGTTAATCGGGATGCAACTCCGCATGTCCAATGAGGGCTCTCAGTTTGAGCGCCGCGGAGGCAAACCGTCAAGCGGCTTTCTCAGGAAAACACTGCCGCTCCGGTCGGCCTTTCCCATCCTCCGAAGACCCCGCCTCATGCCGTATTCTGGTCGCGAGAACCCTGAATGTCCAGTGAATCTTTTCCTCCCACCGAGGCCCGGAATCAGACCGAAGTTTTCGCCATACACGGCGCCGATCCTGAGGTTTTGGCGTATGCCATGGCGAAATACTCGCGGTCAGCCCTGCCGATGCGCGAGTCGTTGCTGGAGATCAGCGCCCAGCGCGCCGAGCAGTTCCTGAACACTTTCTACTTTCAATACGGCCACCGATCGATTGCGGACCTGGCGCACATCGCCTTTGCTGTCGAGCGTCTAAGCCTGCTGGCAGCGGTCATTCTCGTGGATGAGCAGCGCTGGGATGGGCAGGAACGGTCCACACGCTACCAGAATTTTCTGAAGTCGGGCTGGTTTTTTCCCGATTTCGGCGCGGATTCGGGTTCGGCGCAGCTCTATGCCGAGACTGTCCAGAACCAGTTTGCGGCCTATCAGCGCACGACGGCTGCGGTACAGGAGGCATTGCGCAAGCGCGTGGCGCGCCCGGAGGCGATGAAGCAGGACGCCTACGAACGAACTCTGAAAGCCCGGGCCTTCGACGTAGCACGCTATCTGCTGCCCCTGGCCACCAACACATCGCTGGGGCAGATTGTGAATGCGCGCACCCTGGAGACACAGGTGTCGCGGCTGCAGTCGCACCCCATCGCCGAGGTGCGCGACCTGGGACAGCGGCTGCGCGATGCGGCGACCGGGCCGGCGTGGAATGTGCAGGCGCAAGCCGGTGCAGCCTTCGTGGAAAAGCTCGCGGCGACTACCGACCTGGCCGCCGAGGCGGCGAACCTGCTGACGCGCGAGACACGCACTGCGCCGACGCTGGTGAAGTACGCCGAGCCGAATGCGTATCTGATCGAAACGCGGAAAGAGGTGGAGCAGGCGGCCGCCGAATTGTTGAAAGGTGTCGCACCGGCGCCGGCTTCCGTCGTGGATCTGGTGGAGCGGACCGAGACGCTCGAGGTCGAACTGGCGGCGACGCTGCTCTACTGGGGCAGCCACCATCCCTATCGCCAGGTGCGGGACCTGGTGGCGAGCCTGCCGGAGAGCCGCATCACCGAGATTATCGAGCTGGGCCTGCGGCACCGGGGGCGGCACGACGAAGCGCTCCGCGTGTTTCATTGCGGGGCCGCGCTGCGGTTCGACATCCTGATGGACATTGGCGGATTCCGCGATATGCATCGGCATCGCCGCTGCGTGCAGATTCAGCAGGGATTCACAACGTTGCACGGTTATGAGACGCCGATTGGCGATCTGGGCGCAGAGGTGAACCTGCTAGCCGAGGCTGGCGCGCTCGAGGACTACAAATCGGCGGCCGATGCCGCTTTGCAGGCGAGCGCAAAGATTGCTGCGGGATCGGCGCCGGAAGCAGCGATGTCGGCGCTCTACGTGCTGCCGTTGGCAACGCGCGTGCGGTGCCTCTTCAAGATGGACTTCGCCGAGGCGCAGTACATCAGCGAGCTGCGATCGGCGCCGGCGGGGCACTTCAGCTATCGCCGCGTGGCGTGGGAGATGTTTCTCGCGATCAAGGAGCAGTACCCCACGCTTGCCAGGCATATTCGAGCGACCGACTTCACGCAGCCGATCGATCTGCTGCAACGCTAGATCTTTTCGAGATGCCGGATCGACCGGATATCGCTCCGATCGAATCGAGTTCAATTGCTCATCGCGCAACTATTGATCGCGCAGCGGCTTTCCTGCCTGCAGCGCGGTCAGCCGCGCGTCGAGCAGGCCGGCCATGCGTTCGTTGCCCAGTTGATGCGCCAGGTCGCACGCGTGCTGTTCCGTTGAGATCGCTTTGGGAAACTGGCCAGTCTCCGCGTAGGCTGCGGCCAGCGTGCCCAACAGCATCGGCGCTCGCCCTTGCGTGAGTTCAACCGCATGATTGGCCAGGCGCAGAGCTTCGGTCCCGTTGCGCAGCGCCGGATCGGGTGCCGTTGAAAGCAGCCACGCCGTATCGCTGAGAACGCGGAGATTGTCGGGATCTTCCCGGAGCACAACCTGCCAGTGCTTCAGTGCGCCAGCTTTGTCGCCCTTCATCACTAGAGCCGTTCCGAGATAGGCGTGTGCGTCAGGATAGCCGGGCGCGATCTTGAGGGCTTGCTCGAAGTGCGGAACCGCATCCTCCATCGAGCCTTTCTCAGCGAGCGCCAGGCCGAGGTTGGTCTCCGCTTCGGCCGAGTCTGGTCCTAGCTCGACGGCGTGCTTCAGATGAACGATTGCATCGTCGAGGTTGTTCTTCTGGAGCAGTGCGTGTCCCAGATTGCCTTCCGCGCTTCCCGACTCTGGATCCACCTCGACCGCCTTGGTGAACTGCGGGATCGCCTCGTCGAGTTTGCCCTGCATGGCGAGCGCGAGCCCAAGGTTGTTGTAGGCGTGCGCGTACTTCGGGTCGCTTTCAATGGCGAGATGGTACTGATCGATGGCTTCATCGAGCCGGTGGGCCGAAGCCAGCGCGAATCCGAGATCGTTGTGGGCCTCGGCATAATTGGGATCGATCTGGAGTGCGACCTCGTACTCTTCGATTGCCTCGGGAATCTTGCCCTGCTTGGCCAGAAGACTGCCGAGGTTGCTGTGGGCCTCGGCGTAGCCGGGGTTGTCGGCGATGGCGAGGCGGTATTGCTCCATGGCTTCGCCCGGCTTTCCCGAACTGGCCAGTGCAATGGCAAGGTTGTTGTGCGCCTCGGGATACTTGGGCTTGGCGGCGATGGCTTTGCGGAACTCGGCGATGGCGGCATCGGTGCGGCCGACATGCACAAGCGTCTGGCCGAAGTTGTTGTGGGCGCGCGCGTCGTTGGGATCCATGGCCAGCGCTTTGTTCCACTCAGGAATAGCGTCCTTGTAGTTGCCCTTCTTGGCGAGGTCGGCCGCGACGTCGTACTGCTTGTAGAAGTCGATGGCCGGCGTATCGATGTGCTCGATTCCGCTCGGCTCCATGTTGACGAACTCGGGAATGTTGACGGCGCGATTCGCCGCGGTCGCATTCTCAATCAGGATCGGCGGCGTGTCGTTCCCCTGCTCATCGATGTGGGTGAGGAACATCTGGGTGTAGGGCGAACGGCTCTTCGACGAGAACACGAGCCACCGGCCGTTGGGGCTGAAGCTGTGCCAGGAATTCATCAGCGGCGTGTTGCAGTTCATCAGGCGCGCTTTGCCGCCCTCTGCCGGGACGATATAAAGCTTGCCGTCGGGCCGCATCAGCTGGCCATTCTTTGCCTGTACAAAGACGATCCATTTGCCGTCGGGAGAGATCTTGGGAAAACTGTTGCTCATCCCGTTCTGCGAGGCGCCT
>Ga0335069_10004708_pt1 | contig 20127 bp, 17 predicted proteins | sample Lox_Sample_11_FD_206714 | JGI IMG/M metagenome (GOLD analysis project Ga0335069, IMG submission 206714) | Soil microbial communities from Loxahatchee National Wildlife Refuge, Florida, United States - Lox_Sample_1.1 | ecosystem: Environmental > Terrestrial > Soil > Wetlands | place: USA... | reverse complement strand
TCCAGGATAACGACAGGAAGGAAGCCGGAATACGATTTTGTTTCAGAAGACGGGTTCGGCCATCATTTCTGGGTTATAAAAGACAGGAAGATTATCAGGCAGATTGAAACCCTCTTTTCAACAAGGGTCCCTTATACTTATGTCGCCGACGGTCATCACAGAACGGCAGCCGCGGCCTTGGTAGGCAAAGAGAAAAGAGAGGGCAACAGCAGTCATACAGGGAAGGAGGAATATAATTTCTTTCTCGCTGTCCATTTCCCCGATAACCAGCTGATGATCCTTGACTATAACAGGACTGTAAAAGATCTTAACGGGCTGACTTCTGAAGAGTTCATGGCCAGGCTTCAGCCAGGTTTCATTATTGAGGACAAGGGCACCGGGATATACAGGCCCGGGAAGCTTCATAACTTTTCGATGTACCTTGAAGGCAGATGGTACAGTCTTACTGCAAGGGATGGCACATTTGATGACAGGGACCCCATAGGTGTACTGGATGTGACAATCCTCACCGGACAGGTGCTTCAGCCTGTGCTTGATATCCAGGACCTCAGGCGGTCTAAAAGGATCGATTTTGTTGGAGGAATCAGGGGCCTTGGTGAACTTAAGAAGAGGGTCGACAACGGTGATATGAAGGTTGCATTCGCACTATACCCGGTCTCCATGAAGCAACTGATCGACATTGCCGATACAGGAAATATCATGCCTCCAAAGACTACATGGTTCGAACCCAAGCTCAGGAGTGGGCTTGTGATACATTTATTGGATTGAAAAGCTGACAAGGGAAGTTGCTGCCGGGCCGGCTGAATAAATGTTCACAGCGGTTAAAACAGTATGACAGATATCAGTTCAAATATTCTATCGCTCAGAAAAGAAATACCCGGAAGGATCAGGATTGTTGCTGTCTCGAAGACAAAGCCGGTGGAAGATATAATGCAGGCTTATGAAGCCGGACACAGGGTATTCGGTGAGAACAGGATCCCTGAACTTGTTTCAAAAAAGGAAACGCTTCCGCCCGACATCGAATGGCATATGATAGGCCATATCCAGTCGAACAAGGTAAAGCTTCTCATACCACACGCATCGCTGATCCACTCCATCGACAGCTTGAAGCTTCTTGAAATCATAAACAGGGAGTCGGAAAAAGCCGGCGTTGTTACATCCTGCCTGTTTCAGTTCCACATAGCAAGCGAGGAAACAAAATCGGGCTTCCTGCCTGACGAAGCCATGGAAGTTCTGGATTCGGACGGGTTCAGGGCTATGAAGAACGTTCAGATAAAGGGTGTGATGGGAATGGCAACGTTCACCGACAGGGACGATATGGTCCGGGGCGAATTCAGAAGCCTCAGGTCGATTTTTAATTCTCTGAAAGATAAATATTTCCGCGATGATGGGGAATTCTGTGAAATATCAATGGGCATGTCGGGAGATTACAGGATTGCAATTGAGGAGGGTGCAACAATTGTAAGGATCGGAAGCCTGATATTCGGCAGCCGGTAGCCCGGGGACCTGCTTACCTTAAGACTGTCACCAGCTCTTTCACAAGGGCTTTCTTTTCAGAAACTGCTGACTCATTTTCCCTCAGCAGAACAATCAGATGATCCCTGGTATGCCTGCTGACCTGCGGGGCGCAGCCCTCAATAACCGTAAAACACTCAATGGCCGTTTCGTAATCACTTTTGTTGAAGATCATCGTAAAGTCCGATACATATTCAGAATAATCAAGCCCCGACTGCCAGCATGATGACACGAGCATCCTGATGGTTTCTTTATTGTGGTCCTTCCGGATTTCCTCCACAACCTCCGATCTAAGCGACTGTTCCTTCATGTCGTTCATAAAATCCTGAATTTTTTTCCTCACGAGCGAATTGGCAGTGGAATTAAAAAGTTCTGCCAGCAGCCTGATGACGCCCCGGCAGGGTTCCTCGTTCCTAAGGGAGGTTATCGTTTCGGTGACTGCTGAAGCATTGGTCCCCTTAAGTTTTGATTCTATCAGCCTGAGCCTTTTCTCCTGTGATGTCATTTCCAGTTATATTTGATGCAAATTTATAAATCATTTGGACAAGTTTTTTCAGTGTAATGCAGGCAGATTAATCAGATACAATAAATGTTTCCGGAAGTGAATTCAATATTTGGATTAATATCTCCGTTTGAAAAATAAAAATAATGTACTAATTTAGTCCTGAATTAAATCTGTCACTTAAATTTTTAAATCATGAATAAAAGGTTTAGTATCGGATCAGGTGTACTGGCAATGATGTTGCTGATACTGCTTCTACTTCCCGGTTGCGGATCCGGAGGCAGTAAGACTCAGAAGAAAGAACCCGAAGCAGGTCCTCCTAAGGATATAGAAAAGGTCCAGCAGGATATCAAGCAGGCCAATAAGATCTTTGAAGCTCTCCCTTCTCCTCTTGAATCAGCGATGCTGATCAAATCTGCAGGTGCACCCTTCGATAAGAAATACCTTAACCCGGTAGACAATGCCAAGCTTTATACTACTACGCGTAACCAGGCGCTCAATCTTGGCATCTATACCTGCGATCTCAGCTTTGCCAGCCTCTACGACCAGACACAGCTGATTATTGATTACATGAATGCTGCAAAAAAGATGGCCGATGGTCTTGGCATTCTTGATGCAATTGACAAGAATACAATTGAGGACCTGGAACAGCATATCAACGACAAGGAAGCGATCATGAACATTATTTCAGAGACCTTCCTTAATTCAAATTCATATCTTGCCGACAATGATCAGACAGCAGTAGCTGCGATTGTCCTGGTAGGCGGCTGGATAGAAGGCTTGTACCTTTCGACACAGCTTGTCAATGTCAAGGAGTTTGCAGGAAACAAGCTCGTCAGCACTATCGTTGACCAGAAGCTCTCGATAGATATTCTTATTAACCTCCTGAACAGCAATAAAGGACACCCGACAGTTGATGAGCTGATCGGGCAGATGAGTCAGCTTAAAGTTGTTTTTGACAAGGTGAAGCTCGAACAGGGTCCGATAAAGCCGGAATTTGACAAGGCCACAAATACCACTATTCTTAAATCGAAGGCCAAGATAGACGTATCAATCGACGTCTTCAAAGAACTGACTGCAACAGTAGCAAATATCAGAAGTACATTCGTTAAATAATGGCCATCATGAAACTAGCAAGAATATTTTCCATCCTGGCTTTACTTTTCATCGCTGCCACACTTTCAGTAAATGCGCAGTGTAAAGCCTTTGCACATAAAGACTGCCTGCCGGAGCTGGCTCCCTACACACACGACGGTAACTACCATGCTGCTGTTCTGGTGGAAGGAGAGGAGGCCGAGCTTTATAAGACTTTCTATTCTGATATGGAATACAGGGTTGCGGTAGTTGGTGAGGAGAAGCTTCCCCAGGTTGAATTCAAAGTACTGGATGAAAACAAGAATGTCCTTTATTCAAACAAGGACCACAATTATGCGAAGACCTGGGACTTCAAGCTCGAATCGAGCAAGCAGCTGAAACTTGTTGTTAAGGTTACCCCGTTCAACAAGCCCGGCGATGTTCCAGCGAGCGGATGTGTATCCATAATGTTCGGATTCAAAATGAAAAAATAACCAGTCTGAATGAATTTGAAAGGGTGTCGTCGGGCACCCTTTTTTATTTCAGCTTCGCCTGTAGGAATTTTCCAGTGTGTGAACCTGCGAACTTACTCAGGTCTTCCGGCTTTCCTGCAAAGACAAGACTCCCGCCTTCATCACCACCTTCAGGGCCAAGGTCAATAACCCAGTCGGCGCACTTTATAACCTCGAGGTTGTGCTCTATCAGAATCACGGAATGACCATGATCTATCAGGGCGTTCAGCGATTTCAGCAGTTTGGTGATATCATGAAAATGCAACCCGGTGGTAGGCTCGTCAAAGATGAACAGGATATGACCACTGCCTTTCTCCTGGCTCAGGAAGTATGCAAGTTTAACCCTCTGACTTTCTCCTCCCGAAAGGGTGCTCGACGACTGGCCAAGCTTTACATAGCCAAGGCCCACATCTGAAAGTGGCTGAAGCTTCGCGGCAATCTTCTTTTCAGTCCTTCCTTTACCCTGGGAGAAGAAAGCGATTGCCTCCTCTATTGTCATTTCAAGCACATCAAATATGTTCCTGCCATGATACCTCACATCCAGGACCTCCTTCTTGAATCTCATCCCCTTGCAGCTTTCACATGTGAGCTCAACATCGGCCATGAACTGCATTTCTACCTTGATCACTCCTTCCCCCTGGCATTCCTCGCATCTTCCCCCTTCAATGTTGAATGAGAAGTGGGATGCCTTGAAGCTGTTCTGTACCGATGCCTGCTGTTCCGAAAATAGCTTCCTGATCTCATCATAGGCTTTAAGATAGGTTACAGGGTTCGACCTGGTTGATTTGCCAATAGGGTTCTGGTCAACCATCTCGATCCCTGTAAGTGTATGGACATCGCCCACCAGTTCCTTGAATTGTCCCGGTTTGAAGCTGTAGCCGTTCAGCTTGTTGGAGATTGCCTTGTAGAGGATTTCATTCACCAGGCTCGATTTACCCGAGCCGCTCACACCGGTGACTGCTGTCATTGCATGCAGGGGGAACCTGACATCGAATGATTTGAGGTTGTTCTCCCTGGCCCCCTTTACCTCAATGTAGCTGTTCCATTTCCTTCGCTGCCGGGGAACAGGAACGGTGAAAGTGCCGTTGAGGTAACCTGCCGTAAGCGATCTGCCGGCATCGGACAGGTCAAGGTTCCCCTGGTAAATTATCTCCCCGCCAAGCCTGCCAGCATCCGGACCCATATCTATGAGTTCGTCGGCGGCCCTTATTATCTCTTCCTCATGCTCGACGACAAGTACGGTGTTCCCCAGGTCCCTCAGGTCCTTCAGTACGCCGATCAGAAGATTTGTATCACGCGGATGGAGCCCTATGCTGGGCTCATCCAGGATGTACATCGAACCGACCAGGCTGCTGCCAAGCGATGTGGCAAGGTTTATCCTCTGCGATTCTCCTCCCGACAGGGTTGATGAGAGACGATCGAGTGTAAGGTAGGGCAGACCCACATCCACGAGGAAGCTAAGCCTGACATCAATCTCTTTGAGTAGCCTTTCTGCTATTTTCTTGTCCTGGCTGCCAAGGGTCAGATCACGAAAAAACGAATGAAGCTCATTGACCGGCATTGTAACAAGTTCCTGAATTGTTTTCCCCCCTGCCTTGACATAACCGGCTTCCTTCCTCAGGCGCGACCCTGCACACTCAGGGCATGTGGTTTTTCCCCTGTACCTGCTGAGCAGAACCCTGTATTGTATCTTGTACTTCTTTTCCTCGAGATGTTCGAAAAATCTGTTGATGCCATAGAAATACCTGTTCCCGTTCCACAGCAGTTTTTTCTGTTCGGATGTCAGCTGGAAATATGGTTTATGGACCGGGAAGTCGAAGTTAGAGGCCCCGGAGATCAGCCTCTCCTTCCATTTCTTCATTGTCTCACCTTTCCAGCACACAATGGCATCCCCGAAAACAGAAAGGTTCTGATCGGGAACGACAAGGTTCTCATCGATGCCGATGATCTTGCCGTACCCCTCACATTTCGGGCATGCCCCTATCGGGTTGTTAAAGCTGAAGAGGTGCTCGGAAGGTTCTATGAATTCAATCCCGTCCTCCTCAAACCTGACTGAGAAATTCTCACGAACCGGCTTTGCATTTCCTGGTATCATGACCTGGCAGAATCCGTTACTGGTCAGGAGGGCTGTCTGCGCCGAGTCGGCTGCCCGGCTCATGCTTTCAGGAGTATGATTCACAACCAGCCTGTCGATGACAATATTTACCGTCTGCCCGGGCCTGCAGCATGAGTAATTCTCCTTTTCGTCGATCCTTACCAGTTCACCGCCTTTCTCAATCCTGTTGAAACCTTGCTTGCAGAGGAAGGCAAAATATTCGGAGGTCTCTATGTTTTCAGGGATCCTTCCCGGCGAAGTAATTATAACCTTTGTATCCTCCTCAAGGGATGCAATGAAATCAATAACATCGTCTACGCTGTGTTTCTTTACCTCCTTTCCCGAAACGGGAGAATAAGTCCTGCCGATCCTGGCAAAAAGAAGCCTCATGTAGTCGTAAATCTCCGTGGTGGTGCCGACAGTGGATCTTGGATTCCTCGTATTGACCTTCTGTTCAATCGCAATTGCAGGAGGAATGCCTGTGATAAAGTCAACCTCCGGCTTGTTCATCCTGCCAAGAAACTGCCTAGCATATGAAGAGAGACTTTCAACGTACCTTCTCTGGCCCTCCGCGTAAATAGTATCGAATGCAAGTGACGATTTACCTGAGCCTGAAACCCCTGTAATGACTATGAATTTGTCGCGAGGAATCGTTAAGGTGATATTTTTCAGGTTATGTACCCTTGCTCCTTTAATTTCAATTCTCCCCTCCATAACCTGTTTATTGATCTTAATCAAGGTATCCTTTGTCAAATAAAAATGTTAAAATTCAAAAGTAATACTTTTCAGATTAAATTTTTTTTCTTTCTTTGTCTTAGAAGTTAAACTAAAAAAAGGGTTGCCTATAGAAAATCTCTACTCTTAGTACCTAAAAAGAGAGAGTATGAATAGTTCAGTTTCCGATTATGAATTGATTCAGCAATTCATAAAAGGTGAGCAATCCTGTTTCGAGGAAATAATCCACCGTCATAAGAACAAGGTCTATGCATATATAAGTCTTTATATACGCGACCAGGCACTCGTGGAAGACATATTCCAGGACACCTTTCTTAAAGTTATCCAGTCGGTCAAATCGGGCAGGTATGTCGATAACGGCAAATTCCTTTCATGGGTAATGCGGATCGCACATAACCTTATTATTGATCACTTCCGCAGGCTGAAGCAGATGAATGTGACATCGAATGATGACTATGAATCAGACATCTTCAATTCAAAGAAGCTCTCTGATGCGAATGTAGAGGACCATCTTGTAAATGTCCAGATCAGAAAGGATGTCAGGAAGCTCATAAACCAGCTTCCCGATGATCAGCGCGAGGTCGTGATACTAAGGCATTATGCAGGTCTCAGCTTCAGGGAAATAGCCGAGATAACCGATGTGAGCATTAACACGGCTCTCGGAAGGATGAGGTATGCCCTGATAAACATGAGGAAGATCATGCAGGAAAAACAGATGATCCTGACAAAATATTAGTCACGGCAAAATATTTCCTGGCAAGACCCGTTTTCTGATAAAGAATACAGGTCTGCCTATGGAATTAATTTCTACCCCAACCCTCAGATACGAAGAAATTGAAGTTAATACCACCGACATCTATGATGATGCCTGGGGCTTCAATTCCGAATTCAGCGATGTCCTTGAATTTCTCGGGAGTATCGATAAAACACCTGCCGACGGGATGAGCGACAGGCTGGTCAGCCTGCTTTCAGGGCAAATCTGACACGGCTGTTTATACCTGGTTCAGGAAGTAAACGGAATGACAGGCTGCCACGCCGGCAGTTTCAGTTCTGAGCCTGCTTGAACCCAGGTGGACGGCTTCATAACCCTTCGATACCGCATGGCGTATCTCGGCACCGGAAAAATCACCTTCGGGTCCGATAAGTAAAACTATATCCCTGCCTTTTTTATAAACATCCCCCAGGGATTTCCTTACAGTGATATCAGAACAATGCGCTATGCATGCTGTCGTTGGACGGGGCCGCCCGACAAAATCCATGAATTTTACAGGTTCGTTAAGCCTTGTAAGCTTAGCCTTCAGCGACTGTTTCATCGCCGAAATAATTATATTGTTAAGGCGGGAAGCTTTAATATTATGCTTTTCAGTATTCTGACAGATTAGCGGGGTTATCTCATCCACGCCAATCTCTACACTTTTTTCAAGAAACCATTCAAATCGTTCAGGGTTCTTAAGCGGTGAGATTGCAATATGAAGCGAGTAGCCACGTCTCTCAAACCCCCTGGTTACGCCTTTGATTTCTATGATACAGGCCTTACTGTCGGGTTCAGATATCACTCCCTCGTAAAGGTTTCCCTCGCCATCGATAAGCTTCACGGCAGCATTCTTTTTCATACGAAGCACACGAACAAGGTGCTTCGATTCATTTTCATCGAGGGTCCATTCATTGCCATTGATTCCAGGGGCATAATATACCTGCATTTCAAAATCAGTTTATCCAAAAGTAGGCAATATTTAAGGAATAAATCCGGTGAGACCGTGGTGATTAAACCCGGACATCTTAAATTTGGGCGTGAAACGTAAAGGATTATGAGAATAGGCCTTCTTTCTGACACGCATGGATGGATTCACCCTTCACTCTTTACCTTTTTTGAAAAGGTTGATGAGATTTGGCACGCGGGAGACATTGGAAATATTGAGACAGCCGGCAACCTGGCTTCATTCAGGCCGCTAAAAGCGGTTTACGGAAATATCGACGGGGGTGACCTGAGGAGAACATATCCTTCCGAATTAAGGTTCATGGCGGGGGAGAAGAGGGTATGGATCAGGCACATTGGAGGATACCCGGGTCGTTATGACCCTTCCGTGAGGATGGAACTGATGGATGATCCGCCGGATTTGTTTATCTGCGGCCATTCCCACATCGCAAGGATAATCTACGACAAGAAGCTGGGGCTGCTCTTTATTAACCCCGGTGCAGCCGGCTTTTACGGCTTTCATAAGATAATGACCGCCGTCAGGTTCAGCATCGATGGAAAAGACATTCACAGTCTGGAATTAATTGAGCTGGGGGAGAGGGGAAAAGTAATAAGCTGACTTATTTATTCTGTTCGTCCTCGGGGTTATTGGAAGCCATCCTGGCCAGGAATTTGTTCAGCCGGTCTTCGGAAGATATCATAAAGGTATATGGAACCCTTACTGAAGCTTCGGGGTGTTTCCTGTCCTTTATCTTCATTGCTGAGATTAGGTTATTATAGTTAAGGTTCCCGGCCTGGGTCATCAGAACCCCCCTGAAATATGAGAAGTAATACCAGGTCGTTTCATCGGCTTTCAGATAAACATCGAGCATGTCGCCCGATCTCCTTCTCTGGATTTCCACATACCCGTCGAGATAGACATTTATTGCCTGCTGGCCGATAAATCCTATTCCAATCTTTCCCTTCGACCTGAAGGATGAGGTCGGTTCGTTCCAGTGGAGCTTTACATCGTTAAGCAGAAGCTGGAAGCTGAACTCTTTGGGAAGTGACTTTGATGTACCGTAGAGGCCCATCTCTTCGTTTATCTGGTTAGCTGCAGTTTCGCCGATGAGGTCCTTCATACCCTTCTTGTAGAAATCGGAATTAAGATTGACCGCTTTAAGGGTGGGAATGCTTCTTATTTCATCGCTCATCATTTTGAGACCGTCGGCTGTAAAGAAGAAATCGAGGCCTATTATTGCATCAATGTCCACTTTGCCAGAATCCATCGCATGGATTACCTTTCCTGCAGCATTAAATTTCAGTAGATCATAGTTTGTACCGAGGTTGATCTTACCCTCTCCGGAAAGGATGCAGAAATTCTTGTCAAATGCAACCTGGTTGCCGGGAAGGGAAGGATCCGCAATCTTTTCCCTGGAGGCTATCTTGTACCTTTCAGTTTCGCTGTCGAAGTAAAGCATCCCCTGGGCATTCACAAGCTGGGCATCGCTCCACGACTTTCTTTCAGAAAGGAATGCAGGGTACATATGCGTGGAGTCGATATTAATAAATGATCCCGAGAAGACCAGGTTGTCGTTGATGTCCCTGGGTTTATCGCCATATGGAATCATAACTACCTTAGGGTTAATTGCCGATTTGAACTTAATGTTGTAGCTCTTTATCCTGCAGTTATGAACCAGTCCCGCCGCTCCTGTGAATGTCAGAAAATCTGCCCTTGCCGAGAGGGCAACATCGCCGCTGAATGAGAATGCAGGACTCAGCATGAATTTCTGTGTGACTCCAATATATCCTTTGGCCGTGGTGGTTGCAGTATCCACGCTGATATCAGGGAAGCTGATCTGTTCAATATGACCAGTGACATCCTTGTAATCGTAGATCGCACTCCCTGTGTATCGTTTGCTGTTCACCACCGATATGCTGGCCGAGTGGAGGATATGCCTGTTGTTCACTGCTACCACCGAACTGTCCATTGTCCTGATCTTTGCGCCTTTGCTGATTGTTATCTTCCCATCATTCGGCTGTATAAGTGCGTCTGCAATATGTATATAGTTTATATTCTCAGCCTCGATGATCTCTTTTTGCAGGTTATATCTTCCTTTCCATGAAGAGAAGGATACGGTGTCATTCTGCATATTGGTTGAGAAGAATGTGGGCTTATCGAGCTGACTGAATTTCAGTTTAAGCAGCTGTTCGGGTGTCAGGAGAACAGATGATGATTTACCGCGCTGCTCCATATCGAGGATCTTTGTTTTCATGTCATATGTGAAGTCTGTCATCTTACAGATGTAGTTGACTTCAGGGAATTTGACCATGGAGGAGTCTGTATTAAGCCGGAACTTTGACTTCTGCACCTGGAAATCGATTGTTGTATTGACGTTTTCAGCAATGAAGGCAAAGCCTGCACCATTTAGTGCCTTAAGGTTATAATCCGATGTATCGGACTGGATCCTCTGTGAAGCAAAATTATAATTGCGCCCAGCGATCCTCGAATCAGGCATATCAAGGGTACCCGAGCCCTTGAGTAACAAGGGAGTCATGCTTAGTCTCCCGTCGAGCGTGGTACCGTTACCAAACATACTGAAGCTCTTGCCCTTCTGGTTCACAGCGATCCATTCATCCTTCCCGGTGAGCCATTTGACCGACACATCCCTGCTTCTGAGATCAGGAAACCTGCCTTCGGCATCGATTGAAATATCGAACGACTTAGCCATTGCAATCATCGAATCGGGGTACATCGTGTACAGGTCAGACTGGGTTGTGGAGGAGAGCCTTTTAAGTGTACCGGTCGAAGTCAGACCCTTGTTGCTCATCGAGATTGTGTCGTACAGCCTGCCTTTTCCTCCGTAAACATCCACACCTTCCGGTGGGGCAGCCATCGTGAAGCCCAGTGAATTGTCCTTCTGTACGGTGAGGTATTGTCTTGTGGGTTTTAATATGTTTCCCCCGTGGAATTCCCCGGCAAGATTCATCTCCTCATTCTTGTAATGGTCGATGTTCTCATAAGTGAAGGGGTCCACCTTGAAGAAAAAGTCTCCCTGTTTATAAACTCCTTCCATTCCCGGAATCCTGTCGAAAAAGATATAGGAATAGCTTATGGCATTAATAATCGGGTATTGCTGATAGCTTTTAAGTCCTGATTTGTTCTTAGGGTCATCAATATACAGCTCAGCAGTCGAGAGTTGTATCAGATTATCCACATCCTTTATAACCGGGTTTCCCTCTTTATCTTTCCTGTCCGTTTCAACGGCAATCCTTATACTGTCAATCTTCTGCAGCCTGATCTTAAAAGTATCGTAGTTGAAGGTGAAGCTATGCCCGAATATGGTAAACAGTCCTGCTTCAACGACCCCGTCGAATGAAAGGCTTCTGTTCTTGCCAATTACTATTCTCTCCTTGTAAGGATATATTGCGACCTTCTGAGAATCGCTTAGAAAAACCTGCTGGACGCCGTTAACAGTCAGCCTGTAGTTCTTCAGGTCGAGGATAGCGTTATCGAGAGGAGCATTGGTCTGGCTCATGATGTTAATTACATCGTAGTCCTTTTTTCCCGCGCTGGCCGACAGGTAATCATCAACCTTTTTTTTAAGCGTGACTTCGTCGTTTGCACGGTCATAGAAAAGGAAGCCCCTGTTTGCCATGTCGATGCACAGGCCAGTGACAGCATCTTCCGACCTGTCCATCCATTTTGCAAATTCGTGTATAGGGAATGTTGTTGAATAGAACCAGTCGGCAAATTTTCTGAGCCTGTACAGTGGATGTTCGTCGTCCATTCCCGCCAGTCTCTCAAAGGTCCTTTCGCTGTAGAAGGATGATGATTCGAATTTTGCCTGCCCCATGGCTGATCCCCGCGATCTTGAAAGGATCACCTTCGAATCCTTCATGTTCCAGGAAAGGTTTTCAAAGTACATATCAAGCGAATGGAAGGAATCGAAGTAAGGACTTTTTGAGGTGGGCCCGCCTGTCCTGAAAAGAGTCACCTCCCTGGCTACCGAGTTATAGGAGAAACCTATGGTTGAGTTGTAAATTGAATCCTTTCCCAGGTAGAGGGTCCCGGCTCCATCCTGTGCCACTATTCCTGTCTTGGAAAACAGGAAGCTGAGGCACGCAACTTTTATATACAGGGTATCATTCCTGTAAAGAGTGATCAGGGCAGGGAAGGCCCTGTCGCCTGTTCCCTTTACGGATGCTCCTTCAAGGGTGAGCCCGCCTTCATAGTTTACACCCTCATACAGGTTCTTCAGAAAGAATTTTTTGAGCGTGGTTTCAAACCTTGGATAAATAGCTTTTTCAGGAGAGCTGTAGGAGGTAGCCTGGTCAGAAAGCTTGCCAAAAACAGGTTCTTTGAAGTAAGTTTTGTGTTTAAGCCTGGCAGAATCTGCATTGAAAGCCGTTCGCGTTGTATTAATTGTATAATTGAAAATATCTGCAGAGACATCATCCCTGGAATATCCTGCTTTAACCCAGTAAACAGTGCCGTTTGTCCCACGGAATTCGTTTATTTCAGGGTAATAAATACCGTTTACATTAAAGATTTCCGTGCTATCTTTTCCACTCCTGGCCATGAGCGTGGCATTACGTACCGTCACTTTGAAGATAGTGTCGCACAGGTAGCGAAGCTCACCTCCCCTGACGCTCCATTTTGTGTTGCCGATGTTAAACAGGTCCCTCGAGATGATTAATGCGCTGGTGTTCCTGAAGTACCTGTCGAGGTTATCATTTGTAAGCAGCTGCGCAGTTACGGTATTTAAAAGTCCCTTCAGCCAGTTATTTATAAAATCCGGATTATCCTTTTTATCCGTAAAGTCGGAAAGTACTTTTAAATAGTCCAGGAAATGTGGTGAAATCCTGAAGTTACCGCCGGCGAGCCTCGAAGAGATATCCATTATTTTTTTCATGTTATCCTGGCTGAAACCCGAGCTGTCCCATCTTGAGAAGAACTTATTTACAAGGGCCGTCTGGTCGGCTGACAGGTTGGGGCCCAGGAAGGCCGTAAGCTCCCCTTTGAATTTACCAGCATCTCCCGTGAATTTCTGCCTGGCCTGGGGAAATATCAACACCTGAACTGCAGTAACAAGCAGGATTATGAGAATAATCTTTTTCATATGAGAGTTTTTTTACAGCGATCCGGGTGTTATTTAACTTCGAGGCTTATTATAAATATTGTACAGGAATTTTATCAGACAGCTTCCGCGATCCCGATAAAATCCTCACTTTTCAGCGAAGCTCCGCCAATAAGCCCGCCATCAACATCAGGCATTGAAAATATTTCACCAGCATTGGAAGGCTTGCAGCTTCCGCCATAGAGAATTTTTGTGCTTTCTGCAATTTCTATTCCATATTTTGCAAGGACCAGATCGCGGATGTATTTATGCATTTCCTGTGCCTGCAGGGGTGTGGCCGTCAACCCTGTTCCAATGGCCCAGACAGGTTCATAGGCAATTACAACATTTGAAAGATCAGCTGCACCCAGGCTGAACAGTCCAAGATCGAGCTGCTTTTTAACAACCTCGTAATGAATTCCTTTTTCCCTCTCGGCCAGGACCTCCCCGCAGCAGAAAATTACTTTAAGTCCCGATTTGAGAGCAAGCTGAGTCTTTTTGTTCAGCAGGTTGTCGTCTTCCTTATAACAGGTTCTCCTTTCGGAATGGCCGATAATCACATATGTTGCTCCTGTACTCCTGATCATTTCGCATGATACCTCTCCGGTGTATGCACCTGAAGCTTCTGACGCACAGTTCTGTGCGCCAAAACTTATGCCGCTGCCCTTCAGCTGGCTTTCCATCGGGCAGAGATGGATAAATGGCGGGCATATGATCAGCTCGGCTTTCTGTATGTTCTTCTTTTCGGCCAGTTCCCTTACTGCTGCTGCCAGCCTGATACCATCTTGCAGGTTCATGTTCATTTTCCAGTTTCCTGCTACAATTTTCTTTCTCATTTTATATCTGTTAGTTGTTTGTTAATTTCAGATTACCAGTAAGTTTAATCACTTTGTCGGCCGAAAAATCAGCCCACGACCATTTCCCTAAAACCGTGCCCCTGAAGAGAAGCATGTATCCGGGATTGGACCTGATCATTGTTTTCAGGGTCGTTTCATCGGCGGTGCAAATATCAGCCATATTCCTGAAACGGAGTATTTCGTCCGATCCGGATGAACTAAGCAGAAGTGAATGTATCCCTCTTTCCGACAATGTCTTACATATGACGGTACCTTTTTCAATCCTTTTCATCCCGGCATCTTCGAGCTTTTTACAGATCATCAGAACAACAGGCTGCAGGGAATTCAATACCGAATCGGTTATGTCCCTGTTGCCGTCCATAGTAATGGCAAAGTCGTGGACAGGAGGTATGTACCCTTTGCTGATAATTTTTGAATTCTGTCTTATAAACTTCCATGTTGAATCATTGGCCGGATAGTCCTTAAGAGTAAATTCCTTTTTCAGCCCTCCCTTTTCATATATAAAGGTTGTCTCATACCTGGTAACAGGCGCACCTTCGGGAATCCTCATCTTGTCGGGAATATGAGTACCGACCGAGTAAGGGAGAAAATCGATGACCGGAAGGAATGTCAGGTTATAGAATTCAAAAGCGACAAAAACAACGGCGGCGCAACCGGTTACCAACCACTGGGCAGAAGGCCCTGCCTGCAAAGGGTCCTTCTTCCTTTCCGCGAAAAGGATGATGGCAAAAAATACCAGGACGACATTTTTACCGAAGGTCTGCCAGTTGGTAAGATGAATTGCATCTCCGAAGCATCCGCAGTCTGAAACAGGATTTGTGAGAGCAAGTATCAGGGTGAGGGGAGTAAAGAATGCCATCAGTATCATTGTGGCCCAGATTCCTTCCCTGCGTCTTATCCCTGTTATTACAGCAAAACCGGCAAGGAATTCAACCAGGCTCTGAAGCAGGGAAAGAGGAACTGCAAGGAACTGGAGATAACCGGTCCCGAAGGCAATAAAATAATCATGAAATTTGTACGCGGAGCCCAGCGGATCAATGGCTTTAACAACTCCTGAGAACATAAAGAGAATACCGACAATAAGTATGGCTAATGCCCTGAGTACTTTCATTTCAGATCAGTTTTCTCCTTTCCATAAGTTCAATTATTTTTTCGAAGATAGCCTGAGGGGGAAGCATATCACCACCCGGGGTCGAACAACTGATTACGTCCAGTCGCTTGTCTTCAGCTGCCACTTCAAGGTAGACCTCCCTCACTTTCTGCTGGAAATCAAGACTGCTTTCATGAATATCATGCCTTCCGTTCAGGTACAGCCGGTCGTTTCCCTCCCTGCCATTTGTAAGCTTGTTTTCAGTGAAGATGAAAGGAACATCTAGAAATATGTTCAGGTCGGGTTCAGGGATGGCAAAATGATGGAACTCAAGGTTAAGTATCCAATTTTTCAGCTTCTCCCTCTCATCTGGTGAATGAGTTTTCGCGCACTGGTAGGCGATATTGGAGTATGTGTACCTGTCAAGAAGAACCATCTTCCCTTCCCTGAGCCAACCCGATATCATATGAGCTGCATCTTTCCTGTCACCTGCATAAAGCATCGCGACAAGATAGGGATCGACATCGTTCAGAGTTCCGAATTCTCCTCTCAGGAACCTGGCAACAAGGTCACCAAACCACGGCGCTCCGGTCCTCGGGAAATGAAGATATTCGCATCTGAAGTGCCTGCCGGTAAGATATTCTTTCAGAAGGCCTATCTGCGTCGATTTACCTGCTCCATCCAGACCTTCTATTACAAACAATTTCATCAGTAATAACTTATAATGCAAATGTAATAATGTAGCATCAAATGAGAAACCGCTGCGCCAATAAATAGATGACTGGAATTAACAATTTCAGAATCCCTGAGAAATGTACTAAATTGCCGGTCTTATTAAGATGATGAAAAACCCCTGCAGCATAAATGTCAATGGAAGGCTGATCAGTCTCGATACGCCGAGGGTGATGGGAATTATAAACGTAACGCCCGATTCATTTTACGGGAAAAGCCGTTACACCGGTGAAAAGCAGGTACTCGGTGCAGCTGAAAAAATGCTCCTCGACGGGGCCGATTTTCTTGATATCGGAGGATGCTCAACAAGGCCGGGGGCGGAAGCTGTTGACCAGGAAGAGGAGGAGAAAAGGCTGCTGCCTGCAATAAAAGCCATATTAAGGGAATTTCCCAAGGCAATCATTTCTGCAGATACTTTCAGGGCAAAGGTTGCAAGGAAAGCTGTTCTTGAGTGCGGGGCGAATATAATAAATGACATCTCAGGAGGGGAGGCTGATGAGCAGATGTTCGGGCTGGTTAAGGAGCTCAATATACCATATGTTCTTATGCATATGCAGGGCACTCCGGCAACGATGCAGAAGAACCCTGTCTATGAGGATATCATTGCCGATATTTTGCAGTGGTTCGGAAAAAAGCTTGTACCCCTGCATCAGGCCGGGGTCAAGGATATAATTCTTGATCCGGGTTTCGGATTCGGAAAGACCATTGAAAACAACTTCGAGCTTCTTTCCAGGCTTGGCGAACTTGAGGTGGCCGGGCACGCGGTCATGGCCGGGCTGTCGAGAAAATCAATGATATGGAAATCGCTTGGACTGTCGCCGGAGGAATCGCTTACCGGAACCACGGTTCTCAATACTGTTGCCCTGCTTAACGGAGCATCGATCCTCAGGGTTCACGATGTGAAGGAGGCCAGGGAGGCCGTAAAGCTTGTCGGACTGGTAAAAAGAGAAACCTAAATGTTGCTGAAGCTTACATTATTTGATATTATCGATATACTCCTGGTTGCCATTATCCTTTACCAGATCTACCGGCTTATCAGGGGTACGGCAGCATTCAGCATCTCGATAGCGATCCTGGGCATATATCTTTTCTGGCTCATTGTGAAAGCACTCAATATGGAGCTCGTTGAGTCATTGCTCGGACAGGTTATCGGGGTCGGCGTAATTGCCCTGATCATAGTGTTCCAGCAGGAGATCAGGAGGTTTCTTATCGTTATCGGGAACAGGTACATCTCCAGCAGGCGCTTTTCTATCGAACGATTTCTCGACAGGGATAATAAGGCCCCTTCAGGTTTTACCAGGAAGATGGAAGAGATTGTAAGGGCAGCCGAGTCGATGTCGGTTAAAAACACCGGTGCGCTGATAATTATCGGGCGTTCAAGCGGTCTGGGCATATATGCCGAGAGTGGTGAGATACTTAATGCCAGGATAAGCGCCGAATTGCTCGAAACCATTTTTTTCAAGAACAGCCCCCTGCACGACGGGGCAGTTCTGATTGAAGGAAACCTTATCCTTGCGGCAAGGTGTACCCTTCCTATCACCGACCAGATAACATTGCCCGGCTACTTCGGGATGAGACACCGGGCGGCAATAGGTTTAACGGAACATATTGATGCTATTGCCCTTGTAGTCTCGGAAGAGACTGGGCACATCTCCGTTGTTGACCAGGGAAATGTAAATGAAAATATTTCGGCACATCAGCTCAGGCAGATACTGCTGAAAGAAAAGATATGACATGGCAAAATTCAGGCTGGTAATTGAATATGACGGAACCAGGTATGCTGGATGGCAGCTTCAGAAAGGAAGCAAGAGTATCCAGGGGGCAATACTTGACTCATGCAGGGACCTTTTCGGTGATACCCCGATAGAACTTTATGGTGCCGGAAGAACTGATGCAGGGGTGCACGCTACCGGGCAGACTGCACACCTCGCGGTTGAGACGGACTTGCCTCCATTGAGGATCAGGTACGGAATTAACGACAGGTTGCCGGCTGATATCAGCATTATTTCGGTGAGCGGGGCAGATGATAAATTCCATGCCCGTCACGACGCTGTGGCCCGAAGCTATATTTACCAGATTAGCCGCAGGCGTACAGCACTGGGCAAAAAATATGTCTGGTGGATAAAGGATAACCTCGACGCAGCATATATGAACGAGGTCGCGGCAATGTTCGAGGGTCAGAAGGACTTCAGGTCGTTTACTGATACTGAACTTGAGGCTGGTTCTACAAAGACCGAGATTCTTTATTCAAGAGTTTCCGTGCACAGGGATATTGTTCTGTTCCATGTGATCGGTACTCATTTCCTCTGGAAACAGGTCAGGAGGATGACAGGTGTCCTGGTTGAGGTAGGCAGGGGAAAACTTCAGAAAAAGGATGTGGCAGGATTCCTGCGGGAACACTCCGATATACCTGCAAAGCTCACCGCCCCGCCCAGCGGCCTGTTCCTCGAAAAGGTTTACTATAAAGGTGAAAAAATTGTTTACTCCGCTAAACCTTTAATCAGCATAGAATCATAGGTTCAGGATTTGGGGTTTAAGGTTTGGGGTTTGGGGTAAGGTATATCATTGATAAGTCTGTCTGCTTTCCACTCTCTTAGTGGTACTTCACCTTCAGGTTTACCGTATTGTCGTAAACATAATAGCAGTTGTTTTCGCATTGCTGCTTTTCATATTTTACCCTAGGATAGGCACTGTTGACAACAACAACTGTCGATTGTGTGTCCTGGAAGTAGTATTCGGCGGTGAAGGAATACCTGGTATTCAGGGTGCCGGAATAACTATATTCTGTCGCGTTTGTACTTATGGTTTCGAGGAGTATGTCATCCTCCACTGGTCCCTTGAACACATTAATAATTGCTGAAGAGCCACCGGTTGGATTGAGCTTAAGCAGAATATTAGCGGTGGAAGGTTCACTTTCCGTGCAATCATTGCAGTTGACTATCATAAACTTCCCGTCACAGGAAAAGAGCAATGCGAATAAAACGGTCAGTATGTAAAGCTTTAACTTCATTCGTCAGTTCCATTTAATAATCTTTCCCGGGTCCCTGTCGTGGTTGGTAAAGAAGAGCCACGACAGCCCGATTCTCATCCAGACCGGGCCGATTTTATAAAAATCGGTCTTCTGGTAGTCGAATGATGCACTGAAGGCGAAATTACCCTTTATCCATTTGATACCGGTGGATGGCATAAACCTGAGCTTGTTGCCGGGATTAATATCAGTTCCCTTCAGCTTGTTACCGAAGCTATATCCTTCAGACAATGACAACGTCAGAATCCAGTTTCCCTCGAATACCCTGTCGGTCAGGTGGAAGTCTTTCAGAACTCCGGCATGGAGGATGGAACCCTTGTCGAAATACTGGTAGTAGAGGTTTTCTCCCTCCTTGCGCAGCACACGGGTGTACCCGGGCTTGAAATCCAGTCCTCCTGTGAATCCAAGGTTATATGAAGGTTCCATAAGCTCGACGGAAAGCCCGGTATAAAAGTCATGAAAGCAATATTTAATTGAAGTTGTTACAACAACCTGGTCAAAGCCATGGCTCCGGTTTCCCGGTAAACCATGGTACTTAAGCAACGATTTTAATTCATTCCTCCTGTAGTTGGTCGCTGTAGCCATGGCCCCGACATGAGATTGCTGGGTGACTTTCCAGTTATTTCCCTTCCTGAGGAGGTAGATCATCGCATCTTTTGAGTTTACCTTGACAGCCAGGTCCAGTGCATCAAACCCGTACCTGTCGGAAGCGTACATATCGGCGCCGTACCTTAAAAGAAGGTCCATCATTATCGTGTCCCCGTTCTGGGCAGCAACAAGAAAGGGAGTATAGCCTGCGAAATCCTTCTCGTTGCTTTTGGCTCCATTCTGGAGAAGGAGGTCGGCAATATCGGCATTGCCTGCACATGCCGCTGCCAGAAGGGGCGTGGTTCCGTCGTTGCTTCCACCGGATATGTTCGCATCGTAGTACAACAACATATCTGTCATGTAGTAATAGCCATAAAGTGAGGCGTAATGAATGGCCGTGGCCCCGAAGCGGTCCTTCAAATTTACATCAGCACTGTCCCTGATAAGGAGCTCCGCGAGCTCGATATCATCGTTTTCTGCGGCAATAATCAACGGCGTCTCACCCAAAGCTGATTTTATGTTGGGATCGGCACCGCAATCAAGAAGCAGCCTGGCTGCCGGAAGCTTATCATTGGCCGTGGCATAGATTAAAGGAGTCATATTG
>Ga0335069_10004707_pt1 | contig 20129 bp, 21 predicted proteins | sample Lox_Sample_11_FD_206714 | JGI IMG/M metagenome (GOLD analysis project Ga0335069, IMG submission 206714) | Soil microbial communities from Loxahatchee National Wildlife Refuge, Florida, United States - Lox_Sample_1.1 | ecosystem: Environmental > Terrestrial > Soil > Wetlands | place: USA... | reverse complement strand
AACCGGACGCTGCCGGCCGCCAGCGCCTCGCCGCCGACCTCGCCGCGCACGCCGCGTCCCGGGACGACGCGCACCCCGTGCGCCGCGGGCGCGGTCACGCCGCGCGCCGCGGCGGCGGCCGCGACCGCCAGCGCCACCGGATGGGTGAGGCCGGCCTCGAGCGCCGCGGCGCAGGCCAGCACGTCCTCGGCGGCCGTGCCGGGGGCGGTGTCGATCGCGATCAGCCGCGGCACGCGCGTGGTGACGGTGCCGGTCTTGTCGAAGAGCGCGGTGCGGAGCCCGGCGACGCGCTCGAGTGCCGCGCCGTTCCGCACGATCACGCCGCGTCGCGCGGCCGTCGCGAGCCCCATCCAGATCGCGACCGGCGTCGCGATCCCGAGCGCGCACGGACACGCGACGACGAGCACCGCGAGCGCCACGAGCAGCCCGCGTCCGGGGCCGACCTGCCACGTCCACCAGAGCCCGCCGCCCGCGGCGAGCAGCATCACCGCCGGCACGAGCCGGCGGGTGACTGCGTCGGCGGCGCGCTCGGCGGCCGTTCTGGTCCGGCGCGCGTCGTCGAGAAGCGCCGCGATCCGCGCCGCGGTGCTGGCGGCGAGCGGACGGGTGACGCGCACCTGGAACAGGCCGTCGATGCTGCACGCCCCGCCCGCCACCGCCGCGCCGGGCTCCTTCGGGAGGCCGCGGCTCTCGCCGGTGAGCACGGCCTCGTCGACGTCGCCCGCGCCCGCGAGTACGACGCCGTCGGTCGGGAACGCGGCACCGGGCCCGACCTCGACGACGTCGCCCGGGAGCAGCACGGCGGGCGGTACGGTCTCGCGGCGGCCGTCCACCAGCCGGGTCGCGACGGGCGGCGCCGGGGCGAGCGTCGCGCGCACGGCGGCGACGGCGTCGGCGCGCGCCCGCGCCTCGAGCCAGCGACCGAGCGTCACCAGCACGAGCAGCATCGCGGCGGTGTCGAAGTAGACCGCGCCGCGCCCGCGGACGGTGTTCACGACCGAGAGCCCGAAGGCCGCGAACGTGCCGAGCGCGATCAGCCCGTCGGCGTTGAGGGCGCCGGCGCGGAGCCCCGTCCAGGCGGCGCGCACGATGGGCCAGCCGAGGAGCCCCAGCACCGGCGCCGTCATCGCCAGCGCGAGCACCCGCAGCACGACGAACAGCGGGCCGTCGGCGCCGCTGCCGTACACCACCGGGGCGTAGGTCGGCAGCGAGAGCATCATCACGTTCATGGCGAAGAACACCGCGAGCCCCAGCCGCACGAGGATGCTCGCCGCCGCGCCGTGCTCGCCCCGGGCGCGCGTCACCTGCGACGCCAGCACGCAGCCGTAGCAGCAATACGGCGCGCGGCGTCCGTCGACGGAGGCGACCACGCCGCGGCGGCCTGCCGGCAGGCCACAGTGGGCGCAGGTCGCGTCCATCGCGTCAGCCCGCGATCAGGTTCCGGATGAGGTAGACGACGCCGAACAGGAAGAACCCGGCCCAGACGAGCGCCACCCACCACGGCGCCGGGTTGGCCTCGTAGATGTGCCAGCGGCCCTCGTCGAGCGGGACGCGCGGATCGGAGGCGGTGGCGGGGCTCGCGCCCTTCGGCGCGAGGACGGGCTCGGGACGCTCGTCAGCCACGGGGAGCCTCCGCCCGGTCGATCTCGTCGTTCAGCTCGAGGAGCCGGAACTTCGGCCGCTCGATGTCGCGGAAGCGACCGGTGAGCACCGCCCACAGCGTGACGAAGACGATCGGCAGCATGCCGATGAGGTACGTGGCGACCGCGACGACGCCGAAGCCGGCGACCTCGTCGTGCACCATGGTCATGGTGAACTCGGCCATCTTGTACGTGAAGCCGAGCCCGGCCACCGCCGTCACGATGATCGTGAACGCGAACACGGTGAGGCGACGGAGATCGCGCGGCGCCTTCATCGGGCGTCCCCCTTCCCGATCGCGTCGACGTTGTAGATCGTCTGGGTGACGTGTGGCTCCCAGCTCCCGAGCCACTGGAGGTAGGCGACCAGCGCCAGCGCCCGCGCCGTCGGCCGGCGCTCGGCGTCGAAGAACCAGGGATACACCGGCATCACCGAGTAGGGCGCGACGCTCCGCGGGTCGTAGAGGTGGGCCATGTGCCAGTCGTTCGAGTGCTTGCCGTTCTCGCGGATCAGGTCGGGGCCGACCCGTCGCGTACCGAACATGTGCGGCAGGTGCATGCGGTTCTGGTACTCGTCGGGCGTCGAGACCGCGCCGAAGCGCAGGTCCTCGTTCGACACCGGCCGCACGAACTGCGAATGGCAGTGCCAGCACGCCTCGGCGATGTAGATATTCTTGCCCATCACCAGCGCCTTGGCGAAGCTCTCCGGCGACACCGTCCCGAAGTCGCGCGCGAACTCCTTCGGGTAGTCCTCCGCGAGCTGGTAGAACTCGGCGGGGATGTGCTGCGCGACCTCCTCGACGGTCGCGATGGGGAGCTTGCGGAGCGTCAGCACGGGCATCACGCCCTGGAGGAAGAAGCCCAGCAGGAACGTGATCACGCCCGCGATCAGGAAGCTCGCGCCGAATCGCTCCATCTACGCGGCCTCCGCCCCCGCCGGCAGCGGCGCCGGCTCGAAGGCGCTCGTCGGCTGGCGAGCGGTCTCCCACAGCTCGTAGAGGAACAGCGCCTGCCCGGCGACGATCAGCAGCCCCGCGACCGTCCGCGTCCACCAGAACGGCATCGACGCGACCACCGACTCGCCCCAGTGCGAGAGCCCCGCCCAGCTGTAGCCCTGCACGAGGCCCGCGGCGGTCAGGTCGATGACCATCAGCGACAAGCCGACGAACGTCATCCAGTAGTGCGCGGTGAGCAGCCGCGGCTGCGCCCACGGACGGCCGACGGCGCGCGGCCACAGCTCGACGAACAGCCCCATGATCCAGAAGCCGAACACGCCGAACATCACCATGTGCGCGTGCGCCACCACCCAGTCGGTGAAGTGGATGATCTTCTGGAACGTGAGCGTGACCTGGAACGCGCACTGGAAGCAGGTGATCCCGTAGAAGACCATGCCGGTGTAGAACCAGCGGATCGCGAGGTTGCCGCGGATCGCGTCGGAGCGACCGTGGAGCGTCCCGAAGAAGTTGACGATCACTGTGAAGACCACCACCTCCACCGCGATCGTCGCGACGACGGCGCCGTACTGCGCGTACATCGGGATCGGGCTGTAGAGGAAGTGGTGCACACCCTGCATCGGGTAGAAGAACGCGAGCCCCCAGAACCCGATCAGCGAGAGCGCGTGCGACCAGATCGGCTTCCGCAGCAGCAGCGGCACGAAGAAGTACATCAGGCCCCAGCCGATCGGCGTGACGAACAGCCCGACCAGGTCGTGGATGAAGAGCCCGGTGATCGCCGCGCCCGCGGTGCCCGGCACCCAGAACTGCGGCAGGTAGTTGCCCATGAAGTAGACCAGCCCCGTCCAGGCGAACGCCGCGAGGAAGTACCAGAGGCTCACGTACAGCCCCTGCTCGTCGCTCCGGAAGATCGGCACCGACATGTTGACGACCAGCAGCACGAGCCCGACCAGCACCAGCGGGTCGACGAAGATCGGCGTCTCGCCCCACTCGATGCCCTGCCCGTAGCCGAGGAGCTGGCCGGCGATCGTCAGCACGAGGATGAGCTGCCACGCGCCGAAGATGAGCCAGCCGAGCCCGTCGGAGAGGATCGGCTTGCGCGTGAGGCGCGGGATCGCGAACAGCATGCCGGCGATGAACGCGTTCGCGATGAAGCCGTACGCGGCCATGTTGGTGTGGACCATCCGCACGCGTCCCGGCGACAGCCACTCGACGCCGGCGAACGGGTAGAGGTTGTTGAACTGGAAGGCGTAGGCGAGGCCGCCCAGCAGCGAGGCGGTGAACGCGCATGCGCTCGCGACCAGATGCCACTTCACGAGCGCCATGTTGACGAGCGGGCGGCCGTCCTCGAGCACGAGGCCGCGGGGGGCGGCGAGCGTCGTCACTGGGATACGTCCTTTCGCGGGGCACCGGCGGGCGCGCGGAGCGACAGGATGTACGAGACCAGGTTCCACGCGTCGCCGACGCGGATGTTCTCGCCGTCGGGTTCGGCGAAGATGTCGTAGTACGACGGCATCGCGGTGCCGTTGATGCCGGTCATGAACGTCCGGAAGACGTCCTGCGGCGTCGGGCCGCTCTTCAGCTGTCCCTTGGTGAAGTCGAACGGCTTCTGCGGGTTGCCCCAGGCGTCGGGCTGGAGGCCGGGCGCGGACGGACCGTCGCCGTGGCCGCTCATCCCGTGGCAGGTGCTGCACTCGAGGAGCGCGTACAGCTCCTTGCCGCGCGCGACCGCCTCGGCGGAGCCGAGCGTCGAGGGCGGCGGCGGGATGAAGATCGGGACGCCGGCGCCGCGCGTCTGCCACTCGGGGTAGAAGCCCTTCACGTGCTGGATGACGGCCAGCCGCTCCCGTTCGGTGAGCAGCGACCACTCCGGCATCGACGTCCGGTACACGCCGCGGCTCACGATCTTGTAGAGGTCCTCGTCGGTGGGCAGCGAGCCGCTCGGCGTCGAGCGGAACTTGAAGATGCCCTTGGTGAAGTCGCGCGGCTTGACGATCAGCATGGCCGCCGCCGGCCCTTTGCCGTCGCCGTTCACGCCGTGGCAGCCCTCGCAGTAGCGCGCGTAGATGCGCGCGCCCTCGGCGCGCAGCACCGCCATCTGGTTCGCGTCGGCCCGCGCGACGCCGGCGAGCACGCCCACCAGGAGCAGGAGCCGCGCCGTCACGCCGCCACCGCTGGCCGGTAGGGCGTGAAGCGCCCGAGCGGTTGGAGCAGCCCGAGCGTGAGCCCGTAGATCACGTGCGTCAGCGCGGCCACCCAGGCCGGCATCAGGTTCAGCACGAACGGCTGCCCGACGAGCCGCGGCTGGAGCCAGATCAGGATCCCGTAGAAGTTCACCAGCCACATCAACAGGCCATAGAGCGCGCCCAGCACGATCTGCGCGACCGGCCGCTCCGGGACCAGCCAGTTGACGCCGACGTGGAACACCGCGCCGGCGATCGCGCCCACCGAGAAGTGCACCACCGCCACCAGCATGAAGAACGTGAGGTCGTCGGTGGCGAGCGCCTTCTCGCCGAGGAAGACCGTGCCGTAGACGCGGAGGAACATCAGCGGATCCTGGTTCACGAGCAGCGACCCGACGACGTGGAAAAGGAAGCTCACGAGGCTGCCCAGGATCCCGATCAACGTCCCGGCGACGACGTAGAAGGTCAAGTAGAAGCCGTGCGGCGGCCAGCCGGGCGACGCGGGCGGCGCGAGCAGCCGCGACTCCAGCTCCGCGATCGCGGCCCGATGCGATTGGATCTTCCGCTCGATGTCCTGCCGGGTGTCGGTCACGTCGCGCGCTCGGATCGCAAGTGATGTGCCACGCGGAATCGCGTTGATCTGCCGGCGGAGGTTCCCGCCGGTGCGAAACATCGATCGTCGCTTCTCGCTGCCGGGAACATCCGGTCCTCTAGCATCATGCGAGGCGCGTGACTAGAAGCGGACCATGTCCGCCGGCCCGTTGTTCGCGCCGCTTCCCGAGCACGGGATCTGGACCCGGCTCGGCCTCGGCCGCGGGCAGTTCCTCGGCATCCTCGCGCTCTCGGTCGTGCTGTTCGTGCTGGTCGGGGGGCCGGTCTGGCTCCACGTCCACGACGGGCACTTCCTCAGGATCACGCTGAGCTACGGGGTCATCCCGCTCGCCGTCGCCGTGGCGCTGTGGAGCAACCGGACCCTCCGGCCCGGGCTGCTGGTCGGCGGCAGCGCGGTGATCGCGGGCCTCAAGCTGGTGATCACCGCGGGGCTGCTGCTCGCGGTGGCGATCGCGCGCGGGCGCTGAACGTTCAGTGCACGTGGCCGGCGGCGGGAAGGCCGAACCCGCGCGCCACCGTCAGCGCGCCGAAGGCGATCACCAGCACGCCGGCAGCGGTCGAGAGGTACCGGCGCACCGCGGGGCGCGCGAGGACGCGGGTCACGCCGAGCGCCAGCATCGCGGGCACGGTGCCGAGGCCGAAGGCCAGCATGGTGAGCGCCCCTCCCGACACCGACGCGGTCGCCGCGGCTTGCGCCGCGAACGCGTAGATCAGGTGACACGGGAGGAAGGCGTTCAGCACCCCGAGCGCCAGCGGCGCCGCCGGCGATCGCGACCCGATGACTCCCGCCAGCAGCCGGCCGACCGTCGCCCGCGCGAGCGCCGCCCCGAGCGCCGTCACCCGCGTGAGCAGGCCCAGCATCTCGAGCCCGACCGCGATCATGAACAGCCCGGTGACGACCGCGAGCCCGCGCGCCGCCGCGCCCACCGGCCCGGTCCCGACCACGGTCGCCCCGAGCGCCCCCGACAGCGCGCCGATGAAGACCAGCGTGTTCAGCCGACCGATGTTGTAGAGCACCTGCCGCGCGACGTTCCGCTCCGCCCCGCCCTCCGCCAGCGACAGCGGGAAGATGCCGCACATCCCGACGCAGTGGAGCGAGCCCGCGAGCCCGCCGACGAACGGGACGACCCAGCTCACGCGAGCGGCACCACCGCCCGGTCCTCGGCGACGCGCGCGTCCCAGCCGAGGTCGGCGCGGATGCGCGCCGCCAGCGTGTCCGCCGGCTGGGGCTCGCCGTGGACGACCCAGGCCACCCGCGGCGGCCGCCGGACGCCGCGCAGCCAGCGCATCAGCTCGCTCTGGTCGGCGTGCGCCGAGAGGCCGTCGAGGGCGACGACCTTGGCGCGCACCGGCACAGTCTGGCCGTGGATGCGCAGCTCGCGCGCGCCGTCCAGGAGGGAGCGACCGCGGGTGCCGGCGGCCTGGAAGCCCGGCAGGAGCACGGTCGTCCGTTCGTCGGGGAGCCGGTGCGCGAGGTGATGGAGGACGCGGCCGCCGGTCGCCATGCCGCTCGCCGAGATGATCACCATCGGTCCGCCGAGCGGGTTGAGCGCCCGCGACTCGTCGGGGCGATGCACGAGCCGAAACTGCCCGGTGCGGAGCGCCAGCCCGTCCTGGTTCGCGGCCGCCATCGCCGCGTCGTGCTCCTCGGGGTGCCGGGCGTAGATGTCGGTGACCTCGATCGCCATCGGGCTGTCGACGAACACGGGCAACACCGGGACGCGCCGCTCCTCTTCCAGCCGGCGGATCCACCAGATCAGCTCCTGCGTCCGGCCGACCGCGAACGCCGGCACCACCAGCACGCGACGCTGGTCGGCCACTTCGTTCAGCAGCGCGGCGAGCGTCTCCTCGGGATGCGGCGCGTGGATGCGGTCGCCGTAGGTCGATTCGACCAGCAGCACGTCGGCCTCGGCGACCAGCTCGGGGTCGCGCAGGATGGGACGCTGCCAGCGGCCGAGGTCGCCCGAGAAGACGACGCGCCTTCCGGCCACGACCAGCTCCACCGTCGCCGAGCCGAGGATGTGGCCGGCATGGCGGAAGAGCGCGGTCGTTGCGCTCGCGCCAACGGGGAACGGCGTCCCGTAGGACCGCACGTCGAGCAGCTGGAGCGCGGCCTCGGCGTCGGCGGTCTCGTAGAGCGGTTTGGCGGGCGAGTGCTTCGAGTAGCGGTGGCGGTTGGCGCGCTCCGCGTCCTCCTCCTGGAGGTGCGCGGCGTCGAGCAGCATCACCTCCAGCAGGTCGCGGGTGGCCGGCGTGCAGTAGACCGGGCCGCGGTAGCCGTGCCGGACGAGGAGCGGCAGATACCCCGAGTGGTCGATGTGGGCGTGGCTGAGCACGACCGCGTCGAGCGTCGTCGGGTCGAGCGGGGGCGGGTCCCAGTTGCGGAGCCGGAGCGCCTTCAGCCCCTGGAACAGGCCGCAGTCGAGCAGCACCCGACGTCCGCCGGCGGTCACGAGGTGCTTCGATCCGGTGACCGTCCCGGCCCCACCCAGGAACTGGAGCGTCGGCTGCATCGCTGCCTCGCTGCCTACGGCAGCGCGCCGATCGCAGCAAGCAGCTCGTGCCGGCTCACCATCCCGACGACGGCGCCCCCCGCCACGACCGGCACGCCGTTGATCCCCCGATCGCGGAGGCAGCGTGCGACCTCCCCCACCGGCGTGTCGGGCGCGACGGTGACGGGGTCGGCGGTCATGGCGGTGCGCACCGGCACCCACTCGAGCCGTCCACGATGGGGGTCCAGGTCGCTGGCCGACACGATCCCGACCAGCGCCCCCTCCTCGACGACCGGCACCTCCCGCACGGACAGCGCGGTCATCTGCTCGTGAGCGCGCTGGAGACTCGCGTCGGGACGGACGGCGCCGGTGCGGGTGCGCATCACGTCGCGAGCGACCAGCCCGCGGGAGCCGGCCGGCGGGCCGAACGAGGAGGGCGAGCGGGCGGCGAACTCGAGCGCGTCGGCGAGGTTGGTCATCGACGTCCCGCCCGGACGGAGCGCCCCGGCCTCGACGCTCGCGATCGCGCGGGCGATGCGAGCGGCGTCGGCGGGACGGAGCAGCGCGTCGACCATCGGCGCCAGGACCTCGGTCTCGCGCGTCAGGTGGCTGCGGAGGAAGCCGCCGTACGCCAGCAGGCGATCCGCGCACTCGCGGATCGGGTCGCGCAGGCCGGCCTCGAGGTCGTGGAGCCGCTCGCGTCCTTCGACGTGGTTCGCCTCGAGCGTCGCGAGCGTCGCGGCGTGGTCGCCCTCGGCCCGCGTCCGGAGGAGCGGAAAGAGCCCCCGCTCTTCCTTCCGCTCGTGGTAGCCGTCGACGAAGGTTTGAAAGAACTGGACCGCCGCGATGACGAACGAAAGCGGCATCTGCGGCCGGGTTGCGGCCATCGTGTCGACGGCAGCGATCACCCGCTCGATCAGCAGATGCTCCTGCTCCAGTTGTCGGACGAAGCGCACCGGTCCACGGTCCTCTCTTGGGTATCTCGGCACGACGCGGGGGGTCCTGGAGGATGCACCCGTTGTGCCAGCGCCAGTTGGCGCATGGCGCAACAGAATCATTTCGGCGCTTTCCCAAAACCTACGCGGGTACGCTCTTGGTCTTCCCGTCATCGGGAAGACCAAGCGGCGCAGCCGTCATCCTAGCGTGGCAGCGGCCTTGCAGCGGCGAGCCGACATGCGCCTGGACGAGATGCTGCTCCGCAGCCGGGGGTACGAGGAAGGCGCCGCGGCGCTCTACCGGCGCTGGGCGGCGGCCGCGCGCGACCAGCCGAAGCTCTGCGCGCTGTGGACCGCCCTCGCCCGCGACGAGGAGGCGCACGCGCGGGCGATCGCCACGGCGCGCACCGACATGCCGATCGTGCGCGGCTGGCGGACCCAGATCGACGGCTGGGAGGAGAGCCTCGCCGCCATCGACGAGCGACTGAAGGCCGCGGAGCGTCTCCCCGCCGGCGCCGGCGTCGAGCGCCAGCTCGCCGCCGCGCTCGACCTCGAGCTGACCGAGATGGATGCGCTCCGCCTGCTGCTGCTCGACCTGGCGGGCGCGAATCCGGAGGAGGAGCAGGTCGACACGCACGCGCTCAGCCTCGCCGACGCCGCCATCACGCTCACCGACGACGCGGGCGTCGCGCTCCAGGCCGCGCTGATCCGCGTGCGCGCCCGCATGCACGGCGCAGCCGCCGCCGCGCGCACGACACCGAGCTAGTGGAGCGAATAGCCGCGGACGTGCGGTCCGGTGTTGCGCCAGATGTAGTCCGTGTCCCACTCCCGTCGGAACTGCCAGCCGGGAGAGTAGGCGCCGCCGCAGATGGGCCCCGCCGGCCCGACCACGCACGGCGCGACCGGCGGCACCGCCACCATCGGATAGGCCGGATACCCGTACGGATAGGGATACGGCTGGGCGTAGGCATACGGGGGCGGCGCCAGGCTCACCCAGTGCGCGGCACCGGGCCGGGCGGCGAGCAGGACCGAGGCCGTCAGTCCGAGCGTCACCAGCAGGGTCTTCATCACGCGACCTCCGATCGGGTCGTAACACGAATCCCCGGCCGAGGTCGCGGCCCGCTCACCAGAGCAACCAGCGCCCGGTCGCGAGGACGTAGGCCGCGAGCAGCGCGTTGGTGGTCGCGTGGGCCAGGATCGCGTCGCCGAGTGCGCCGCGCCGGGCGAGCGCCAGCGCGTAGAGCGCACCGGCGACCGTGCCCGCGAGCATCCGGTCGTGCATCGCACCGAACAGCACCGAGGAGACGAATATCCCGATCCACGGCAGGCGGGCCGGCCCGGTCACGGGGCCTCCCGGGGCCAGTCGTGGAGCGAGATAGCCCCGGAACGCCAGCTCCTCCGCCATCGGCACCGTGACGACGGCGCCCGCGACCCGGAGCACGAGCCACGCGGCGCGTCCCGCCGGCGACAGCGCCGCGAGTCCGTCGGCGAGCGCGCTCCCCGCGCCGGGGGCCGGCGCCGGCTCGAGCGCCAGCCACAGCACGAGCACGACGGCGCCGATCCCGAGCGCGGGCCACGACCACGCGAGCCGCCAGTCGCGATACGCGTGGCGGAAGCTCCAGAGCGTGAGCGCCGCCGTAACGACGCGGAGCCCGTAGAGCGCGTCGAAGCCGCCGCTGCTCGCCGCGCCGGTCACCATCGCCGTGGCCGCGATCACCACGAGCGGCGCCAGGTGGCTCGCGGCCGGGCCGTCGACGAACCGGGTCGTGGGCCGTGCGGGCGCACGCGAGAAGAACGGATGCACGTGCCCGAGCCAGCCGAGGCCGAGCGCGACCACGCACAGCAGCAGCGAGCCCGAGTTGGCGTGGAAGCCGCCGATCGCCACCTCCTCGGAGACCAGCGTCCCGACGCCGATCAGCGCCGCGATCCGCCCCGCGTTCACGAGCCACATCGCCACCGCTCCGATCGGGAGCAGCAGCAGCGCGTGCGGAAACCGCAGCGTCCGCCGGAACGCGAGCAGGTAGACGCCGAGGAAGACCGACACCAGGCCGATGCCCTGATAGCCGGAGCACTTCGGCGCGATCACGATCTGGAAGGTGCGCGTGCCGATCACGAAGTACTCGGGGTAGTACGAGACGTCGCCGGCGAAGGGCCGGATGAGCTGGTAGACCAACCACATCGTCGAGCGGCCGAGCGGGTGCCACCACTCGACCGTCACCTGCCCCGCGGCGACGGCGAGCGCGCCGATGCCCGCACCCGCGAGCAGCAGCGGGATCGCGCGTCGCCCGAAGCGCCACAGCGCCTCGGGCGGGAGCGCCACGGCCGCCCACGCCGCCAGCGCGAGGAGGCCGGTCGCGGCCCACGCCGCCGCCCAGACGCCGCCGCCCGCGTCCTCGAAGACCGTCGCGGTGAGCCGGAAGAACGCGAGGAAGCCGACCACGTGCGCGATAGCGAACGGCCAGGCGGACCCGTGCGGCGCGGCCGCCGCCGCGCTCTCGAGGTCGCTCCAGAGCCGCGTCCCGCCGAACAGCACGAGCGCAGTGACGGTCGCGAGCACGAGCGGCATCACGAGCCCGGCCTGGCCGAGCACGAGCGCCCACCACGCGTGCGTCTGCTCGGTCAGCGGCTGCGCATTGTAGCGCGCCGCCAGCAGTCCCCCCTCGCCCACCAGGAGGACGACCAGCAGCGCGATGCGCGTCCGCAGCGTCGCACGGACGCGCGTGGGTACGACGGCGGAGATCATGGAGCCCGGAAATGCACGGGGCACCCTTCCGGGTGCCCCGATGTACGCACGTGCGGAAACCGACCGGCCCGGACGGCGAGCGTCCCGGCCCCCGGAGCGATGCTCAGCGGCGGCGGAACCGCTCGGCCAGCATCAACCCGCCCCCGACCAGCACGGTGATCGCGCCGGTGAGCATGCTCGGGTCGATCTCCGGCGCGGACGTCGGCGGCTTGTAGTTGCAGCGGATGAGCTGGCAGATGTCGAAAATGAATCCGGCGTGCGCGGGCGTCGCGGTCGACGCCGCCACGACCGCCGTCGTGATTCCAGCCAGCGTCGCGAACTTCATCGTTCTCATCTGAGGTCTCCTTCGAGGTCGGGTTTGCTCGGGGGTCGTCGTGACCGGCAGCGGCCCCGATCACGCGGGCGCGATGATCCGACGCGAGGCGCAACGTGTCAATGGAATTCGTCCGCACTCCGGCTCTTCGATTTGGTGTGCGGGGGACCCGGGACCCGATGTCCCGGGCCCCCGCACGATCAGGGATCAGCACCGCAGCAATGCGGCTCTGACGGCGCATGGGTCGTGCGACGCATGCGTCGTCCCGTGCGGTCATGGTGCGACCGCGAACGTCGAGGTGTCAAGGATTTTCCCGCCGTCCGACGTCCCGCGCGTCGCATCTGCGCGGTCGGTCGCCGGCGCATCCGCCCTGCGCCGCGCGGGGCGCACGAGGTCGGCTGCGGCGAGCGCCCCGGCGTCGCGCGAACGGGTCAGCGCGCGTACATCGCGCGCGTCGTCTTCCCCATCGTGCGCACGGCGACGCGGCGCGGGAGGAGCCGGCTCATCACGAACGTCGCGACGCGATTCGCCCGGCCGGCGATGCCGCTCGGCGCGCGGCCGAGCGTCGCCAGCGCCTCGGCGACGACCGGACCCGGCTCCATCACCGGCGGCGCGAACAGGCTCGTCCGCTTCGGTTTCGACGCCTCGTAGTTGGGCGTGCGCGTCGCGCCGGCGCAGAACGCCAGCACGTCGACGCCGTCGTCGCGCAGCTCGTCGAAGAGCCCCTCGCCCAGCACCAAGTCGAAGGCCTTGGTCGCCGCGTAGGTCGCGATCAGCGCCGAGCCCTGGAATCCCGAGAGCGACGACACCAGGATGACGCCGCCGCGCCGGCGCTGCGCCATCGCGCGCCCGAGCTCGTGCACCAGGACGATCGGCGCCCGGCAGTTGACGTCGAGCACGTGGAGCTTCTCCTCGAGCGGGACATCGAGGAACCGGCCGATCGGCGACAGCGCCGCGTTGTAGACCAACAGCCCGACCTCGACGTCGCCCGCCTGGGCGCGCAGCGTCGTCATCAAGTCGGGGCTCGCGAGGTCGAGCGCGACCGTCCGCACCTCCACGCCGTGGTCGGCGCGCAGCACGTGCGCCAACGACTCGAGCGGCTCGGTGCGGCGCGCGACCAGCAGCAGGTTGAGCCCGCGCGCGGCGAGCTGGGTCGAGAACTGGGCCCCCAGGCCGACGGAGCCGCCCGCCACCAGCGCCCACGGTCCGTACCTGGCGCGGAACTCGCCCGCCGTGTCCGACATCCGGGCGCCTTAGCACTCCGACCGGCGAGGCGCCATCGAGACGTCGATCAGGGATCGTCGTGGACAGCGACACGCTCCCTGATCTAGACCAGGCGCGCCATGACGATCCGTCTCTCCCTCGCCCTGCTCACGCTGCTCGCGCTCCGATCGTCGACGCCGGCCGCCACGTCCCCCGAGGCGACCTGCGCCCGCGCGTCGGGCGGCGCCGCCGTCCGCTGCCTCGCCGACTACACCGCGGCGGTGGAACGCTGCCGGAAGACCGCGGACGCCGCGTGCGAAGCGAACGCCCGCGCCGCCAGCGGTCTGATCGCCACGGCGCTCGCCGCCCCGGCCGACCCCGTCCGCACCGCGTGCTCCGAGGACGCGTCCGAGGCGCTCGGCTACCTCTCGCAGGCCGATGCGATCGCGCGCGCGCCCGAGTCCTGCACCGACTTCGCCGAGGACTTCCTCGCGATCGGCTACGCCCCGAACCTCGCCGCGCTCCCGCCGCGCGCGATGCGCTGCCAGCGGCGCGTGACCGGCGTGCTCCGTCGGCTGCGCGGCGCGGTGATCGCGCACTTCGGGCCGGGCTGCTTCGAGAAGGAGGTCGCGGGCAAGACCTGCCGCCACGCGGCCCGCGACCGGGCCGTCGTGCGCGCCCGGCAGTCCGCCCGCAAGGCGATCCTCGCCGGCTGTCACGCCGACTTCGACGCGCTCGGCGTGTCGACGCTGACACCCACCACCGCCGCGGTCGACGACCTCGTCGAGCGCGTGGTGACGCGCGCGCGCCACTTCGCGGAGCGCAGCTATCCCGCCAACGAGCTCGGCCCGACCGCGGTCTACGGCCCCCACAAGATCGGCGTGCGCACGCTCGCGCTCGCGGACGCGTCGCGCACCGACGTCGGCAGCACCGACCCGCGCCCGGTGACGGTCGAGGTCTACTACCCGTCGACCGACGCGGCCACAGCGGGCGTGCCCAAGGACGTCATCAAGGTGCTCGGCCTCGACATCGTCGCCTCGCCCGCCTACCGCGACGTCGCAGTCGCGCCCGGCCCGTTTCCGCTCGTGCTGTTCTCGCACGGCAACGGCGGCATCCGGTTCCAGTCGTTCTTCTTCGCCGCGCACCTGGCGAGCCACGGCTACGTCGTGGTCTGCCCCGATCACCGCGGCAACACCTTCGTGGACATCGCCGCGGGCGTCGTCGACCCGGACGTGGCCAGGAACCGGCCGCTCGACCTGAGCTTCCTGATCGACCAGTTCCTCGCGTTCAACGGCAGCGCCGGCGGCGCCTTCGCAGGCGCGATCGACCCGGACCGGATCGGCGTCTCCGGCCACTCCTTCGGCGGCTACACCGCGTTTGCGATCGCGGGCGGCGCCTTCTCCCTCGGCACCTTCGCCGATCCCCGCGTGAAGGCGATCCTGCCGCAGGCGCCGGCCAACCTGTTCCCCGACGCCTTCTTCGACACGATCCACGTCCCGACGCTGATCCTGGGCGGCTCGATCGACACCACCACGCCCTTCGCCGCGAACCAGCAGACGCCGTTCGACCTCCTCCCGAGCGGCGCCGCGATCGTCGGCCTGGGCGAGCTGGCCGACGCCGGCCACTTCACGTTCTCCGACTTCTGCGAGGTCCCCCGCGACCTGCTGAGCTTCCTCGGCGGCTTCGACGAGGCCTGCGAGCCGCGTCACCTCGCCTGGCGCTGGGCGCACCGGATCGTGAACTACCTAGCGCTCAACTTCTTCGACGCGACGCTCGGCGGCGACGCGGAGGCGGCCGCCCGGCTCACGCCCGCGGCGCTCGCGACCGTCGACGAGCTGACCTACCAGGCGAAGTGACTACGCAGGACCGCCGAGCAGCGTGAAGCTCTCGGCGGCGGGATCGTAGGCGAAGACCTCACCGGTCGCGATCTTGAACACCCAGCCGGCCATCCGGAGCCGGCCGTCGGCCAGCCGCCTGGTCACGAACGGGTAGTGCCGCAGACTCTCGAGCTGGAACAGCACGTTCTCCTCCACCGCCGCGGTGACGCGCGCCTCGCCCTGGAGGTGGGAGTAGCGCCGCTCGATCACCTCGCGCAGGTGGTCGGTCTGCTGGAGCCAGTGCCGCACGTACGGCAGCCGCGCGACCGCCGGGGGGTCCAGCACGGCCTGCATCGCGCCGCAGCCGGTGTGCCCGCACACGATCACGGTCGACACCTCGAGGAACTCGACCGCGTACTCGAGCGCCGCCACCGCGCCGCCCGGGTAGTGCTCGCCGTCGCGCGGCACGATGTTGCCGATGTTGCGGATGATGAACAGCTCACCGGGCGCGGCGCTCGTAATCAGCTCGGGGATCACGCGCGAGTCCGAGCAGGTGATGAACAGCGTCTCGGGCCGCTGGCCCTCCGCGAGCTTCTCGAACAGCGCGCGGTTGGACGTGAAGAACTCGGCCTGGAACTGGTGGATCCCGCGGACCAGCTTCTGCATCGCGAGTGCGAACTAGCCTCAGCCGCCCGAAGCGGTCAACCGGGACGACGCCAGGGACTCCTCGCGCCGGCGCACGCGGGTCTCGACGAGCTTCAGCAGCATCGGCACGCACAGCCCGAGCGCGATCGCCGCGCCGGCGAGCCGCGGCACGCCCACCAGCACGCGGCCGGGGCCCTCGGCGAGGAGCCGCGTCGACGCGACCGCGCCGGTCGCCGACGACAGGTGCTGCACGGCGGACTGCATCGACTGGAAGCTGGCGCGCTCGTGCGGCAGCGGCACGCGGGTCGCGAGCGTGCTGACCGCGACGTTGCGGAACGCCTGCGACACCATGAACCCGACGAAGACCGCGACCACCGGCAGGCCCGGCAGCTCCAGCACGAACCCGAGAAGCAGCACGGCGGTGAGCGCGACCGTCGCGAGCACCGCGGTGGTCGCCGAGCCGAGACGGTCGACCAGCATCCCCGAGATCCGCATGCCGACGAAGCTCACCAGCCCGCCGACCACGAACAGCATCCCCAGGTGCGCCCGCGGATAGCGGAGGTTGTACTGGAAGTACGCCGACAGGTTCGGGATCACGAGGAAGCTCGCCATCATCGCGATGCCGCTCGCCGTGAGCTGGAGGCGCACGGGGACGCACGCGAGCAGGCCGCGCAGCCGGGCACGGCCGTCGCCCGGCACGTGCGCGACGACGTGGCCGCGCATCGCCGGGAGGGCGAGGAATGCACCCGCCGCCACCGCCGCGCCGAGCGCCGCGAGCGCGAAGAACGGCAGCCGCCAACCGCCGAGCCGCGCCAGCTCGAGCCCGGCCGGCACGCCCAGCACCGCCGCGGCGGAGAACGCGCCCATCACGAGCCCCATCGCCGCCCCGCGCCGCTCGGCCGGGACGGTGTCGGCGACGATCGAGATCGCGAGCGACGTCGCTGGCCCGCCGAAGGTCCCGGCCAGCATGCGCGCGCCGACCAGCGTGCCGAGGCCGGTCGCGAAGCCGCCGGTCGCCGTGCCGACGACCAGCCCGAGGAGCGCCAGCGCGAGCGCGGGCCGGCGGTCGAAGCGGTCGAGGAAGAACGCGCCGACGACGCCCGACACCGCGGCGGTGGCCGTGTAGCTCCCCGTCACCAGCCCGAGCTGCGAGACCGGGATGCCGAGCGCCAGCGCGAAGTCGGGCCCGAGCGGCGTCACCATCATGAAGTCGACGATGTTGACGAACTGCACCGCCGCCACGAGGAGCACGACCGCCCGCTCGCGGGGCCGAAGCCGCGCCGCGGAGCTCAGGCGGCGAGCGCTTCCAGGATCGCGTGGTGCAGGCCGCGATCCTCGGGCGCCACCTTGCTCGGGTAGAAGGCCCGCACCTGCCCGTCCTTGCCGACGAGGTACTTGCAGAAGTTCCAGTTCGGCACGTCGCCGCCCCGGGTGAGGAACGCGTACACCGGAGACTGCCCGGGGCCGGGCTTGGTCCGGCACTTCGCGAACAGCGGGAATGTCACGCCGAAGCTGGTCTCGCAGAAGGTCTTGATCTCGGCCGGCGTGCCGGGCTCCTGGCCGCCGAACTCGTTGCTGGGGAATCCCAGCACCGCGAAGCCGTGGGGCCCGAGCTCCTCGTGCAGCCGCTCGAGCCCCTTGTACTGCGGCGTGAACCCGCACGCGCTCGCGACGTTGACGACGAGCGTGACTGTGCCGGCGTAGCGCGCGAGGTCGGCCGGCGCCCCGTCGAGGGTCGTCGTGCCGAGCTGGTAGAGCGACATGGGACCTCCTGTCGGCGGCTGGGTGGTGGCATACGTCCACGCCGGCCGTGGCATGTCCAGGGGTGCGCGACGCGGCAGGATCCGCTAGGGACGCTCCGAATGGGAGCGGCTGGGCGGGGCGTGCGGGCCACGATCGCGCTCGCGCTGGCGGCGGGCTGCGCGCATCGCGCGGCCATGCCGACGGCGACCCCGGTCGGCGAGCCGCCCGAGGTGAGCGCCGTGCGCCGCTACCTGGCCGACGTCGAGCCACCCGAGCGCTTCGGCGACGAGCGGCTCCCGGTCCGCGTCCGCGGCTTCGCGGTGTGGGACCTGGACGGCGACGGGACACCCGAGGTCGTGCTGTGGACGGATCCCTACTACCGCCAGTCGCCGACCATCACGCTGTTCTCGGTCGCCGCCGGCGGCAAGGTGCGGCGGCTCGTCGAGGGGCTCGTGCCCGGCCCGCTGGTCCCGGCGACGCTCGACCGCCGCGACCCGCACGCCGGGGGTCGTGGCGCCGACGTCGTCGACCGCAAGGGCGAGGCGCTGCGGGCAACAGGCGTCGAGCCGGCGCGCGAGGACGCCGACGCCTTCGGTCGCGCGGCGGTCGCGGCCGCGCTGCACGCGTCGATGCACGCCGTGCAGTACCCCGCGTTCGTCCACACCGACGGCCGCGCCGGCACGGGCAGCTACGTCGACCTGACGCAGGAGCGAAGCCCGCTCGCCCTGTCGACGGGCTGCGCCGGGTTCGACTTCGTGCCGGTCGAGGACGTCGCGGTCGGCACGCTGGGCGGCGACCCACACGGCCACTACCTCGCGGCGACCGCGGGCGGCCGCCTGGACCTCTATCGCATCGACCGCATCCAGCGCGACGGCATGCTGCAGAAGCGACGCTGGACGGCCGCCAAGCCGGCCGACTTCGTGCGCTTCGCGGGCCGTCCCGGCGGCACGATCACCTACGAGACGCGGACCGGCACGCTCGTCGCGCTCCCGAGCCCGCACCCGTAGCTCAGCCGAAGCGGCGGCCGACGACCGGCAGGCGCGCCAGCACCAGGCGCCCCTCGCGCAGCCCGAGCGCGGCGGCGGCGAGGAAGTACGCGACGCCGAACGCGCCGATCACGAGGACGCCGAGCGGGATCGGCGGCGCCGCGCCCGCGACGAGCTTCACGCCGACGCCCGCGGCCGCCGCCACCGCCGCCGCGCCCCACAGCCGCACGATGAACCCGAGCGGCAGCCCTCGCGACCCGATGCGCTGCTTGAGCCCGTACCGGAGGAGCGCGAACTCGACCCAGCCCGCGAGCCCGGCCGACAACGTGAGTCCCGCCGCGCCCCACTTCGGATCCAGCCCGAGGAGCGGCGGCAGCGGCAGCGCGAACGCGAAGCCGAGCCCGGTCGTCAGCGCCACGCGCAGGAGCGCGATCTTGAGCGGCGTGCGGGTGTCGCGGAGCGCGTAGTACGTCGACGCGTAGAGCCGGCCGAGCGTGGAGGCGACCAGCCCGACGGCGGCGCCGGCCAGAATGCCCCACACGTACACCGAGTCGGCGCGAGTGAACCGCCCCGACTGGAACAGCGCGGCCGCGATCACGTCGCCGATCGCCAGGAACGCCATCGCCGACGGCACCACCAGGAACGCGATCCGCCGGAGCCCGCCGTCGAGGCGGCCGCGGAGATGCGCGGCGACCTCGTCCTCGGCGCCGAGCGCGCTCGACATCGCCGGCAGCTCCGCCGCCGACACCGACATCCCGAACAGGCTGACGGGCAGCACGTACAGCGCCTGCGCGTTGGTGAGCGCGGCCACCGCCCCCATCGGCAGGAAGCTCGCGATCAGCGTGTCGACGTAGGCGCTGATCTGGACGACGCCGCGCCCGAGGAACACCGGCCCGAAGTTGCGCACGACGGTGCGGACGTGCGTCGAGCGCACGTCGGGGAAGAGGCGGAGCGCGCCGATCAGGCGGAGCACCACCGGGAGCTGCACCAGGAGCTGGAGCGCGCTGCCCGCGACCGACGCCCACGCCGTCACCACCGCCAGGTCGAACGGCGCGCTGCGCGGCCCCCAGCCGAGCAGCACCGCGACGATCGCCGCGTTCCAGACGATCGGCGCCGAGTAGGAGACCAGGAAGCGCCGGTGGCTGTTCAGGATGCCGAGGCACCACGCGGAGAGCACCAGCAGCCCCGCGCCCGGGAACAGGATCCGCACGAGCTGGATCGTGAGGTCGCGCTTCGCGCCGGCGAAGCCGGGCGCGATCACGTCGATCAGGAGCGGCGTGACCGCGACGCCGAACAGGACCAGGACCGACGTCGTCAGCGCGAGCAGCGCGGCGACCGCGCCCGCGACGCGCGTCGCCTCGGCGTGCTCGCGCTCCGCGAGGAGCCGCGCGTAGACCGGGATGAACGACGCCGAGAGCACGCCGTCGCCGAACAGGTTCTGGAGGAAGTTCGGGATCCGGAACGCGGCGTTGAACGCGTCGGCGGCGTCGGAGAGCCCCAGGTAGCGCGCGAGGAAGTGCTGGCGGACGAACCCCGCGATGCGGCTCGCGAGGATCCCGGCGGCGACCAGCGTCGCAAACCGGCCCGTCGCCTCCCGCACGGGCCGGTCTCCGTCCGCGTGCGCCTGCCCGTCCGTCCCCATCACACCCCGGAGCACCAGTGCCGGAAGGGGGGCCCGCGGGCAAGCTCGCAGGACCTACGGGCGCGCGATCTCCACGGCGTAGCGCGCGCGCATCGCACGCATGCGCTCGGCGCTCCGCTCCCGGCCGCGCTCGGCGAGCAGCGCGAGCACGACCCGGCTGCGCACCGCCGCGAGCGGCGGGGCGCGCCCGGCGTCTCGCTCGCGCACCCACAAGAGATGGAGACC
>Ga0335069_10004705_pt1 | contig 20131 bp, 12 predicted proteins | sample Lox_Sample_11_FD_206714 | JGI IMG/M metagenome (GOLD analysis project Ga0335069, IMG submission 206714) | Soil microbial communities from Loxahatchee National Wildlife Refuge, Florida, United States - Lox_Sample_1.1 | ecosystem: Environmental > Terrestrial > Soil > Wetlands | place: USA... | reverse complement strand
GCTTTCGCTCGATCTCGATCTGCTGCACGAGCAGGCTCGGGCTGGTCGCCGACACCGGCAGAAACCCCGATTCGGCCCCGCAGAATCCGTTGAAGGTCCGGTAATCGTCGCCCGCGGCCATGATCTTGCTGAGCGACGCGAGCGGTGTGCCCACCACATCCACGCCGCGCACCAGCTCGTCCGGCCGACCGTCGACCCAGACCCGATACACCAGAATGGGCAGCACCTTGAAGGCTTGCGGCGCCATGCGAGTCGTGTTGGTGAAACCGCCCGAAATGTCGGTAAAAACCAACCCGAACGGCTTGCCCTGGCGCTGCGCTTCGGCGCGCAGACGTTGCCTCAGCTCCTCGGTCGAAACCGACCGTGCCGGCTCGACCACCAGATTTCCCTGCCGCGCGACCGCCGCGCGTCCCTCTTGCCGCCGACCGTGTCCATTCGATTGGTTGAAACCACGCGCGGGCGAACGCCCCATCAGAAAAGTCTTGAGCACCCCGGCCTCGATCAGTGACACCCGCTGGGCCGCCACCCCTTCGTCATCGAAACGATAGAAGCCGTTGAGCTCCTGGTTGCCCACACGCGACAAGGCAGGGTCGTCGTACACCGAGATGAAGGACGGCAGCACCGGCTCGCCGATCTTCTTGGCGAAGGTCTGGCCCTCCTCGTCGCGCTTCTGCCGGTGGCCTTCGATGCGATGGCCGAAGATCTCGTGGAAGAAGACCGCCGCGGCCTTGCCCTCGAGGATGGCCGGTCCCACGTAGGGCTCGGCCAGCGGTGCGCGCCGCAAGGCCTGCAAGTCGGCGATGATGGTGTCGATGGCCTTACCCAGCGTGGCCTCGTCGGGCAGACCGGCGACCTCGGCGGCATCGAAGCTTTCGTGGCGTTCCAGCCCCATGCCGTCTTCGGCGCGCGCGCTGGCCATGATGGATAGCCGCGCGTAGTTGCGCCCGGTCTGGATGCTCGACCCCTCCGAATTGATAATCCAGCGGTTCACGCTGCTGATGTCCAACATGACCTGGGCCTGGTGCGGTTCGGGCAGTCCCTGGAAGCGCGCGGACAAGCGGCGCACGCGGGCCTCCCACGCGGGGAGGTCGACGCTCACCGAGGCCGGCGGCTCGACGAACACCACCGGCTGCTCGGCGGAGAAGTCGTCGGACGGATCCTCGTCGGGTGTCTTGAGCTTGCTGTCCGAATTGATCTTGAGCAAACGCTCGACCGCTGCCTTGTAACGCCGGTCGGTCTCCGCCCATGCCACCGCACGCATGGGCAGTGTCGCATCTTCGAGCGGCAGCAGGGCCGAGCCACCGCCGATACCGTCGAAATCGTAGTAGCCGTGTAGCGCGTGGCTGGAATCGCGCTTGTGGTTTCCCACGCGCACGTCCGTGCTGAGCACGCGGGCGCGATGGTCCTCGGAGCTGGTGAGCGCGCCATCGCTGGCCGCGATGCTGATCGCCCGTCGGTCATGGACCTCGTACCCGATGTAGTAGGGCGGCATCTCCTGCTTGCCCAGCTCCACCATCGCCCGATGCAGCTCTTCTTCCAGGGCCAGTAAGCCCGCCGTCTTCGACCCGCGAGCACCCGTCAGAGGATCCACGCGAACCGTGCTGGGGGCGCGCGCTGGCTGCCCGGGCGAGGCGAGCGCCGGCGTCTTGCCATCGCCCGCGACAGGCGCATGGGCCAGGCAGCTCACCGAGACAGCAAGGATGGACAAAATCGGGATCCGAAAACAGCTCCGGTTTGGAGTCATGCGCACTAACCTTCCCACGCGCGATCGCGGCTTGGGTTTTCCTGGCTGACAGTCCGAACCAGCGTCTATTTCACATTGCCCCATCGCACTAGAGTCGTCCGACAGCGCGCTACCTGTCAACTCGGGAGGCGTGCCTGGTTGATTTGGGGCTCACCCCACGCGCCGTCGAAAGCCTGGACGTGAGGACCGCTAAGGAAGCCAGAAAATCAGGAAGAGGACGGCCAGAAAACCGCTTAGGAAGCCAGGAAGATAGGAAGAGGACAGTCCTGATAACCTCGATTTCCTGGATTTCCTGGTTTCCTGGGTTCCTTAGCCGCCCCTTCTCCGTCAAGCACGCAAGCTCAGTCGCTCGTGACGAAGCTCGCCGGCATGCGTAGCGCTATGATCTCCGCCTTTGCCGTGACGACACCGTCGGCCGACAGGGTGGCCGCGACCACGACCTTGCGCCCCTTTTGTTCCTGAACTCGGCCCCGGATCTCAAGGGTCACGCCCATCGGCGTCGGCTTCAGGTAGTCGACCTTGAGCGAGGCGGTCACATAGCGCAGCGACGGATCCGAGTCGAGTGGACGGCCCAGAGCCCGCGCGGCAGCCGCAGCCGCCGTACCCGTTCCATGGCAGTCGAAGAGCGAGGCGAGCAGGCCACCGTAGACGAAGCCGGGAATCGCCGTGTGACAGGGACGTGGCACGAAGCGGGTGACCGATTCGTCGCCTTGCCAGCGGGTCTTGATGTGCAGGCCGTCGGGATTGAGGCGACCGCAGCCGTAGCAGTGGGAATAGTCCTCGGCGTAAAGATCCTGGAACGCGGGCTCGCCGGCCGACATGGTTCGCTACGCCGTCTTGATGCTGGCCGCGGCCTGCAGCTTCAGCTCCTCGACCGCCATCTCGCGCATCTTGTACTTCTGGATCTTGCCGTTCACGGTCATGGGGAAGGAATCGACGAACTTCCAGTAGCGCGGGATCTTGAAGGTCGCGATCTTGCCCTTGCAGAAAGCGCGCAACTGCTCGCCCTCCAAGCTCGCGCCGGCGCGCAGCTTGACCCAGGCCATCAGCTCCTCGCCGTACTTCGCGTCGGGCACGCCGATAACCTGCACGTCCGCGATCTCGGGCTTGGTGTAGAGGAATTCCTCGACCTCGCGCGGGTAGATGTTCTCGCCCCCGCGCAAGACCATGTCCTTGATGCGCCCGACGATGTTCACGTAGCCGTCGGAGTCCATCATCGCGAGGTCGCCGGTGTGCATCCAACGGGCGGTGTCGATGGCCTGGCGGGTGGAATGCATGTCGTCCCAGTAGCCGAGCATCACCGAGTAACCGCGCGTGCACAGCTCGCCCACCGTCCCGCGCGGGACCACGCGGCCGCTGGCCGGGTCGACGATCTTGACCTCCACGTGGGGGTGCACGCAGCCCACCGTCGCCACGCGCTTGTCGAGCGGATCGTCGGTCTTGCTTTGGGTCGACACCGGCGAGGTCTCGGTCATGCCGTAGCAGATGGTGACATCCGGCATGTGCATGTCCTTCTGCACCCGCTTCATCACCTCGATGGGACAGGGCGAGCCGGCCATGATGCCGGTGCGCAGCGACGAGAAGTCGGTCTTGGCGAAGTTGGCGTGCTCGATCTCGGCGATGAACATGGTGGGCACGCCGTAGAGCGCGGTGCACTTCTCCTCCTCGACCGCGGCCAGCGTGGCCGCCGGATCGAAGGCCTCGCTGGGGTAGACCAGGCAGGCGCCGTGGCTGGTGGCCGCCAGGTTCGACATCACCATGCCAAAGCAATGATAGAGCGGCACCGGCACGCAGATGCGATCGTGCTCGCTGTAGCGCAAGGTGCGGCCCACGAAGTAGCCGTTGTTGAGCAGGTTGTGGTGCGAGAGCGTCGCGCCCTTGGGGAAGCCGGTGGTCCCGCTGGTGTACTGGATGTCCATGGCGTCGTCGGGATCCAGGCTCTGCTCGCGCTGGTGCAGCTCCTCCTCGGACACCTGCCGCGCATCGTCCTTGAGGGCTCGCCACTCGTCGTCGAGGACGATGGCGGGGATGTGCTGGGGCAGCTCCTCCTCGGCTTCTTTCACCATGGCCAGGTAGTTGGTCTGGCGGAACCCGCGCGCCATCACCAGAAGCGACGCGCCCGACTGCTTGAGCGCGTGCACCAATTCGTGGGTGCGGAACGCGGGGTTGATGTTCACCATGACCGCGCCGATGCGCGCGTTGGCGTACTGGACGATGGGCCATTCGTAGCGGTTGGGCGACCACAGGGCGACCCGGTCACCCTTCTTCACCCCGCGCGCCATCAGCCCGCGCGCGACCAGGCCGATCTCCTGCCACATCTGTTGGTAAGTGGCGCGATACTTCTGATGGCGCGAGACCAACGCCTCGCGATCGCCGAAGCGCTCGACCGTGCGGCGCAGGTTCTCGCCACAGGTTTCGCCCAGCAATGGGGCGGCGGTGGTTCCGTGGGAGTACGACGGTTGTAGCAGCATGGCGCCATGTTAGTGCGGTAGCTGCACGGCGAGCAAGGGGGAGAAGACGGACAACGGCGGCAAGCGCACATGCGGCTTCATTGTGGCGCCCCGATGGCGTATGCTGCCCGCCTTTCGACGAGCAAGGGGTTTGCCATGACCGACAAGACCGTCGCCCTCGTGACCGGCGCGAACAAGGGAATCGGGCTCGAAATCGCCCGCCAGCTTGGCCAGAAGGGGCTCATCGTCGTACTGGGGGCGCGGGATGAGGCCAAGGGTGCCGCTGCGGCGGCCGCTCTGCGCGGGGAAGGGCTCGACGCCCATTCCGTCAAGCTGGACGTGACCAGCAGCGAGGACATCGCACGGCTACCCGGTACGCTCAAGCAGCGATTCGGGCGCCTCGACGTCCTGGTCAACAACGCGGGCGTGGCGGCAGGAAGCTCCGACGACATGGACGCGTTCCGGCGCACGTTCGAGGTCAATCTCTTCGGCGCGGTGGCGGTGGCGTTTGCGCTCTTGCCGACGCTCAAGCAAAGCCCGGCCGGCCGAATCGTCAACCAGTCGAGCATCCTGGCGTCGCTGACCTCGTTGCAAGACAAGCCCTACCGGTACAAGGGATCGGTGTTCCCCGCCTATACCGCCTCCAAGGCCGCGCTCAACGGCTTCACGGTCGCGCTCGCCCACCAGACCGCCGGCACCGCGCTGAAGGTGAACTCGGCCCATCCGGGCTGGGTGCGCACCGACATGGGTGGCGAAAAAGCGCCCATGTCCGTCGTCGACGGGGCCAAGACCGCGGTCGCGTTGGCCACCCTGCCCGACGACGGCCCGAACGGCGGCTTCTTCCACATGGGCCAGCCGCTGCCCTGGTAGCACGAGGGACGAGCCAGCGTATCCTAATAAGTATGACGAACCACGCGTGTAACACTTCGCGACGGGCCAGCTTCGATCGTTTCGTGTCCGTGTTGTGCGCGGGGGCCATGCTGTCCCTGAGCTGTGGCACGATCCTGTATCCGGAACGCCGGGGCCGGATGTCGGGCAGGATAGACGCCGGGATTGCGGTGATGGACGCGCTCTGGCTCTTGCTATTCATCATCCCGGGAGTCGTGGCCTTTGTGGTGGACTTCAGCACGGGCGCCATCTACCTGCCCGGCGGCCGGGCGGATGCGGGGCCGATCAAGGTGGTGCAGACCAACACGACCCGGCCCGACATTGCGACCATCGAGGCCGCGGTCGCCAAGGCGACCGGCAAACGCGTGCGGCTCCTCGATTCGCGGGTCATCACGCGCGAGCTCGCCTCGCGCGACGAGCTGGGGCACGCACTGGCCGGGTATTGACGGCTTCGCGCCATCAGGACAAAGCCTGCCCGCGGGTACGCTCTTGGGCCTCGGCTGCCTGACCTGCCAAGCGACCGACGATCCCCGCTGCGCGCATTAACGCTTCGGCCTTCCGTTGGCGCGATCTCGGTTGTCATTCCTGACAATTCCGTTGGCAGGTGGCGGGCGCAAAGCTGTGGTTGTCAAGCCTTCCATTTGGCTCGCCTGTTGCAATACCGGGCCTGCGAGAGAAACAGTTTCCAAGGCGTCGCTGGCCATTCCTGCTGCCTGTCCCCTGTCGGGGTCTGGGAGGTTCGCCATGCCTGAGCCGGTTCGGCGATTCTTGCTGGTGCTGTTGGCGCCCGCTTTCGTGGCGACATGTGGGACTTCTCCAGGATTCTCGAAGCCCGCGGATGCCGGGGATGGATGTTGGACTTCGTACGTGGCCGACGTGCCGGACGGGGTCGACATTTTGTTCGTGGTCGACAACTCTCCGTCGATGGACCCCAAGCAGGCTGCGCTGACCCGGGCCTTTCCGCGACTGCTCGAGCAGTTGCAGAAGCTTCCCAGTGGCTTGCCCGACATCCATATTGGCGTGGTCAGCAGCGATATCGGGGCCGGCACAGGAGAAACCGGCGTCGGCTGTGGCAGAGTCCTGGGTGACCGAGGACTCCTATGGGGCAACGACCCCACGCCTGGCGCGCTCGCCACGGTCTCGGGCGCCCCGAGCAATGGCTGCGGCCTCAATCCGGGCGCGCGCTGGATCTCGGACGTCCAGGACAGGGATGGGGTCGCTCGCACAAAGAACTACACCGGAAACCTCACGGATGTCTTCTCCTGTCTCGCCCAGGCCGTGGGCACCGGTGGCTGCGAGTACACGCACCAACTGCAATCGCTGCGCGTGGCTCTCAACCCGATCGTGGGAGATTCCAAAAATCCAAACAACCCGCCCATCAACCCACAAAACGTCGGCTTCTTGCGCGACAAAGACTATTTGGCCATCGTTATCGTCACTGACCAGGATGACTGCTCCGCGGATCCATATAGCAGGAACAATGACGGCATGTTCTCTCCGATAACCCCGGCGGACGCCGCCAGCCTGCGCTGCGCCGCCCGCGGCCACGTGTGCAATGGCCAAGCAATTCCAGACTACGACCCGACGAACGGCTACAGTGGCACTGGGTTCGCCATCGACTTCGCGAATTGCGCGGCCAAGGAGCCCACATCTCCGCGGGACCCCGGCTGGCTCCCGCTCATCAGCGTCGAGGACATGATCGACAGCGTCAACCAGGTCAAGGCGCGACCCCAGGAACAGATTCTTGTGTCGGGAATCATCGGCTGGCCGGAGGGTGAAGACCTCTCAGGCGTTCAGTACCAGATCAACAAAGACTCCACTTCCATGCCGGTTGAGCAGCAGGCGCTCTGGAACTACATGCCCATCTGCAATAACTCTTCGATCCGGTCCGCCGACGGCAACATCTACAAAGCCTACGGTGGTCTGCGCCAAAAGAAGTTCATCGATGCCTATGGTCCAAACGGAAAGGTGTTCAGCATCTGTAACGGCGACTTCACGGACGCCATGACTCAGACGGGCGCCGCGATCCTGCAGGCCTTGGAATCCGGCTGCCTCCTGTACCCGCTGGTCGAGTCTGATAGCCCTAACGTCCAGCCCCAGTGCGAGGTCTTCGTCCGGACTTGGTGCCAATCGCCAGGCCAGGGGGATTGCCTTCAATCCGGCTACCAGGAGACCCGCATTCCCGAGTGCAAGGATTCCAGCTCCGGTCTGCCGCCTGACCCGAAGAATCCCCAATTCAACGCCGTCCCCGACGCCAGTCGCCCTTGCTGGTACCTCTTTTCGGACCCCATCTCAGGCTGTTCGAGCACTTCCGGGCAGCGGATCTCGGCTCTGTTCCAGGCCGATCAACCTGCACCTCCCGGCTGGACGCTCACGATGCGGTGTTCCTGCCTGACGTCACAGCCGTAGGTGAGCGATTCCGTGCGCACATGGTCAGCACATGCAAGCCGCTGGCTTGGAGCCGGCCGGGCGCTTGCTCAGGGGCTGCTCAGCTTGGTGGCCGTGATGGTAACGTCGTCGAGGTAGATGTCCACGCCGGCCGGGGCGCCGGAAAGAGTAATTCCTGACTGGGTCAGCGTGCCGGTTATTGAGGGAGTGAAGGAACCGCTCACCGCAACCCAGCCCGCGGAAGTGGCGACCTGATTGGCCCCGGAGGCATAGTGGTCGCCGGCGTCGTCGTGGAATCCCAGTAGCCAGTTGACCGACGCGCTGTTGGCACCCGATATTTTTACCCACCCGGAAACGTCGTAGCGATAGCCGTTCTGTAGAGTGCCGCTGAACCGAGCATTGGCGTCGGGTAGCGCCAGTTGGTACGCCGGTCCTTGCCAAGCTTGCGAGCGATTGGTCACGCGCAGGCTGTGCGTTCCGGTGTGAGCCGTGTCGGTCGAGACGGTCTTCGCAGCGCCGCCCCAAACCATCCAGCCGTCGGCATTCTCCTCGAAGTCGGACGAGAGGGCGAGATTGCCGGTGCGTACGCAGTCGGGCGCGAAGGGCGATGGCTCGTCTTCGGCACCGGCTACCTTGGGTACCAAGACCGAGACTGAGAAACGCGGCATGGTGTAGGCAAATCCACTCGCAGTCACATTGGGAATGTCGACCGCGCTCCTGACGTAGGTTGCACCTTGGTCCAGGACGAACACGTTCGCTTTGGCGAACGCCGCCGGCGCTCCGGCAATGTTGATGCTTGCGGTGATTGGGTCGCTGGTCTTGTTGATGGCGACGATGACCATGCGTGAGCTGTCTCCGGAGTCAATACTGGCGTAGACCGAGGTCGCCGCGATGTCAGAGGTGATCGCCGAGATGGAGGTGTCCCCGAAATGCCCGCCCAGCCCGTTGTAGTTTTGGAAAGCCTGCATCGCGCCCCAACCGTAGTTCTCCCATTCGTGCAGGACGAAATGCGCGGCCAGGTCGAGGCCCTCGCGACCGAAGATGCCGAGTGCATCGGCGATCGCAAGGCCCCCGCTCAGGTGATTCCCGCCGCCGAACTCCCACTCGCTCAAGGCCAACTTTACCCCCGGGGCAGCGGCGGCGATGCGTTTCTTCAGGCCAGGAATGAGTGCTAGCTGTTGGCTCTGAACGGGCGTTGCGGAATTGCAGACCCAAGCCGGGACGGCAAACGTCGGATCCCACAGCGTCCGCGGGACTTGGAGCCGTGCCGACACGATCTCGGCGTTCTGGTTGCTGTACATCGGTTCCTTGGACACATCCAACAACGGAACATAGGGATCCGACGAACTGCCCGTCCCCGCATAGCTCCATAGATAATAGTGCCAATCCACGTAGTCGACGAGTTGTCGCCCGAACGTGGTGCCCTCTGCCTTAAGCTTCGATAGGAAGTACTCTAGAAACGGACCCTTCGCGAGATCGGCCGCGCTGGCTGGCGGTGAGCTCGAATAGCAATCGCTCAGTGTATCGAGCACGCCGGCCGAGCTTCCCGCGACGATGCCGACAATTTCGGCGTCGGGCGCGACGGTCTTGGTGGCTTTCGCGAGCGCGATGGTTCGATTGACGTATTCGTCGTTTCCGACGTGGCTGGGGTGAAGATTGGGGTGACTTACGTCCCATTCGTTTGGCTCGTTGTCGAGCTGGAAGAGCACCGGAACATTGGCCGGACGGTTCCGCATAACCCAATTGACGAACTCATCCTGGTACACGAAGCCGTCGCCGGTGTCCGGCACCAGGCTGAATGAAGATCCCTTGGCTGGCTTGTTTTGCTTGTAGTGCGTGGAGAGCAAGCTCGGGTCATTGGGATCGAGGGTGCCGACGCCATCGCCCGCCACGTAGTCGAGTAGGGACAGACCCACGAGGAGCGTGCGCGATCCCGCTGCCGCCGCCGTGAAGCCGTCGGCTATGACCTGTGCGGGCAAAAACCCATCGCTGGGACTGAGCATATTCTGAATGGTGGTAACGATGGAGCCGCAGTAGCCCGGTGTGTAGGCGCCAATCTCCCAGTTGTAGGTTGAGCTGATGTCGCCATCCTCTGCCCGAAGCAAACTATGTCCGTATCGTCGGAACTGTTTCGAAGTCGTGTTCGACCAATATGGTGAGCCGTTGCTGCCGTAGATGAGGGGCGAGATGGGGTGCTTCTTCGATGCGTCCGTGGCGTCGATGGTGAAGGTGACCGGCGACGGGTGCGAAATCGTGGGCATCGGCGCAGGGTCGAACGCGATGTCGGGACAGAGCTCCACCGGGTGTGCGCCGAACATCCCAGCCGGCGTGAAGGAGATGTCGGTCACCGACAGGTCGAATGCCGCTCTCCCGGGCACCTGGAATTCCACGCTCATGACCCGAGTCGCATCGAAAGCCGCGACCTGCGCGTCTGCGCCACCCGTGCGTCGACTGAGATCGGTGAAAGCAAACGTGTACTTTTGCCAGACCGCCGCGACGGCAAAGGGAATTCCGAAATAGTTGTTGCACCCAGAGGTGCAGGCGCCGCCGTCCCGGCTCGCTTGCGTCTCCGCGGTGACGATATTGAGTCGAGCCTGAAGCGGCGCCGCCGCCTTGGCCCAGAAGGTGATTCCCGAGAACGCGGAGGCGTCGTAGGGACACGCGCCGGTTGTGCTTTGCGAGAGATTGAAGCCCATGGCAGCGCCCCACGAGGTAAAGCCTGACCCGACGATGCGGGCCGCGTAGCCGTCGCGCGGACCGGTGCCGGGCACGACCTTGGAAGGGGCCCGAGTTCGGGGGCGACAGGCTTCCCGCGCTTCCGTCGCCGTAGTCGTACCAGAGCCCGTTGCGACCGTCGGTCACGGTGATCTGACCGTTGCCGGACGAGAGATCGTCGATGAGTAAGTCCGAGCCTCCCTTGGCCGCGAGTGTGGGGCAGACCGCGGGCAAGGGAACCAGGGCTCCATCCACTTGCGTATCAATGGCCGTGTCGCCTACCGTCGGCGCATCCACGACATCCGGCTGTGGCCCGTCGGCGATGGGTACATCCTGCCCGCCTTGCCCTCCAGTGCCGGCTGGGCTGTCGCCTGCGCGGGCGTCAATTTGCAAAAAGACATCCACTGCTGCGTCGCCGGTCATCGACGGTGCAGCATCTATTGCTCCACCGACGTCGCTCGTCCCGCCCGTGCCAGCCGCCCCACCTGTGTCAGTCCGTCCGGCCATGCCGCCAGTCGCACCGCCGGCGGCAGTGGTCCCGCCCGGCGATTTCGCGTCTGCCGTTCCCGCCACATCGCCTCCGGCGTCTGCGGACTTTCCCGATGGCTTGGGCGAGCAGGCCGCTATCACTACCAGCGAGAAGACTCCTAGACGAAAAGGCACCGGGGGCTGAAAGAGAAGAGCCGCTTTCATCGTTATTCCCTCATCAAGCAAGTCGTTTGGGAGAAACCAACTCAAGCTTGCGTCCACATGCAGTCGCCAGAAACCGGGGATCGGCTACTGCGGGCAGGTATCCGTCGGCTCGACGGTGGTCGAGCCGGCTGTCCACGGCGTCTTTCCCGATTCGAACGCGCCCACGTCGGGCGCGGCGCCGGCGTAGCCGTCGGTGTAGGGCGAGAATAGGCCGCCCTGGTCGACCGGGCAGCTCGAGGTCGGTATGCCATTAGCGTCGACCGGGCAATCGATGTTGTGCTGCTGGATGGGCATCGAGCTCGCAGTACCATTCGACAGATTGAGAGTGGCCACGCCCCGGATGCGAAAGGAGATGCCGGTGTAGGCGGAGAGATCGATGGGCGTGCCGCCGGGTGAAAGCAGCGTGCCGGCCGTAGACCAGCCCGTGGCGAGCTTGGCACCGACCAGGGACAGAGCCTTGCCTGCAAAACCGGTAGCCGTACCTTTGGTCACGGTCGAGCCCTGACCACTCGTGGTCCACCAGGTACCACCCAGGGAGTTGGTGGCGGCCCCATCGAAATCATCCAGCAACTTCGGAGTCGTTCCCTCCAGATACAAGTCGTCGATGTCGATTTCGTAGGCGCCTTGACTCGCCACCGACCAGACCAACGCGACGACGTCGGTCAGGGCGAAGGTCTCGGGAATGGCCCACGTCGGCTGACGGAGAGCGGAGAAGGGAATGGTGACTTTCTGCCAGTCGGCAGTCACGGAAACCAGGGTTTGGTAGTCGCCACTGTCGTTCGTTTGGCTTTGCTCGACCGATATGAAGACCCCTGGCCGCTGCTGGAGCAAGTTGTTCGAGAAGACGGCCGTGCTCAAATCCTCCCAGACGTTGGTGTTCTGATTCAAGTAGACGGAAGCGGCGCCGGCCGGTGTGCCCAAGATGGTGTTGTTGAAGATCTGGTTCACGGCTTTGAACGATACTCCGGTCCCGGCCGTGTTGCGGATCAGGTTGTGGTGGGCAATGAAGCCGCGTGCACCGTCGTCGAGGTAGACCCCGGTGGCATAGGTAGTTTGATTGTCGGAGAGGTCGTTGTAGGCGACCTCGCTACCGCCGCTGTCCGTGCCCCACGAATAGACGAGTCCACCGTCATCCACCTGCAGCATGACCTGAGACACGCGATTCTTGAGGACGTGATCGGCCGTGCCGTGCAGTCGGATCCCCTTGCTGCCCGAGCGGGTCAGCGTGTTGTTGGTGATGGTGGTGCGGGCAGAACCGCCGTAGGTCGTAATGCCACCTATGTCGAGCCCCATGTAACTGACGTCGTGGATCACGTTGTTGTCGATCTTTCCGTCGTGACCGCTGGCGCTCAGGCCCTCGGACGCGGAGTAGGCGATGCTGCCGTTCTTCCACTCGTTGGAGTCGCCGTCGAGCACGGGACTCGTGCTGTCGTACCAGCCCTCGTTCAACGGCACGCCGACCATGGCCCATCCACTGTAGTCGCTGGTCGCCGCCAGCGAGCCCGTCACACAGAGCGGGCTGCCCGCAACCAGGGCGCTGAAACTTCCCGGGGTCATGGTCGTCCCGACGCCGCCTTGGGCGAGATACGCCGTGCCCTGCCAGTTCGAGGTCGCCACGCGTCCGCCGTCCTCGACCGCCCAAGCCGCAGCCTCGAGCGGGCTGGTGGCATCCATCTGCACGACCATTCCGTTGATGCAGAAGTCGTAGGGAACCGCGCTAGTAGCACCACCTGGCACCAGAATCGCCACTGTCGCGAGCGGCTGCCCGGCGTAGGCCGTGCCGCCGGTGGCCCAACAAGTAGTCTTGAAGCTGTTCCACGGGAAGAAGACCGGCTGGTCGAAGGTCTTGAGCACCACGCACCAGCTGTCGTTCGGATCGCTGCCTCCGTTCGGGCCCTGCACGTTCAATCGCAAGGTCGAGCCGCCAGGATTCGAAACATTGACCACAAGCCCGGCGCCGATGGGCGTCCACGTGCCCGCACCCAGGCCGGTTTGGTACGCCGAAGTCTCGCGCAGGTGGCTCACATAGCGGGCATGGACACCATCGACCACGCAGTGAGAAGCGCCCGCCATCCGAACCGAGGTCGCGAACAGGCGTATGCCTTTGACGTCGATATAGGAACGCGCGCCGAGGTTGAAGCCGTAGTCGCGTTGTTTGACCTCGGTCTTCACCGTCGATGGAGCCGCCGAATTCGGCGCCCACAAGTACACCTTGCCGCTGGCTGCGTCCTGAAACCACTCACCAGGAGAATCGAGCGCGAGAAGCGAGCCGAACACATAGTACGTGTCGCCGGCACGCGGTTGGAGAGCTGGCAAATATGAGGCCGACGTGCCCGAGTCGGCGTTCGGGATAGCCTCGGTCCAGGTCGCTATCTTCTTGACCTGGTCGTAGCCCGCGATCTTGCGCGTATAGCCCACCCAACGGTAGCCGGGAATCGTGAAGACGTACGCGCCGGCCCAGTCCCCCGTGGGCAAGGTGGGGCCTTCCAACGTCGTCGCCGTCGTGGAGGGTCCCGCCTGGGCGAAAGGCGCGTGCAACAGGTCGTCCGGATCCGCGTTCGGCCAGCGCGCTTCGTTGAGCATCTTGCCGTCGGCAAAAAGCTGGATGAAGCGCAAAGAGGTGTCCGCCACGTAGATGGAGCCCTGGTACGGCTGCCAGCTGGCTTTCAGGACCTCGGCACCGCTGATGGTCACGCACTCGCCGTTGTAGGCCGTGAAGGTGATGTGCGCATCGGCCGTGCCCGAGCGCACGGGGGTGACCGTCTCGCGGTAGGTGCCCGCGCGCATGGCGCAGGTGTCACCCGGCCGCGCCAGGGTCGCGCAGTGCTGGATCGTGCGGAAAGGCGCAGCCAGCGTCCCATCCGCCGAATCCGATCCGGTCATGGCGACGTAGTAGGTGGTTGGGCTCGGCGGAGGCGCTGCCTCGTTGCTCGCGTCCGCCGCCGCGAGACCGTCAACGCCGGCGACGCTTTCGTCGATGGGGACATCGGGCACGCTCGGTACGTCCGGAGCGGCGAAAAGATCGGTCGAGCCCGCGAGGTCACCCGTGTTCGCCAGGTCCGGCGCGGCGTCGGGAAAAGCAGAAAGCGTGTCCTCTGTGGCTCGACCTGCGTCAGTTGCGGTCGTACCCGCCACCCCGCCCGTGCCAGCCGTCGCGGCAGTTCCAGACACTCCTCCCACTCCAGCCACCCCGCCCGCGCCGGTCACGCCGCCACTTGCGCTGGTTCCGCCCGTTCCCGGCTTTGTGCCTCCAGTGCCGGCCACATCGATTCCGGCATCCCCGGGCTTCTTCGAGGTTCCAGGCGAGCAGGCAGCTATCGCCATCAGCGAGAAAACCCCAAGACGAGACTGCACCAGAGGCCGACAGAAAAGACCGGCTGTCATCGTGGCTCCTTCATTAAGAGATCACTAGCGGAAGAGTATCTCAATACCTCGGTTGCGGGGGAAGCGGTACGGAATGATCGATCTTGCTCAGGGGCTGGCCGCGCTTGGTCGCCGTGAGATTTTCAGCCCGTCACCGACCCATCTGGAACCGTTCTGCCCCGCCGGATTTGGCGGACGGCTCTTGGGCCCGGAGCAGGCGGCGTCGAGAGAACGGCCGGCTGACTCGGGATGAATCGGCGTCGAGTGGCTTCTTGCTCACTCGACGTAAAAGGCGCGCCGCCTACTCGCTTTCCCTGAGACGAAATCGGATCTTGAAAGAGCGCACACGCACTGGAACAGCGATCCCGTCGCGTTCACCCGGGGTGAAGGAACAGGCGCGTAGCGCCCGCTTGGCCGCTTCGGTCAACCCGGCGCCCAGCCCTTGCACCACCATGATGTCGCGCGCCCTGCCATTCTCGTCGACCACCAGATCGAAAACCACGACGCCTTCCAGCCCGGCCGCGCGCGCCTCCTCGGTGTATTGCCCCGAGCACTCGCCTTTGGGCAGGGGCATCTTGGTCACTTCATAGGGCTGCACCGGCGCTATGAGCGCCTTGTGAGCCTCACCGGTTTCGCTGGTGGTCCGCTTGCCCTGTCTGGTCTGCAGGGTGTTGCCCACCGCCATAGCTGGGCCCGTGCCCGCCGCCGAGGTCGACTCCATGGAGATGCCGAACACCGGCGTGGCGGTGGTGTCAGCCGTGATGGCCGGCCGTTCCGTCGGGGTCACCTGGCGAGGCGCGTTCACCTGCCTGGGCACATTGGCGGCCAGCGCGCGTGAGCGCCGGGCCGGCGCCTCATGCACGGGTTGCCTCTTTGCTTCGGCCGGTTCGGGGCTGGGAGCGTCCGGTTCCGGGGGCGGGGGCGGCTCGCTCAGTCGGACCTCGACCACCACCGGCCGCGCCGCCTCGGCCCGCGGCGGCAGGCGAGCCGTGCCGCGCGCCAGACAGAGGTGCGCGGCCAGCGATGCCGCCGCACAGATCCCCAGGCGTTCCGCGTAGTTCATTCCGGCTGCACCGGCGGGGTCAGTCCCGCGGGATCGATCTGGATGGCAAACGAGGTGACCCCCAGCGATTTGACCAAATCGAGAACCCACACCACGCGACCGTGGGTCACGTTCTTGTCGCCCGCGATGATCACCTGGGTCTTGGGATCCTTGCTCATGGCGGCTTGCACGGCGGCGCGCAGGGTCTCGGGGCTGGTCGGGTTGCCGTTCAAGTACATCCGGCCTTCGCGGGTCAGGGTGATGGCCAGGGTCGTCGGTGTCGTGGCGCTCGATTGCGCGGCCTTGGGCAACTGCACCTCGATGGCCTGCCGGGCGATGAGGTGCGCGGTCAGCATGAATATGATCAGCAACACCAACATGATGTCGACCAACGGCGTGACGTTGATGTCGGTGATCAGACCACGCCGTCGGGCACCGCCCGCCATTACTGCGCCTCGCGCTTGCCGGCTGTTTGGGTCGCGGCGCCGTTGGGCTGCGCGGCCATGGCATAGGCCAGGATCTTGTGACCGAGGGTATTGGCGGCGGCCACGGCGGTTTCCACGTGGCGCATGAGAACGTTGTAGGTGGCCACCGCGGGCAGCGCGACCAGCAGGCCGATGGCGGTGGCCACCAGCGCCTCGGCGATGCCAGCCATCACGGCTTGCGACGCAATAGCGGTATTCGTGGTCGCCAGGTCGTGAAACGCGCGCACGATACCCAGCACCGTGCCGAACAAGCCGACGAAGGGGGCATTGGCGCCCAAGGTGCCAAGAAAAGCCAGCCCCCGCTCGTAGTGCAGGCGATCGGTCTCCACGACCGCATCGACGTGCTTCTGCATGGCCGCCGGACCGTCGGCAAAGTGATCGAGGCAGGCGCGCGCCACCGCGGCCTCCATGGATTTGGCCGATCCCAGCGCCTTGCGCGCGGCTTCTGGCCCGGATGAAACCAAGGCCGCGAGCATCTTGGCGACTTGGCCTCGGTGCCGGCGCTCGCGCGCATAGAACCACAGGCGCTCGAGCACGACGGCCGCGGCGGCGATACTGAGGATGATGAGCAACCAGAGCACCCAGCGCGAACCCACACGCAGCATGACATCAAGGGCCTGGGCATCAATTGATTTTCCGTTGTGCATTGGTTTCTCCTAGAACCGAGCGCGCAGTCCCGCGGAAGGCAGGACGTAGCGAATGGTCGTGCCGGGCGTGACCTCTTCGGGCAGTAGCGCGGCGTTGAGCAGGTCGACGTAGAAATCGAGGAGCCACCCGCGGTAAATAGCGCGCTTGTCCACTCGCAAATCGACGCGGGTGTAGCCCACGCCACGGGCCGTGTTGTAGCCGGAAGTCGTGGTTGCGGGCTTGCCACTCTGATATTGGAAGCGCAAACCGAGGTCCCAATTGCGCGGAAGGCGCAAGCCGGCCACCAGATTGACCAGGTGGGTTCGGTCGAAATCGTAGGGCACCCATCCGCCATCGCGATAACGCTCGGAGCGCGACAGGGAATAAGACAACCAGCCGAACAGGCCGCTCTTGGCTTCGCGTCGGATCAGCGTCTCGATGCCATAGGCGCGCCCGGTATGCGGCGCGGTCAGGCGATCCAGGATGTCCTGCGCCCGGGTCTGGCCCGCCGCCGTGGTGGTGGCGACCAGCGCCGTGTTGCCGGCGGTGTTGAGAGTCTGTGAATTGACCGTCAGATCGAAGATGGTCGGGTCCATATAGGCGAAGTAGCCTTCCAGGCTGACGGTAAAATGATGGCTCAGGGCCGCCTCGATGCCCAAACTGGTCTGGATCGATTCCAGCAACCCGTATTTGAGCGGCATGGTGTCGAATCCCGGCAAGGGCAGAACGAAGCGTGGCGGCTGGTGGTACAGGCCGACCGCGCCCTTGAGCCAGATCGCGCTGTCGTCGCTGCCCGCCGCCAGCTCGGGCAGGCTGCGTTCAGCCAGCTTGTAGCGCACGGTCAGCCGCGGGTCGGTGGACGATTTGGTCGTGTCGGTGTCGTAATAGACGTCTTCGCGAATTCCCGGCCGGATCAGCCAGCGCGGGCTCGGCCGCCACAGCACCTCGGCCAGAGCCGAGCCGACGTACATCGCGTGCAGATCTTGTGTGATCGTGCTCAGGGTGAACGCGTCGGGCCCCACCGTGGGAGGCTGTCCTTGGTTGATGGCGTGGTAGCTGCCTTCAAGACCCCACACCAGGTTCAGGCGTTCGCCCAAGCGCCAGGTCCAGCGCACGGTCGGTTCCACCACCCAAGTGGCCACGTTGCTGCCGGAGCTGTCGGTGTGGTCGTAGCCCAGCACCACGCGATAAAGCCCGTCGAGGCCGCCGCTGCCGTGGTAGGCGCGCAGGTCGGCGCGATGGAAGTCCAAGATCAACGCGGGCGTGAGGGATGGACTGGAAGTGTTTGACTGGGTATCGAGCTCGTCCTTGGCCCCGAAGAACATGGCCGTCCAGCCGTTGCGCGGATTGCCGCCGTCGAGCCGGAACTGGTAGTCCCAATACGACAGCGAGGCCTGGTTGGTGGCCAGGCTGAGAATCAGGCCCGGATAGCCGTAGCGTGCGGCGGCGGTGGCGGTCACTCCCGTGTGCGGGATGGGCTCGCGCACGAAACCGCCGGCCTGGGTCAGGTTCGCGTCGAGATCGATGAGGTGCTCGTCCGATCTCGCGCGGTGAGTGCGGCCGTCGATGATGCCGCCGGCGTAGCCGCCATAGAGCACCGGGGCGCCGCCCGGGAAGAACTGAATCTCGTCGATGAATTCGGGATGCACGACGCTGGTGGCGACCAGTAGGTGGTAGAGCAGCGGGACGCGCGTGCCGTCGAGCAAGTACCCGGTCGAGCTGGGGCTGGCGCCGCGGATGACGGGAAATGGCAGCAGCGACACGACCGAGGCCGTTCCCGGCAGGGTCTGGATCACGCGGAAGGGATCGCCGAAGGTCCCAGGGATTTGCTGGATTTCAGGACCGCGCAGGGTGATGCGCGAGACCTCCTCGCGCCGCTGGTCGCCGACAATGACGATTTCGTAGGGGTCGTAGCGTTCGCGCTCCAGGTAATAGGTCACCGCCAACTCTTGCTGTGCCGCCAGAGTCTCCTGTTGCAGAAAGGCGTGGCAATTGGGGGCGTGGACCGTCACGCGGGCCGCGCCGGCGGGCAGGGGCAAGCGGAAGTGGCCCTTCGGATCGGCGTCCACCGAATAGTGGCGCTCGCCGATCTGCGCGGTCACGGTTGCCCCTTGCACGGGCAGGCGCGTGCCCATCTCGACCAAGCGTCCGCGCAGCGCCGCCACCAAGGACGGGCCTTGTTCAACCGGCGGGGCTGGGGGCGGAGGCGGCTGGAAGGTGTGCGTGAAAGTGATTTCCACCGGCACGGGCTTGCCGCCATAGCGCGCCGGTTGGAATTGGAAGGCGCTCGCGGCCCGCACCACCGCCTGGTCGAACACGGGCAACGAATGGGTGAGCAATTCGACGTGGTGGACCGTGCCGTCCGCGCCCACTGAGATCTTCACCCGCACGACGATGGGCTCGTCGTGCGGCGGAGCATCGGTCGGGTAAGGCACCGTGGCCGGGGTCACGGGCTGCGGGGGCTCCAGCTCAGCCACCGGGCCGGCATCCGACGGCGCGCCTGCTTCGGCATTCGCGCTCCCCGCCTCGGGCGCGGAGCCCGCGTCGGGCGCGTCGGCGTAGAGTGGGGACGGAAACAGCAGGGGCAAGGCGACCAGCGCCCAGCGCCAAGGGGCTGCTAGCGCCACAGAATCCCCCAGGCAATTGAGCCGCCCACGTGTGGCCACCACTGGCGCCGTACGATGGGCGTCGCGGTGTCCGGCTCGAGCACGCCCGTGTCGTCCACGCAGCCGGTCCACTGGCCGTCCATCTCCAGCGCCAGCCCCGTCGACGCACGAGGTCCCAGGATCATCATCCATTCCGCGCGCAGGAGGCCGGCAACGCCCACTCCGTTGCAACTAGACATGGGCGTTCGCGCGTCGGGATACGTATAGGAGGTGTCGGGCGTGCCGAGCTGCGAGGTGCCGGACTGCGAGGTACTGGGCTGGACAATGCCACCGAATCCGATGCCCGCCGCGAGCGACAAGTGCTCGGTGGCGTGCCAGGTCGGTTCGATGGTTCCAGCAAAGCGCAGCCCGCGCGTGCCCCCGCTGCCAGTGGCGTACAAGTACTGCAGTGAGCTCATGAGCGACCACGCCTCGTCGAGGCGCAGCCCCAAACGGATGGTGGGCCCGATCAGCTGGCTATTGGGCGGACCGTTGATGCCGTAGAAACGGCCGTACACCACGCCGAGGCCAAAGCGAAAGCCGGGCTTCTTCCACATCGCGCGCTCGCTCTCGGTAGGCAGAGAGAAGCGCGGCGGACCGTCTTCGTCGAAGATAGGAGCCGTAGTCACCGGCACGGGCGCGGTCGCGGGCGTCGTGGCCGGCGCGTTTGGCGCCAGCGGGTTTCCCCCCGGCATGGCGGGAGCGTCCGTCGCAGGCTGCGCAAGGGCACGGCCTGCCATCGTAGCCAGTAGCGCCAGCGCGACTATCAGGTGGCGCATCGTCATGGGGATGTGGGGCACGGCCACCAGGTCGGCGGAGTTGCGGGGGGCGTGATGTCGTCCCAACCCGGGATGGAGCAGGCGGGATCGTTGTCACAGCCGCGAAGCGTGTAGTGCGTGAGGCCTTGGCAGGCATCATCTACCCCGTTGGCGAGCACGAGTTGGTAGCCTTGCGCCGCGGCCGCCTTGTCGCCTGGGAGGTGGGGGAAGACTGCACAAGCCCAAGGCCGGTGGGTCAAGTCCGGCGGCGGCTCAGGGTTTTGTGGATCGTTGGGGTCCGGTGGCTTCTGGTAGGTGGTCACGCCACTGGTG
>Ga0335069_10004704_pt1 | contig 20132 bp, 18 predicted proteins | sample Lox_Sample_11_FD_206714 | JGI IMG/M metagenome (GOLD analysis project Ga0335069, IMG submission 206714) | Soil microbial communities from Loxahatchee National Wildlife Refuge, Florida, United States - Lox_Sample_1.1 | ecosystem: Environmental > Terrestrial > Soil > Wetlands | place: USA... | reverse complement strand
CTACGCCACAAATGTTGACACCACCCAGCAGCAGTTGCTCCAGGCCGACATCGCCATAAACCGCCATGTGTCTCTCGTGGTCGCTCGAGACGAATCGGGTGTGTTTTCGATGGTCATCAAGGCCACACGCCGATTCCGGTAGCCCGATCCCGAGAGCACGCGCAATCCTGAAACCTTTATTCCGCATCAGTGTCTATAGGGAGTGAGAGGCTGCCGCCTCAGATTTGCGGCAGCGGCATCTCTCATAGTTTCAAAAGGAGTTAGCAATGAAAACCACGATGCGTCGATTCCCCGCCGTGCTTTTTGCGGTGACGCTTGCGGGCATACTCTTCAGCCCTCCTGCGACCTCTTTTGCGTGGGCAAACTCTGCTGGTACGCCGGCATTCCAGGAGGACGCTCAAAGCGCCGCGGCCGCCAGATTGAGCAAGTCGCAGTTCAAAGACGTGAAGGTCTCCACTGAGAACGGGATCGCAACCCTGACAGGAACCGTCACCCTCTATGAATACAAGCAGGACGCTGAGAAACGGGTGCGGAAGGCAAAAGGTGTCACCGCCGTGCGCAACCAGATCGAGGTTGCCGGACCGAACGTTCCCGACAGCGAACTCAAGGCCAAGCTGAGCGAAAAACTCGCGTATGATCGCGTTGGCTACGGCAACACCTTCAATGCGCTCACCCTCAGCGTTCAAAACGGAGCCGTAACCGTAGGCGGACACGCTCGAACAGACGTCGATAAGGACTCGGCCCTTGCGCTCGTGTCCACGTATCCGGGTGTCAAGGACGTGATCGATGAGATCGAAGTCGATCCCGTCTCGATTATGGATGACCAGACCCGTCTTGCCGTGGCTCGCGCAGTCTATGGCTATCCGACATTGAATAAGTACGCCATCGATCCTGCGAAGCCTATCCGGATCTCGGTGCAGAACGGACACGTGGAGCTCTACGGCGTAGTGGATTCACAGGCAGACAGGGATGTCGCGGGCCTGCGCGCCAACGGCGTGCCTGGAGTCTTCAGCGTAAAGAACTACATCCAGGTTGCTGGCCAGCCGGCCGAAAAGCCTGGTGGACAGGCGCAGAAGTAACGCCGGCTCAGCTCTTCCAGCCAGAGCGAATATCGGCTCCTCTACTCCGGGGAATGGCAACTGTTCTCCGGAGTACACGCTCCTTCATCCGTCTAACCAGCATTCCGCGACATTCACAGAAATGTAATCTTCCAGCACCTTCCATTCATTACACTTGACTGCCTATGCTCATCGATGGACCTTTGACGCTCGACCGCAAGGAAGGCAGGAATTCCGACACGAAAATCTTCCTTCTGACTGGCCCACTCACCCTCACCAATCTCTTTGAGTTGCAGACCGAACTTCGCAGCGCTCCTCCGCCGCCTCTCACCATCATCGACCTCGCGGGTGTCCCTTACATGGATTCCGCAGGGATGGGGCTGCTGATGAATCAGTATGTCCGTTGCCAGACACGCGGAGCCAGGCTCGTCATCTCCGGAGCAAACGACCGCGTAATGGACCTCTTCAAAGTCACCAGAATCGATACGGTTCTTCCCCAGGCGGCCACCATCGAAGAAGCACAGGCATAGCCTTCGCAGACCCGCGCCACTTCGCGTTGCCGGCGTGCGCTCCGGTACACTCAGGGCAGGTACCCGGCGCAATGGAATTGCTTGCGAAAACCCGCACAACGATGGAGATGATCAAGTGGGAACACTCCATCTTCGCGCTTCCATTCGCCCTTACCGCGACCCTGCTCGCAGCCCGCGGCGTGCCTGCAGGTCGCACCCTCGCCTGGATTCTTGTGGCCATGGTGACTGCGCGCTCCTGTGCCATGGCATTTAATCGCTGGGCCGACGCGGACCTCGACGCCGCAAACCCCCGCACTCGCTCACGCGCGATCCCTGCCGGTCTGCTGACCCGACAGTTCGTTCTCGGCTTTACAGCCCTCATGGCTTTGGGATTCATCGTCGCATCGGCTGAGCTCAATCGCTTCACGCTGTGCCTTTCCCCCTTTGCCCTTGCAGTTCTTCTTGGCTACAGCTATATGAAGCGCATCACGCGCTGGTCGCATCTTGTTCTGGGGTTCGCGCTTGGAATCGCGCCAGCGGCAGCATGGATCGCGGTTCGCGGCAGCCTCGATCCGCGGATCCTCGTTCTTACGGCTGCGGTGACGCTCTGGGTCGCGGGATTTGACGTGCTCTATGCATGCCAGGACTTCGAGCACGATCGCGCCGCCGGCCTGCACAGCCTGCCGCGGGCGATCGGAATACCCGCCGCATTCTGGGCCGCGCGCATCATGCACCTTTCCATGCTGGCCCTTCTGATCTGGTTCGGATATCTCTTCAGCTTCGGCATCGCTGGCTGGCTCGGAGTCGCAGCTGCGGGACTTCTGCTGGCCTATGAGCATTCCATCGTCTCCCCACGCGACCTCCGCCGTCTCAACGCCGCCTTCTTCACCATGAACGGCGTAATTGCCATGGTCTTTCTCGCCTTCGTAGCTACCGACGTCTGGCTCCAAAAGTAATCATCCTATTCCCTGCTCCCTGCTTCCTGCTCCCTGTCTTTTAATATGGTGCGAGCAGGAAGACAACGACCATGAGAGTTGCCATTCAGGGAGAACCAGGTTCCTTCAGTCACGAGGCTGCGCTCAAGCTCGTTGCCAACGCAGTCATCGTTCCATGCTCGCTCTCTGCCGATGTCTTTCAGGCACTGGCCGGGGAGGACGTGGACGCAGCCGTCATTCCCATCGAAAACAGTCTTGCCGGGTCCGTGCTCGAGCATTTTGATCTGCTGCTCAAACACGATGTTACGGTCGTGCGCGAAACGCAGCTGCGCATCCGCCACAATCTCATCGCAATCTCCGGCGCATCGATCGACGACATCGACCGCGTGTTTTCGCATCCCGTAGCTCTGGCCCAGTGCAGGCACTTTCTCGCGGAACACCCGAGCATGAAATCCGTCGCCTTCTACGACACAGCCGGCAGCGTCAAGCAGCTCGTCGAGCAGCACGATCGCCACGCCGCCGCCATTGCCAGCGAGGCCGCGGCTCACTATTACGGCGCCGAGGTCCTGGCGAGCAGCATCGAAGACAATCCCGAAAACTACACCCGCTTTTTTCTTGTGTTCCGCCGTCCCGACGCGCAGCCTGACCCGGTGGCAAACAAGATCAGCCTCGCCTTCTCCGTCGAAAACCGGCCCGGTTCCCTCGTCGCTGCGCTCAGCGAACTCTCAAAGATGGGAACCAATCTGACCAAGATCGAGTCGCGCCCTGTCCACGGCAAGCCATGGGAGTACATCTTCTACGTGGACTGCCAACTCCACTCTGCCTCGGAAGGAGATCAGGCTGCGCAGGCGCTCCGACCCCACTGCGCCATGATCAAGGAGCTCGGCCGCTACCAGGAAGCCTCAACCTGAGTGCCCTGAACCTACGCCAGCCCGGACCATCTCCCCGTCACCGCGCGCCTGAACCCAGATCATTGAACTCCTCGGATTTTGGTCTGGCCGGAAAGGCGGTCGTGATGGAATAATCGTCCGGCGTTTCCATCCATTCCCCGTCCTGCATGGAAACCACAGTGTCCAAAATCTGATTTGGCAAGGTGTGACCTATGTGCGGAATTGTCGGAGCGTTCTCACGCCGCGAGCCAGTACCTGCTGCAATGCTCGATCGTGCAACGCGCTCCCTCCACCATCGCGGACCCGATGGCCGGCGGCAGTGGATATCTTCGGATAGGAAGGTCGGGCTGGGGCACGCGCGTCTGAGCATCATCGACCTGGCCACGGGCGACCAGCCGATTGCCAGCGAGGATAGCCGCGTGCGCATCGTCGTGAATGGCGAGTTCTATGGTTACGAAGCCATCCGGCATGAACTCATGGATCGTGGCCACCGGCTGAGCACGAAATCAGACAGCGAGATAGCACTCCATCTGTACGAAGACTTTGGTGTTCACTGCCTCGAACATCTGCGCGGCGAATTTGCCCTGGTGTTGTGGGACGAAAACCGGCGAAGGCTGTTTGCGGCGCGAGACCGGTTTGGCATCAAGCCACTCTTTTTTGCATGGCACGAATACACACTCTACCTGGCCTCGGAGGTGAAGGCTCTCTTCGCGGCCGGGGTGCCCGCCCGCTGGGACGAGGAAAGCGTTTACCACTCGGTATCATTCGGCGCGCACCAGATGCGCACTCTCTATGACGGAGTTCTGCAGGTTCCGCCCGGCTACTACATGCTGGCCACGGAGAAGCATTTCCAGCTCAACCAGTATTGGGACTTCAATTACCCCGCAAAGAACCAGACCGTTCGTACGCGGAGCGACGTCGATTATGCAACGGATTTTCGCGAGGTGCTCGAGGAAGCGGTGCGCATTCGCCTTCGCGCAGATGTGCCCGTGGGCGTCTACCTGAGCGGCGGACTCGATTCCTGTTCGGTATTGGGACTCGCGGCGCGCCATCACCCGGAGCCGATCAAGGCTTTCACCCTTACCTTCGAAGACGTCGCCTATGACGAGGGTCCCATTGCGCGTGAGATGGCGCAGAAAGCAAACGCCGAGTTTTACCCGATACCGATCGGACAGAGACACCTTGCGGATGCCTTTGCCGATGCGATCGCGCAAGCCGAATCGCCATGCGTAAACGCCCACGGGGTGGCGAAGTACCTCCTGAGTCGTGCGGTGCGCGACGCAGGCTACAAAGTCGTGATCACAGGCGAAGGCTCCGACGAAATCCTCGGAGGGTATCCGCATTTCCGCCGCGACATGCTGCTCTACAACCGCGAGGGACAGGATCCGGAAGCGATCTGCCAATTGCTTCGCTGGCTCGACGAGCACAACACGGTGAGCCGCGGGCTGCTTTTGCCCGACGGCGAGATCGGCAATCTGGACGCGGTCAAACGGGTGCTCGGTTACGTGCCCTCGTGGATTGAGACCTTCTCGTCACGCGCCGTGAAGCTGCGGCCCCTTCTGTCCCCGTCGTTCCGGCAGCAGTACGGCCATCGTGAAGGTGAGTACAACATCCTCGACGATACAGACGTACTGCGGCAACTCCGTGGACGCGATCCTCTGCATCAGTCGCTCTACCTGTGGTCCAAAACCGTCATGGCATGGTACATCCTCACTATGCTTGGCGACCGCATGGAGATGGCGCACTCCATCGAGGGCCGCGTGCCCTTCCTCGACCATAAGGTGGTGGAGCTTATCGCGAGCCAGCCCGTGAATCAAAAGATCCGAGGAATGACAGAGAAGTTTGTCCTTCGCGAAGCGGTCAAAGACGTCATTACCGACACGGTGTACAGGCGGCAGAAGCATCCGTTCCTCAGCCCGCCCGCAACCCTCAATCCGGATGACACATTTCAGACCTTCGTGCAGGACATGCTACGCGGTGAGACATTACGCTCCATTCCCTTCTTTGACCAGAAAGAGACAGTGGCACTGCTCGACAGACTTCCCCAGATGGATGTCGGAGCAAGGACGGCCTACGACCAGGTGCTGATGTATATGGTCAGCCTGTGCGTATTGCAGGAAAGGTTCGGTCTCTCCACCGGGGCCGCGCGGCGATCGGAACGGATCGGTGCGCCTGCAGACTAAAGTCACGATCGTTCCTTGCAGATAATTCCTCGCCCGTGGAGCAGAATTGTTTCATCGGGAGGTCTGCGGAGCTCGCCGTGTGGTGGGTATTGGATGCGGCCTCCATCGTGGCTGGATTGCCGTTCCTGCGAGCCGCGCTCGCGAGGGGAAGCGAGTGCGTGCGCGTCTAAAGCCCACAAGGAGGGCTAGGACCGAAGAGCTTCCTCGTAAGTCCTTTGTTGAGAGGAATCTGCGCGTAAGTCCAACCATAAGAGGAATTTGGCGGCTAACTCGCCAGCTAACTCCTTTTGCACGAGGAATTTGGCTCCAGAAGGGGGGAGGGGGGACTCCCCTTCATCTTCGTGTGGCGCGACAGATGGCCACATACTCAAAACGTTGCCGCGCAGACCAGCGGTCATCGCGAATGAGTGCAAAGCAGCAAGGGCGGCATCACGCCGCCCTTGACCGCAAAACCAAAGACCGCCGCCTAGAAGTGGTATGCCACGCCAATCACGGGGTTGTAGATGTTGTACCACTTGTTTGTCGTGAACTGCTTGTTGCCGAAGGTCGGCACCTTGGTGACGAATCCCCGGTATTCAGCGCGAATATCGAAGCTCGGGCTGATCTCATACGCGATACCGCCCCCATAGAGCCCGCCGACCGAGGTCTCCTGCTTCACATCCAGATTCGTCGTACCTGAGTTGCGAATCGGAAGGAAGATGAAAACACCGGTTCCGGCCTCGACAAAGGGATTGAACTTCTTGTAGGTGAAGCTGCGGACGTAGGCTGCCGTGGCTTCCTGGGTGCGCGTATTCACCTGGTAATGGTTTGGATTCACGTAGTAGTTGATCTTGTTTTCGTAGGTGATGCCGTAGTTGGCCTCCAGCGCGCTGGAGGGTGTCAGCATGAACCGGTAACTCGCCAGGGCTCCCCACGCCGTATTGGAGTGCACCTGGACGTTGGTGGATGAGGCGACAAATGGTTCTATGAGGGCGCTTCCGCTGATGCTGATGTCTTGCCGGCTCTCCTGAGCGCGGCCCGCTGCCACGCACAGCGCCAGCAGGAGAGCAATAAGGGCGATCTTCTTCATTCGGGTCTTGTTCCTCACACGACTGCGCAACCGTCTGGCTGGCAACAAGGTTGTCGTTTCCGGTGCGCCGGTTTCGTGCCGGGCCCCGCTTTCAGAATTGTAAATGGCCGGAACGGCCTCATGGCGGAAGGACCTGAACGATCATGAACTTCTGAGAGAGACGCATCGGGCCGAAAATTGAAAGCTCCCCTTCCTATCGCAGCGACTGGCTTCAACCGGCTCTCTCCACGTGGTAATAAAATGGCGGCCCTTCTCTCTGTGCCAGCGCCCTCACGGTTCTGAGGAAGGCACGGGCCGCGTAGGAGAGCGTTGCATGCCGCCTGTGCACAAGACGCAGTACCCGCCTCATGTCGAGTTCGTCCACCCTCACCCGTACCAGGTCCCCCACCTCCAGCTCCCGGGCAACATTCAGATATGGGACCAACGCCACTCCGTTTCCCATGGCCACAAATCTCTTGATCGCCTCGATGGTCGGAAGGTCGATCCCCATATTGAGCGGCGTGCGAAATTTCTGAAACGTCTCGATCACCTTCTTCCTCACCGGCGACAGAACGTTGTGTGCGATGAAATTCTCATTCCCCAGATCGTTGATCGAAACGCGATGCGCCGCTGCCAGTGGATGACCGGGACTGACAACGAAGGCAAGGCTGTCGTTGTAGACCGCAATGGTTCGAAACTGCTCAGGGTCGAACCGGAACGAAACCACCCCGATCTCAAACGTACGCAGATTCAGGCCTTCTGCAATGCGGCTCGCCAGCATTCGGTGCACCGACACGCCGATCTGCGGAAATTCCTTTCGGAACTGGTCGATAACCGGAAGCAGGTACATGCAGGTGTACTCATTCGCAGCCAGCTGCAGACGTCCGCGCTCCAGGCTCTTCAGTTCGTCCAGCGCACTCGACGCTTCGCGGCGCAATGCAAGCAGCCGCTGCGCATAGTCCCGCAGCAACTCCCCAGCGGCCGTCAGCGATCCGTCCCGGGCCGCCCGGTCAAAAAGCGTCTCCCCTACCGCTGCCTCAAGCTTGCGAATCACCTGGCTGATCGCCGGCTGGGTTCGATGCAGCCGGATGGCGGCGCGAGAGAAGCTCCTCTCCTCCGCAACCGCAAGAAATGTCTCCAGTTGGCTCAGTTCCATACGGGCTCCCTAGAACCACTATAAGCAACTTTAATTGACAACCCAAAAATAATAACTTTGCCTTATATCACTGCCGTGCGAGAAAATCAGGATGCTGGCAAAGGGTTTCCCCTGACAGGCGTGAAGATGAATTCAAACAATCCAAATCACGTTGTATTCTTTGACACCACTCTGCGCGACGGCGAGCAGTCTCCGGGCTGCAGCATGACGACGCAGGAAAAGCTCACGATGGCGCACGCCCTTGAGGATCTCGGCGTGGACATCATCGAGGCTGGGTTTGCCATGGCCTCGGAGGGCGATTTCGCCGCTATCTCCACAATCACCCAGGCCATTCGCAAGCCGCGAATCGCTTCGCTGGCCCGTGCAAAGAATGAGGACATCGAGATGGCTGCGCGCGCGCTGCAGTTCGCCGAGCGCCCCCGCATTCACGTGTTTCTCGCCTCGAGCGACCTGCACCTCGAATACAAGCTCAAGATTGGCCGTCAGGAGGCTCTCGACCGCACGGCGGAGTCGGTGCGGCTGGCCCGCAGCTTTGTGGATGATGTCGAATTCTCTCCCGAAGACGCCACGCGTTCTGACCGTACGTTTCTGATCCAGATGGTTCGGATCGCCATCGAAGCCGGCGCAACCACCATCAACATGCCCGACACCGTGGGCTACACGACTCCCGAGGAATACGCGCAGATGTTTCGCGAGGTGCGCGAAGCGATCCCCGCAATCGACGCCGAAGGAATCATTCTCTCGTCGCATTGCCATGACGATCTGGGCCTGGCCGTCGCGAACTCCCTCGCCGCTATCGGAGCGGGCGCACGGCAGGTGGAGTGCACGATCAACGGGATCGGCGAGCGGGCGGGCAACGCGTCTCTTGAAGAGATTGCCGCGGCACTCTACGTCCGCGCGGAACGTTATGGCTTGGAAACGAGCATCAAGCTCGACCAGCTTTATCCCACAAGCCAGGTGCTGGGCCAGATCATCACTTTCCGGCCCTCGCCAAACAAGGCCATCGTCGGCGCAAATGCTTTTGCGCATGAATCGGGCATCCATCAGCACGGCATGCTTGCCAACCCTCTTTGCTACGAAATCATGACGCCCGCGCTTGTTGGAGTTTCGCGCACTCATCTCGTGCTCGGGAAGCACTCAGGGCGCGCAGCTCTCCGCCATCGGCTTGAACAACTCGGCTATACGTTGTCGCGTGAAGAGCTGCAACAGACGTATTACCGCTTTGTCGCCATGGCTGATCGTAAGAAGAACATCTACGACCAGGATCTTATCGGGATCCTGCCGGACCAGATTCGCGAGCGCCACAGCGAACCGGTATCAGAACTGGACTAAGAATTCACTGAACTCTCTCAACAGATATCCAGGACTCGGAATGAAGCTGAAGATTCTCGTCACTGCCGGCGACGGCATCGGCCCCGAAGTTACTAACGAAGCTGTTGCCGTGCTGCGTGAGGTCGCCGAAATTGGCGGCCACACACTTGAAATTCAATCAAAGCGTATCGGCGGCGTTGCCATCGTCAACGACGGTACACCGCTCCCAACCGACACCCTGAACGCCGCTCTCGCAAACGACGCTGTTTTGCTGGGCGCAGTCGGCGGCAACGAGTTCAATGCCCTCCCCCCGGACAAGCGCCCCGAAGCCGGCCTCCTGCAACTTCGCGCCGCTCTCGGCGGATTCGCAAACCTGCGTCCTGCGTTCGCATTCAAGGAACTGGCGGTCAACAGCCCGCTTCGTCCTGAGATTGTCGACGGCGCCGATATCCTTTTTGTGCGTGAGTTGCTCGGCGGCCTGTATTTTGGCGCGCCGCGCGAATGGAACCGCGAAAAGGGCGAAGCATGGAACACCATGCGTTACACACGCGACGAAGTCGCCCGCGTGGCCCGCATCGCCTTCAAGCTCGCGTCCCAACGTCGCAAGAAGCTAACAAGCGTGGACAAGGCAAACGTGCTTGAGGTCTCGCAGCTGTGGCGCGCGACAGTGAGTGAAGTTGCGGCGGAGTTCCCCGGCGTAACCCTTGAGCATCAGTATGTCGACGCCATGTCGATGCACCTGATGAATCAGCCGCGCAACTACGACGTCGTGCTTACCGAGAATCTCTTCGGCGACATCCTCTCCGACGAATCCGCGGTGATCACCGGTTCGCTCGGTATGTTGCCCTCAGCAACCATCGGCGGAAGGGTCAACCTTTATGAGCCGGTTCACGGGTCTGCCCCCGATATAGCAGGAAAGGGCCTCGCAAATCCGCTTGGAGCGATCCTCACTGGTGCGCTGATCCTGCGGCATTCTGCCGGGCTTGATGCCGAAGCCGCCGCGATTGAGTCCGCGGTTCGAAAAGTTCTCGAACTGGGATTCCGCACCCCCGACCTTGCGCGCTCAAATCCGCAGGAATTCACGGTGCTTTCGACAAAGGAAATGGGCGCGAAGGTGCTCGAAACGGTCAAGAGCCAGTTCTTAGCTGTCAGCCGTTAGCTTTTAGGTTTGTTTGCCAGATTGCAATCGGATATGTGGATTGCACATCGCGAGTGCATCATTCATTGACGTCAAGGCTAATCGCTAAGAGCTAACAACTAACTCAAGGAGCTTCATGGGTACAGCACCAAAAACACTCTTCGAAAAGGTCTGGGAGCAGCATGTGGTCATCGAACCGAAGGGCGAACCGACCGTGCTCTACATCGATCTGCAACTTCTGCACGAGGTGACTTCGCCACAAGCCTTTGAAGGACTTCGTCTGGCTGGCCGCAGGGTGCGGCGCCCCGATCGCAGCATCGCAACGGTCGACCATAATGTCCCCACGACGATTGAAGGCCGCCTGAACATCGTCGATCAGATCGCGGCAACGCAAATCGCCACGTTGCGCAAGAACTGTGCTGACTTTGGCATCGAACTTTACGATGTCAACAGTCGCGAGCAAGGCATCGTTCATGTCATCGGACCTGAGCTTGGCATCACCAAGCCCGGCATGACGATCGTCTGCGGCGATTCGCACACTTCAACGCACGGCGCATTCGGAGCCTTGGCCTTCGGAATCGGCACCAGTGAAGTGGAGCACGTGCTTGCGACTCAGACCCTTCCCCAATCGAAGCCAAAGACGTTTCGAATCTCAGTGGAAGGCAGGCTGCCGCGAGGCGTGACTGCCAAAGACATCATTCTCGCCATCATTGGAAAGATCGGCACCGATGGCGCAACCGGTTGCGTCATTGAGTACGCCGGATCTGCGATTCGCGAACTCTCGATGGAAGGCCGCATGACCATCTGCAACATGAGCATCGAGGCGGGTGCGCGTGCCGGCATGATTGCTCCCGATGAGACAACTTTTGCGTATCTCAAGGGCCGCCGGTTCAGCCCGAAGGGCGCCGCATGGGATGAGGCGGTTCGCGAATGGAGCAGGCTGCCCAGCGATCCAGGGGCGAAGTTCGATCGCGAACTCGTCATCGACGCAGGGACGCTTGTACCGTACGTCAGTTGGGGAACGAGTCCCGGCATGGTTGCCCCGATCACGGATGTTGTTCCCGACCCTGCCGCCGCTCTAAACGAGCAGGAGCGCAAGTCGCTCGAGCGTGCGCTGGAGTACATGGGACTGCAGGCTGGGACGCCTCTCGCCGATGTCTCCATCGACCGCGTGTTCATTGGCTCCTGCACAAACTCGCGCATTGAAGATTTGCGCGCCGCCGCTCGTATTGCCGCTGGCTACAAGGTCTCCACTCACGTGAGCGCCATGGTGGTTCCTGGTTCGCAGCAGGTGAAGGCGCAGGCTGAACAGGAAGGGCTCGATCGCGTCTTTCGCGAGGCGGGCTTTGAATGGCGGGAACCGGGCTGCTCCATGTGCCTTGGCATGAACCCGGATATTCTCTCGCCGGGAGAGCGCTGCGCGTCGACCAGCAATCGGAACTTTGAGGGCCGGCAGGGAAGAGGCGGACGCACCCATCTGGTCTCGCCTGAAATGGCCGCAGCAGCAGCAATCGCCGGGCATTTCATCGACATTCGCAACTGGCCCGTACTCGATGTGGCCAGTGAGGAGGTAAAGGCCTGATGCAACCATTTCGAACTCTTGCTGCGCTGGCCGTTCCACTCGACCGGACCAACGTCGATACCGACCAGATCATCCCCAAGCAGTTTCTCAAGCGCATCGAACGCAGCGGATACGGCGAATTCCTCTTCTTTGACTGGCGCCGAACTGCGAATGGCGAGCCTGATCTTTCGTTTCCGCTGAACGAGCCGCGCTACCAGGGCGCGCAGATTCTAATTGCTGGCAAGAACTTCGGCTGCGGATCGAGCCGTGAACATGCCGCATGGGCCCTTAGCGACTTCGGCTTTCGCGCAGTGATCGCGCCGACATTTGCTGACATCTTCTTCTCTAATGCGGGAAAGAACGGCATCGTACTGGTCAAGCTCGACGAAGAGCAGGTCAACAGCCTCCTGGAGAATGCGAAGAAGATTCCGAATTACCGGCTTACGGTCTCGCTCGAAGAGCAGACGGTTACCGACGGTCGAGAATTCAACGCGAAGTTCGATTTCGATCCGTTCCGCAAGTTCTGTCTCATTGAAGGACTGGATGACATCGGCCTGACCTTGCGCCACGCCTCGGCGCTGGATGCGTACGAAAAGAAGCACGATGAAGCTGGCTGGCTCAGGGCTAAGTGAACGGCACGAAATCTGCCGTCGCCAACAGGTGCCAGAACGAAGGAAGAAGATGACGATCGAAGGCAAGCGACAAAGCATCCCGCTCACTGAAGGGCCAAGCCGTGCTGCAGCGCGCTCCTATTTGCGTGGAGCGGGATTCTCAAAGGACGACCTTCACAAGCCGATCATAGGAATCGCCAATACCTGGACTGAGATTGGCACCTGCAATGTGCACCTCCGTGAGGTCGCTGAAGCCCTCAAAGAAGGCATTCGCGAAGCAGGCGGCACACCCATGGAATTCAATACCGTCACGATCTCCGACGGCATCACCATGGGCACCCAGGGAATGAAGGCTTCTCTGGTTTCTCGTGAGGTTATCGCCGACTCCATTGAGCTCGTTGCGCGGGGAAATCTCTTCGACGGACTCGTGGGCATCGGCGGCTGTGACAAGAACATGCCCGGGATCATCATGGCTCTTTGCCGTCTCGATATTCCCGGCATGATGCTTTACGGCGGCTCCATCGCCCCAGGCCATCTCAACGGCGTCGATATCACGATCCAGAATGTATTTGAAGGCATCGGATCGCACGCTGCCGGGCGAATAGACGATGCCGGACTCGAAGCGCTCGAAGCGAATGCCTGTCCTGGCGCCGGAGCATGCGGCGGCCAGTTCACTGCGAATACGATGGCCATGAGCGGCGAGATTCTCGGCATCTCCCCGATTCAGCTCTCCGGCGTTCCCGCCACATCGAAAGACAAATATGCTGCAACTCGCGAGGCCGGACGCATTCTCATGGACGCGGTTCGAGCCAACCGACGCCCTTCTCAGATCATCACGCGCAAGTCCATCGAGAATACCATTGCGAGCGTAGCAGCAAGTGGCGGTTCAACGAACGCGGTACTTCATTTGCTCGCCATTGCGCGAGAAATGGGTATCAATCTCTCTATCGATGATTTCGATGCCATCTCCCGGCGCACTCCTTTCATTTGCGACCTGACGCCCGCGGGCAAATTCGTCGCCTCTGATTACCAGGCCGCCGGAGGATCGCGCCTGTTGGCAAAGCGCCTCATCGAGGCTGGCCATGCCGATGGGTCGACCATCACCATCAACGGCCGCACGCTTGCTGAAGAAGCAGCGCTCGCTCAGGAAACGCCGGGCCAGGTCGTCATTCACACCTTTGAGAACCCCATCAAGCCTACCGGCGGGCTTGTGATCCTCAAGGGAAATCTGGCGCCGGAAGGCAGCGTCATGAAGATCGCCGCAGCCAATCGCTACGAACATCGCGGACCGGCTCGTGTCTTCGATTGCGAGGAAGACTGCTTCGCAGCGGTTCAGTCTGGCAAGATCAAGCCGAATGACGTCCTCGTCATTCGCTATGAGGGCCCCAAGGGCGGGCCAGGCATGCGGGAAATGTTGCAGGTCACCGCTGCGATCAGCGGCAATCCCGCGCTCAGCTCAACGGTCGCCCTGTTGACCGATGGACGATTCTCTGGCGCTACGCGTGGATTCACTGCAGGCCACGTCGCACCTGAAGCCTTCGTCGGAGGCCCCATCGCCTCGGTGCGAGAGGGCGACATGATTCACTTCGACATTCCCAACCGCACGCTCAACGTAGAGATCAGCGCAGAAGAGATGTCTTCGCGCCTCAGGGAATTCAAGCCTCCGGCGTTGCGCTGGCCCGCTGGCGTCTTTCGCAAGTACGTTGATCGCGTAACATCTGCCTCGGAAGGGGCAACGACCTGACGTGTAGTGCCTCGGCAAGTGTTCGTAGATCGAGAGTTTTTCCGGGCTCAGCTGTCAGGGCCTGGCTTCGACAAGGAGGAGACCATGGGAAGCAATTCAACTGCGCAAGCCGCCAATGCCCATCTCACAACGCCCACGCGCCTCACTGGCGCAGAGATCGTCTGGGCCACGCTTGTAGGCGAGGGTGTAACAGATGTCTTCGGCTATCCCGGCGGTGCAATTCTTCCGGTCTATGATGCGCTTCGCAAGTTTCCCATTCACCATGTCCTCGTGCGTCACGAGCAGGGAGCCGCGCATATGGCGGACGGCTATGCCCGCGCGACCGGAAAGGTCGGAGTTGCCATGGCAACCAGCGGCCCCGGCGCCACAAACCTTGTTACGGGAATAGCCACTGCGATGCTCGATTCGATTCCGATGGTCTGCATCACGGGCAATGTTTCGAGCAAAGTGCTCGGCACTGACGCGTTTCAGGAGATTGACATCACCGGCATCACCCTGCCGGTAACAAAGCACAACTTCCTCGTAAATCGAACTGAGGACATCGCGCCGGCGATGCGCCACGCATTTCAGATTGCGCGCTCCGGTCGGCCCGGTCCAGTGCTCGTCGACATCACCAAGGATGCGCAGCAAGGGTCAGCAATCTTCGATTTCGCTGCGGCCAGGCCGCGGCCATATCGACCGCATCCTATGCTCAAGGTTGAAGAATCGGGGCTCCAGCAAGCCGCGGAGCTTATCCGCAATGCAAAGCGCCCAGTGATTCTCGCAGGCCATGGCGTCGCAGAATCAGGCGCGATGGAGCAGGTGCAGACACTGGCCGAGCGCACGCAGATTCCCGTGGCGCTCACATTGCTTGGCCTCGGGTGCTTCCCAGCCTCGCATCCGCTAAACCTTGGAATGATGGGCATGCACGGCGAGTCTTGGGTCAACAATGCCATCCAGGATGCCGACCTCCTCATTGCCTGCGGCATGCGCTTCGATGATCGTGTCACGGGAACTCCCTCCACCTATGCTCAGAAGGCTAAGAAGATTCATATCGAAGTCGATCCCTCCGAGGTCAACAAGAACGTCAAGGTCGATGTTGCTCTGATCGGAGATCTGCGCGCCGTTCTGGAAGATCTCTTGCCGCGCATCTCAGGACGTGACGGCTCTCCGTGGATCAGGACGATCGAATCCAGCAAGGGGGCGGTGGCGGTACGCGACATCAAGAATCTCCCTGACTCCGGTCATCTCTACGCTGCCCACGTCATGCACGACCTCTGGCGGATCACCGGTGGCGACGCGATTGTCGTGACCGATGTCGGTCAACATCAGATGTGGGAGGCCCAGTACTTCCACCATGAGAAGCCGCGCACCCTGGTGACATCGGGCGGGCTGGGAACCATGGGTTTTGCACTGCCTGCGGCCATTGGAGCGAAGATGGCCTGCCCGGACCGGGAGGTCTGGGTGATCGCCGGTGACGGCGGCTTCCAGATGACCGCAGCCGAGCTCTCCACCATTGTTCAGGAGAAGCTGAAGATCAACATTGCCGTAATCAACAACGGCTATCTTGGCATGGTTCGCCAGTGGCAGGAGTTCTTCTACGAGAGCAACTACGAAGCTACGCCTCTGGTCAGTCCGGACTTTGTCAAGCTCGCCGAAGCTCACGGCATCGCCGGGCGCGCCGTTACCAAGCGTTCTGAAGTTGCCTCAGCCGTTGACGAGGCTCGCAAAGCGCCAGGGCCGTTTCTGCTCAATTTCCTCGTCGAAAAGGAAGATTCGGTGTACCCGATGATTCCCGCCGGCAATGCACTTCACGAGATGATTCGCCGACCGGGCAAGAACCCGATAGTCGAGTCGCCAGACGATAAATAAGCCAGCCCGCGAGCCTCTCGCTTCCAGCTGGCAACTGCTTCGTGCCGCCATAGCACGCACGTCGTCGATGGAGTTGGATCCAGCAAGGAAAGACCAGAGGCTAGCGGCTGGAAGCTCGAGGCTGCCTTTATGATGCACACATTTGTCGCTTATGTTGAAGATCTTCCCGGCGTTCTCACGCGCGTTGCTTCTCTTTTCCGCCGGCTCAACATCAACATCGCCTCACTCACTGTCGGCCGTAGCGAGCGGGCAGGATTGTCTCGCATGACTATCGTCTGCGACGCGTCAGCCGAAGCCGGCCACCGTATTAAGGCCAGCCTCTACAAGCTGGAAAACGTCGTTGATGTCGACGACATTGCCCATGCGCCCTCCGTTACGCGCGAACTCGTCCTGATTAAGGTCGGTTCTACCGCGCGCACGCGCTCGGAGATTTTCGAATTGGCTGAGGTGTTTCGCGCGCGAATTGTCGATCTGACAGCCGAGTCCCTTATGATCGAAATGACCGGCGTCGAGAGCAAGATCGAAGGCCTCATCGAAGTGCTACGCGAGAGCGAGAGCCCGATTCTCGAGATCTGCCGTAGCGGAAAGATGACCATGCGGCGCGGCCATCACACCTCAGGCGTGCTCAAGGCAATGGGCGCGGGCCCAGAAGAAAAAGAGCTGCCGGAAGACGAGCCAGAAGAAACCTCAGCAGAGAACGCAGACATCGAACCGGCATAACTTGCGCTCAATCGCACCGGCCCCACAGACATTCACACCGAACGCAAAGGAAGAATCAAAAACATCATGGCAAAGACTTACTACGATCACGACGCTGACCTTTCCCTGATCCAGGCAAGAAAAGTAGCCATTATCGGTTACGGCTCCCAAGGTCACGCGCACTCCCTCAACCTCAAGGACTCGGGCGTTCAGGTAAAGGTGGGCCTTGCCGCCAACTCCAAGTCCATCGCGAAGGCCCAGAAGGCCGGTCTTGAGGTCGACACGGTAGCCGCAGCAACGGCGTGGGCTGAAGTGGTCATGATCCTTACCCCTGATCAGACTCAAGCCAAGCTCTACTCCGAAGAAATTGCTCCCCACCTGAAGCCGGGCACGCTACTGCTTTTCGCCCACGGATTCAACATTCACTTCAAGACGATCGTTCCGGCCAGGAACATCGATGTCGGCCTTGCGGCACCCAAGGCTCCCGGCCATCGTGTTCGTGAGGTCTTCACCGAAGGTGGCGGCGTTCCGGGCCTTATTGCCATTCACCAGGAAGCGACTGGCAAAGCCCACGCGCTCACACTCAGCTATCTCAAGGGCATCGGCTGCACCCGCGCCGGGGTTCTCGAAACCACCTTCAAAGAAGAAACGGAAACCGATCTCTTTGGTGAGCAGGCTGTGCTTTGCGGAGGCGTCAGCGCGCTTATCAAAGCGGGCTACGAGACGCTCGTCGAGGCCGGCTACCAGCCTGAGAGCGCGTACTTCGAAGTGCTTCACGAACTCAAGCTGATCGTTGATCTGATCTATCGCGGCGGTCTTGCGTACATGCGCTACTCCATCTCCGACACAGCGGAGTGGGGCGACTATGTCTCGGGCCCGCGGGTCATCAACGCCGAAAGCCGCAAGGCGATGAAGCAGATCCTCGCCGAAATCCAGAACGGCGAATTTGCCAAGCGCTTTCTTGCCGACCAGAACTCCGGCCGCAAGGAGTTCCTCGCCTTTCGCGAAGCAGAAGCAAAGCATCCCATCGAGATTGTCGGCAAGCAACTCCGCGCATCAATGCCCTTCCTCGATCCTGTCACGGTGGAAGAAGTCGCCAAGACACGGTAGAAGGCGGCCTCCAGCTATGAACTGCGGGCTTCTAGCTGGAGGCGTCCGCAACGAGCGGAATCTCCTCTTCTACACGTAGCTCTTCTCCCCTTCGGGCCACTGGATCGGCTCCAGCTTCTGCACGCCAAAGCACCACGACAGGCCGCCCACGATCATCACCAGAGCGGCTGCGCCAAATGCCGCTCCGAAGTGTCCCGTCTTGTCGACGAGAAATCCGGTAAACGCAGGCCCCACGATGCCCGCCAGGTTTGCAAATCCATTCTGCATCCCGGCCCATCTGCCCGCTGCCGCTGGACCGGCGAGTGTCTGTCCGAAGACGAAGTTGCCTGACGCGAGCGCCCCCACCCCGATGGCAAACGCAGCCAGGCACCAAAGATACGTCCGCTCAGTTGCAAACGCACAGGAGGACAAGGAGAGAACCGATACGATGGCTCCGACGACCATGGCCGCCTTGCGCGCGAGTGTCGGGCTCTGGCCGCCTTTGATGCATCGGTCGGTAATCCAGCCCGTGGCCAGGCAAGAAAGCGAATCCATAACATACAACAGTCCCGCGGTACCGACCATGGATTGCATCGAAAGATGCTGCTCTTGCACCAGGTAGTAGGGCAACCAGCTGACAAGGAAGTAGAGGAGGTAGTTGTCGGCAAAGTGCCCGACCGCGGCGCCCCAAAACGACCTCTTCTTCAAAATGGTGGCGAAGCTTGGCACCCCCACCGAAACCACGTGCTCGTGAACGACTGCCGCTCCGGGATTCCAGCGAGCCCACGCCGGAAGCCACAAGAGACCGACCAGCCCAATCGCGATGAAGGTTGACCTCCAACCATACTTTGCGATTAGCACGCCGCCGCCAAGGGTTCCCACTGCCGATCCCCAATAAATGGCTGCCATGATAATGCCGTTCGCGAATCCTCGCGCATGCTCGGGCAGATGCTGTGCACAGATCTTTGAGCTTGCCGGAAACATCACTGACTCTCCCAGACCCAGCACAATGCGCAGCACGAGCAGAGATGCAAATCCAGTGGCCAATCCTGTGACAGCCGTAGAAAGGGACCACACCAGAAAGCCCAGCGACATGATCGTGTTCACACTAAACCTGTCCACGAACCAGCCAACGACAAACTGCAGGAGCGTGTAGCTCCAGAAGAACGCTGAGAACAGGATCCCAAGCTGTGACGCCGAGAAGCCCCACTCGGCTTTGAGCAGCGGCGCCGCCAGCGCCAGATTGCCGCGATCAATGTAGTTGATGACAACCGCCACCGCGAGCAGCGCGATCGTGGGCGCGATGGCTCGCAACTCGCTGTTCTCCTTCGCCATCTCGCTCCTGTTCCTTGTTGATCTGCGCCGTGTGGCAGTACCGACAGTGGGAGTGTCGGGCTAGCGCCACTCTACATGCAGCCCTCACACCGCGCCAAGACAATTCAAATACTGAGTCGCCCGGCTTAAGCTTTGCGGTGAGTATGCAACACAAGTGCATCGAGCAGTCAAACCATTCATTTGACATCCTGCATCCAACTGAGGCAGCATACGGAAGCTTGTCCGGCAAGTCCTCATGGCTGCCGGTCTTCTCAATCTCGTTCCTTCACGACTGTACGAAGCAAATCGGAACGGCGAATGCTCTGACGGTCGCAAGATCCAAGTTCGAGACCAAGCACGACAACCGAACGCGCAAGGATGGAGGTATCCATGTCCACTCTGCTCGCTTCGTTATCGTCTATGCTCAAACGATCTGACATCGAGGGAGTCGCCCGGAATCTGGGTGAATCAGAACAAGCCGTCTCTCGCGGAATGGACTTGTCTACAGCCTCGATCTTCAGCGCGCTGGCCCGCAAGGCCGGGGACTCCGACGCGATGCGCCAGGTCGTTGATTTCGCATCCAAAACGCCAAGCAATGCGCTCGCATCCGCTCTGAGCGGCCCGCTCGCCGGCCCCGGCTCGTCTGTCATGTCGGGCATTGAGCGGTTTCTCGCTTCTATTTTTGGCGGCAGTCAAGGAGCCATCCTTAACTCAATCGGTCGCGAAACAGGACTGCGCGCAGCCGGAACGGCCGGCGTCATGGGCCTGGCTGCACAGTCCGTACTGAGTTATATCGGCTCAAAAGTCCGCGACGAGGGACTGACGGCCACGGGCCTCTCGGACTTTCTGCGGCGAGAGGGCGCCAGCTTCCGGTCAGCTCTGCCACCAGGATTCAATGAGACTCTTTTGAGTGAGCCGGCGCCATTCGGTGTTCGGGCAACCGCTCCACCGCAGACCTATACAGAGCCCATCCGCAAGAGAGGTATTCCGTGGCTCTGGATGGTCCCGCTGGTGGCGATCCTGCTGGGAATCCTC
>Ga0335069_10004703_pt1 | contig 20136 bp, 14 predicted proteins | sample Lox_Sample_11_FD_206714 | JGI IMG/M metagenome (GOLD analysis project Ga0335069, IMG submission 206714) | Soil microbial communities from Loxahatchee National Wildlife Refuge, Florida, United States - Lox_Sample_1.1 | ecosystem: Environmental > Terrestrial > Soil > Wetlands | place: USA... | reverse complement strand
AGCAAATCCAGCCTGGTGCAGCGCGCGCCGGTGGTCAGGCAGCCTGCGAACATTCAATCCGGTGAGAATCCGGAAGGCGAAGTAGAGGAGAGACACCAACGGCTTTGCGAACCATTGTCCATAGCGGCTTTGCGGAACTGCAAAATCCGATACGATCCAGAGCGCTTCAGGCGATATGCATGGCTTGAGACGCATCGCGAGATCGCTCACATCATCGCTGGTGAGGCAGTCGAGGAAGAAATGCGTGACGATCAGGTCGTAGCGTGGGGAGGCTGGACACCAGGATCGTGCATCCGCACAATGGAGGGCAATCCGACTCACATCGGGGCGTGCGTTCCGCTGCAGTTGTGCAAGCATGGCCCGGCTTGCATCGACTGCGTCCACACTCATACCAGGGTTCTCATTAAGCAGTCGCGCCGTGAATCGTCCATCACCGTCGCCGATTATGAGAGCCTGGCGCGGGGTGGTTCCACGAACCATGGGAAGGAACCTGCAGCGGGATCTGGAAAGCAGCGGGCCGAAGGTGAGCCACTCCATCCACCGGTAGACTCGAGCGAGGCAATCGAAATTCGGTAGAGGCGCGGGGTCCGGGAAGGGCCGTGTATCGAGGCTCGCCTGCAGCACGGCGGTTTTCATTGAATCCTCCCGAAGAAGAGCGCCAGAAGAATCGGCGTGAGCAAAACGAGATCTGCGCCAGCGCGCAGCGCGACGGGAGTGAGGCTCGCACGGATGCGATCGAGCAGGAGAAGCAGAAGAGCGCTTGCAGTTGCCGCAAAGAGCAGCAGCGCAAGGCGCAGCGCGGCCGTCGCGATGCAGAGCGCGGCAAGAAGGCTGGTAGCCGCGATCACAGCGGCCCACCGGGATACTCTTGAAGCGCCCTCCGATTCCCAGACTTCAATCGAATAGCAATTGAGCCACGCCAGCGTTGCAAACTGTGCAACCACAGCCAGGAATGGCCATTGCATCGGAGCCGGGTGCAGACTGAGGGTCATGCGTGTGAATGCCGGCAGCGCGCATCCAGCAGTGAAGAGCACGCCCACCAGCAGTTCCTTGGACGGTGCGAATCGGCTTCGTGAGCACCTTTTGCCGCCGCAGTGGACGCCGGTGAAGTATGCGAACGCTGCTGCAGCGAGCACTGAATCGCGATGGCGCACCGCGAGCGGCATGAGCGAAAAGATCAGCGTTGCGGCGAGAGAGGCCGCCCCAACCGCAACCGGGAGAAGAATGCGGCGATGCCTCCAATGGAAATAGTGCCGCTCTCGCAGCAGATCGAGATTTCCGGCGCGAAAGGCTTTCCGCACGTCGAGCAAGCGGTCCCCGATGTAGACCGCCCAGGTTCCGAACGCGAGTATAAGGGGGACCCACCGGGGGACGCCGACACCTGCCGCCCATGCAAATGCAAGCGACCACACAACTGCCACTGTGGGAGCGTCGAGGCTGGAAAGGTGCCAGAGGCGGATGGGACCGGGGGCGTCGACCGGAGGGCGTACATGGATCGTGGAATCAAGGACTGTCGGATTTGACAGGGGAAGGAGCACTGTTCCGATTGTAGAGTCTGTCGTGGCAGCCTCAATCTGCATCACACCTCGATGGGGGATTGCGGGTCGAGCCGGGATTCGATGAGCCCAGAGAAAGTGCAGATCAAGCCAGGAGACGAACGGCGCATTTCGGAGTACATTGGACGCGCCGCGTGAGTGTTAGCGGGCGCAGGTTTCAGACAGGTTTCATTTCGCAAGACATAACTTCCTGCACAGCAACCGGGCACTGGTGGCCCGCCAAAGTGATGTACCCGCTTCTTTCCGGCTGGGACGTTCCTCCATCTCAGTCGTTACGCCGACATTGAACGGGAGGACAGGAGCAGAAGATGAAACGATATTGGAAAATTGGCGGAATCGTCGTCGGATGTTTGCTGTTGATCCTCATTGCAATCCCGCTCTTGGTGAATGTGAACAGCTTCCGCCCGAAGATCGAGTCGGAGGCGAGCAGCGCCCTCGGACGTCAGGTGTCGCTCGGGAACCTTAGCCTTTCGATTCTTTCGGGCTCGATTGGAGTGGAGAACATCAGCATCGGCGATGATCCGGCGTTCAGCAAGTCGCCTTTCATTACAGCGAAATCATTGAAACTGGATGTAAAGCTGATGCCGCTCATCTTTTCCAAGCGACTCGAAGTGACTGAGATCGAGTTGCAGGAGCCGGAGATTTCATTGATCAGAGCCACCAACGGGACCTGGAACTTTTCGAGCCTCGGCGGAGGACAGGCGAAAAGCACGAGCACGGAGAAGTCCGGCACTTCGACGACTCAAAACCTCGCCGTGGGTGAGTTGGAAATCGAGAATGGAAAGCTTACGGTCACAAGGGCTGGCACCAATGCCAAGCCGCAGGTGTACGACAAGGTCAACATGGAAATGAAGAACTTCTCCTTCACCTCGCGATTTCCATTCGAGATGTCGGCGGGTCTTCCGGGCGACGGCAAAGCGGATCTGAACGGAGAAGCGGGGCCGATCAATGCGTCTAACGCGGCAGCCACGCCTTTCGACGCCACCGTCAAGGTGACGAACATGAATGTGGCGGCTTCAGGGTTTATCGATCCGGCGAGTGGAATCGCGGGCCTTGTGTCGCTCGACGGCAAGGTGAACTCGGATGGAACGACGGCCAAGGGAACGGGCAAGATCACCTGCGAGAAGGTAAAGCTGTCGCCGAGAGGTTCACCGGCTCCGAAGGCGGTCAACGTTACGTACGCGGTAAACACAGACCTGATCAAGGAGTCCGGGACGATCACGCAGGGCGATGTTGCGATCGGCAAGGCATTGGCACATATAACGGGCACTTATGAGACGCAGGGGGCGTCAGAGGTCGTGAATCTCAAGGTGAGCGCTCCGAATATGCCTGTGGATGAACTTGAGGCGATGCTGCCGGCATTCGGAGTGATTCTGCCATCGGGATCGCGTTTGACGGGTGGAACACTTTCGGCGGATCTGAGTGTGACTGGACCAGTAGACAAAGCAGTGATCACGGGACCTGTGCGCTTGTCGAATACGAAGCTGGCGGGATTCGATCTGGGATCGAAACTGGCGGCGCTTCAGGCCTTCACAGGGAAGGCTGCGGGCAGCACGGACACGACGATTCAGAATGCGAGCCTTAATGCACACGTTGCGCCAGAGGGAACGAGGGCCGATGCAATCAACGTGACGGTATCGGCGATCGGGGTGATCACAGGTGCCGGGACGATTAGCCCGGCAGGGGCGCTGGCGTTCCGGATGATGGCAGACCTTCAAGGTGGAATGGCCGGAGGACTGACGAAGACGGTCGGGATGGGGGGCGCCGGCAAAGGCATTCCCTTTTCGATTGAGGGAACGACCTCGAATCCGAAGTTTGTTCCGGACATGGGAGCCGTGGCAACGGGCGTAGCGACGTCAGCAATTGAAGGAGCCATTTCGGGCAAGGTTCCCGGTGGCGCGAGTTCCGGGGTGAGCAGCGCGCTGGGCGGGCTGCTGGGCGGAAAAAAGAAGAAGTAACCGTCTGACGGACGTTTGACGAAGAAGGCCTGGCGATCGGGTTGCGGAGGTATTTTCTTTCGATTGCAGCGGTTCGGCTGGAACGACTGCATCCCACTCAGTCGGCGGCGTGTGCTTTATTGTCTGCGGTCTTTCTGCGTGCGGGCTTTGCCGCAGACGCGTTGACCCTCAGCTCAGGGATGGCCGTGATCTCCGCTTTGCCTTCTGCGAGCTGCATCAGGAAGTCCTGGGCAGAAAACGCCGGCGCATCCTTGAACATCTGCAAAGCGCGGCAATAGGTGCCATCGGGCTGCTGAAGCCGCGCTTTGACGGTGTCAGCAAGATAAGACGGCAGGATTTCGTCGTGGATGCGCGCCCTCGCCGCGGGGTCGCGCACCGGGAAGACGACTTCACATCGCTCGAAGAGGTTGCGGGGCATCCAATCCGCCGATCCAAGATAGATCTCGTCGTCGCCGCCGTTGGCGAAATGGAAGATGCGCGAGTGTTCAAGATAACGCCCGACGATGGAACGCACGCGAATCCGGCTGGAGAGTCCCTTGACACCGGGTCGAAGGATACAGACGCCGCGGATGATGAGATCGATCTCCACGCCTGCCTCCGAGGCCTGATAGAGAGCTTCAATGACGCTGGGCTCAAGCAAGGCGTTCATTTTGGCGACGATGTGAGCTGGACGGCCTGCCCGGGCATGGTCTGTCTCACGGCGAATCAGCCCAAGAAAACTCTCTGCCATGGTGAGAGGCGCGACAAGCAACGGACGGTAATCGTCAATCTCAGCGTGGGCGGTCAGGTAGTTGAAGACCATGTGAACCCGCTCGGTAATCTGCGGGTCGCAGGTGAGAAGGCTGAGATCGGTGTAGAAGCGAGAGGTGACTGGATTGTAGTTGCCCGTGCCGAGGTGACAGTACCGGCGCACGATGCCGTCTTCGTCGCGGCGGATAAGCATGGCGAGCTTGCAATGCGTCTTGAGCCCGACGACTCCGTGAAAGACCTGCACGCCCGCATCTTCCATGCTGCGGGCCCAGCGGATGTTCGAGGCCTCATCGAATCGAGCCATCAGTTCGACGACCAGTGTGGCTTCTTTGGTTGCAGCAGCTTCGATCAGTGCGGAGAAGACAGGCGAGTCCTGGCTAGTGCGGTAGAGCGTTTGCTTCATGCCGACCACAGCAGGGTCTTCGGCGCCCTGCTGAATGAAGTCCACAACGGTGTCGTAGGAATCGTAAGGGTGATGAAGCAGGATGTCGTGCTGGCGCAACTCGTCGAAGATGTGGGTTGACTTGCGATTCAGGTGAAAAGGCTTCGGCGAAAAGCCCGGGAACTTGAGATCGGGCCGCTGAATATCGCTGTAGAAGTACATCACTCGCGAGAGGTTTACGGGGCCGTCGCCGCGGTAGACCTGATCTTCGTCGAGCTCGAAGTTGACCCGGAGGCGCTCGATAATCTCGGGATCCGAGCCTGCTTCAATCTCAAGACGCACGGAATCGCCCTTGCGGCGGTTGTGCAACTCCACGCGAATGGTTTCGAGAAGCGATCGTGCTTCTTCTTCCTCGAAGTAGAGGTTCGAGTTGCGCGTGACGCGGAAGGCTGCCCGCGACAGCACCTCGTAGCCGCGATACATGCCCCCGAGGTTTTGGGCGATAAGGTTCTGAAGTAACAGGTAATCGAACTTGCCATCCTCAGCAGGAAGGCGAACAAACCGGGGCAGCGCCCTGGGAACCGTGACCACGCCGAGAACGTGCGGACCGGAGCTGCGGCGCTTGCGCCGCAGAAGCAGCGCAAGGCACAGAGCCTTGTTGAGCACGCGCGGGAAGGGGTGGGCAGGGTCGATCGCGATCGGGGTCAGCAGGGGATCAACTTCACGCTGGAAGTAGCTCTGGGCGTGGGCGCGGGCGTTGCTGTCGAGCTCATCCCACTCGAGGAGCCGAATACCTTGCTTTCGCAACTCCGGCAGCAACTGATCGTTCCAGCAGCGATATTGCGCGTCGACAAAGGTGTGGATCTCGGCGGTCAGCACGGCCAGCGACTCGTCAGGGCGGAGTCCATCGTATCCCTGCTCGCGATAGCCGTCCTCAATGCGCTGCATAAGGCCGGCCTGACGAATCTCAACGTATTCGTCGAGATTCGAACCGGTGATGGCGAGGAATTTGACACGCTCGAGCAGGGGATTCGAGGGGTCTTCGGCCTCCTCCAGGACGCGCCGGTTGAACTGCATCCAGGAGTGATCCCGGCCGACAAAAGGCCGTTGCTTCTGTTTCGTGCTGGCCATGACTTCGCCTATACGCCGTGTTGGCAAGTCTACAGCGTCCCGCCCTCAGGGGATACTGAGATGTACCGCGCTGGAGAGTGAGCGGTCCACTCCAGTCTTATAATATGGCCCGATCATGAGGTGTTAATGCACGGCGAAATTGATGGGTGGGAGTGATTCCTGCGTTTGGCAGTCAGGCGAGAGGGGTACAGGATGTCTGGCTAATGAAAAAAGGATTTCGGGTTGTTTACCGGGATAGATATAGTGCCTGAAACGGTTCCCCTCGACTTGGAGGTCAATCTCTTGACAGGCGGTTTGCGGATCAGCCTTTCGATTTTGGTTTTCGCAACGGTGGTTGGATCGCTGCCGGGTCAGCAGGCAGAACGGAGCAATGGGACCAGTGAAGCAGGTCCTTCTCCGCAAGTGACGACCATTCAGCTTGGGGACAGCCTGGTGGCACTGACCAAGGTCTGGAAGTTCAGGGTTGGCGATTCGCCGATCGACCCTGTAACCCTTGGGCCGCTGTGGGCAGAGCCGAAGTTCGATGATTCGAACTGGGAGGACGTGGACCTGACGCCGAAGGCGGGCGCCGTCGACCCTGTGTCAGGGCTCTCGGAGTTTGTCCCGGGGTGGACGGCAAAGGGGCACCCTCATTATTGGGGGTATGCGTGGTACCGCATCCGGGTGCGCGTCGAGGCCAGGCCGGGGGTCAAGCTGGCGCTCGCAGGGCCTTCGAATGTTGACGACGTGTACCAGGCATTCGACAACGGAACCGTAGTCGGTAGTTTTGGTGATTTTTCGCGGAAGTTCCCGACCATTTATTACACGCAGCCTGTGATGTTCATGCTGCCTGACCATCCCGGCTCGGCGGGCAACGAGAGGCTCATCGCATTTCGAGTCTGGATGGAACCGAACACGCTGTTTCAGGGCGACGATGTGGGTGGTTTTCACATTGCGCCGGTTCTCGGCGAGGCGAGCGCGGTGACCGCGAAGCATGAGATGCGCTGGCTCGAACTGATTCGGTCCTATTCCCTCTCGCCGATACAGGCGGTCATGTACGGTCTGCTTGGAATCGTTGCGTGCAGCCTGATTCTATTTGACCGTGAGGACCGGGTCTATCTGTGGATTGGCGTGCAACTGCTGGTCAGCTCACTACAGTACACGGCCACCTCGATCGGTTCGTGGACGCAATGGATCGGTGCGATGCCGTTGACGATTCTTCAGCAGGTCTTCATTATCCCCATGGTTTATGCGGGGTGGGTGATGACGTGGCGGCTGTGGTTCCGGCTTCGCAAGCCGACGTGGTTGCCGAAGGCGCTGGTCGTGCTTGTCGTTCTCCTGATGGTCTCGAATGCGCTCGGAAGCAACATCTTTTTCACGTGGGTTTCGCAACCGGTGAGCACCGCGTTCAACTGGCTGTCGATTGCGGTCCGGCTGATTCTGGCGGGATTGATGCTGGGCAACGTGTTCCAGGGCATCCGGCTGGAAGGACTGGATGGTTGGCTTGTCTTGCCTGCGGTGGTCCTGGCGGGGATTTCGGGATTCAGCACAGAGCTGCGACTGCTTCACGTGCAGACGTCGTTCTTTCTGTTCGGCTCATCGGTTACAGCGTTTCAGATGTCGAACCTGCTGCTTGTTGCGGCCCTTTCTGTGCTGCTGTTGCGGCGGCTTGTGGTCAGCGTTCGCACGCAGCGCCTGATGGCGCAGGACGTCAAGCAGGCGCAGGAGGTGCAGCAGGTGATTCTGCCTGAGGCACGCTCCAGGCTCCCCGGCCTGATCGTCGAGAGCGAGTACAGGCCCGCTCGCGAAGTGGGAGGAGATTTCTTCCAGATCATTCCGAACCCGGCTGACGGGAGCCTTCTGATTGTTGCCGGTGATGTGACTGGCAAGGGCCTCAAAGCGGGAATGCTCGTGGCACTGCTGGTGGGAGCCATTCGCAGCACTGCGGAACTCAACGCCGACCCGGAGTTTCTGCTGCGGGCGCTGAACCGCCGGCTCCAAGGCCGGGGCGACGCGCATGCAACCTGCCTTGCGCTGAGAATTGAGGCGAGTGGCGAGGCCAAGCTGGCCAATGCAGGCCATATGCCGCCCTACCTGAATGGGCAAACGATTGGAATCGACGGTTCGCTTCCGCTGGGGATGGTGGATATACCGGAGCTGTCGATCATGAGAGTGGCGCTGAAAGAGGGCGACCGGCTGGTGCTGATTTCGGATGGGATCGTTGAGGCCATGGATGAGAACGGACACCTTTTCGGGTTCCAGCGCGTTGAGGAACTGCTGCGGGGAGAGACTTCTGCTTCAGATGTGGCAGGGGCTGCGCAGAGCTTTGGACAGGTGGATGATATCAGCGTTATCTGTGTAACCCGAACGGCGCAACTGGAGGCTGCGGCAGTGTGAACCGCGCCCGGTTGACCAGCCCGACCCAGGGGGTTGAGGATAGAGATCAGAGCCCGCTTCATTCCCCTGAAGAGAGGAGCTGTCTTTATGCCTGATGAGCGCAAATCCGCTCGAGAGAGTTTGATTCCCGCCATGCCAATCCCCGAGGGTGGCGAAGCCTTCTCGCGGAAGGTACACGGATTGCTTGATGGTCAGCCCAAGGACGAGGCCACAGTTCATCAGGCCCTCGCCGGCATGGACGAGATGCTGGATAAGATCGCTGCCGGTCTGTACAGCCTTGCCTCGATGCTGGTAGGAGAGGGCGAAGACGGCATCCGCCTCGTCGAGACGGCAGTCTCCCGTGCGGATATAACAGGATGCGGCGGCGATGCGAGAATGGCGCGACAAAGCAGCCGGAGGGAACTGTGCTCCGCTGCTATCGAGACGCTGGTCAAGAGAAATCCACAAAGCCTTGCGGCGCCGGAGGATATTGAGCCAGCGACAACCTGCATCGAGGATGACGACCTCTCGGCGGCGGGGATTTCGACAGAGGAACTGGAGTCGATGCTGGCGGGTCCCAACCGCGAGAGTGTGCGGAGATGGCTCGAGGGACTTTCCACCGAGACACGCGTGATCTTCGTGATCCGGGCAGTGGCAGGCTTCTCGTCGGATGAAACAGCTTCGCTGCTGGCTGATCACGGTGGCCCATGCGCGAGGGGATGGACAGCGGATGGGGTACGGGTTGCCTTCCGGCAGGGGCTGTGCTCGCTCGCTTCCCAACTGATTCAAGCCACCAACGCGCGCTGACCGGATCGACTGATTGGGCGGGTTTTGGAGAGACTTAGTGGCGAAGTGCGTCCCGAAGCGTCTGTGCCGGGCAACACGCCCGGTTTTGCCTTATCTTCGATACACTACATTTAGAACCTACCCGCCCCTGTGGGGCATCTGTTTGAAGAGCAAACATCTTTCCGGCAGCTTCTGCCGTGATTTCGAAGACGATCGATGTCCTCAGACGATTCAACGAAGTGTAGAGAGTATCTTTGTGCCTGCGCCGCTCTTTTGTTCACACTGAGCGCGTTCGTATCTCAGTGGGCTGTTGCACAGCAACTTCCCAACACGGGGATCACACAGGCGACGCCGCCCCCTGCAAGCGCATACCAGGGGAGTGTCCCGGCGGGGCAGGCCACAGCGCAGACGCTGGAGCTTTCACTGGATGACGCCATTCAGCGCGGCCTGCGGAATAACCTTGGCGTCATCCTCAGTGGAACGCAGACAGCCGGGGCACGCGGGCAGCGATTGACGGAACTGCAGGCCCTTTTGCCGGATGTGGAATTCAAAGCGGTGGAGTCTGTTCAGCAGGTCAACCTGGCAGCCCAGGGGCTTCGCATACCCGGATTTCCGACAGTCATCGGGCCATTCGGCTACACGGACTTCCGCGGCTACCTGAACTGGTCGTTGGTGGATGTGAAGTCACTACGCACGTATCTTGCCGCGCAACATGACTTCAATGCCGCTCAGCTTTCTGCCCAGGATGCACGGAATCTGGTTGTGCTGACGGTGGGCAATGCTTACATGCTCGTTCTCGCGGATCAGGGACTTGTCGCGAGCTTCGAGGCGCAGGTGGCGACCTCAAAGGTTTCGCTCGACCAGGCAGTTGCAAACCACGAGGCAGGAACAGCGCCGAGAATCGATGAGCTGCGCGCGCGAGTGGATTACCAGTCGCTGCAGCAGCAATTGATTGTGGCGCAAAACCAGACCGAGAAGCACAAACTCGCCCTTGCACGCGCCATCGGGTTGCCGCTTGAGCAGAAGTTCAACCTGAGCGACAAGACTCCCTACGCGGCGTTCGACCAGATTGACGTGGAGACGGCCATTCGCCAGGCCCATGCCAATCGCAAAGACCTCGCAGCGATGGTGGAGCAAACCATAGCGGCGGAAGAGCAGCGAAAGGGAGCGACGGCCGACCGGTATCCAACGGTCAAGTTCGCGGGCGACTACGGCGATATCGGAGTCAATCCAGGAAACTCGCACGGCACGGGAAGTGCGGCAGGAACATTGAGCGTGCCGTTGTTCGATGAATTCGCATTGCGCGGCGAGGCTGAGATCGCCCAGTCACAGCTGGACACGCAGCGCGCTCAGACGAGCGATATGAACGCGCAGGTGGACGCAGACGTTCGCGACGCACTGCTGGATATCGCCTCTTCGCAGAAGCAGGTGGAGGTTGCGCGATCAAGTGTCGAACTTGCCAATGAAGCTCTCGCCGATGCCCAGCAGCGCTATGCCAACGGAGTGAGCGACAACCTTGCGGTGAGCCAGGCGCAGCGGTCCGTGGCGCAGGCCAACGATCAATTCGTATCCAGCCTCTACCGGCACAACGTTGCCAAGCTCAGCCTTGCGCGAGCTCTCGGAGCGGGGCAGGATTACAAGAACTATTTGGGAGGAAAGTAAACGTGGCGGATTCAACCCCAACAGCAGTCCAGGCCCCGCCGGATGACAGCACGGAAGTGGCGCAGCCTTCTCGCCGCAGAGGAATCATCATTGCCGTAATTGCAGCGCTTGTGCTGGTGGCTCTCGGTTTCTGGTGGCACTCCACTTACTATGAGGACACCGACGACGCCCAGATCAACGGCCACCTGATCCAGGTGAGCTCGCGCATTGCGGGACAGGTGATCAAGGTCAACGTCGAGGAGAATCAGCAGGTCAACAGGGGCGATGTGATTGCCGAACTCGACCCGCGGGACTACCAGGTTGCCGTTGAGGCGGCCAAGGCCGCGCTGGCCAATGCGGAAGCGGCCGCAGCCGCGGCACAGGTGAATGTGCCGATTACCTCAATCAACACGGGAAGCAACCTGACGTCGGCTGGTGCCGATCTGACGGCAGCGAACGCAGGAGTTTCGCAGGCGGAGTCGCAGTTGGCGGCGGCGAAGGCGCGTGTGGCGCAGGCCGAAGCCAATAATGCCAAGGCGCAATCTGATCTGGCTCGCTACAAGCCGCTGGTCGAGAAGGATGTGATCAGCAAGCAGCAGTGGGATGCTGCGGTTGCCGCCGCAGACGCTGCGAAGGCTTCGGTTGCAGACGCGCACGCGAACGAAGCGGCCGCTGCCGACGGAGTGCACGTGGCAAACCAGAGGGTTGCGCAGGCTGAGTCGTCACTCAATTTTGCGAAGACAGGGCCACAACAGGTGGCGGCGCAGTCAGCGCGCGCCAAAGCAGCTCTGGCGCAGGTGCAGCAGGCACAGGCGCAGCTCGACCAGGCAAACCTCAACCTGAGCTACACGAAGATCGTCGCACCGGCGGCGGGAATCATCACGCGCAAGAGCGTAGAGATCAACCAGAACGTATCGACGGGCCAGAATCTCCTGACCCTGGTTTCACTCGAAGGACTGTGGGTGACGGCGAACTTCAAGGAGACCCAGTTGAAGCACATGACCGCTGGTCAGACGGTTGAGATCAGCGTGGACGCAACGGGCAAGAAGTACCAGGGCAAGGTCACGCAGATCGGCGGCGCCACTGGTTCTGTCCTGTCACTGTTTCCGCCAGAGAACGCAACAGGCAACTATGTAAAGGTTGTCCAGCGCGTCCCTGTGCGCATCGACTTTACCAACCTGGCTGCGGAGGATCCGAATCATGCACTTCGTCCCGGGTTGTCTGTGGAGCCGAAGGTTCGGGTGAAATAGCGGGTGACGGTATCCCACCCATCACTTCGTGATGGATGGGGCACCCGTAGCAAATATGGCTGGCGGCGCGAAGCTGCCGGCCATTTTCATTTGGTTTGCAGGGTCATTCCGGCGACCGGGGAGGGCCTTCCGCAGGCGTGACGGCGCGCACCAGCCAGGAAGTTCGTCACCGTGGCCGTCACCATTGGCTCAACGCGCTCCGCGCCCACGCCGCTTCCTGCGAAATTCATGTGCGTTGCCTGGTCGATCACGCCGATCCACTGGCATTGCCCGGCGCTGCCCGGCATATCCTGCCAAGGGATCTGGCGCGCTTCGGGGCCGCCCTTGAGAGACTGGTCGCGCGTGCCCGTAAGGACCAGGAGTGGCTTGCGAATTCCGCTCCATGCGTGTTCCGGGAAGACAATCCCGGGGCCTTCCGGCGAGAGCGCGACGTATGCGTCAAATCGATCAAGTCCGGCGGGCGGCGACGAAACCCCGATGATGTTCTTTGCGCCCGCTTCCAGCATGACCGTCTCGGCACCCATGGAATGACCAAGGAGCACACGAAAGGGCGCGGCGCACTGTGTGTCGGCCCATTTCAAGGCGGCTTCCAAATCGAGAAGCCTGGCCTGTTCGGCATTCGGATCAGTCACCAGCGCGCGAATGCCTTGCGCAAATCCATGGGCTAGCATGTCGTCACGCAGAGCCTGGAAGCCACTCTCTCGATGTCCCAGCACGATCGCCGTGAATCCGTCCCGCGCCAGAGCCTTGGCGAGATAGCCGTAACCGCGCTCCGACCCGCCGGCTCCGTGCGAGATGACGGCGAGCGGCGCGCACGAGGTGACTGTTTCGGGGCGATACACCATCATGGGAGTTGACTGGCCGTCAGCACGCGGGACAGCTTCACGCTCCTGGCATCCCAGGGGCGCGAATGCCATGAGCCAGACAGACAAAGCCCAGCCTGCCTTGCCGAATCGCGGTCCATGAGAAGCTTGCATCGATCCTTCCTCGATTCTCTTCGTTCCTTCTGCTTTGAAAGGCATTGACACGAAGATGCGGCAAAGCACTCGCCAATCAGCATTCGTGTCTGCAAAAAAGAATGAGATTGGATCAGGCGATCCCGTGAAAGAGGGCATTTTGGCGCTGACGGCGCGAGACCAGGCTTCGCGCGCAGGCGCAACCTGAACGCGAGCGAGATCGATCATCAATGATCACTTGCCGAGGATCTTGCGTTTGTACTCTTGGGCTAGCTCCTGGTACTTATCGGTCAGTCTCGAGGGTTCAGACTGAACCCGTTGCGCTTCTAAGAGGCTCTCAAGCAAGCCCTCCTGGTCTGGCCCATTCAGCGGTATCTCGTATCTCACCTGGCGTGGAAGCTGGATACCGAAAGCAGCTTTGCCCGGATCGTCCGGTTGCAGTTCCTCCACTTCCACCTCCAGTTCCCTCACTCGCATAAGGCGCACGATCCCCTGGTTATGCCGGTAGTCCTCGTAATCATTCGGAAGATGCCGACTCTCGCTCCGACGGATGAACTCATTGAGAGCCTGCAGCTTTTCGAGACTGGGATCGACGTTTATGAAATAAACTTCAAAGCCGTTGCAGTAGAGACTATCGTCGCCGACAAATTCTGCACTGCCCACCGACCTTTTCCAGTAGGAAATACATTCTGGATTGTGGAGAAATCCCTTCAGCGCATAAGAGGTTTGTCTTTGCGTCATTGCGGACGTTATCAGGTCCAACACGAGCTTGTAGGACGCGAGAATTTGTCGTCTTTCCTCGGCGGCATCGAGTACTTTCTGAGAAGAACTGCTTACGACAAGTCCTAACAGTTGAGCGGCTGCCTGCGGATTGGCTTCCAGAGCCTTCTCTATTTCAGCTTGTTCAGCGGCTGTTACGGTCTTGCCAGATTGCTCAGCATTCCTGAGCTTTCGAATTAACTCCCCGAGCTTTGTGCCGGTGATTTCGGGCCAGTCTGTAATCAGAGTTCCTACTTTGACATATCCTGCAGCCTTTGCAGTAGCGGCTGCCATCCTGATCACCGCGGAAGTCAAACTAGCGCTGGGTGCGTGATGGTGTTCTTCGTGTGAGTGGACCTCCTGGTCTTGACCGTGTGGATCAGCCGGATTGATCATGGCGCCTCCCCATCCCGCTGAATCTCGGAACTCCGCCAGTTTAGTACCGAATCATCCAATTTGAGGCCAGAAAGAGTGTTGAATACCGATTGGTGGCTGATCCTCATGCTCTAACATGAGGGTCATGAAGGTCCTGTCGGCAGCGGAAATGCAGGCGTGCGACCGGGCCACCACCGAGCGCTTTGGAATTCCGTCCATTGAGCTGATGCGTGCCGCGTCGGCCGTGGTGGCGCGCTTCGCGCAATACCAATATCCCAAGGCCCGCCGCGTCACAGTTCTTTGCGGGAGGGGCAACAACGGCGGCGACGGCATGATGGCGGCGCGACTGCTTGCCGCCGCAAGGATGGATGTTTCAGTACTCCTTCTTGGCTCGCCCGGAGACCTGCAGGGCGATGCCGCGACGGCATGGGATGAGCTGAAGAGCGAGAACCGGGCGCACGTTCACGCAGTTCGCACACCTGCAGATCTGGCGCGAGCCGGCGATGCCCTGAAGACTGATCTGATCATCGATGCTGTCGTCGGCACCGGATTCAACCCGCCGCTGAAAGGGCTGGCGCTTGCCGCGCTGGAGTGGTTGAAGGGCAGCACTTCGCCGATACTTTCTGTCGACCTGCCCTCGGGGTGGCCCGCGGACTCGACGAGCGGGAGCATTGAGGGCCCAGTGTTTCCTTCGGATGCGGTAGTGACCTTCACCTCGCCGAAGCCCGCGCATGTGTTTGGCGATCTGACGCGGCGGTGGGACCAGTCGGTTATCGTTGCGCCGATCGGCTCGCCGCCGGAGGCGATCGAATCTGCGCAACAGCTCAGATGGGCCGGTTCATCCCATGCCCTGGTCGAGCAGCCTCGTTCAGCCGATTCGAATAAGGGCAGATTCGGCCATGTGCTTGTGATAGGAGGATCCGTCGGCAAATCGGGCGCGCCCGCGATGGCAGCTATGACCGCGTTGCGCGCGGGCGCAGGCCTCGTCACGGCAGCAGTGCCTTCGTCAGTGCTGCCCCAGGTTGCGAGCTTCATCCCAGAGATGATGACCTGGGCGTTGCCGGCAAGCGCGACGGGTGAGATTGCGACGAAGGGAATCTCTGCAGAACTCTTTGCCCGGCTGCTGGCAGGCAAGTCTGTTGTCGCTGCAGGCCCGGGACTCGGCCAGGGACCGGGCACAGGAAAGTTGATTGGGACGATCCTCGACGAGTGCGACCATCCAATTGTGCTGGATGCGGATGTATTGAATGTGCTCGCAGCCAAGCCCACGCTGCTGGCCAAGCTGGCCAAGGCGGGAAGGGCAGGCCGGACGATCGTGCTCACGCCTCATCCCGGAGAGATGTCGAGGCTTGCCGGCAAGAGTGTGAAAGAGATTCAATCCAACCGGCTTGAGACGGCGCGCACGTTTGCGCAGACGCACGGCCTGACACTCGTGCTGAAAGGCGCTCACACGCTGATTGCGCATCCCGACGGCATGGTTTCGGTGAACACGACGGGAAATCCGGGCATGGCGAAGGGCGGCAGCGGCGACACTTTGACTGGGCTCGTGGGCGGAATGCTCGCGCAGTTTCAGTCTGATCCTGCCCGGGCCGTGGAAGCGGCGGTGTATCTGCATGGTCTGGCTGCGGACTTCGCGGCGCGCGAGTTTGACGAGCACGTGCTGTTGGCGACCGACTCGCTCCGTTTTTTTTCTCGGGCTTTTCGCTTTCGCTCACGCGGTCCTAGCGGTTATGTTTGGTTGCAGGGATTGCCGGAGTCAGGGCCGCCGTCCCGAGAGGCAACGGAATGAGCAAGGAAGCCACGGTCGCCGAGGGCAGAATCCACGAATTCGTGACGCACAGCGGTGCGGATACCGTGGAAGTTGGGCGCAAGCTGGTGAAGCTGCTGTCGCCACCGCAACTGCTGGTGTTGCGAGGCGATTTGGGGACCGGCAAGACAACCCTGGTGAAAGGGATTGCGCAGGCGCTCGACGCCGCTGAGCCGGACGAGGTGACCAGCCCGACATTCACGCTGCTGCACGAGTATGACGGTACGCGTGAGGGACAGCCCGTGAAGCTCTACCATCTCGACGTCTACCGGCTTGAAGGCGAACGGCAGCTTGAGACGCTGGGATTGGACGAGTTGCTTACGCCCGATGCACTCGTGCTGGTGGAGTGGGGCGAGAAATTCAGGAGCATCCGCAAGAAGGCGACCGGAGAAATTGCCATCTCCTCGGCTGGAGGAGATGCCCGGCGGATCACCGTGACTCTAAAGGACTAGCGTGGCTGAACACCGCTCCCGGCGCCAGATCGGCCTTCGGGCCTTCACGGCGAAATTGCCTTTTAGTCATCTAGGCAGAAACTGCTGTTCTGGCTATACTGCGGCGCACAGGGGTCAAACTTATGCTTTTAGGTCGCACCAGGCCGGGTGTTGCGCTAGCTGGAGCGTGTTTTGTCGCCCTGATCCTTCAGGTTCAAGCACAGAGCCCACACAGGGCACCCTACATAAGGCCTTCGACCAGGTCCCAGCCCGTCCAGACCCCCGGCGCGCAGGTGGACGTCATCACCGGAAGCGGTACGGAGAAAGCCTATTTCGAGAGCGCGCCGAATGAGAGCCAAAGGCCTTCAGAAGTGCCGGGGCTATCGGTTGACGTAATCAATGGTTCAGCGCGGCGGACGCAGGTCTTCGATGAGGAGCAGACCTCCGCGTCGCCAAAGGGACGAACAATCCATGAGAAGACCGGGAAGCGCACTGCTCAAGGGAAGGTGGAGACTGCGCCCCAAGTGCCCGATGTGGAAGTGATCAACGGATCGCGCCTGGAGACAAGAAGGTTCGAAGGTGCCGAGGACGAACTTGAAATCCCCTGGATCGAGCGGCGGAGTGACCACCCGGTGGTGATCGGTGTTACTTCAGTGGGAACTGCGAGCGGACGGGGAGGTACGGTGAAAGCGGGGAGCACGGCGCCCGTCGTTGTTGGTGTCGCATCCAGTGAAGAAGAAGGACACGGCGCGAATGCAAAGCCGGTCGCCTATCGAGTCTCGCCGGGTCCGCCGAGACGGCCTCAGTATCATCCGGGACCTCCGGGTTTCTAGTGCGTCCATCCGAAAAGCAGGGTTTCAAAACGGGAGCCGATCAGCATGCGCGCTCAAATGAGCCCTGACGGGGCATGTTGCCGCCATTGTGAGGAACCACTCGCGCTGCCTAGACAGGTGGCGTGGCTGCAGTGGATCACGCTGGCATGGATGGCCGTTGAGTGCGGCGCGTCCCTCTGGGCTGCGGCGAGGTCGCATAGCGTGGCGTTGCTTGCCTTCGGCTCGGACAGCCTGATCGAGATGCTCTCAGCTGTCGTGGTGCTGCTGCAGTTCTTGCCGGGATTTCCTTTGAAGAAAGCGCGTGCAGACCGGGCCGCGGCGCTCCTGCTGTGGCTACTGGCCTGCACTGTCGTCCTCATTGCCGTGTTGGCTCGCAGCGTTCCGGTTGAGGCCAGCGTCCTCGGAATCATCATTACAGCTCTTGCGCTGGTTGCCATGCCGGTGCTCGCCTGGCTCAAGCGGACGCAAGCACGGAAGATGAACAACCGGGCGCTGGCCGCCGACGCCACACAGTCGGCAACGTGCGCATATCTTGCGGGAGTGACGCTTGCAAGCCTGGCGATTAATGCTTTCTGGCAGATCCGCTGGATCGATACGTTGGCGGCACTCGCCGCGGTTCCTATTCTTGTGGTTGAGGGCCGCAGAGCATGGTACGGCGAAACTTGCGGGTGCTGATCACGCGTTCTGTCACGAATCTCTTTATGATCCATGCCCTTGCGGAGTAACCTTCTAGGGCACCGCAATCCCGCATTGGAGCTCCCATGAAACGAATTCTTGTTGCGCTCATTGCAGTCCTGAGCCTCTGCGCGCCTTCAGCTATCCTGGCTGAGCAGCCACCGATTATTGACCGTGCTCTGTTCTTTGGTGAGATTCAGATCGCCGGAGCACAGATTTCGCCGGATGGGCAGTACCTGTCGTTCCTGAAGCCCTACAAGGGGACCCGCAATATCTGGGTGAAAAAGGCCGGCGAGCCATTCAGCGCGGCACGCCCGATGAGCAAGGAAGCCACTCGGCCGATCCGGCAGTATTTCTGGAGCCGGGATTCGAAGTACATCCTCTACGCGCAGGATGCAGCCGGAGACGAGAACTTCAATGTCTATGCGATCGATCCGTCGCAGCCTGCGGATCCGGCGACTGGAGTTCCGCCGACGCGCGCGCTGACGAACTTCAAGGGCGTGCGGACGATGATCTACGCAGCGCCCAAAGCGAAGCCCGACATTCTTTACATCGGGCTGAACGATCGCGATGCACAGTGGCACGATCTGTACCAGCTTTCGATTTCGACGGGCGAAAAGAAGCTGTTGCGGAAGAACACCGAGCGGATTGCGGGGTGGGACTTTGACCACGATGGAAATCTGCGGCTTGCCGAGCGGACCAACCAGGTTGGCGACACGGAGGTGCTCCGCGTCGATGCCGACGGATTCAAGCAGATCTACAGCTGCTCGGTTCTGGAAAACTGCGGGGTCGAAGACTTTGACGCTGAGAACAAGCAGGTTTACCTGGTCACAAACAAGGGCGATCTCGACCTGATGGAAGTGGAGATGCTCGACCCGGCAACGGGAAAAACCACAAAGTACGAGAGCGATCCTGAGAAACGAGTCGATACCGAGGGTCTGCAACTCTCAGAGGTTGACTACCATGTGCTGTTTACGCGGTATCAGGATGACCGCCAGAGGCTCTACTTCAAAGACAAGGACTTTGAGAAGGAGTTTCACTGGCTGCAGTCGAAGCTGCCGGGGAAGGAAATCGCATTTGGTGCGCGCTCGAAGGACGAGAACATCTGGATCGTAAGCGCATACAGCGACACGGAGCCAGGAGAGACCTATCTGTGGAACCGCAAGGCAAAGACGCTGGATCTGCAGTACAAGATCCGCGAGGAGTTGCCGCGCGAATCTCTTTCAGAGCGCAAGCCGTATCACTACAAGTCGTCTGACGGTCTCGAGATCACGGCTTACCTGACGTTGCCGAAGGGACTCCCCACGAAGAATCTTCCTCTCGTGGTCTTTCCGCATGGCGGCCCGTGGGCGCGCGACGTCTATGGCTACGACACGTTTGCCCAGTTTCTGTCGAATCGCGGATACGCGGTGCTGCAGCCGAATTTCCGCGGATCAACGGGATACGGCAAGAAGTTTCTGAATGCCGGCAATGGCGAATGGGGCCGCAAGATGCAGGATGACATCACCTGGGGAGTGAAGGCGCTCGTGGCTGATGGAACGGTCGATCCGAAGCGCGCAGGCATTGCGGGCGGTTCCTATGGCGGGTACGCGACTCTGGCCGGTGTTGCGTTTACGCCAAACGTGTATGCGGCGGCGGTGGCGATTGTGGCTCCGTCGAACCTGATCACGCTTCTCGACGCGATTCCGCCGTATTGGGAGGCTGGCCGCAAGCAGATGTATGCGCGCATGGCCGACCCCACAACGCCAGACGGGAGGGCTCTGCTGATTGCCGAGTCTCCGCTGACGAAGGCGAAGGACATCGTGACGCCGTTGCTCGTGGTACAGGGCAAGAACGATCCGCGTGTCAACATTCGCGAGAGCAACCAGATTGTTGCGGCTGTGCGCGACAATGGCAAGCCCGTCGAGTACCTTGTTGCTCCGGATGAGGGGCACGGTTTTGCGCGGCCCATCAACAATCTGGCGATGGTGACGGCGATGGAGGGCTTTCTGCAGAAATATCTTGGCGGGCGCGATCAGAAGGATATTCCGGCGGATGTCGAGGCAAAACTGAAGGAGATTACCGTCGATCCGAAGACGGTGAGCGGCGCGGTCGAGTTGAAGGGGGCACTGGCGCCGGCGGCGAAGTAGCGAGAGGTGTGGACTTTTTGGGGGCGGAGCTCCTGTGTGTGGCACCGCCCAGTCGCGAGTTGTTTCCGAATTGCCCACAAACCACCCGGAACCCACAAAAACACATTTCATTCGGGCTCAATAAGCGCGTTGGCCTGCTATCGCTATTCGAGGGTTTGGAACAAGCGCCCACTTTCGTCCTGCCGGCTACTCAAGCTGGAACATTCTTCTAATGCTCTGTCTGCCTTTTGCCTGTACTGAATACCAGGACAGAGCCGTATGCGTGGGAACGAAAGTCCTCAAAACCTGCTTCAATCACATAGCGCTCAAGATCGAGGACGCTGTAGATGTGACCGCCGCCTTTCTCGGCGCGGTCGCGTATC
>Ga0335069_10004702_pt1 | contig 20137 bp, 17 predicted proteins | sample Lox_Sample_11_FD_206714 | JGI IMG/M metagenome (GOLD analysis project Ga0335069, IMG submission 206714) | Soil microbial communities from Loxahatchee National Wildlife Refuge, Florida, United States - Lox_Sample_1.1 | ecosystem: Environmental > Terrestrial > Soil > Wetlands | place: USA... | reverse complement strand
GAGAAACCAAAGGGTGCATCGTGAATATGGCGTCGGTTAACGGCTTCTTTGTTGAGACAATGTGCGCCGGTTATTGTGCCACCAAAGGAGGCATTATCGCCTTAACGAAGGCAATGGCGATCGACCCCGGCAAAGACGGAATCCGGGTGAATTGCATCTGCCCGGGATACATCGACGCGGGGCTGGCGTGGGGATACTTTGAGGCGCAACGGGATCCTTCCGAAGCCCGGCACGCCGCCGGCAAGCTCCACGCGCTGGGGCGCATTGGGAGACCGGAGGAGGTGGCGCGCCTCGCGGTCTTTCTGGCGAGTGACGATGCCTCGTTTATGACCGGTTCGTCCCTGGTCGTCAGCGGCGGGTTCGGCACCGGCCTGCCTCCAGCAGATTAGGAGCTCGGCTGTATGCTTAAAAACGAGGCGGAAATTACGAAGTTCATTCGCGAGAATCTTTATGTGGCGGCCGTGTGCGATATCCTCGATAGCATGGGATATCGCCAGCAGGCCATGCACCAGCGTCTGCGCCCTCTGCTGCCTGACCGGAAGAACTGCGGCTTCGTAGGCCGGGCCCGGACCCTCCGCTGGATGGATATTGATTACGTTCGCCAGAACGATCCCTATGGCCTCGAAGTTGAATCGATGGATTCCCTGAAGCCGGGGGATGTGGTGGTGCATTCGACGGATTATGCCGGGACGAATGCGCCGTGGGGTGAGTTGATGAGCACCGTGGCGAAAAGAAACGGCGCGGTGGGATGCGTATGCGACAGCCAGATTCGCGATTGCAACCGCATCATCGAGATGGGCTTCCCGGTGTACTACAGCGGGATCCGGCCTCTGGACTCCATGGGACGGGGCGTGGTGATGGCTTATGACGTTCCCGTCCGTTGCGGCGAAGTGGTGGTGAAACCAGGCAACCTGGTTTTCGCAGATTTTGACGGCATCGTGGTGGTGCCGCATGAAGTGGAGGGAGCCGTTCTGGAGAAAGCGCAGGAAAAGGTGCATAAGGAAAACCTCTCCCGCAAGGAACTCCTGGAAGGCAAGTCGCTTCGCGAAGTGTACTCTAAATACGGTGTTCTATAGGGCAGTCGGCACAGCAGGAGGGACTACTCATGCGGAGCTCACCAAAGGTCAAAGTCCTATTCCTCCCGCCCTTGACGCTTGCAATTTGCCTCGCCAGCGCGTTCGTATGCCTTGCTCAAAACCCTGACCAACCCGAGCCGCCCAGATGGTTTGCGGGCGATGCCCACGTCCATCGTGGAATCGGCTGCGGGCGCGCCAATGAAAAGGAAATGCTCTCCCCGCGAGAACTGCTGGAGATGATGAAGCCGAACAATCTGGCCGTGGTCGCCGTGGTGGTGGACATCGGCAATGGCGAAATCAAGTATGCGGACAGGGACATTCCCTTCATTACGGGGAGAGACAACCCCGCCTCCACGCCTGCCCGCATACTTCACTGGGATGCCGAGTGGCACTACGATCCGGAGGGGGTGACTTTCGAGAGGAAAATGATTGGCGGCCACCTGATCCTCCTCGGGTTGAAGCAGGGCGGGCAGCCTTTTGCACAATACACCTATCCGATTCTCCAGTGGGCCAAGGAGCGGAGCGCCATCGGCGGCTATGCGCATATGCAGTACCTGCCCTTTGGGTTTTACCCGCCGCCCGACGGCATCCCCCAATCGCTCGATTGCTGCGCGCCCCTGGAATACCCGGTGGAAACAGCCCTGGGGACCGTTTCCTTTTTGATGGAAGACGTGCATGGAAGCGATTCGGCCATCCAGGCCTATTATCGAATCCTGAATTGCGGTTTTCGGCCGGGCCTGGTAGCCGGCACTGACTATTCCTGCAACTACATGGAACCCCTCGGGACGCTGCTGACCTATGTGCGGATTCCCAACGGCCAACTCTCTTACGGCCAGTGGGTGGAGGGCATCGCCAAGGGAAGGACCGTGGTGGCGCGGAACGGCCACAAGGAGTTTCTCGATCTCAAAGTGAATGACTCGGCGCAGCCGGGAGATGAAGTGCGCATGGAGAAAGGTGGACCAGTGCGGGTGAGGATCGAGTGGAAATCCCAAGTCAATGCCGAGGGGAGAATCGAACTGATCCATGACGGAACTATGATTGCGTCGAAGAATGTCACGGTGGGGCCCCGCGCCCCGGCGTTTCTCGAGACTACTGTCCTCTTGAAAAACAGCGGATGGTTGGCGGCGCGCCGGATGGACTGGCAGAATGGCCATCAGAGCCACACCGGCGCCGTGTTCGTCGTGGTCGATTCGCAGCCGATCCGCGCGAGCTCCGCTGATGCGGAATTTTTCGTAAAGTGGATCGATAATTTGCTCGAAAGGACGTCGCCGACGGGCGCTTGGGCGAGTTTTTTATCCTACGACCGCGACGCCGCCCAAGAACGTTATTGCCGAGCCAAGGCCATCTACGAACGAATTGTCGAGGAAGCCAGGGCGGAAGGTAATTAGCCGGTAGCTGGCTTTCCTGGAGGTCTTGTATACTCGGCTTATGATAACCGGGGGTGTGGATCAACTCGCGCCGTACGCAGATTGGTGGGATGAGATCACAGCCTGACAAGAAAAGGAGAGACTTCATGGCATCGATTTACAAGATCACGGAGTTGGTAGGAACTTCGCCGGTGAGCTTTGCGGAGGCGGTGCGTGCCGCGGTGGCGGAAGCGGCCAAAACCGTGCGCAACATGTCGTGGTTCGAAGTCGTGGGGGAGCGCGGACGCATCGAGGACGGCAAGGTGGCGGAATTCCAGGTGACCATTAAGGTGGGTTTCAAGTTGGAGGGCAGGTAATGGCTGATCTTCCCCTTAATCAAACGATATGAGTTTCAATAGGGGGAGAGGCACGGAAAAATCGAAGACATCCGGGCTGTCGGCGTCGTACTTGTCGGTGATACCCAGGACCCGGACCTCAGCAGGCTGGGTGGTGGGCATGAGGAACTTCCCCGAGACTGTCTTCCCCTCGCGCGTGGTGAGGGCAAGCCGGGCTCCTTGGATGTCGACACGATCAACCTTGCCAAACTCAAAATCATCCGCCCCCGCATTGTCGATCTGCATCGGGAAGCTGGTGATGGCCGCCACTGACTCGAGCAGGGAGCCATGCCCTCCCGGCGGATAAAAATCGAGGTAGAGGTCGAAGACGTGGGTGATTTTGCCGGCTTGGTCGGTGATCGTTGCCTTGTATCCAAAGCGCTTCCAGTTTTCCACGATGAGGGAGCGAGCGGCCGGGTCGCTCACCTGCACCCGCATGGGCAGGCTGCCCCGATTCAGCCGCACCACCATGACGCGGCGTTCCTTGAGGTCGAAGTGCTTGTAAACGATAAAGGAAGAATCCTGCTGGATTACGATGGCATCGCGTTGCAGGACAATTTCCTTGCCCTGAGAGGTGGTCTGGAAAACCGTGTCACCGAGCACGGGTTGCACCGAAAACGCGACGTATATGCAGATCAGCCATGTTGTTTTCATGGGAATCCCTTACTGAGCTGGGTTGGGTTCTGGGCAAGCGAGTGTGCAGCAAATGCGAAGACAGCCAGTTGCGCGGCAAAATAGCAGTTCAGGCGCGGCCGGCCCCCCGTGAAAAGGAGCCGGCTGCGTCTCAACTTGAAGGAGTCTATCAAGCCATTTGCCCTCGGCAAAGCAATCAGCCAGAAACCGGCTCCATCCGAAGCGCCGCAGAGAATATTCCCCACACTTGCAACAAAGCCGCACGAGCCGCACCGGATTACTTATGTTTGGGAGGGGCCTTGTACTCCAGGTTCGTCTTCCCCTGGAGGGAGTCAATGCTGGCTTGCGCTTGGGCGGCCCAGGGGCCGCTGGGAGCAAGCTTCAGGTATGTCTGAAAGGCTTCGACCGTGCCCGGCGCAGGGATCATGGTACCGTCGGGCTTGACCTGCGCCTTGCCCATCAGGGCCATGCCATACCAATACCAGGCGTTGGTATTAGTGGGGTCGAGATCCGTCGCCTTCTTCAACGCATCCGCGGCTTCATCCATCTGCCCCTTGTTCACCATAATGGCCCCGAGATTATAGTAATAACTCGAGGCATGGGTAGGATCCAGGTCAGCCGCCTTCTTGAACTCGGCCGCCGCCTCCGTCGACTTGCCCATGTCGGCATAAAGATTGCCCAGATTGTTATGCAAGTTCGCGTCGTTAGGAGCGATCTCCAGAACCTTGTTGTAGTAATCCAGAGATTTGGCCTGGTACGCCTTGCGATTGTCGGGACTGGTTTCCGCGGCGGCGGCTTTGGCCCAAGTATCGGCTAATTGTCCCAGAACGATGGGAACGTTCTTGTCCTTGGCCAACGGCAAAGCTTTCTCAAATACGTCGGCCGCCTCCGTATAGTGCTTTTCCGTATAGAGCACGCGCGCCTGGTCAAACATTTGCTTCAGGTTGGTGCTCTGCTTCTGTTCGGCCACCTGCTTCTGGTACTCGGGATTGGCCTCTTGGGTCTTCTTGGCCTCCTCGATGACCTTCCCCATGTCGAAATTGACTTCCGTAGGGTCGCCGATCCCAACCGGGTGCTGTTGGGAGTACCAGTTTGTTCCGTCGGGTTTCAGAATGGAAATTTTGTACTGCCCGGGAGCCAAACCGATATAAGTGTATTCACCCTTCTTGTTGGTCTTGACCTTGGAACCCCATTTCATCTCCGTACGCTCAATGAGAATCGTATAACCTGCCAGCGGCGCGCCCCCATCACCTATGCACTTTCCTGTCAAACCTCCAGTTTGCGCCAGAGCCTGGCTGCCTGATAACAATATCGCGAAGGTGATCGCAATTCCCGCCACCATTCGCGTCCGAAACCTTACCATAAGGGCCTCCTCCCTCTTATTAGAGTGCCCCACATTCTATCTATTTGCAGCCCGGGACTCAACTGGAATAGAGAATATCTTGATTCCCGTCACGCCGGCTTCCGGGCGTAGTGGGGGCGCTGCATGTAGGGCAGGGGATCCTCCCGCCCCGCCTCCTCGAAAGCCCGCAGTCGCAAGGCACAGCTATCACATACACCGCACGCCACTTCCTGCCCCTGGTAGCACGACCAGGTGAGGTGGAAGGGTGCGGCCAACTCGCCGCCCCGCCGAACGATCTCGCTCTTGCGCATGTGAATCACGGGGGTTTCGATCTCCAACTGCGTCTCGGGCTTGGTTCCCGCAGCGATAACGCGATTGAACGCCGCGTAGTACTCCGGGCGGCAATCAGGATAGCCGGAGCTGTCTTCCGCCACCGCGCCCACGAAGATTTTGCGGGCCCCCAGAACCTCACCCCACGAGACCGCGATCGCGATGAAATGTGCGTTCCGAAACGGAACGTAGCTGGAAGGGATGTCCTGCCTCTCCAAGTTGGCGGGTTCTACCGCGATCCGGGCGTCGGTCAGGCTCGACCCGCCTATTTGCTTCAAATGATCCAGCCTGCACGCCAGGCGATGCTGGGCGCGGTAGAAGTCCGCCAAGGCGTGGAAGGAGCGCAACTCGCGAGCTTCCGTCCGCTGGCCGTATCCCACATGGAGCATGGCAAGACGGTATTCGAGATTCGCAATGGCCGTGGTCACGCAACTGTCCATGCCACCGCTGGCGAGGATGACAGCCAAAGGCTTGTCCGGGGTCCTGAGTCCGGGGTCCGAAGTCAGTTGGGGGTTATCAGTCATCGGTTTTCAGTCGTTAGTTCTCAGGTTTCAGTTTTCAGTAGTCAGTTGTCAGTGTTCTCTGCGTTGCGCTTACGGCCTTCTGGCCTCCGCCTTCTGCTTTCTGCCTTCTCTCCCCTAGACTCCCCTGGCCTCAGGGTCCCATATGAACTTGTGGATCTGGAGGCCCAGGCGGACGTCCAACCCATCGCGCAGAATCCACTCGGCAAGTCGCCGCGGGTGCAACTGCCCAAAGACGGGCGAGAGGATGACCTCGCCAACCCGGCCGCGCAGATCATGCCGGGATATAAAATCGCGGGCGTAGAAATAGTCATTTTCATCGGCAACCACAAACTTAACCTGGTCCTTCCCATCCATCGCCTCCAGGTTGCCAGCACAGAAGCTTCCCTCCTCGCCGCTGCCGGGGCATTTTACGTCCACGACTTTAATGACTTCGCGAGGCAGGAGGCCGATGTCGCGCTCCCCGCTCGTTTCGATCAGCACCTGGTATCCCCCTGCCAAAAGTCGTTGCGACAGCGGATAGACCTCATCCTGCAGGAGAGGTTCCCCCCCGGTCAGTTCCACCAACTTGCCGCCCAGGTCGTGGATCCGCCCCAAGACTTCCTCCACGCTCATCCGGTTGCCGCCGTGAAACGCGTAGGCCGTGTCGCACCAATGGCACCGAAGATTGCAGCCAGTGAGCCGGACGAAGACGCACGGCAATCCGGCGAAACTTGACTCGCCTTGAATCGACTTGAAGATCTCCGTAATGAACATTATTCCGAGGGCGTGACGGCATCCACCAACCGCCCCTAACATTCTACATTACTTTTAGTTGTGGGCCTGAGAGATGGGGTTGCCAAACAGGCTGGGGCGGCCAATCAGGCGAATCGCGGCCCGATATGGTGCAGTAGAAAACGGTGGTCATGTCAAAGTTATCCCCCGCGTCCCAAAAGTGGAAGCGGTGTGCCGAATTGGGCCAAATCACATAACATAACGCGGCTTGACGCACGAAGGGAGTTGATCATGGTCACATTTGCCTTGCCGCAATTGGCTGAATCTAAACCGGATCCTGAATTTGCCGATCACCCGCAAGAAAGACACATGTTGGCCCCCCGGTTGCATCTGATCAGGTAGACGCGAGGGATCTGGTTATGCTCAGCCACGAAGAACTCGAGAAAATACGGGAAGAACGTGAGGTTTTCGATACCTGGCGAAATTACTCTCGGCACGTGGTTGCTGACATGCTCGAGGGCTGTGTCATATGTGGCGCTGTCCGCGAGAAGGATCGCCTGTCCCGTTGTCGCTGGTGCGAGGACACTTACATCTGCAAAGAAGGGGTCTGCGCCCAAAAGCACCAGGCGGAACTTCACCCCGCAGTGGCCTTCTGGACTTGGTAGAAAGAAGCCAGGAGTCAGAAGCCAGAAGTTAAAGGGATGTGCAGCAAACCACTTTCGCCCTTTACTCCAGCCATGTGTCCTTGCAGCTTCTGACTTCTCACTCCTCACTTCTAGATTCTAACTTCCTATACCGGCCGATACGTGGCCGAGGTCGTATCGGTTTCCCAAATCGTTACCGCCTGGACGCGCAGCCCCCGATCCCGGATTCGCGGCTCCAATTCATCACAAAAATACTTGGCGATGTTCTCCGCCGAGGGATTCAGTCTATCGAAAGGCGCGAGGTCATTCAGGAAGCGGTGATCCAGGCGCTCCACCAGTTCTTTGATGCCTTTGCGGACTTCCACAAAATCCATCAGCAACCCCGCGGAATCAAGCTGCTCGCCGCCCACCACCAATTGGACCTTGTAGTTGTGGCCGTGAACGTTCTCGCACTTCCCCTTATAGCCGCGCAAGGCATGCCCAGCCGCAAACGTGTACTCGACGGAAACTTCAAACATGGAAACCTCGAAAAGGAGAGAGGAGTCAGGAGACAGGAGTCAGAAGATCGCGTCACATCCTCCACCGGGGGCCCCGATGGCTCGTTAATCCGAAGGCGCAGACTCCTGACTTATGTCGCTTGAATTCTGTCTCCTGTCTTCTGACTCCTGACTCCCGACTTTTCATTCTCGCATGAAGGCCTTCACATCTTCCAGCCGATTCGTCCGGTGGTAGGGAGGGAGGCTCTCCAGGAAAACTCGCCCGTAGGGCATTCGGATCAGGCGGTGGTCTAACATCACCAGGATGCCCCGGTCGGTTTCGCTTCGGATCAGCCTGCCGAAACCTTGCTTCAAGGTGATGACCGCCTGTGGCACCTGGTACTCGGTAAAAGCGTTGCCTCCCTCTTCGTTGATCTGCCGAATGCGAGCCGCCGTCACCGGATCGGTGGGCACGGCGAAGGGCAAGCGGTCGATCAGCACGGCGCTCAACTGCTCTCCCTGCACGTCTACCCCCTGCCAGAACGAACTGGTGCCGAAAAGGACGGCGTGAGGCGTGGAGCGGAACTGGTCGAGCAGTTCCGTGCGGGGCATCGATCCCTGAATCAGCAGTGGATACCGTAGGCGCGGGCGCACCCGCTCGTATATGTCGCGCATTTGCAGGTAGGAAGTAAAGAGTACGAAGGCTCGTCCCTTGGTTGTTTTCAACAAGAGAACGATTTCTTCCGATGCCTGGCGGGTGAAGTCCGGCTGGCGTGGGTCCGGCAAATGGATCGGGGTATAAAGGAGCGATTGTTGGGCGTAGTCGAAGTGGGAGTCGAGAATCCGCTCCTTGGCGTTTTGGACCCCTAGGCGGCGCTTGAGAAAATCAAAGGTCCCTCCCACCGCCAGCGTCGCAGAGGTGAGCACCGTGGTCTCCACCTTCTCGAACAGTCGTTCACGTAACAGCGCGGACACGTCGATGGGCGTAGCCTGCATGAACACGCCTCGCCCCCGCCGCTCCCACCAGTACACCATGTTGCGTTCGTGCCCTTCCATCACCAGTTCAAAGGCGGCGCGCAGTTCGAGGGCGCGCCGGGTGAGATTGTTGATCTCCTCCGGGCGATCCGGCAGGCGGCTGAATTCCGTCTGGAGGAGCATGAGCGCGTTGGTCAGGGACGAGTAAGCGCCGCGATTGACATCCAGAAAGCTGTCGCGGTTGTCGAAACTGGATCGCCCTTCCGTTCGCGGAAAGAGCTCGAAGAACAAGTCGGCGCGGCGCCGCAATTCGCCCACGGCCGCCAGCACATCGTGGCTCTGGATGCCCTTCATGCGGAGGGTGGCTTCCGTGTCCCGAGCCAGTTCTTCCACGCGGTAGCTGCTTACCTCCACGCCAAAATATCGCGTGGCCACATCTTCCATCTCATGGGCTTCGTCGAAAACCAATGCCGCGTAGTCCGGAAGCAGCGCGGCGTAATCGTTTTGCCGCAGGGCGAGGTCGGCGAAGAAGAGGTGATGATTCACGATAAGCAGGTCGGATTCCGCCGCGCGCTGATGCATGCGGGTGATGAAGCAGCGCTCGAATTCTCGGCACTTCTGACCCGTGCACGCCTCGCTGCGGGCATCCACCTTCTTCCACAACTCGCTGGCGTCAGGCAGCCAGCGCAATTCCGCCCGGTCGCCGGTTTCGGTGCGCTCCTCCCATTGGCGCAGCTTCGGGTATTGCTCCACTTCCTCCATGCCGTTCAGGACGGGCTGCCGCTCAATGTCGTATAGCTTCTGCCGGCAGAGATAGTTCTGGCGTCCCTTCATCAACGTTACGCGCGCCTGCGGAAACATCTTCTTGATAAAGGGAATATCTTTATAGAAGAGCTGTTCCTGGAGGTTCTTGGTCCCGGTGGAAATGACGGCGCGCGCCCCGCAGCGAAGCAGGGGAACGAGGTAGGCGAGCGTTTTTCCAGTACCAGTGCCCGCTTCCACAATCAGGTGCTGGCGGTTCTCGATTGCGGCCTCCACGCTCTCCGCCATTTCGAGCTGTCCGGGGCGAAACTCGTAATTCGGATGGTGGCGCGCCAGCCATCCCCCAGGGGCGAAGATCTTTTCCAGGGGCACCTTTTCGGGCGTCTTTTTGCTGAGCATGGACATATCTAGGGCCGCCGAACTGTCGATGCGACTCAATCAGTCATTATGCATTTGAATTGCAGTCCAGGGAAGGCGGTAAACCGCCGATGCCTTTTGCTTTTCGCGCCCGACACACCTTAGAATGCTGAGGGGAAGCTGCAGTGCGGGGCTGGCGGCGCGTTCGGTCCTGCGTATTCCGAATTTCAATCATTAGACCCTCTTCTTTGGGGAGTCATCCATGGGGCAGGAAGGATTCTCGATTTTGATTCTGGCCGGGGGCAAGGCTACACGTTTCAAATCCGAAGTCGCCAAGTTGCTGCATCCGCTGGCAGGCCGCCTGCTTGGCGAGTATGTTCTTCGCACCGCAGCGGCTGCCGGGGCTGAACAGGTCTACATGATTGTCGGCCACCAGTCGGAGGAAATGCGGAAGGCCTTCGCTCGCCCCGGGCTGGAATTCATCGAGCAAAAGGAACAACTGGGGACCGGTCATGCCGTGATGGTGGCTCGCCCGGCGTTAGAGGAATGCCCCAGCGGAATGGTGCTGGCACTGGTGGGCGACTCCCCTTTACTCCAAGCTGAAACGCTGCAGGCCCTGGTTGCAACGCACCGCAAGGAGCAGGCGGCATGCACCGTTCTCTCCATGCGGCCGGATAATCCCACCGGTTACGGGCGCGTTGTGCGGGGAACCGGAGGGCGCGTGCGCGCCATCGTGGAAGAGAAGGACGCGAATCCGGCCCAGAAGAGGATCCACGAGGTAAACACCGGCATCCTCTGTTTCTCGCGCTTGCCGCTGCTGGCCCATCTTGGCGAACTCTCGTCCGCGAACGCCCAGAAAGAGTACCTGCTAACGGATTTTGTTGAGATTTTCAACCGGCATCGGCTGAAGGTAGCAGTTCACGAGGCGCCGGTGGGCGAAGCCTGGGGCATCAATGACCGGGAGCAACTCGCCGAAGTCAGTAGAACCCTGCACCGGCAGAAGGCCATGGCCCTGATGCGGGATGGCGTAACGCTTACCGATCCAGCCGCCACCTACGTCGACTTGGACGTAACGGTGGGCCCCGACACCGTTATCGAGCCGGGCGTCAACCTGCGCGGGCGCACCCGACTGGGGAGCGGCTGCCGAGTGGGACCTTACTCGACCATCAGCGATTCCGTGCTCGGCGACGGCGTCACGGTACGCCCATCCTGTGTCATTGCGGATAGTGAAATCGGCGCCGGCGTCACTATTGGCCCCTTCGCCCACTTGCGAATGGGCGCGGTTATTGAATCGGACGGCCGCATCGGAAACTTCGTCGAGATTAAGAAATCGACCATCGGACGGGGCACGAAGGCGCAGCACCTGACTTACCTGGGTGACGCGACCGTAGGCGCGGGCGTCAATATCGGAGCCGGCACTATCACCTGTAACTATGACGGCAATAAGAAGAATCCTACCATTATCGAGGAGGGCGTGTTCGTCGGCAGCGGCAATATGCTGGTTGCCCCCTTGCGCATTGGCCGCGGATCCTATACCGCGGCAGGCTCGACGATCACAGAGAATGTCCCACCTGAGTCCCTGGCCATCGGGCGCGCCCGCCAGGTCAATAAGCAAGGCTGGGCACGGGAACGGCAGAAGGGCAAGGGTCAGAAACCTGGTTAGTTCCATTCCCGGCGCGCCCTCGCGGTCTCGGCCTCGCGCCGCAGTTTTTACACTGCGAGAGTAAGATATGCGGGACCAGCGGCGGCGCGGTCTTCCATCCTCCCTCATAACCCCCTTAGAAACCATTGCCTTAGTGCTGGCCTAGGTTGGCAGTCGGGTTGCACCTGTGCCAGCTGGGAAGTGAGACGCGGGTAGCGGGCACCACTTCCTGAACCAATATCGAAATGTGAGGGGAGAGACTAACATGGCAATCGACGAAACCACTGTCGTTTCCACGCAGCCGCCGGCTGATTCGGGAAGCGGCGCAAAGTTTGTTGTGGTATTTGTCATTCTTGCAGTCCTGGCTGTTGGCGAATTCTACGTGCTCGCCCGCATGAATACCCTGCGCGACCAGTTGACGACGCAGCAGAGCCAGTTGAAAGAAGATCTGAACGGGCAGTTGCGCACTCAGATTTCAAGCCGCCTGTCGGCCGTCGAACAGCAGAATACCGAAGCGCTGGAGGCCGTGAAGTCGGAGATCGACTCGGCGTCCCAGCGAGTGGGCGCACAGAGCGGAGAACTGAAACGCGCCCGCAGTATGGTGCAGCAACTTCAGGATCAGCAGCGCGCCCAGTCCGAGGAACTAAAACAACAGATTGCCTTGAAAGCCGACCAGGTACAAGTCGGCGCGCTGACGCAGGACGTCTCCGCCACCAAGGACGATCTGAGCTCCACTAAGAAAACCGTTACCACCATTGCCTCGGACCTGGGGATGACCCGCAGTGAAATGGGCACCCTCATCGCGCGCAACCACGATGACATCGAGTACCTGCGCAAACTCGGCGATCGCGACTACTTTGAATTCACCTTGACCAGGAACGAGCCCGCCAAGGTGGCGGGGGTGAGCCTGACCCTGAATAAGACCAACGCGAAACGCTATCGGTTCAACGTCACCACGCTGGTGGACGATATGTCTGTCGAGAGGAAGGATTGCACCATCAACGCCCCCCTCTTCTTTTACGTGAACGGATCAAAAAAGCCTTACGAGTTGGTTGTGAATCATGTAGAATCAAACCAGGTGAAGGGGTACTTGAGTACCCCGAAGGGCGTCACCGAGGTTGCTGCGCGCTCGGAGGGAGCGCACTAGCAATATTCTGCGGGGGGCCCATCACCGTGAGCGGGCCTCCCGTCTCACCCCGTGGCTACTCATCATCAACTCTGCTGGACAAAGCGCCAGGGTCCGGCCATGAATGACCTTCGAGGAGGTTCACCATGGTCAAGCGCGCTATACTTGCCGTTGTACTCACCCTGGCATGCCTTTCCCTTGCCTTCGCGGAAACTCCCGTGCCATCCGAACCCGTCGCCGTTCCCGCCGGCACCATGCTGCATTGCCGCACGCTTCAAACCCTGACCACCAAGCTGAATTCCCAGGGAGACGCCTTTACCATCAGCGTCACGGAACCCGTCAGTATCAACGGCCACGTGGCGATTCCCGTGGCCTCCACGCTTGCGGGGCACCTGGCGCGCATGGACCGCCCCGGCCGGATCAAGGGCGTGGGCCAGATGCGTCTGGCGGTAGAACAGATCACGCTCCCGGACGGCCGCAGCTTCCCGATTGGCGCAACCCTGATGGCCGCGTATGGGGTCGACAAGGTCAAGGTGGTGGGGAGCGAAGGACTCGTCAAGGGGCCAAGTTCCCGCGTCCCGGATTTTCAGGAGATTGCCGCGGGAACCGCCGGCGGCACTCTCATCGGCTTGATGTTTTCGCACCCGTTTGTCGGCATGACCGTGGGGCTGACGGTTACCACTGTCGATCGTATGCGCCGCCGGGGGAAAGACTTGACGATCCCGGCGGGAACAGAACTCAATTACCAGTTGACGCGGGAACTATCCATCGCCCGCGACACCACACGTGCCAGCGCCGCCCATCCGGTGCGGCTCGCCGGCGAGTAGGGTCGTCTCTCGACCGCGTGATCGACCGGGCTCGAGGGGCAATATCTCTCCGCCCACTTATCTTGGAGCCGCTTCCCCTTCCTCCCTTCGCGAGGAATTCCCGCGCAGGTTGGAAACCCTGCCTCGTCATTGACGGGGAGGGCCAATCAGGCCAGCTCTCTCCCCGTCACATTATCTTTCACTTCTTGATGTTCTTACCAAAGTTGAAACAAGGACCCACGGAGAACCGGGTCGTCCATCGGCCGTCCTGCAAGACATCGCTGAACAGGTGATCGTAGACGAGGTCGGCTTGCACGCGCAGACCGACGTGCTTGGAAAAGAGTAGATCGACACCACCGCCAAACCCATAAAAAGGAGTCCAGTCTGTCCTTTTGCCATTAGGCGCCAACGCTGACACGATGAGTTTTGAAATCGCGTCCGTGGGCTGGGGTGTTGCCACCTCGTGAATGGCCCCTATGGACGGGCGCACAAACAAGGTCACTTTTGAAAAGTGACGGTATGCCAGCTGTGGTCCGCCGGCAAAGGTCTGGGTGGTGGAATCTGAGGGTACCGCTACTGTGTACCCTGGAGGGAGTTGACCCGCAGCCGCCAGTTCTTCCAGCAATCCTCCCAATTGCTCCTGCCATGCCGGTGTCAGCAGATTGGGCGTGAGCGTCAAGTTGCCACCCGATATGCTGTAGTCAAAGCCCAGGGAACACCAAGTCTTGGGCCTGACCCCTGCCTGAAAATGAAACCCATTCTCAAATAGGCTAACATGAGGGCTGTCAAGGAAAGTGTACCCAACGAAAAGATCGTAACGCGAAACGTAGTTCTGCTGGCCAAGCGCCGGCAAAGATGCCAGCGGCAGGGCCAGGATGAGCATAAGGAGCGTCGTATTCACCCGGCCCGCTCCTGTGCATCTGAGTGGAAACTCACCTACCATATCATCTCCTATGACTCCAAGTTTTTGATCATGATGGCGCGCGGGAATGACGGCGCGCCCCGGCGGGGGGAAACGCCCGCCGATTAGGCGACACACCTATATCATCAAATCGAATTGGGTGCACAACAAAATGTAATCATTCCTTAATGAGGTTCTGGGTGTACCCCAAACGGATGAGTTCCTGGCCGGCCTCCCAAACGTCAGGGGGTATGTCCTGCGGAATCTGAAAACCCTTGGCGGGATAGTGCCGGATTCTTTGCAGGTCACCCACCATAATGCCGATAACCTCTCGCTTCGAAATCTCCTGGTTGGGGTAATTCTCAAACGCGATCTGGGGTGAAGTGACGAGTGCCCGCTTCTCCGGCCAGAAGTTTCGGAAGGTGGCGAAGGCCCGCCGCTCCATATAGGGTTTGTGCACCAGGATGAAGATCTGCGGATCGAGGCCAAGCTTCTCCAGGAGATCTTGGGTGAACCTGACATTTTCACCGGTATTCGTCGAACGGTTTTCAATGATGATCTTCTCGCGAGGGACGCCCATGCGTATGGCAAGGGCGGCGAACCGGTCGGCTTCAGGCTGGTCCCACAAGCCGCGCGTGAGATTCCCCAATCCCCCGGAAAAAACCAACAACGGAGCCCAGCCTTCCAGGAAGAGCTGCGCACCCCGCTCGGCCACACGTAAGTCGTGGCTGCCCATCCCCAGGATCACGTCAGCCTTCTCGAGCTGGTGATCCAGGTGATGGTAATCCCAGACTTTCTGCGCCAATTGATCCACTTCCAAATTCATGGATGGCTCCCTTGTCACAACGACCTTGAAGCGGTGAATCGAACAGCCTCAATTCGATTCGTCCAGCACTTCATCAATCAGCACGCTGGCGAGGTGTTTTGATTATACAGAGCGACATAAATGCTTGCGCATTCGGTTGTAGCGGCGGTCTCAGACCGCCGCCGATCGGAGATCGACGCTACAATCCGGGCGCGCAGAGAGCGCCGCTACGGGCAATGCGCAGGAATTTATGTCGTCCTGTATAGAAGTGGAACAGCACGTTTGCATCCAACGTAAGCAATACTGGGGGGGCACCTGCGTGCCCGAGGTCGAAAGCTGCCTTTGACCGCACCGCCAGGCTGGCCCGTGAGTTGCTCAAGCCACTAAAGGCAGCGGGGGTGCAGTGCGAAGAAACCCGGCGCGTGATGTCCTGGCACGAATTCCTTCTGGAGTTCAAACGTGGTATCAACCGGATCCCGTATTTCGTCTCAAGTGCCGGCCGGCGATTTGCCCCGTGTTCCTTATGCTCGGGTCTTAGCCGTCCTCCTCTTGGCTCTTATGGGCATTCTGGCCGGGGGCGCAGCGCTCCGTGAGTCCGCTACCTTCGATGAAGTGGCGCACATCGGCGCCGGTGTCAGCTACCTTCAGCGGCTTGACATGCGCCTCAACGAGGAGCATCCGCCGCTCGCCAAAGTGATGGCGGCCATCCCTCTGGTGCTGCGAGGGACGCGCGCCGACTATACCCATATTTCCTGGACCAACAGTGCCCAATTCATTCCCCACGCCTTCATGGGGGAGTGGATCTTCGGGGAATGGATGCTGGCGCGCTGGAACGATCCCCAGCGGACGCTGATGTGGGCACGGTTTCCCATGCTCATTCTTACCCTGGCGCTCGGCTGGGTGGTTTTCTCCTGCGCGCGGCGGCTGGGTGGAGATTGGGGCGGCCTCCTCTCGGTCTCCGCCTATGTGAGCGCGCCCGCGTTCATTGCCTTCGGCCCTCTGGTACTCACCGATATTGCCATCACTCTGTTCTGCCTGCTTACCCTCTGTCAATTTGCGGAAATGTGGCGCCAGCCATCGCATCAAAACGCTTTTCGATTCGGCATCTGCCTGGCGGGCGCCCTGCTCACCAAATTCTCCTCCGGGCTTCTGTTCCTCGCCTTTGGCGCCTTTGCATTGAGCCTGCGGTTCCTCCCCCTGCCTGGAGTCCCGCGCGACAAGGCCCAGCGCCGCGCCTGGAGCCGCCTGCGCTGGCGTTGGACATTCAAAGCGACGCTGCTGGCGGCCATCGTCGTCTATATGGTTTACTTTGTCTTGTCCCTCCATCAGTCCACGGACGCGCTCTATCTCATCGGCCACAGTGACGGGTGGACAGTCGTGCGGCGAATACTCATGCCACCCTGGCTGTACCTGCGGGGGCTACTGCTTTTTGCCTTGATGTCCGTCCGCCCTACTTTCATTCTGGGCCACGGGTACTCGCATGGCGTGTGGTTCTATTTTCCGGTCCTCTTGGTCTTGAAGTCGCCACTCGGTTTCCTGGGATTGATGGCCCTCCTGCTGGGGTTGGCGCTGGAGCGAAGGCGCCATCCGGAGCGCCCGCCCATTATTCCGCCGTCAGAGGCAGTGTTCTGGCGGGTTATTTGGGTGGCGCTGGTGGTCTTCACGGCGGCCTGCTCGCTATCGGGCATGACCATCAGTATCCGCCACTTCACCATCCCGATCGTGCTTTTGATCCTCATGCTGGCGCCCCTGCCGCGGATGATCCAAGGCCTGACGACTGGGTCCCGCCTTTGGCCCCAGGGCGTCGCCGGGGCGGCCGTGCTCTTGGCCGCCTGCTCCGTGGTCAGCGTGGTGCGCGCCTACCCCTTCTACTTCCCCTACTTCAACTCCCTCACCTGGAGCCATCCCATGTATTGGTGGGCCAGTGACTCCAACGTGGATTGGAACCAGGCGCTGCCGGAGGTGAGAGAATTTGCCGACCGCCGCGGACTGAAGACCCTCAACATCGATTTTTACGGGAATACGGATCCCACCCTCACCGTGCCCCAGGCGCGATTCTGGAGCTGTCAGGAACCCTCTGCGGATGACGCCAACCAATGGGTCGTCATTTCTTCCAACGTCATCCTGGACGCCGAACATTGTGCCTGGTTAATGCAGTATCCCCATGAAATGATCGCGGCGGGCAGCATGTGGGCCGTCCACTTGCCTTCCGTCATCCCCGCGGCCGGCGCACCGGGCGGTCCCCCCCCGGCTTCCCAGCGCAAACCCTTCCTCGGGATGCCCCTGGATACGCGGGTCCCCACCATCAACTTGTTCCGGCACCCGGATCAGCTTCCCTCTTACTGCGCCGACGTCGAAGCGCAGATCAAGAAATACTATCGACGGTGATGGGCTTTCCGGCAGTTTCAGGTTCTTTCGTTACGAGTGCCGCTTCACGCCTGGATGACAGCAGCATTCCCCCCAGTGCGTAGCAAGCCGCGCCCGTGAGCACGCAGGCGCGAATGGAGGTCTCCGTGGAAATGACCATGGCAATGAAGCTGGCCAGCACGGAGGCGGCTCCGTTGAGGGCCCACATCCAAGGCAGATTTCCCTCCTGCCCGAGCTGGGTGGCCCACCGCATCCCCACCGGGAAGCAGAATCCCATGATGAATCCGCAGGGGGCGACCAGCGCCAGCGACACGGCGATGCGCTGCCACAACACTCCGGCCACGGCTGCGTGGATGGCGGGCAGGACGACCAACGCATAGGCCACCAGCGCCAGGGCGGAAAGCAACGCCGGCGCCCGGCTTTGCAGAGCTGAGCCGAAGTCCAAGCGATCCGACGCCAGGCTGCCCAGTCCCGCGAAGAGAATCAATCCGGCCAGCACCACGGCCAATGAATACATGGGTTGGCCCAGGAATATGGAAAGCTGCTGCATCATGCCCATCTCCGCCAGCATGAACCCGAGGCCGATGGCGATGAAGTAGAGGATGGCCCCCGCCGGTGCGGGGACGGCGCCCTGCTGCGACCGCGTCCAGCGGCGGGCGGGCCACACGATGGTCAGAGCCACAAGAATCAACGCCGCCAGCATGAAGAAGGTCAGGTGCAGCAGCGGCAACAGCGCCTCATAATGCACGCCCGGAATGCGCAGGATCCCGGGGATGGCGTGGAAGCGTACAAAGCTGAAGAAGTAAGGAGAGGAGTCGGTGGGCGGAGATAAATCAAAGTAATCCCGGGATCGCAGCGCGGCCAGGTCCTCCAGCGTTCGAGCCTGCAACACTGGGGTCAACTCCTCCATCCCCAGGGGCTCGCCTGGAAGGTAAAGGATTTGATAATTCAGCTCTTTGGCAGTGTTGCGGATCTTTTCCAGATCCTGCGAGCTGAATGGCCGATTGCTGGTGAGAACAGTGGCCAGTTCTTCCTGGCGCATCATGGCCAGATGCGTCTCGGGGTCCTTAACGCCCTCGCTTAACAAAGTGGCATAAGCCAGGGAGAAGAGGCGCGTGGTTTCATGAAAATCGGGCTTGTGATGCCAGCGGCTGAAATTGATGATGCCGCCGGGATTGAGATGCTCGTAGAAAATCCGCCAGCCATCCAGCGAATAGAGGGAATTCTCGGTGAGAGCCATGGCGCCGGCGGCAGTGGAGGCCCAGGTGTCAACCACCGTGGCCTGAATCATGTCGAATTTCTCATGGCTGCGCGTCAGGTAGCTGCGGCCCTCGTCGCGGTGCAGTTCGAAGTTGGGAATCTTGTCGAAGCCGGAGTACCACTGCATCCGGCGCGTGGTGACGTCCACGATGCTGCGGTTGATTTCGATTCCCACAATGCGATGGAAATCGAAGAGCGCGGAAGCCAAGACGTCGCGCCCGCCGCCCACGCCGATGATGGCGGAACTGCCTCCCGCCCGCAGGCGCGCCCCCATGGCGTTCACTTCGTAGCGGAGAAAGTCCACATCCTGAAGGTCGCCGTGAAAACGATAAATCCCGGTCGCGGCATCGTTGTCGATATCGATGTAAATCACTTCGCTCGAGATGGGCGGCTTCTGCGGGCCCACGAAGCGCGGCTCCATCTTGGGGGCGACCACTCGGACCCGTGAAATGGGGTTCCACGTCTCGTAGAGAATGTCGGTGCGCGGGTCGAGCTTGCCTTTGGACCAGATGGGCTGAATGCCATGAATGGTGCTCGCATTCAGCGCCGCCAGCACCACCAGGACAGCCGCCCAGGTGTAGCCACGCCGTTCCAGGCGCGGCTGGACGGCAAATCTCGCATAGGCGGAGGCGCTCAGGAACACCAGGGCGGAAATCACCATCACGGCGCTGGGCGCGTCCACGATGTTCAGGAGAACCAGGGAGCCAAAACACCCCGCGGCCGCTCCCACCAGGTCGGCGAAGTAGACCCGCCCGATGGGGGCGGACGCCCGGGTAAGGGAGAGGCAAACCACAATTCCCGCAAAGAAGAAAGGGATGGCAATGATGGCGCAGAAAATCAGGAAACTGCAAACCGTTTGCACGGCAAGGGAGATGTCCAGCGGGATGGCGAACATGATCATCAGGACGATGGGCATGGAGGCGGCCATGGCAAAAGCCGCCTGCGCCAAGCGCATCCGTATCCGGTCGCGGTCAAACCACGCGGGGCGAAGCTGCACGGCCAAGGCGCCCGCCGTCATCCCGAACATGGCCATCGATACCGAGACGAATGCCAGGTAGTACCAGCACGTAACGCTCAACAGGCGGGTGAGCGTGATCTCGTACATCAAAGTGCTGGCGCACATCAAACCTAAACCTAGAAAGAAACCGACCATTACCTCTGTCTCCTTGCCCGGTCACCGTCTGCCGGAAGCCGATGCTTCAGCGGATGGGGTTTGCGGATGGTGCCTTCGAAACTGCTCTCTTCGCCGGCGCTGCGCCCAACCGGGGGGCCGAGAGCATTCCGCGCTTCCGTGAAGAAAGGCCCGTTAGTATAACACCGCGGTGCACGGGTGGAGCGAGCTGGGAGTCAGGTGCTGCAGTTTCCGAATCTTTGCCTAAGAGAAATGAGGGCTGGAAGTGGCCCATTTCACCTCAAAACCCCTGTGGAAAACTCATTTTCATGCATGACATTCTGTCGCACGACCCTGTGTTTTGATAGACATAGTCGGTTCATCCTTCATTTTTAACATCTTTTTTCCTCCTCGGGGGCTCAGCCTCTTCCTTATAACTAGCTTTTTTCCAATAACTTGAAGACTAGCAAGCGCGGGCTTATTGTCCGATTATTTCCATATCCCATTCTGTTTTCATCAACATAGTCGGATCGCTCCATCGGTGCCCT
>Ga0335069_10004701_pt1 | contig 20138 bp, 21 predicted proteins | sample Lox_Sample_11_FD_206714 | JGI IMG/M metagenome (GOLD analysis project Ga0335069, IMG submission 206714) | Soil microbial communities from Loxahatchee National Wildlife Refuge, Florida, United States - Lox_Sample_1.1 | ecosystem: Environmental > Terrestrial > Soil > Wetlands | place: USA... | reverse complement strand
TTACTACATCCACAATAATCCGGTGGTGCGCGGGTTGGTGGCCCACCCCGGCGACTGGCCCTGGTCAAGTTGGAGATATTACTACCGCGAGGATCGTTCCCTGTTAGCCATGGACCACCCGCGCTGAACCTTGCCCGCTCCGCATGGCAACGCCATGCCCCGTGACGCATACATCAACGACGATGTATGCGCCACCCGCGAAAGCCCGCGAAACGGGCGAAAGGTAGTAGCCTACTGCGGGAGCCGTGGGAGAATTGCCCCCCACCCAGTCCGAGCCCCGTTGGGGGCGAAAGGATTCACCCCCAAATGTATCGCTCATCGTAGGCAATGCCATTCTTCTTAAGAAAAGCAATGAATTCCTCCTGGAAGGTCACGCGGCGGTGGTGCTTCTCTTGCTCGCGAATATACCGCACGACCGCGGGTGTGAAGGAATGACTGACGCTGAACGCTCCATAGCCGGTTTGCCAGTCGAATCCGGGAAAACCCCGGCCACGGTGGAGCCAACGCGAAGAATTGGTCTTTACCACTTTTGGGGGTACGCCGCGTGCGACCACGACCCGGCCATGGGCCAGTCAGGGAATCATTGCGCGATGGCCGCGCCGTGCGCGGTGTTTCAACATTGCCCCTCCGGTTGAGTGCGCCGGAGGGTAGTCGCTTGCGTTGATGCTATACAGGACGACATAAGTTCCTGCGCATTGCCCGTAGCGGCGCTCTCTGCGCACCCGGATTGCAGCGTCGATCTCCGATCGACGGCGGCGGTCTGAGACCGCCGCTACAACCGAATGCGCAAGCATTTATGTCGCTCTGTATAGTAACAACGGGATCGTGCAGGTACCGCTGACAAGGAAGCCTAAACTCGTGTCTCGATTGGCTACAACACCTCTTTCCTGCCGGATGGCGTTTCCAGGATCGGGATCAGAATTGTCCCTGGCCGAGTCAATCAGTGTGCGCTTGGCGGAATTAATCGCCGAAGTCGTGGACCAACTTCCGGGTGGCCGACGACACGCTCGGAGACAGCGGTGCCACATCCACGCATCAGGCGTTTAGCGTCAACGCCCCGGGCGTGGCGCTTTCCTCGGCGCAGAGTAAACAGCAGGCGACAAGGGAGGAATCGGGATCCGAATTGTCTGCACTTTCTTCACTGGATTTACTTTGATTTAGACCAAGTGTCGGACGCCGCTCATTGTCGAACCGGGAAGGAGCGGTGGTCCGTCGGTCCGGGAAGCGGCGCATGCACCGACCGAAGGCCATCTGCTAGCGGGCTACCTCCTGATAAATCCGCTCGAGGGCGTGGCAGAGCCCGGCGCTATCGCAGATAGGCATGCTCGCAAGGTGCTCCCGCATTGTGGCGCGTAGCAAGGTTAGTTCGGCGGGAGTGTCCGGCGATTGCGCCAGGGTGACGGCGCGATCAATGTAGCGCTCCAAGTCAGGCTGACACCAATCCTCCAGGCCGGCGGCGCGCAGCAGAGAATGGCTCTGGCGGCTGGCCCAGCGGTCGCCGTGAAAGCTGAGTACCGGTACCCCTTGCCATAGAGCTTCCGTGGTGGTTGTTCCCCCGTTGTACGGAAAGGTGTCGAGGGCAATGTCCACCTGCGAGTACGCCGCCAGGAAGTCGTAGTGATTAGCGGGACCCGCCAGCAGCAGACGATCTGGAGTAATATCCCGTCGGGTGAAGCGGTCAATCACAGCGGCCCGGTTCGCGGCGACGCCTAGGTTGCCGTTCTTGAGGAATAGTTTTACCCCGGCCGCCCGGCGCAGGATCGTCGACCAGGCCGCAATTACCTCGTCCGTGATTTTGTACAGCGAGCAGAAACTGCCGAACGTAATGTGCCCGGCCGCGGCAGAGGGTGGGGGTGTTACCTCCGGGACGGGATAGGCGACCGAAAAGGCCAGATAGGATCCAGGAACGCGTAACACGCGTTCGCAATAGAAATGTTCCTCGCCAGGGGTGACTACCACGTCGTCGCCAATGATGTAGTCGAATGCCTCTATCCCACTGGTCGCGTACATGTTGAACCACGTAATCGACACGGGCGCCGGCCGCCGCAGAAAGAGGCCGAGGCGCGGCTGGAAACTGTACCCATTGAGGTCCACCAGGATGTCGATTCCCGTGCGGTTGACCAAGTCGGCGAGGTCGCGGTTGGAAAGGCCGCGCACGTCGTGAACGCAGTCGGCGGGACTTTCGCGATAACCGCCTTCTGGAAGGGGCGGTGGGCCGTCGGAAAAAAGATGGATGGCAAAAGCTGAGCGGTCGTGATGATTGATGGCGCCCCAGACGGGCTTCATCCAGTTCTGAGCGTGAAAGAACCTCGAGCAGTAGCCGACCCGCAGCTTGCCGCCCGATGCCGTGGGCTTGGGACTCTGCTGCCCGCTGCCCATCTCGTTCGCGGCTTCGAGCCGGGCCCACTCACGCCGTGTCTTCAGCACGGTAGCGTGGTCCGCGCGGAGGCTGCCCGCCTCCGTTCCATCCGCCGCGACCCGGAGATGATCCAGCGCCGCATCGATCTCGCCTAGATCGAATAACGATTTCCCCAAATTGAAATGAGCCCTGGCCCGCCCCGGCTCGAGCGTCAGCACCCGGCGAAAACACCTCACCGCCTCGCTGGTCGCACCCCGGTCAAGCTCGACGCGACCGAGTCCGTACCAGGCATCGGCCAGAGTCTCATCCAGACGCAGCGCCCGGCGATACGCCGCCGCGGCTTCATCGAGCTGGCCTTTTTCGTGACCGGCGTCGGCTTGTCCCGTGGCCTGGGCCCCATCCTCGCCGTGTGGCGGCACTACCCCTTGTTGGTTCTCGGCTTTCGGCACAAGCCAAACCTCAGGTTGCGGCAGCCGCGATAAGAGCCAAGCACGATTACACGTTGTCGAATGCGACCCACTTGTCCTTGCCGATGCTGCCGCCGGAAACCTTGTCCAAATCCCGCTCAGAAAGCTGCTTCTGGCGATCTGACTCTGGCTTTATTGTTTCCTGTTCAATGTCAGAAATCTTTTTTTCGTCGGCCATAAATATGCCCTCCTCGCCAAGGTCATCTGGAATGTTGTTGGAATAAACCCTAGGGACATCTTATCAGGGCACAGCGCAAAGTCAACAAGTCAAGTCATTCACTTGTCGAGATCGCGCACCTTTGACACACCCTGCTGTCTCTGCTCCCCCACCGCCCAAAGGAGCCCCATGCATGGAAAGTTGGTCTGGTGCGATCCGTCACCACAGGCTGGGATCACGGCTGAGGCTTGCGGTCGGCCTCACAAGGCGGAAAAAAACCGGCAATTTGAAGGATCCCCTTCGAAACCAGTGCCCCCAGGATACTGGCAAACTCCTCGTCGGGCATGTCTGGCGGGATCCATTTTTCCCGCTTGCCGGCCGCAAATAGCTCAAGCGCCGTGACCTTTCCGTCACATCGTGCCACGAGCGTCGCCATCCACTTGGTGCACTCCCCTTCGACCTCAAAGGGATAGGCCGTTCTCAGCGTGTACTTCGACGGGAGCAGTTCGCCGTGCCGGTTAGTCTGGACAATCTGCAATTCCAGATGCGGGGAGACCAGCGGCCGCGAGGCGAGAAGAAACTCGCCGCTGGGTGCGCCGGCCCAGGTCGACTCCCAGTCGCGGAGCCACTGAACTTGCGCCGCCCCAGTGTACTCGGCCTTCTGCCGGCGAACGGTGAAGGCGCTTCGCGTGCTGTCTTTTTCTTGAATGAGCAGTAAACCGTAAACAAAGTTCTTGACCTTCAGTTTTTCCAGGTGAGCACACCACTCATCCATCTGGTCCCAACTACCCTTAGCGTGGCGCGTGGCGCGATAGGCGAATTGCGTCGGCCCCTGGGTCCGTTCTGCCACAAAGAGCACATCGAAGGCCGATTCATCGGGATCCAGCCATTGCCGGACGCGCTGCTCGTAGGGTTCGCCCTCCCGCTCCACTCCCATGGTCGAGCAATAAAGGCAGCCGCGGCGTTCCAGGAATCGCGGAAGTCCTTGCACAATGGCACGGGTTATTTGTTCTCCGTCTCCGCCACCATCGGCATAGATGGCGCCACGTTCCATGGATGGGACAAAGGGCGGATGCGCGACAATGCGCTCAAACCGCAATCCCTCCACCGGTTCGTAGAGATTCCCCTGCAACACCCTGGCATTACTCAGCGCATTGAGGCGCCGGTTGAACTCTCCAAACTGTGTCGCCCTTGCGGTGATGTCGACGGCCCAGGACTGCCGTGCATATTCCTGGGAAGCTAACAGTGCGGCTATGCCTGTGCCCGAACCGAGGTCGAGGAGTGTCTCGCACGAGCTGGTCGGCAGAAGCTCAAGAAACTGGTGCGTGAGGAGGTGTATGGCCGGAAAGACATAATCGTCTATGGCCGCGACAGGCGAACCGTCCGGATTTTTCCACCGGTCGGAGGCGATAAACAGGCCCCGCACCGGATAGATCGCCACCGGCGAGTAACATCTCCCGGGTTGCGCATTATCAGCGCATAGGATTCCCAAGGCCTCCATGGAGTCCTGAACGGTGGCAGGAATGAAGCCATCCAACCACTCGCGACTCGCCGAGTTCCCCACCAGAAAGAGCCGCATCAGCGCGGCGAGAGCGTTCGGGGCTTCCTTCGGGGCGGAAGGCTCGGACTTCTGGCTGCCACTCAAAAGCTGATGCAAGCCATCGACTGATAGCTGTTTGCAGACCGCCGGTTCGGTATACCCCACACTGCGGAAGAAATCTCTGACCGCCGCAAAATGACCTGGACCTCCGAGCCCCAGAGGCAACATGGAAAAGCTGACCTCCATTCAATGTATAAATTGTAACCCGGTGAGTGTCATTTCAGAAGCCCGTTGATTACTCCAGGGACTGAGAACTAGTCCTGACACAGGTGCATCAATGCGTCTACATGGCCACAAGCGATGCAACAGCGGAAGTGCCCAGCACGGGTTACCAGCGATCAACGACGTAACGTTTACCTTTGCCACGCCGCCGATTGCTGGCTATAAATCCCCTACCGCTCGACGTAGTGCCGCGTTACGTCACCGAGTGGATCACGCCCTACACGGAAGTTAGCCAGCGGCAGTCGAAACGAGGTTCGAATGCGCCCTGAGCTTGTAGTTTCCGGGGGCGCTGGGGCGGGAGGGGTTGGTGCTCCCCGCGTCCTGGCCCGACGCCAAGCCCGCGCAGAACAATGCCGCCCCCCAAGTCACAGCGAATGCGTTCCGGCCGGCGTTGAGAGGCGACGATCGGAGGCGATGCACCCCACCTAAGATGCATTCCCGGGACGGGGCACTGGCACTCACTTTCCCTTGCATGTATGCGACGCGATCATTGCCAGGCGACCCCACGCGCCCGGCGCTCAGGGCAGCGTGGGGAATGTGGTTGCCGTGGGAGAGCAGCGTCTGTCCGGGGCCAAGGGAAAGGAGTGACGGCTGAGCAGAACAGGTGCGCGCGGCGAACCGCCGGATCCGCCGCGCGCCTGCCGTGGCGTGCAGCCTACCTATTCAGAGTGCCGGCCGCGTGCCCTACGGCCCGTCGCTCCCTGACCACGCCACTTCCAGCCATGCCCCGCCGTGTTCCGCCCCCCCGCGGGCCTGCCGGTGCCCCGGGAGTGGAACGTGACTGAGGTCACAGCCGGCAACTCGATTTCCCTAAACCAGCAGTCGGGCGTTTTCCTCCTCGCCCGGAGTCTCGGGCGCCAGATAGGGCATCCAGGGTTCTTCGTATACCACCTGGTATCCGCGAACGTGAGCTTCCATATCGTGGTAGTAGTGCACGTGCAGAATGCTGACGGGCCGCGTTTCCTCCGCCCAGTTGTTGAAGGCGGCTTCCAATACCAATTGGTTGGCGACGTCGGGCGCTACAATGGTGGTGGCCTTAAATGATTTGTCCTGCATGGGAGACACTCCATGGCCTGCTGAACTCCGCAACGCGCCTCCGGAAAGGGTCCACCCGCTCTCAACCGATTCCGCGGGCACGATCGGGCACCTGTCGTTCCAACCCTGCTATCGGCGGAGACGGCGGGAACTTGAATTAAATGTTTCTCATCTCTTGCCCTATGCAGCGTAGGTATGCACGGCTTCATACATCGCCAGGATGTTCGCCGTAGGGGTGTTGGGCTGGAGGTTGTGGCAGGGGGCGACGATGTACCCCCTGCCTTGCCTGAAGATGCGGATGTTTTCGGACACTTCCTGCCGCACGTCGTCGGGCGAGCCGAAAGGCAAGGTAAATTGATTGTCCACGCCACCGTGGAACACCAGGGCCCTCCCGAAGTCGCGGGCTAGGCCCTCGCGTTCCATTCCGGCGCAGCGCCACTGGATGGGATTGAGCACATCGATGCCGATTTCGATCAATTCCGGCAGAAGCGGCCGGATGGCGCCATCGTCGTGGTGCATCACTTTGACGCCCAGGGAGTGGGCCATTTCGGCCATCTTCCGCATCCAGGGCTTTAGGAAACGCCGGAACGACGCCGGGCTCATGAGCAGCGTGGACTGGGTCCCCAGGTCTTCCGCGACGTAGATGAAATCGATCAAGCCCCGGGCGGCCTCCAGGGAGCGGCGAATCACCGACTCGTGGATGTAGAAGATGCGTTCCAGGGCGGCCTCGGCGACGGCGGGATTGCCCACCAGGTCGGCGAGGGCTTGCTCCATGCCCCGCAGACGGCAGTAGAGGTAAAAAGGCTCGTAGCACCCTCCAAGGATGGGGTACCCGTCCCAGGCCTCGCACTTGGCGCGCATGCCAGCGGTGTCAAACAGGTTGGGGTCGGGCCAGTCGAAGCGCTCCACATCGGCGGCGGTCTCGGCCTTGGCGAGTGGGTTGGTGACGGCTTCCTCATAGCTGCCCAGCCCGTCCCCGTAGGAGATGTTGGTGACTTCCACGTGCCAGATGCTCCAGAGAGATTGGATGTGCCACGTGTCCTCCTTGGCGAGGGGATGGGTGGGACCGAGCAGCACCAACTTGTCGACACCCAGGCGGTCCCACAGCGCGCGTTCGGAAACGCACCCCAGCTCCCTGCAAAGCCGGGCCGTGACCTCCGCCGTGCCCCAGTAATCGCTGACGACCTGCCCAGGGTCTTTTCCCTCCATCAATGCCAGCCAACGCTCGCGTGGTGTCGACATTCCAACTTCTCCTTAAGGGGACTGCATCGCAGTTGAGGCGCGATTTTAACACAAGCCGATCCTGGCGTTCCAATCGAGAACGAAGCCTTTAACGGAGCCTTTGATGAGGGAAGGTATAGTAGATTGGGAGCGCATTGTGGATGTCCCGACGGACGAACTCGAGGTCCCTACGCGCGCTGCTCCTTTCTTTGCTACCTTATAGCCCCGCTCGTCTGGAATGACCAATTTGCGCGGCATGCTATCACTCGCAGTCTTTAGGATAGAAGAAGCCCACCGCCGCAAAAGCAAAATGGCCGGCAGTGGGGCTGCCGGCCGTTGATCATTCACCTTGAATTGGAATCTACTGACTTGCCACCGGGGTACACGCCACACGCGGCGAGGCCTGAATCTTCCGGGTCCGTCTACCGATGTCCGCCGCCATGATAACCGCCGCCGTGGAATCCGCCGCCGGCATGAAACGCTCCGCCGCGCGAGCCACTCCAGGCGGTGCCACCGTGTGCGTAGCCGCTATGAATCCCGCCCCGGACGGCGCCGGCACCATAGTGGGCGGGACCGCCAACCGCGAATCCGCCCCTGAACCCCGAACGGCCGTAGTAACCGGGGCGGCCATAGTAGCCCCCGCGTACCCCATAACCTGGGTGGCCGTAGTACCCCCGCCAGCCGGAATAACCGTGAAACCAGGGTCCCGCGCCAATAAATACCCCGCCGACGAACCACTGCGGGCCATAGTACCCATAGGGCGCGCAAGCATACGGGTAAAAGGAATAGTAGCCATAGGTGCAAACCGGGGGCGGCCCCACCACGGCCGGCGCGACCCCGACGCTGAAACCGAACGACACCGGCTGCGCTTGAGCTGTTGGGGCGGCCATCAAGCAGATTCCGAGCAAACCCATTAGCGCCAAGCTTTTCATGTTCATTACCTCCCTGGACCTCGAAGAACTGCTTCATAAGTCCACCCCCTCAAACGGCAAGAGACGTGCCAAACTCGGCGGCCTACCCGGTCCTGCTAACCTATTACTTCTTAATGCATTGTGGGGGTTCTGAGGAACCCAAGGCGGGCCGAGAATCCGGTTGCCATGGCAGATTTTCAATAGGACGGTGCTTTTCGGCCACCAGGCTGGTAGACTCTCAGGTCCAACTCACGGAGGAACCAAGTGCCTAAGAGAATCCTTGCCGCCTTGCAGATTGCAATTGCCCTCGTGGTCTGGAGCGCGCCCCTGCGGCCCCAGTCGAGTCCGGGCCTGCCCCAGCGCCCCAAGCTCGTCCTGGTGCTGGTGATCGACCAGTTCCGCTACGACTACCTTATTCGCTTCCGGCCTTACTTCGGCAAGGTCGGATTCAATCGCTTGCTGGACGGTGGCGCGGTTTTCACCGACTGCCGCTATGATTACGCCACCACCATTACCGGCCCGGGACACGCGACCTTGCTCACGGGAACCTACCCCTGGGCGCATGGAATTATTGAAAACGAATGGTATGACCGCGATAAGAAACGTGAGGTTTATTGCGTCGAGGATCTGAGCACGCGCCTGGTGGCGAGTCGGGACAAGGCCAGCGCCTCTCCGGCGTTTTCGCCTCGCAACCTGACCGCCTCGACTCTGGGTGACGAACTGCGGATGGCGACCGAGTTCCGCGCCCGTGCGGTCTCCATATCGCTGAAGGACAGGGCAGCGATCTTGATGGGCGGGCATGCGGCTTCTGGCGCGTTTTGGTACGACGTGGGACCTGGACGTTTTGTCACTAGCACCTATTACATGCCCACACTTCCGGCGTGGGTGGATGACTTCAATCAGCGGTCGCCGGTCAGCCAGTTTTGCGGCCGGAAGTGGCAGGCCCTGGCGGAGACCCCCGGGGCGGCCGGCAAGACTTTCTCGGCTTTCGAGCCCTCCGCCGGAGAATCTTGCCCCGACCCGAAGTTCCTGGATTGGCTTGACAACACGCCCTTTATGAATGAGGTCGAACTGGCCTTTGCGACCGAAGCCATCCGCAGCGAGCATTTGGGCCAGGGTCCGGAAACAGACCTTTTGACCTTGTCGTTAAGCGTCAACGACTACATTGGCCACCGGTTTGGGCCTTACAGCGACCAGGTGGCGGACACCACGCTCCGGACCGACCGCGACCTGGCAACCTTCTTCGATCAATTGGACAAACTGGTCGGATTGGACAACGTTTGGATCGCGCTTTCCGCCGACCACGGCGTGGCCCCCTCGCCGGCCTTTATCCAGCAGCACAAACTTGGCCTTGGCATGGCCACGCCGGCGAACGTCCGCGCCGCGGTGGAGAATGCCCTGGCACACGCGTTTGGACCCGGCCCATGGGTGGAGGATCAGGATGAGACTTATATTTTCCTGAACCAGGAAAGGTTGAAGAAGGCGAACGTCCCCGAATCCAAGGCGGAGGAACTCGCGGCCCAGGCTGCGTCCTCGCAGCCGGACGTGGCGGCGGCTTTCACCCGGACGCAGTTCCTGACAGGCAGCTTGCCCAGTACACCCATCGCCAGGAAGGCCGCCAACAGCTTCAACGCCAAGCGCAGCGGCGATGTTTTTCTGGTCTTCGAGTCCTACGCCGTCCCCTCGTCAAGCGCCACCGGCACCACACACGGAACCCCCTGGAACTATGACGCCCAGGTTCCGCTGGTTTTATGGGGTAGCCCTTTCAAGCCGGGATTCTACCCGAACGCCTGCCAACCGGTTGATTTGGCAGCTACTTTGGCCGCCTTGCTGGGACTCACCCAGCCATCAGGCGCTCAAGGAATTCCCTTGGTTCCGGCCCTGAGATAGCAGCGGTTGCCCAGTCGAGACCGCCAAGAACCGGGGGCTTACTTGGGTCTCTGATAATCGGCGATTCTACTCCCAGGTTATCCAGCCGGTGGCCCCCTCATTGGCTACCTACCGCCTGGTAGGTTCGGCCGGCGCGATTGGGAATCCGGTTTCAGACTAGCCTTGACAAAAAAATACGAAAAATTGTAGGATTAGTTCGTTAACAATCCTTCACGCGTATAAACCGTCTTATCCAGCTTTGGCTGGGTGAAGGAATATCGTTACTCGGAGGTTGAATGCGGAAACTGGTAATGGGCTGCGCGGTGGCAGGAATGATCGTTCTGCTGCCGAAGTCCGAAGCACGACCGCCGGCCTACTCCGGGCCGATCTCCAAGATCGTGCGGGCGCCTCGGGGGGAGCTTGGATTAGCCAGCTGGTACGGAATCGAGCGCCAGGGTAAACCCACAGCAAGCGGCGAACTGTTTGATAAAGATGGGCTTACAGCGGCACACCGGAACCTCCCGATGGGCACCACGGTACGGGTTACGAACCTCAAGACCCTGGAGTCAACCTTATTGAAGATCAATGACCGCGGACCCGGGATTGAAAGCCGGGTGATCGACGTCTCCTGGGCGGCCGCGAAGAAGCTCGGCTTCCTGGAAGCCGGGCTGGCGCGCGTGGAGATCGACGTCGTCTGCTCCCCCATCACCTGCCTTCACCAACCTCTCCTCCCCCGCTCTCCCAAGATAAACTAACGGATGCCTTGGTAACGGATTCCTTGGTAGCGCCGGGTCTTCCCGCCGGCACCCACGCGGGGCGCCTGTGGCGCGCGAAAAGGGGGCGGCGAGCAATCCCCCTACAATCGGCGGCGGGCCAATGGCCCCCGGAAAAGGCGGTGGTCGACACGACCAGGAGGGGGAGGGCAAGCCCACCCCCTACTGTCTAAAAGTCAACAATCTCGCGCAGAGACGCGGTGGCGCAGGGATTCGAGGTAAATGACTGCTCTATTTTGTTTGTCCACTCCGCGCCTCTGACTCTCTGCGCGACGTGCTCTTGTTTGAAAGCGAATTTTTTCACACGTTCCTGTGTCCCTTCCTGACGTGGAAGATCAAGCGTTGACGCAGGCCAAATCCGGCAGAGCAGCTTTCGCCTTGCCATGGCGGTCGGCGATAACCGGCATTACCGGATCAACACCATCGCACCGAGACATTTCGTCCAGAGTGCACAACACGCAGGAGTAGGCGAGGAAATCGTGCATTCGATCTTCGAAGAGTTGCGCGAGACGTGCCGGGAGGCCATCGCACAAACTCTCGACCGTCTTCCCCCCCGCTTTCCCGGGCAGGTCTCCGCCTCGATCCGGGCCGGCTTTCTTCACCGTCTCAAGTTGATCGAGCGGTCGTGACCACCTTAATCATCAGGATTTCAGAAGGCCGTCTCCGCGCGGTGAGAGATTTTTCGAATTCTCTCCCTTCTCCCCTCGCCCGCGGGGAGAGGGGAGAAGGGGAGGGATGAGAGGGTGAGGGGTCTTACCTGAAATTGAACGCGGATCCATCCGGGTAGATCACCCAAGTGAGCCGGGGCAGGCGGTGGGAGGCGTGCGTCCGCATAGTCCCCAGGGTCGCACGCGAACATCGGGAAATTGCACCAGCCGGAAGAGCTGGGAAATGCCTGTATGGAAGCTGTCAAGAAATCAGCAATCTCGCGCAGAGACGCGGTGGCGCAGGGATTCGAGGTAAATGACTGCTTTCCTTTGTTCGTCCCCTCCGCGCCTCTGACTCTCTGCGCGACATGCTCTTGTTTGAAAGCGAATTTTTTCACACGTTCCTGTCTCCCTTCCTGACGTGGAAGATCAACCGAAATCAGGGCCGAAGGATGACTATCCCCCAGAAAAATGAGGAAACAAGGTCTGTCGCCATGGCCCTTGGGCCGGCCGGCGGGCAGAAAAGCACTGGGCGCGGCTACCCCTCCCTGGGGCGCGAGCGTAGCAGAATCAGTATATAAATAGCAGGATCTGTATATCAATTCCGCTTGATATCCGAAAAACACATGGTATCAAGGAGGTGTCTTCGGGATAGTGCCGAGACAGGGGCGACGCAACACAGCCAAACACTCGACAGGTTGTTTCGTCGAGTAGCCAGGGGGAAACCGGAGCCAGGCGAAGGCGCCCCTTGTGTCAATCAACGCTTCGAAGACCTGGGAACTTCTGTCCCCGGTTTTCGCGCAAAGCGGCCAGGGTCCGCGGGTGCGTTGTTGCGGTTGTCCGCGAGGGGAAAGCGTGCCGGGATGGCGTGCGGGTGACATGCACTCGTTTCCGAGTTTTTACGGCGCGGCCGGTACCAGATCTAGTACGCCTCAAGACCTAGGGATTAAGGCGAATGGATGTCAGAGAGGCTAATGTGCCCGGGAAGAAACGGGAAACGCGGGACCCATGTCTGGTTCCCGTGGAGCACCCGATAAGATCAAGCAAATGGAGGCAAAGCCATGTTCCATCTGAAACCTCAAGTTCCCATTCTGTTGCCGCTTTTGACCGCGATGGCGATTACGCCACTCCACTCAGCGGATCCTTTTCAACTCCCTGCGGGACAAACATGTGTCGCTTACCAGTTTAAAATACAAACCGACGGCGGACTGCCTCCCCTGCACTGGGCAATCAATGGGGGAAGTCTCCCTCCCGGCCTGGAGCTGGAGGAGGGTATTATATCGGGGACACCTTCGCAAGCTCAGGCCGCCCCTTTTCAATTTAGCATTGAGGTGTCAGACTCGTCGCAACCTCCGCAGAAGTATAGTCAGAGTCTCTCCTTATTGGTTAAGGCCCGTGCTCTCAAAATGCTGCTAAGCGCCAATCCGCTGAGGATGGTTATCGACGCCTCATCCGCAGTCTCCGACCCGCCGGCCAACCCGCCGTCGCGAGTCACTTCGCCTGAAACGGCCATACCTGAACCATCACAAGGCGGGTCTCCTCCGCAAGCAGTTGCAGCTACTTCGATTCCACCACACCCCGCAGCATCTAATCTCGGCGGCTCACAAGCCGGTGGTGACGGCAAGGAGGACAAAGAAAAGAAATCGGCAGGCACTCCGCAAGTCGAGGTGCAACCTCCCCAGGGTTTTGACTACATGGCTCCCTTGGGAGAGGCTTTGGTAGGTGTTGATGTAAGCGCGGCAAGCTCTGTAGACCCCAAGGCAGTCATGCTTGCCTCCGGGATTTTTGATGTCCCACTCAAACACGGATTTCAGTTTTACTGCCCAAAGGACGATCAGAACAAGGACAATCAGAACTATGCATGCAACAACCAACCATGGTGGCTCAGTGGCAAGCTGGGACTTCAAGGCATGGCGCAACCCGGAGCATTGTCAGGCGCAGCGTCGGCAGGCTACTTTGCATCCGCAGCTAACTCAACCCCTGACAAGATTGTGCAGTCCGTAGATTTTTCATTGCACGTGGGCAAACAGCTACACAAGTGGCAGGTGCCTATCGAAACCTTTGACGTCAAGGCAGCAAATGGTTCAGATGGCAAGCAGTCGACATTAGCTACCTTGTCAATCATCGCCGGTGTGGGAGCCGTGACCCCCCTTTCCGCCTCACAATCAAGTCCCACGGTTTACGAGGCCACGCCGCTTATTCTTCAACACGAGACTCCCGTCTCACCATTCACCTCTTTTGCTTCGTCGTGCAGTGCTAATCCAACCACGACTCCGACATGCTTCGTGATTTTTGTTCCAAATGACAGGACCCATTTCTACCGTTCTTATGATGGAGGATTTCGCCTTAAACTCTACGGGAATGATAACGCGGACAATGTGCTCCGTTTTCCTGCGATACTCGACTTAACGATAGGGCAGAACGAATATGTGACGGGCGGCAGTTGGCATGGTGCTGTTCTCCATCTTGGCGGAAGTTTTCCCGTTCCGAGAGTCGATTCCTTCTATGTGTTTGGTAGCTTTGACCTGGGTCTCTCGAATGCGAATGGCGGCGGACCTCAGCTCCAGTTCATACCGGCCCCCGCGACCTTGGGTCTTTCCCCTTCGAGCCCAGGAGTCTATACTATTTTGACATCGCAACCTAATCGCGACCGTTACACGCTGGGGTTCGGTATCGACGTTTTCCATTTGATGTCGAGTTACCTCAAAAGCAAGTCTGCACCACCCCCTTCGCAACCCGCTGCCCAACACTGACGCGGCACCCGCGCCGCCCAGGTTGACGACGCCTTGACAACTTGAACAACGCAAATTGGAAGGGAGGAAATCATGGCGGCATGTGCAGCTCAAGTCTTCAGCGGAATCACACAACAGCGGTTTGACTGCCTTGTCCAGCAAGCCCAAGCTCACGGAATCACTATCAACGGAAACCAGGGGCAGACCACGGTAACACATGGGCTGGTCAAGGCTCAAATAGCCTGGAACTTCGATCCGAACGCGCAAACGCTCACGCTCCAGTATCTCAATCCCGGCTTTCTTGCGCCTTGCGACCGGGTCAACGGTGTGCTTCACGACCTCGTCGACAGCTGCCCGTAAGGGTGAATGCTGACGGCCGGCGGCGAAGCCCTGAGCGTTTAGCACTCTCGATTTCCGAAGAGTGCGCGGCATTTGGCCCCTGGGTGGAAACCGTGGACAGACGAAACGTTATACGGGTTATTTTGTCGCCCGGAGCCTCTCGTCGTTTTGCCTTCATGAACCCGGGAGCGCTTGGCGTGTCAAGATCTGTGACACGCGTGCGATTATAATCCTCGGCCGAGGGCTCGGCGAACGAGAATTCGTGATCCTGACAAGAGCCAAGGACGAGCGCTGAGAGGCGCGCACGTCCTCGCTACCCAACCTCCGGGCTACCCGCTTCACCACGGAGGTACAGAGCAAAAACCGGTGGATTCTCCGCGCCACAGGCTGCCAGGGTGGACGGGATGAGTAGTCGCCAGCCCCCAGCCCCTAATCCCTGGCAGGACCCTAATTCCCAATCCCTAATCCCTAGCGTAAGGCGGCGGAAGACATGATGTCGGTAAATCGGAAATATTGTGCCAGTCCCAGTTTTTCGGTTTAGTCCCGGTTTTTATCCTACCCAAATACCATGGCGTCGAGGCTCCGTAAGCCGGACCTTTGGATATGGACGAGAGCCTGGCCTTGGCGCCCCGGGGAAAAGGAGGCGGTGCGCGACACCTTCCCCCGCAATCGACGAAAAGAGCCACGGACCTTAATAGACGGGTCCACGCTTGGGCGTAGCCGACTCTTGATCAAATGGTTCCCTTAATGGAACAATGGCCAAGGGTATCTCCTTGGTATGATCATTGATCCCGGCCGCAACATCGAACCTAAAGAAACCGATCTGCTCGTTCAGTTCGAAATCGACAACTTGCCTTCTGAGTACCGCGAGTATTACGGCATCAAGCGAAACAACTTCTTTGCCACCATCCAACGTTACCCGCAGATCTGGAAGTACTACATTCTTCTCGATAAGATTTGGCTCCGAGAATTTAACGATCTTAAGACGTCGCCCGGCCCAGTCCGCATGTTCCCACTGCTCCTCTATTACAATGCGCACGCGAAGATACGTTTGGCAATCGAACTCGCGTTTTCCCACTGTTTGGCAGAGGGCCGTTCGATCTTGAGGGATGCGATCGAATTTGCTGCACATGCCCACGCCATGGTGAACGACCCGGAACTCCAGAAAACCTGGCTGAACAAGAACGACGGTCAATCCTCTCTCAAAGCTTTTAAGGAAGCATTCGAGCGGCACAAGAAGGAAGGTGTCTTCAAGGGCTTGGAGGAATTGCACGAGACTTGGGGCCAGTTATCGGAAACAGGGTCGCACGCAAACCTGAACGCGATGTGCGACCGCTTCACACAGGTCACGTCAGCTAACGAGGTAGAGTTCAGGCTAAGTTATTGCGGCGTTGAACCGCGCATTTGGGAGATGTCCGTATTTTCGATGCTCCTAGCTTGCTTTACGATGGAACAAACGATGTACTGGGACTATGAGAGTCGCTTGAAGCTGGATGACGGGCTCATGCGCTCACGAGGCGAGTTCGAAACCCACAAGGAACGACTGCGGGAGGAATTGAAGACCCGTCATGGACTAAAGCCTCCCATGGGCATTCATAGACCGCGCCCCGTCATCTTTAGGCCTTAGTTGATTTGCAGAGCGGGGTAGCGCGGACGTAGGCGCCATTTGCCTTCGTATGCTGTTCTTAACATGGAAACATGAACCATGGTATTAACATCCAAAAATGAAATCCCAAGGGCGGACGGAGAGCTCTGCTGCCCCGCTTTGGAAGCAAGGAGGAGCCGGACTTGAATATCGACGGGGCCAATGAAGCAGACGTCCGAGAGGAGATCGCCGCCCCCTTATTGGCCCTGTTGGGCTATAAGCGCGGCACTTGTAACGATATCGCCCGCGAGCTTGTCCTGGCGTACGAGCGACAGTTCCTGGGCAGGAAAAAGCCGACAGATCCGCCGCTGAGGGGGCGGGCTGACTATGTGCTAACCGTGTTGGGAGCCGGTAGATGGGTGCTTGAGACGAAGGCGCCCAATGAAGATATTGACGTTGATGCTATAGAGCAGGGGATTAGCTATGCGCGGCATCCTGAGGTTTCCGCCTCCTACTCTGTGATTCTCAACGGCGTACGGCTGACCGTCCACCATGCGTCGCGGGCTTCTACAGACGCGCCACTGGTCGATTTGCCTGCGTCGGACCCAAAGTCACTTGCTGAACAGCTGAGCAGCCTGTTGTCACCTGCTGCCATACGAAGGGACTGTAGCCCACCAACTGTCGATCTTGGAAAACCGCTAGCGGAAGGCCTCCGATCCCGCGCCGAAATCCGTGGTGGCGAGATACATCACGAGCAAACTCGCTGGTCGTCTAACATCCAATTTCCCATGGAGCAATCGGACCATCTGAACGAGATGTGCCGGCGCCTGAATGGCTTTCATATTGCAGTGACTGGCGGAAGCGTGCGCCGAGATGAGGGGTCCCGGATTCGGGCCAAACTCAAATGGTCACTGCCCCATGATGAGATGATTAGGTTCGCCATAGATAAGAAATTGTTAGATGCGGAATACCTTGCGCTTGGCGACCAGATTTCCGCAGGTCGCGAGACCCCAACAGTGTTTGATGTGATCGGTGAAGTCGAGGTACAAAAAGGTGAGACCCTCTTCAATCTTCTGCGCTGGGACACGGAAACTGCGGGCGTACCCATGAAGATGCGGTATTCTGGGCGGGCGACTGGTTTCATTGCAGACTTCGTTTTTCAAGGTACATTCACTGCGAATTACTACTGCGACTTTCCGGCTCTGCCTTCGTTGCGGCTTGACATGGAAACTGTAGGCACCTTTCGCGTAGAGATCGACAGTCGATGATGTAGAATCTCGTCTTCCTTTGCCCGCGTTGACATGCAACCTCCTGAACCATCACAGGCATAACAAGCGATGTCTGCGCCACTCAAACTGCCAAGCGAGCCCCGAAGGGGCGAAATAATGAAGCCCGGGGCAACGCCCTGGGTCAACGGGACCCAAACCGATATCCGAGCCCTGAAGGGGCGGAAAAATCCTCTTCAATCCCACACGTACCGGTCGTCGTAGGCCATTCCTTGCGCGTCCAGCGTATCTGGCTTTTAGGGCTGGGAGGCAAAATTGGGGGGCGTAACCTAAACCCACCCCGTTGGTCCATAAATGCTAACTTGACGGCCAGGGACGCCAGAAAGCCCGCGTAGCGGGCGCGGTCGTTTAGCCCACGGCGAGCCAGTGGGAACTCCGGCAGGACAAGCGACCATTTGAGCCCCGTCGGGGCGACGTCAGGTCAAACAGTTGCCGGACGTCACCCCTACGGGGCTGGAAAAGTATTTTTTGGAGACGGTTAACCCACGGCTGGCTCGCCGTGGGCCACACGACGTCGCCGCTACGCGGGCTTGGAGTGGGACCGACGCGTTAAGTTAGCGCCCAGGTACGCGCACTTGGCGTTCTTCTGTGGTTCGAAATCAAGGAAATGCCGGGCACGATATTTCCTATTTTCTGTGGCCATCCTTGAGGGTTCTGAGCTTCGCGCGGCGTCGTCCCTTGCCTCCCCGGCACCGGGTCAGGGTCCCGGCTTCACTTGGGAACAACGAGGGATTACCCAATAAGGTGTGTCGTATCATTCATTGAATCGGATATCGTGTCCGCTTTTCCTCCTCGCCTTTCCCCGCCTTTCCGCGTCCCGCTTTTCCCGATTGACGACGAGCCCGAGACGAAGGCAAACGACGCCTGCGACTGTGCCACCCCACCACTTTGCGGTTCTGGCCGGTTTCAGGTAAACTCAGTCTCGGGAGATGAAGATGAGGCAACCGGTAACGATCACAACGGACATTCCATCGGTGGAAGAAGTGGCCCGGGTTATGCGAGTGCCCAGGTCACGCATGAAGGAACTGGTGGAGCTTGCGCGGGACGGGGGCACGGTACGTTATCGCCAGCGTTCTGCGCCAAAGAAAGGTTCTGCTCGACGTGTCCGATCAAGAGGCCATAGATCCTAGTTCGACAATTCGAGACCTGCCTGGCGCCTTCCTCAACATACCGTACGACCTCACATTTCAGAATCTCTATCTGGCGTACATCGCCGGTATTACAGCTTTTGGCCTCACCCCTCGAGCCACGCTCGAGATTCCCGGCGGCGCCCGTCGCCTGGACCGCATTTTTGATCTTATCAAAGGCTGCCGTTATTCCTTTCACGACCTCTCCCGGGTTGAGTTGGATGTGCGACGGCCCGCCACACCTCGCTTCAATATGCCTTTCGAACTCGGACTTGCGGTAGCCTGGGACAAACTGAATGCCGGCCAGCACGTCTGGTTCGTGCTGGAGGCTAAGAGCCGAAGGGTACACAAGTCCCTGAGTGACCTGGGGGGAACAGACGCCTATATTCACGGCGGAAAACCGCAAGGTGTGTTTCGCGAGCTTGGGAATGCCCTGGTCAGAACGGAACACCAGCCCACCGTGCGGCAAATGACTGCCATCTACAAGCGCCTTGTCAAGGTATTACCTGAGATTAGAAGACGAGCAGGGGCCCAATCCCCCTTCGAGGCTCGCGTGTTCGCCGATTTGATTGTTACCTCTCGGGCCCTTGCAGATACTAGTTTGCCTCGCTAGGGAAAACCGGGACTGGCACGTGTCCCTATTTTCCCAATTTTCTCTGTCTCAGTTTTGGGGTGCACTCCATTCCGTGTCCCGGGTTTCATAAACCCATGGCATGGGAACCATGGCATGGAACCAATTCTTGACAGTGATAAGGATTCCTGATAGAAGCAACTTATCCGTTGAACAACTCCGCTGAGAAAGGAAACACTATGGCCCCCAAGAAAAACATCAACGCAATGACGATTGACTGGTATGCGGTTTTCGTCGCCAGGGTATGTCCTGGCCTGTTGGAACTCATTGGCGGTGGACCCGGCGGGGGTATCCTTGAACTGGCAACACCAGCCCAGAAGAGAGCGATCTTGGGCGGTGTAAAGAAGATCGCGGAACAAGCCGCGCGAATTCAAGAGCAGACCCGGTAACAAGACGTTGGCGCCAGTGCTCGCCGCGGAGCGCCATAACTGAGTTGCCCATACGAGTTGGCTCTTGAGGCAAGCGTCTTTTCTTTTTTTGGTTTGGCTCCAGGGCGTGAATCGGTTCAGATAGGAATTCCAACCGGACCTGTAACGCAGGCGGACCGAAATTACAGCGGGTATAACTGCCTGACGCCGGGGTGGAGGTGTGTAAAGGTCCTGGGTAATCCGGGACGGGTGCGATATGGACTATTTTATCTCGCACAGAAGTTAGAGACCCAGACCCTGCGCGCTGCGGACTCGCCCAAATTGAGGGAGTTCTCTCCCCAGCGGAGGGTCAGGGTCCCGTCGTAATTGCGGCCCAACACCTCCAGATCGACCCCCGGCCGGATGCCCAAGCTGTCAAAGTATTCGAGGAGCTGGCGATCCCGTTCGTACATGCTTTCGATCCTGACGGAGGAGCCGGGGGCGGCCTCCCAGAGGAGCCGCAGGCCCAGCTTATTTTTCTCAGCCGTGCTCTTGTCGATTTGGTTGCCGTGGGGGCACGCGTGATTCATCCCAAGTTTCTCGATCAATTTGCGTTCCAGGTCGTCGGAAATGGAATGCTCCAAGCGCTCCGCTTCATCGTGGACCTTGTACCACTCCATCCCCAATATCTCATGGAGCATCCGCTCCACCAGGTGGTGCCGAAAGCGGAGTTTATCGGAGACGTCCCTCCCGGCCTTGGTTAGCGCGATGTTCCCCTTGCGGTCAACTTCCACCAACTTATCCCGGCGGAGGCGGCGCAGCGCCAGCGC